>Ga0182014_10004557_pt1 | contig 15827 bp, 9 predicted proteins | sample 612S2DmetaG_FD_120489 | JGI IMG/M metagenome (GOLD analysis project Ga0182014, IMG submission 120489) | Permafrost microbial communities from Stordalen Mire, Sweden - 612S2D metaG | ecosystem: Environmental > Terrestrial > Soil > Wetlands > Permafrost | place: Sweden: Stordalen | collected... | reverse complement strand
GCGTTCGACACCCAAAATGCAGGCCGTAACTCGCTCGGCCAATGCGGTGGCTCTCTCCATTCCGGTGAACACCTCAAGTACCTCTTCGAGTGGAAGTGGGTCTGCGATCAGGTGGGGTTCGATGTCACGGAGCAGCACGTAGCGGGCCGTACGGTGCCCAGCACGGTGCGCATCGAACACCGGACCCACGAGGGTCAGCCACCGCTCGGCAACCAGGTAAGGGTCAACCTCCGGCTGGTCGGACTCGCCAGTCAACTCGGCCAGTTTGAGAAGACTCGATGCCGCCGACTCGTCACTCCGCTTCCTGGCGGCGTCCGCCCACCTGGTTAGCACTCGGCCCATCTGGTCGAGGGCCCGCTTCATTCGCTGCGGCAGGAGCTGTCGTTCGGCCCGGGAGGCGATGTCGAGGCTTACCCCCAACCACTCCAGTGCGTCCTCGTCCAGGCTCTGTCCGGGTGGATCCTCGGAGAGGTGGCTCCGGAGCCGGGCGGTGACTTCTGAGAGGTCGACGATGCATGTCGGGTTGGCATCACGCTCGACCAGCATCCAACGGGGGGCGCCGTTAGCAGTCGCAGCCACGGCGAAGAACGCCCATGGTCGATGGGTCGACAATGGCGCCACCCGGGCGAGAACCCGTCGAGTGGTCGTCCGGTAGGCGTCGTAGACGTCGCGGGGGATCAGGGGTTGGTCCCCTTCGGTCAATTGCCGGACGGGCTCAAGGGCATCTTGGATACCGTCGTACTCCTTCGCGGCTAACGCTTCGAACTCCTCGATCTGTTCCTCGACCGGGACGACCGGCGCATCGACAAGGGCAGTGTCGAGGTTGGGTAGCTCGAGATTCTTCCCCAGGTAGGTCTGGCTCTCCGTCACCCGCCGGACCAGCGTCTCGTAGGCCCTCGTGCCGAACGCCTTCCCGTCTCGTGGCCACCAGGCCTCAACGGCCTCATGCGGGCTGTCCATCCTGTCTACCCGGCCGATTCGCTGTTCAGCGACCCGGAGAGTGGTGGGGAGGTCGAGGTGGACGATGCAGGACGCTCCCTGCAGGTTCAGCCCTTCGTTCATGGCGTCCGAACACAGCGCCACCGCCCTGCCGGTGGCGTCGGGGGCGAAGCGCCTGATGACCTCTTTGCGCTCCTTGTCCGTTGAGCCAGTCGCCACCAGGATCTTGGCACCGCCGATGTCGGCGCCCAGACGCTGGTGGAGCAGTGCCAGGGTGATCGGATGGTGATCGAAGGCGAGTAGCAGGTTGTGCTGACCGGACAATTTCGTGAGCAGGTCACACTTCGCGTCGTCGCGGGCGGGGGAGAGGCGAGCAGCCAGTTCGAGGATGAGCTCGTATCGGTTGCGTTCGACAGCGCATGCCGTCCGCCACTGATCGTCATCGGTCATCCACGGTTCGAGTTCGAGTGCCAGCTCAACTTCGGGACAGCCACGCTCGGCGAGCGTATCTAGCCTTCCGATCACGTCACCGCTGTCGGTGGATTTGAACTTCGCCAATTCGAACCGCTCAGTTGCTTCGGCAGTGCCGGCCACATGCTCAATAAGGGCGGCGGTCGATGAACGGAGCCCGTCGAGCACGTGATGGGCGGCCAGGCCCCGGATGGCCGCCATCCGGAAATGGAGCCATTGGTCGTCGCTGTAGAGGTGGCGCAAGGCGGACGGTACCGCGAGGCGGGGCTCAAGCAGCGAGATCCCCCGGAGTTCTTGGGCGATGGAGCGGATCTGGTTGGCGATGGACTCGTCCTCACGCGTCTCCCCTGTGACGTAGGTGCGGGCGACGTGGTCGGGATAACGGCACACCCGACCGGTCCTTGCGTGGAGGAACGCCTGAGGATCCCTGTCGACCATGGCATTGATCTGTGACTTGGTGCGCCGGACCGTGAAGCGCTGAATCTGGCGACGGACGCTGTCATTCTCGTCGGGCGACAGGACGTCATCACCGGACCGACGACGGCTGAGCCGATCCAGGATCTGCAGGGAGGAATCGTCGAAGTTGTCGGGGCCGAGGAGCCCGACCAGGTTCAACAGGTCGCTGGCCCCGCGACTGATGGGGGTGGCGGTGAAGAGCATGATGTGGTCGGCTTCACTGCCCCGGATCCGTTGAGTCCGGGAAGACCCGGCGTTGAGAAAGTTGTGGGCCTCGTCGACCGCCAGGGTCTGCGCCCGCTGCACTGCTGAGTGTTCCAGTCGGGGAGTGTCACCTCCCCGGCGGGACAGGAGACCCTGGGAGACGGCATTGAGGGTCAGTCCGGTGTCCAGCGCCTCTTGTTCCCAGGTGGCCTTGACCGCTGGCGGGCACACCAAGGTCGTGAGGTCGCCCCGCACGCGCCCCGTCGCCCATAGTCGATCCCTCACAGCACGAACCAGGTGGGCGCCCATGCGGGTCTTTCCCGACCCCGTGGCATCGGCGACCAGCACACTGCCCACGTTCTCGACTATCCAGAGCGCCTGGGCGATCCCGGCCCTCTGGGACGGCCACAGGGTCTGTCCCCCGGGGGTGACGGTGCTCAGATAGCGGGAGGCCCACTGACCCTCAAGTAGGTCCGCACACGCACGAGCCAATGCCTCCTGCCACGAGACCACGGCGAGCATGGCCTCGAGGAGGGCCAGGAACTCCTCGTTCCAGTCTTCGCCGATCCCCCAGAAGTTCTCGGCGACCGTGGCGGTCTCTTCGTAGCGGGCTCGGTCGGACGCCTGCTCGAAGCGAGCATTGGCCTCGAGCTGGAGGCGAAGGCCGTTGGCAGTGAAGTTGCTCGACCCCAGGGTGGCAGCCGTGTCACCGACGTAGATCTTGGCGTGGAGGCGATGGGACGTACTGTCCACGAACCGGACTCTCAGCGTCCCCTCTTTTACGGCGTTGACGGTGGCGAGTACCTGGGCCGACTGACGAAGGGAGATGTTCCTGGTCTCAAGCCAGTATCGGACGGCTTCGTCGGTGAACACCCTTCGGGCCGAGCGCACTCCGAATTGGGCGGTGTTGAACGGCTCGGATCCGAGCACGATCCGCATCTCCGCGCCCGAGGGCTTGTTGTTCCAACCGGCAACCAGGTGAATCACCTCGGCGATCGAGGAGAAGCCGGCCACCAGGAGCGGGTGAGCGGAGGTCGACAGGTCAGCCCTTACGTGTGCGGCGACCTGTGAGCTAGCTCGATTGACAGGGAACCTGGCGGATTCGGGCCAGGATCGGTCGTCGAGATGCTGAAGAACGTGAGCCGAAGGGTCAAGCCGGAAGAGATCCAGCTGGTCCGTACCTCCGGACGGGTCCGGCCGCCTGCCCGCCCTTCGCATAGGACAACCCTAGGCTGGCCATCGCGTCGTGGACCGGGTTCCGGTGGCCGAGGGGGTGTGGGTTGCCCCTCCGCCCAGTGCGACAAGGTGGTCGCCAACTGCTCGCGGAGTGCTGAGTGAGGGGGTCACTCTCGCACGCTGAGAATTCCCACGGGATTGCATCAGAAGCTGGGTGACCACTGTTGTGAATGCTGATTCGCCTTGGCATCCGCGGAGGCTTCAACGGCCGACCGTCTCGCGCTTCCCCCCAACTGGCCAACGAACCAGTCGATGATCGCCGAAGTGTCACCTGCTGGCCACCCTTGGCTTCACCGGACCACGGACAGACGAATCCTGGTCGGCGGCGCATGCCATGTTGTGCATTCAGGCAACTTTGGGAACGACCCGCAGGCCAAGGTGACGGAGGATCGTGCCAGGGTGACGTTCAGCGGAGTCAGGGTGACGCGAATGCGGCCTGTCCTGAACGTGGGAACTGATGAGGGTGACGTTCGAGGGTGACGTTGCGGGTGACGTCGGTACGGAGGATTGGCTAGGCCGAGGTGCGAGACCACGGCACGGATCGAAAGTGCCCGACCCTGTGACCGAACGAGAGTCTCCCCCGACTGCAGCTGTCCTCCGGCCGTCATGTAACGCCGGACGATCAGCCGTTCGCCCCGATAGGCGGTATATCGCCGTCGTGCGTCCGACCGGCGACGCTTCGGCGCCCCCGAATTCGCTGGGTCATCCATGAGCGCATACCCGCACTTGTCGGAATCACTGCCGCAGTTGGCAACGCCGGACGAAGTCGCCCCCCTCCTGTCTATGACGCCCCTTGGCGTCGTCCGCCAGTGTCGTGCCGGAAAGATCCCGGGGGTCAAGATCGCGGGTCGCTGGCTCGTGCATGTCCGCAAGCTGGCGGAGCAACTCGACGGTGCTCCGATGCCGGACGCCGGAGGAGCCCCGCCGAAGATCCGTTGACTCGACCCGTCAGTCCTGGCAACTCGGGCCTACCGCTCGACGAACGTCCGCCCAAGCACTTCGGCAGCTTGGCGCTGGCGTTCATTCGTGGCATGTCCGTACAGGCTAAGCGTGAGCGACGGGTTGGCATGCCCGAGCACCTCAGCGGCGTTCCGCGGATCGATGCCGGCGGCGAGCATCTCCGTGGCAGCGAAGTGGCGGAGCGAGTGCAGGTGCACATGGGGCATCTCCAGGTCGACGCAGAGCGTGTGGACGACTGACGTGAGGGTGTCCGGATTCACCGGGCGACTGCCGTCCGGGAAGGTCGAGACGATGAATGCGTCGTCGACCAGCTCGACATCGGCCGCCTTGGCCGCTTCCTCACACCTGGTCCGCCACTCCTCGAGGATGGCCAAGCCGGCTCCGGCGACCGCGATGCGTCGCTCACGGCCGGTCTTGGTGACCTTCTCACCCCGCTCCTCCCCGGCTCGGTAGAGGGAGCGCCGGAAGCGGATCGAGTCTCCCTCGACGTCGATCCAGCGGAGACCGCACAGTTCGCCACGTCGGCCACCCGTCAGCACAGCCAAAGTCAGGAGCATCCCCCAACGGGGACCTCGGGCCTGGGCCGCAGCCAGTAGGCGTCGGACCTCGTCGGGGGTGGGTACCTGGAGCTCCACCTGTTCGAGCGCCGGGGGCTGGGACCGTTCTGCCGGGTTGCGGTCGATCCACTCCCAACGGACCGCCTGACTGAGGGCCGATGACAGGACACCGTGGTGGCGACGGATGCTGGTCGCCTTCAGCGGCCGCGCCCGTCCCTCGCCGGTGGCGAGCTTGCGGTACCACTCGTCGAGGTGCCGGGGTGTCAGCTCGGTGATGGGCAGGTCCCCGAACTCCGGGAAGATCACCGTCTCGGCCGACCGGCGGGCGTCGTGGAGCGTCCGCGGGGCTCGACCCCGGACCTCGCTGTGGCGCAGCCACTCCTCGATGAGGGTTCGGACGGTCGCCGTGGAATCAGCTGCGGCCTCGACCGGCTCGTTGTCCAGCTCGTTCTGCCACTCACGCAGTTTGCGCTGGGCCTCGGTCCGGTTGCGGGCCTCGACGGTCTTGGACACCTGGCGAGGGTTCCCCGTGACCGGGTCGGTGCCGACGAAGACACGGCAGCGCCATTTGCCCGGGCCTCGCTGCTCGATCGTTCCTGTAGCCTTGGGCCGTCTCGTGGTCTTGGGCTCGCCTTCCACCCTGGAAGTTATAGACCAAATATAGACCAAGGGGCAAGGAGAGGTGCGAGAGCGGCCGAATCGGACTCACTGCTAATGAGTTGACCTGGGTAACTGGGTCCGAGGGTTCAAATCCCTCCCTCTCCGCTGTTGTGATGTCGCGAGACATCGAGAACATGCGAACCCGCACCAGCGTAGTGCCGGCCCTTCATCCGAGGGGCTGGTACACGCGGGTGGGGTCCAAGGTGAAGTGGCGGATCAGCTCGCCGTCAGACGTCACTATCCGAACGTCCAGGTCGATGACGTAGAGGTGGATCCGAAGTCCGGCGTAGCGCCTGCCGATCCCGATGTGGAAGAGCGTGGAATCGTGGCGGAGCGTCACTTTGCCGCTGGAGTCCACCTTGTCCGTCCGGACCCGGAAGTGCGGGTTCTGGATGGGGCTCCCCGGTGCGGCCTTCTCCCGGGACGCGAAGGCTGACTTCGGGGTCATGCGGTTGCGGGCCCGGTGGGGACGCTCCTCGTTGTAGTACCTCACGAACCGGTCGACCTGGGCCTGCAGCTCGGTGATGGTTGCTGCTGGAGGTTGCTTGGCCAGGTACTTCTTCAGCGTCTGGTGCCAGCGCTCGATCTTTCCGCAGGTCTGGGGATGGTAGGGCCTCGAGTGCTTGTAGGCGATACCCAGCCGTTCCAGCTCGACCTGGAAGATGGTCGTTCCTTTCCTCGAGTTGGCGTTGAAGACGGCTCCGTTGTCCGTCAGCACCGAGGCGGGATATCCCCAGCTCACAGCTGCGTTCTGGAATGTGGTCACCACGTCGGGGGCCTTGGTGACGGGCCGCACCTCGGCGGCCACGATCACCCGGGAATGGTCGTCGATGAAATCGAGGATCTCCACGTCGGTGCCGTCGGCCAGGGCCCAGTGGGTGACATCTGCCTGCCAGCACTCGTTGGGGAACTCGGCCTCGAACCGGATGAAGGAGCTCTTTGGCTGCTTCTTCGGCTCAGGGACGATGAAGCCCCTCCGCGTGAGCACTCGCCAGATGGTGGAGATCGACGGTGCCGTGGTGAGCTGTTTGGTCAGGTGCCAGTGGATGGTCTGTGGCCCGGCATCGAACCCGGACTCGGCCAGGTGCTTGCGCATGGTGATGATGGCGTTCTCGACCTCATCGCTGACCCGCCGGGGACTCGAATGTGGACTCCTTGACCGAGGGGCGATGGCCTCGTAGCCACCGGACCGGTAGCGGCTGACCAGGGTGGAGACCCACCCCTTGGACACGCCGTAGGCCCGGGCGACCTCACCGACCCCCCTGCCCTCGACGACCACCGCATCGACCAAGAACCGCCGCTTGTCCATAAGAACACCTCCGAGGAGAAGTGTTCTCGATGTCTCGCGACATGCCGTTCACGATGTCCTGAAACAGAACACCTCCCTCTCCGCTGTTGTGATGTCTCAGGACATTGGAAACGCCCTGAACCGTCGGTTCGGGGCGTTTCCTGGTTTCCGGACGCCACGGAAGTGGGCCCGAGGTGCCCTGCACGAGCCCGGGGAGCCTCGGACGCCCCACCCCGGTAGATTGTCCCAGTGGCCGAGCGGTACTGGATCGAGACCTTGGGCTGCCCGAAGAACCAGGTCGACTCGGACAAATTGGTCGGGACGCTGACAGGGGACGGCTTCGAGGCGGCGGACTCCCCCGAGGAGGCGGACCTCGTGGTGGTCAACACCTGTGCCTTCATCGAGGCAGCCCGGCAGGAGTCCATCGACACCGTCCTCACTCTTGCCGACACACGCCGCGACGGCGCCCGCCTGGTGGTCACCGGCTGCATGGCCGAGCGCTACGGCGACGAACTGGCCGACGCCCTGCCCGAGGTCGACCTGGTGGCGCCGTTCGGTGCGTCGCTGACCGCCGGCGCGCATCATGCGGCCCACGGTCAGGAAGTCGTCCCGACTCCTGTCACCCTGGGCACCAAGCCGCTGGTCGCGCCGGTGCCGTCGTTCGATCTGCTGAACCTTCCGCGTCCCCGGTCGTCGGCACCCTGGGCCTATGTGAAGGTGGCCGAGGGCTGCGACCGCAACTGCGGCTTCTGCGCCATCCCGTCGTTCCGCGGCAAGCAGCGGTCCCGGTCCACGGCCTCGATCCTGACGGAGGTCGATGAGCTGGGAGGATCGACCGGCACGCTGTCCGAGGTCGTGCTTGTCGCCCAGGACCTGTCGTCGTTCGCGCTGGATCGGTCCACCGGTCGGACCGAGCCCCGACTCGACGGACCGGCGGTCGGAGGGAACCGGCCGATCGTCGACCTCGTGGCGGCGGTGTCGGCTCGGGTGCGGTGGACCCGGCTCCTCTACCTCTACCCGTCCACCCTCGACGACGCTCTGGTGGAGGCCATACTTGCCACCGGCGTGCCCTACTTCGACCTGTCCCTCCAGCACGTGTCGCGACCCCTGTTGAAGCGCATGCGCCGGCGGGGGGAGGGCGACCGCTTCCTCGACCGGATCCACTCGATCCGCTCGTCGGAGCCGACTGCCGCGTTCCGCTCGTCGTTCATCGTCGGCTACCCCGGCGAGACGGAGGAGGACCACGACCGGCTCCTGGCGTGGATCGAGGAGGCGCAGCTGGACTGGGTCGGCTTCTTCCCCTTCAGCAACGAGGCGGGCACCTACGCCGCGGACCTGGACGGCCAGGTGCCCGAGGAACTCGTGGCCGAGCGGATCCGTGAGTGCACCGAGCTGCAGGACGGCATCACGGCGCGTCGGCGCGAGGACCTGATCGGGTCCACGGTCGAGGTGCTGGTCGACGCGCCGGGCGAGGCCCGCACCTATCGCGAGGCACCCGAGATCGACGGCATCGTCAGCGTCCCCGCCCATCTGCCCGTCGGCTCGTTCGTGCACGTCGTGGTGACCGATGCCGACGGCCCGGACCTGTCCGCCGACGTGGCCGTCGGCACCGGCGGCGCACCGTCGTCGCTGGCCGCCACCGGTGCCGGGGGCCGGGCATGAGCGACGGCGCCCTCGACCCGGCGATTCCGGGCGCCGCGAGCCATCACGCGACCACCTTCGGGCCATCGGCCCTCCTGACCCCCGCCAATGCCATCACCATGATCCGGCTCCTGGCGACGCCGGTGGTGATCGTGTTGATCATGCTGTGGGGGGCGAGCTGGTTCACGTTCGTCTTCGGCGGCCTGTTGGCCCTGTCCGACGGCATCGACGGTTGGCTGGCCCGCAAGCAGGGGACCACCCGGTCGGGCGCGTTCCTCGACCCGCTGGCCGACAAGGTGGTGGTCCTCGGCGCGCTGTTCGCGCTGGTGGCCAAGGGGATCGTGTGGTGGCTCCCGGTGGCCGTGATCGCCGCCCGGGAGATCGCCATGAGCATCTACCGTTCGGTGGCGGGACGGCACGGCATCTCCATCCCGGCCCGCAATTCGGCCAAGTTCAAGACTCTGGTCCAGGACATCGCCATCGGGATGTGCCTCGCACCACCCCTGGCCGGACACTGGACGCTGCTGAACGGCGCCATGTGGGTGGCTGCGTTCCTGACCGTGTTCACGGGTCTGCAGTACTTCGTCGACGGTCGTCGGGCCGCAGTCGAACGGGCGGGCTGACCCGCCGTGCGCGTCGAGATCGTGGCGGTCGGCACCGAGCTCCTGCTCGGGCAGATCGCCGACACCAACTCGCAGTGGCTCGGCGAGCACCTGGCCGCCCTCGGTGTGGGTTCCCACTTCCACCAGGCGGTGGGGGACAACCACGAGCGCATCGTGCTGGCCTTCCGCACGGCACTGGCCCGGAGCGACGCCGTCATCGTGTGCGGCGGTCTGGGGCCCACGCACGACGACATCACCCGGGACGCCATCGCCGAGGTGATGAACGTGCCTCTGCGGCGCCACGAGGAGGTCGTGGAGAAGATCCGGGCGATGTTCTCGAGCCGCGGTCGCACCATGCCGGAGTCGAACCTCCGCCAGGCCGACGTCCCCGAGGGAGCGACGATCATCCCCCAGACCAAGGGGACCGCCCCCGGGTTGATCTGCCCGGTCGGCCACAAGGTCGTCTATGCCGTCCCCGGTGTGCCCTACGAGATGTCCGACATGTTCCAGCGGGCCATCGCACCGGACCTGCAGGCACGGATGGCCGAGCGGGGGGAGTCGTCCGGGACCATCGCCAGCCGGGTGATCCGGACCTGGGGGATGAGCGAGTCCGGACTGGCCGAGGCCCTCGCTGCGTACATCACCGACCTCGACGAGGAGGCCGACGCCGACGCGTCCGGTGGCACCGCCACGATCGCCTTCCTGGCGAGTGGGATCGAGGGGATCAAGGTGCGGGTGACGGTGCGGGCCGCCGACGGGGACCTGGCCGCGGCGGCCCTCGACCGTCACGAGGCCGCCGTTCGGGCGATCCTCACCGAGGTCGCGGGCGACGTGGTGTTCGGCATCGACGACGAGGCCATCGAGGACGCGGTGGCGCGTGCTCTGGCCACCGATGGCCTGACACTGGGACTGGCTGAGTCACTGACCGGCGGCCTGGCGGCGTCCCGGTTGGTCAACGTGCCCGGGGCCAGTGGCTGGTTCCGCGGCTCCGTGGTGTCGTACGCGTCGGAGGTCAAGTACGAGGTCCTCGGTGTGCCCGAGGGGCCCGTGGTGTCCGAGGAGGCGGCCCGGGCCATGGCCGAGGGGGCGAGACGTGTCCTCGACTCAGATGTCGGGCTGTCGGTGACCGGTGTGGCCGGACCGACCGAGCAGGACGGCCGGCCGGTGGGCTCCGTGTTCGTGGGCCTGGCCCGTCCGGGCCACGAGACCGTGGCCGTGGCGTTCACGGTGCCGGGTGACCGGGACCGGATCCGCCAGTACGCCACGATTGCCGCACTCGACTTCCTGCGCCGGTCGCTCGACGCCTCGTCGGGCTGACGGGGCCCGGCTGGCACGGCCCCGGGGTCGACCGGGCACGCGCCCGGTCGACGGCCCGGTCCGTTGACCGACCTCCCGGTCAGGGGCGGGTCGTGGTGGGTGCCGCTGCCATCGTCGTTGCGGGTGCAGCCGTCGTGGTGACGGCCACGCCTTGCGGCGCGAGCTCCTCCCACGTGTTGCCCGGCTGCAGTGTGATCGGCGTTCCGTTGGCCGTCTTCAGCGTCGCCGGCTGGGTGAGGGACGACCGGGTCCACGTCCCGGTGATGGCGACCCCGTCGCGCAGCACGACGACGGGACCCGTCCCGGTGGCGGTGACCTCCACCTCGTAGCCACCCTCGTTGTTCTCGAGCCACGGCCCCGTGTTGGTCGGCACGGTCAGTACGACCACGTTGGCCGCCGCCGTCTGGCTGCCGTCCAGCAGTTTGTCGGGGACGCCGGAGTAGGAGCGTAGGTAGGTCCCGGTCGCCGCGCTCCACGTCCACGTCACGTCGGACGTGGAGGAGAACGGCACGTGGACGCTGGCGCCCGACCCGGCAACCGAGCCGGCAGGAGGTGTCGGCGAGTAGGTGAAGATCGGGGCCGGTGGCGTGGTGTCGCCCGGTACCAGGGCCCAGGCCGGCGTGGTGGACGTGAACGTGGCGTAGGGGGCGTACCGGCCGGAGGGGTTGATCGTCACCGAGCCGTAGCCGCCCTTCAGGATGTTCTGGTCCTGGATGGGAGCGTCGGCCAGGAGCGCCAGTACCGGATCGATCCCTCCGGCGTGCAGGAAGATCGGGTTCGACAGCTGCGAGAGGATGGCGACGTCGGGCTGGCGGGCCGACCGGAGGTCACCCACGAGCGTGGCACTATGGCACTGGAACACCGCGACGAGGCGGGTGTAGGTGCCCTCCACCGGCTCCTCGAAGACCACGTCGGCCTGGTTGAGGCCGGCCGACGGTCGGTCCGCCGTGTAGTTGCCGATCTTGACGGCCAGGGCCGGACGTGCCGGGACCGTGCCGCCGGGTGCCGGCGTGCCGGTCAACGGGCAGGTGGCCACACCGGCCGCGGGGTGGGTGGTGGTGGTCGTTGCCGCGGCCTTCTTGGCGGGCGACGCGTGGCCGAGGGTGAGCGCCAGCACCACACCGATCAGGACCACGACGGCCGCGCCGAGCACGTACCACCGGGTCCTCGAGCGCCCCTCCCGCTGGGCACGGAGCTCCTGGCGGGTCATGATGGTGGGTGGCACCTGGCCGCCGGTGGGGGGGCCGGCACCGTCGCCGGCACCCTGTCCACTGGGCCCCGGTGTGGTCGCGTCGTCGTCCGGCATCACGGTGACGCTAGTGCGATGGCGACAGGCCGAGGAACGCTTGCGAAGATCCCACATCGAACATGCGTTCGGGTCTACAGTGCACCTGTCGCACCGCAGTCAACCGCCGCAATGCAGTCGGCGTCGCACCGCAGGCGAGGGGAACCGAGTCCGGGCCGCAGCCCACGGGACCCCTCCGGGGGACGGGCGTCACACCCCATCTGTACGGTCGGCCGGGTCAAGTGAACGACAGCACCGAGGAGAAGCAGACAAGACATGGAACGTGACAAGGCACTCGACATGGCCCTGGGGCAGATCGAGAAGCAGTTCGGCAAGGGCTCGATCATGCGGATGGGGGAGAACCTCCACATGAACATCGAGTCGATCCCGACGGGGGCACTCGCCCTTGACCTCGCACTCGGCATCGGGGGCCTCCCCCGGGGTCGTATCGTCGAGATCTTCGGTCCGGAGTCGTCGGGTAAGTCGACGCTCGCCATGCACGTGGTGGCCGAGGCCCAGCGCAACGGCGGCATCTGCGCCTACATCGACGCCGAACACGCCATGGACCCCGTCTACGCCAAGGCCATCGGCGTCAACATCGACGACCTGCTGATCTCCCAGCCCGACACGGGCGAGCAGGCCCTCGAGATCGCCGACATGCTGATCCGCTCGGGTGCACTCGACGTGCTGGTGATCGACTCGGTGGCGGCCCTGACCCCCCGCGCCGAGATCGAGGGGGAGATGGGGGACTCCCACGTCGGCCTCCAGGCCCGTCTGATGTCCCAGGCACTCCGCAAGATCACCGGCACGCTGTCGAAGTCGCAGACCATCGCCATCTTCATCAACCAGCTGCGCGAGAAGATCGGCGTGATGTACGGCTCGCCCGAGGTCACCCCGGGTGGCCGGGCGCTGAAGTTCTACTCGTCGATCCGCCTCGACATCCGTCGCATCGAGACCATCAAGGACGGCGCCGACCAGGTCGGCAACCGGACCCGCGTCAAGGTCGTGAAGAACAAGTGCTCCCCGCCGTTCAAGCAGGCCGAGTTCGACATCGCCTTCGGCAAGGGCATCAGCCGTGAGGGGTCGCTGCTCGACGTGGGCGTCGAACTGGGCTTCATCAAGAAGTCCGGTGCGTGGTTCACCTACGAGGGCGAACAGCTCGGCCAGGGTCGTGAGAACGTGAAGAACTTCCTGACCGAGAACCCGCAGCTCATGGCCGAGGTCGATGAGCGGATCCGCGAGCACCTGGCCGCCCAGAACGAGGCCAAGGCCGCCGAGGCGGCGAGTTCGCACCTGCCGGCCGAGGACCTGCTGCTCGACGACGAGCCCATCTCCCTGAGCGACTGAGTCGCAACGACAATCGGTGCACGGACCTGACCCGGCCACCAGGTCGGGCCCGGTCCGTAGTGTCGCATCCCTTCGCCGGCCCGGGCCGCTACCCTGCGTCCCGGGCTGCTGCGTGTCCGGGCGCAGGTCCACTCACGTCCCGGGGCGTGACGAGGTCGCCGGTGCCCGTCGTCAGTGGTAGACGTCCCGCCAGTTGCCGGTGGACGGGTGGGTGATGCTCGCCGGTGCCATACCCAGCACCGAGTAGATATTCTCCATGATGCGGAGTAGGTACGGCGTCACACCGGGCACCGGAGACGGCAGCACGTTGGTCGGGATGAGCGGCGCGTCCGCCAGCTGGCCGACCCATGACGCGTTGCCTACGTCGATGACTCCGCCGCCGCCGGGTGCCGTGTACCAGGTCATGTCCGAGTAGTTGCCGTGCCGGTTGGCGACGATGGAGTGGGTGATGATGTCGACATCGGTCGGTGCGCCGCCGGACGGCACGTACTTGTCGAACTCACCCTGGAGTGCTTTCGAAAGGTGCTGACCGGCGGTCAGGCCGGTACCGGCAAGTGCCCAGGAGGTCGGGTCGTAGACGACGATGTCGGCGTCGGCGTCGATGTCCTGGTACATGCCACCGGTCATCTGTGACTCGGGACTCGACACCGGAGAATCCTCCCAGTTGACCGTGACGAGCGCGTTGTCCTTGCCGGTCAACGGGTCCTCGGCTGCCGACTTGTAGCAGATCACGTGGCGGTCGGGCCCGAGGGGTGACGGCCCGAAGCGGATCTGGCGGTAGCAGGCATTGGCGCCGAGGAACGCCACGTTCAGGCCGCGCTGGATGGCTCCTTCGACCCCGGTTCGCATCGGCGTGGACCAGTACTCGTCGTGACCGAGGCTGAACAGCGCCCGGTGGTTCGCCAGTAGCCCGGGCTGCTCATGCAGGTCGACGTCCGTCCAGTACGACACGTCGAGGCCCAGCTGCTCGGCGTGGAAGATCAAGGGGAGCTCGTTGCCCACGAAGTCCGAGGCCCCGGCCGCCCAGTCGTTGCAATACGGTCGGTCGAACGACACGATGCGGGCCCGGTCGGCGTAGGTTCCCCCGGCCGGGTTCTGGGTGTAGGTGAGGGCTCCGCCTTTGTTGCCGTAATAGAGCGAGTACCCACCCCAGCGGTTGTAGGCCTGCCAGGTGGTCACACTGTGCATGATGACGATCGCCGACTGCGACATGTCGTCGCGGACGCACAGCGGCACGTACGAGTGCGCCCCGGTGGCCCCGACCAGCTTGAGGAGGTAGGCGCCGGGCGGCCACGTGGCATCCACCGTCAACTGCACGGAGGGCGTCCACGAGCATTCGATCGTGTTCGTGGGTGAGATCAGGACCGGTGGCGGCTGGCTCACCCCTGGGGCCTCGGGCGACGTGGTGATCAACCGGGCACCGATTCCCTGGTAGTAGCCCATCCGATAGGCCTCGACGTGGAAGGTCGGTGCAGACGAGCTGACGTGCAGCGTCACGACCTCGCCGACCTGGACGCTGACCTTGTCGGCGTACCCCTCGATGCTCCCTGAAGCCCCCGGCGGTACGACCCACCAGGCGGTGCCGGTCTTGGCGTTCTCGGCCACGATCGTCGGTGACACGGGCAACGAGACGCCCTGCTCGTCGAGCTCCTCGACCTGAGTGGGAGCCGTCGTGCCCGTCGTCGTCGAGGCGCTCGATGCGGTGGCCCGGGAGGCGGTCGGTCGACGGGCGTCGCCTCCGCCTGTCTCCTCCGCGGTGATGGCCGCCGCGGTGGCAGCCAAGGTCCCGCCTGCCAGGGTCCAGCCGAGGAACCGGCGTCGGCTCAGTCGGTCACGGCCGGGGGCGTGTCGGTGGCGCGGCTCCGCCCCACTGTCGGGTTCAGGTCCTGGAAGTGGTTCGCTCATCGGAGGGATCGTCCGTTCCCACACCCGTCCACCTGCCAGTGGTGCGTCCGCCGGGATAAGGACGGACTAAGCGTAGCCACGCAGGGGGGTCCCGGGGTGGCAGTCGCCAAGTGATCACGTCATCCGCGCCGGCCGGACGGCCGGTGGCGACCGTCGCCGCACCGGCTTACGCTCGGTCGTTCACCCACCCGGCGACGCCGGGTGCCCGCCACGTCGAGGAGTCGAGTCCATGGAGTTCGGGATCATCCCCCCGGTCCGCACCGGGGCCACCGCCGACCCGGACTGGATGTCGGCCTTCGCCCGGCACGTCGAGTCGGCGGGGTTCGAGTCACTCGTGCTGGTGGAACACGCCGTGGTCATCTCCGACTACACGAGCACCTACCCGTACGCCGCATCCGGTCGGATGCCGCTCCCGGACGATTGCCGCATACCGGACCCGCTCGACCTGATGGCCTTCCTGGCCGCGGTGACCGACCGGATCACCCTGGCCACCGGCGTCCTGGTCGTCCCGAACCATCAGGCCGTGGTCCTGGCCAAGCGCATCGCCACCGTGGACGTGCTGTCCAAGGGCAGGGTCCGCATGTGCCTCGGTGTCGGCTGGATGGAGGAGGAGCTGCGGGCCACGGGTGCCGACCCGCGCACCCGGGGTCGGCGGATGGACGAGACGATCGAGGCCATGCGGGTCCTGTGGGCCGACTCGGGACCGGAGGGGGCCACGTTCGACGGCGAGTTCGTATCCTTCGCGCACGCGCACTCGTTCCCCAAGCCGTTCCGGCCGAGCGGGGTGCCGCTACACATCGGCGGGCACAGTGAGGCAGCGGCCCGCCGTGCGGGCCGGCTCGGTGACGGCTTCCAGCCGCTCGGCCTCGGCCCCGACGAGCTCGCGCTCCGGATCGCCCAGATGCGCGAGGCGGCCGAGCAGGCCGGCCGGGACCCCGACGCCGTCGAGCTCTCGGTGT
>Ga0182014_10004556_pt1 | contig 15831 bp, 11 predicted proteins | sample 612S2DmetaG_FD_120489 | JGI IMG/M metagenome (GOLD analysis project Ga0182014, IMG submission 120489) | Permafrost microbial communities from Stordalen Mire, Sweden - 612S2D metaG | ecosystem: Environmental > Terrestrial > Soil > Wetlands > Permafrost | place: Sweden: Stordalen | collected... | reverse complement strand
TTTCGCGGGCACCGACTGGGCCAACTATACCCGGGAGTATCCGGCGGGCGGCTTCTATGTTTACATCCGTTCTTCCGGCGACGGCCCCTTCTCGATGTACCTCGACCAGGTCGTCAGCGGCGCGGGCACGGTCAACCAGGTCACCAAGCGACTCGGGCACTTTGGCGGTGTCGGGAAGGATTACATTACTTACGACTGGGTGCCTTTGACGGATGATGGCCTGGCTGCGCCAGCCGTAGTGAACCTCAACGGTGTCACCACGCTGCGTCTCACCACCGCCGGGAACTGCAATCCCAACTACTTCATGCTTGTGCCGGCTTCGGGCATCACCCTCACGGCGACGCCCTCCGCTGGCAATACGGTCCTCTCCTTCCCCAGCCAGGCCGGAGTGGCTTACCGGGTCTTTTACCGGACCAATTTGATCGCCTGCAATTGGGCGCTCCTGACAACGGTGGTCGGAACTGGCGCCGTCACACCCGTAAGCGACCCCTCCACGGGAACCAGCCGGTTCTATAAGGTCACCGCCCCGTAACCGCCTCAAGAATCCTGACCTCGTGGCGCGGGCTGCCCAGTAAGGACTCTCCAGGGTTGAAGACTATTGGCCCATCCTGAAGCTGCCCCAGCCCGAGGCCCACTTCCAAGCTGTCTCTATGCGGGACCGAAATTCCTTGGGCGCATTGCGTGCTTGGGATTTGTGAGGTGCTCCATTGAGAGATTCCACGCCCGTTGGTTTTCGAAGTGGCAGCCAAAACGAAACGGGCGCCGACCGAGGTCAGCGCCTGCGAAGAAATCGGGAGAAATCCGCAGCTTAGCGGCGGCGATACAGCAGCGCCAGGATGCCCAAACCCAGGAGAGAGAACGTGGCCGGTTCGGGAACTGCTGCGGGCGAGATAGTGACACTATCGAAGAGCGCACTCCCGTTATTGTTCGCATTGTTGGGATCGTTTTGAATTTGAACATAGCCCCCTAGCGGGCTGCCATTGGGGCCTGCACCAGCGGCTAAATCGAAGTAAGTGTCGCCAGGCGATGAGGTGGCGAACACCCCATTCACGGAATACTGAAATGCATTCCTGCCGGTGTTCGGGTCGACGACATAGTTCAATCCCATGGTATATGTTGCGCCTAGTGTGTAGTTTGGAACGCTTGTGCCGCTGTTGGCGGGGGAGAACCCGAAAAACGAAGGCCCTCCGAATTGGACGACCTCTCCATCCGCCTTGACGATAGATTGTAGATCGCCGCCGATACTGCCGCTTGGATTGCTGAACAGCCAACCGGCTTCCAGGTCGATGCCGGAAGTGCCGCTGCCGGTCAACGTAAGGCGGAAAGAAGCATTGAAGTAGTCACCGTTTTGGAATTGGTAAGCGCTCGTCCCTCCATTGTTCGAGAACTGCCAGACATCCCGGTTGGCGTAACCGGTTGCCGCGCTCATGCCCGATTCGCCGAGCCCAATCGAGGAGGGATAATTGTTGGGGTAACTGCCCGCCGCGCCGGGAACATCGTTGAAAACACGAGACGTCACGATGGCCGAGTTGATGCTGCTGACTTGAGCATAGGCTCCGGTTGCAGCAACGAGGCCGACGAAGGTTGCGAAGTAGATTAGGCGTTTCATTTGTGGTTGCCTGCGTTGGTTGATGGTTTGTAACTAAGCCAGTGTTTACGAACTTCAACTGAGAATAGGGTGTTGTCAACATCAAAGTTGAGAATAATTGCGGGCAGTGGCCGGTTCGCAACTTCGTCTTTGACGCCTCGACGGGCAGAGCTACTCTGGCGGCCAAGATGTTTGAGCAGCGCAAGAAGCCCCTGTTGCCACGGCGTGCCTTCTACCTGCGGATGGCCCGAAGCTTCGCCCTGGCCTTTGGCATCACCCTGGTGTCACTGAGCATCGGCATGGCTGGGTATCACGGCTTTGAGGGCCTGTCGTGGCTCGACGCGTTTCTGAACGCCGCCATGATCCTGTCGGGCATGGGGCCCGTCGCGCAGCTTCAAACGACCGCCGGGAAGCTGTTCGCCGGCTGCTACGCGCTCTTCAGCGGGCTGGCGCTGATCACCACCCTGGCGGTGATTATTGCTCCGCTCTTCCACCGGTTCCTCCATAAGTTCCACATGGAGGCCGATTTTCGCGACAAGTAGCTCCGGCCGCAGGAGAGCCTGTTCGGTGTTGTTCACTGTTGCGCGGCCCGCATTTCCGCTTTCGCTTCAGCGAGGTCGTGTTGAAAAGCCGGGTTGGCCAACAACTCACGGACAATCGCCTGCCCCAGCACACGCCCGGCATAAATGTCGGTAGGGAAATGCTTGCCGAGGAGCACCCGATCCCAGCCAATGTCACGGCCTGTCGCCAGAATGGCCTCCTTCCGGTCAGGGAACAGTTCCGCCAGCAACATGGAGTAAACCGCGCCCCGAGTCGAATGCCCGCTCGGATAGCCGAAGCTCGATTCCGGCGGCCCCAGCGACAGGCGTTTGTTCATCTGATAAGGGCGCGGTCGTTTCCAGTAGTCCTTGGCCGCTTCGAGTGGCTCCGCAATGTCGTTCTTTACCTTCTTGAACAGTGCCTCCGTCTTCGGCAGCTTGCCGGGCTGGAAGAAGGGTCCGATGGCGGGGGCGAAAAGGAAGATTGAGAAGCTTGCGTCCTTGGTGGCCCGGGCTTTCTCGACCGGCGTCCGCGCTTTGAAGATGGCCCAAGCCGATGCCAGATCCGCAGCCTCTTCGGCGGACCCGGCGGCTGGAGGGGGAGCCAGCAAAGCCACAGCATCGGGGTGCTTGGAGGCAAGGTAGTAGTTGTCCGCGAGAAGCGGCGGCGCAACGAACAGAAGCAACCAGAGAGCCGAGACAAGGCGACCGGGCGCACGCCGCCGGCCCAGGTCCGGCAAGCCGGCCTTCGAGATTTCAGGAGTTTTACTCATTGGGAGAATATCAAGGTTGCTCTTCGGCTTGGCAACAGGCCACCAATGGGCAGGCCTTACGCCGGCTGGGCCAAGCTGCCGCCTGGACGCAGAAAAACGTCCCCCCACCGATTTCCGGGAACCAATTCCATTCTCATTCCTCTTATCATTACGAGAGTGCCTCCTGTTGCTGATCGCGGTGCGAAAACGCACTGCGCAAGCGTCGGCTTTACTGCCGAACGCGCGGGGCCGGGGTGCCCCGCGCCAGCCAAGAGGGCTCAGAGAATACACTTAGTCAAAGATAACAATGGATTCAGTTATGAAAAGCAAGATGAGCAACGAGACTTCGATGACCGCGATATCAATCCTTCACCGCCTGGGCTTGTTCCTGGCAGCGGCGCTATTGGCACTGGCATGCAGGCAGGCGTCCGCGTGGGGGGACGGTGACCGAGACGGAGCTTACCAGCAAACGAACCTGGTAGCGGACCTGCCCGGCGTGGCGCTGCTGCAGGATACGAATCTGGTGAACGCCTGGGGCATTTCCTTCAGCGCGACGAGCCCGTTCTGGATCAGCGATAACGGCAGCGGGCTGTCCACCCTCTATGCGGTCACCTACGACACAAATGGCACTGTCCAGGTGGCCAAACAAGGCCTGCAAGTCGGCATTCCCGGCGATGGCACTCCGACCGGGCAACTGTTTAATAGCACGACGAACTTCCATACAAACCTATTTATCTTCGCGAGCGAGGACGGCACGATCTCCGGATGGCGCAGTGCCCTGGGCACCACGGCGGAAACACTGGTGTCGCGCTCTAACGCGGTATATAAAGGCATCACACTCATCATGACCGCCGTTGGACCAGAATTGCTGGCGGCCAACTTCGCGGAGGGCACCCTCGACGCTTACGACACCAACCTGACCCTGGTGGCGCAATACATGGACCCGAGGGCGCCAAAGGGATACGCGCCGTTTAACGTCCAGTTGCTAGGCGGGATCGTCTTTGTCACGTTCGCCAAGCAGGACGCCGCGAAGCACGATGACGACCCGGGTCCGGGCCACGGTCTGATTGATGTGTTTAACCCGGCGACCGGCAAGTTCCACCGCTTCGCGACAGGTTCCAAGGCGGGCGGCAATTTGCGCGAGATTAACTCGCCATGGGGCCTGGCACTGTCACCGACGAACTTCGGCGCGCACGCCGACCAACTGCTGGTCGGCAACTTCGGCAGCGGCACGATCATGGCGTTCGACGCTGACGGCAGGTTCAAAGGCCTGCTGGAGGGCCGGCATGAATGGCCAATAGTGATCGACGGCCTTTGGGGACTAGCGTTCGGAAACGGCGGCAAGGCCGGCCGCCCCGGCACGCTCTACTTCACTGCTGGTCCCAATGGCGAGGGCAATGGGTTATTCGGAGCCCTCGATCCGGTGCCGGAGCACAAACCAGGCAGAGGACACGATGGCGACCATGATGGGGACGATGACCACGGCGGTCACGGACATTACTAGGCCGACGAGGCGCGGCGTTCAGAGTGAAGCCGCCCGTCATGGCAACAATTCCGAAGGCCCTCGTGAGCAAGTCACCGAGGGCCTTCGCGAGCCGATGATCAGAAACCGGGCCGCCCAGGACCCGACGGGCTGGTAGCCGAGCGTTTGGCCCCGGCTTGTTCGAGGAGGCTGGCCACGTCCCGCCGCTGTTGCGGGAACATGCCAGGAGGACCGGGCTGATCCCGTTCACCGATGCCGGGCGGATTCAGGGAAGTGCTAAAACCGCGCCGCATCCAAAACATGGCCGGACCCATGGGCTGAAAGCTAACCAAGTCCAGGGCGGTCCTTCCGGTCGAATTGGTGGCGTTGATTGATGCGCCTGCTTTAAGCAAGAGAGGAATGACGTTGGTCTGCCCCGACCACGCGGCGATATGCAAGGGCGTATCCCCGGCCCGCCCGAGACTCTGCCCAGGTCCCACTGTGTATCTCGCTTGCTCACTCGACGGGGCGACCCGCCGGTCCGGGTCCGCTTTATGTTTGAGCAATAGCGCCGCCGCCGCCGTGGATCCTTGGGCTGCCGCCAGGTGCAGCGGCGCAAGCCCCGATCGGTCCGCCGCATCTACTTTGGCTCCCCGCCGAATCAGCAGGTCCGCGGCACCGGCCTGGTCGAAGAAGGCGGCCACGTGCAGGGCCGTCTGCCCACTGCGCGGGTTTACCCAGTCCGCAGGCGCCCCTTTGTCCAGCAGCAGCTTGAGGATATCCTCGCGCCCGGTGCGGGCGGCGACCTCCGACACCGAAGCGCCGTAGTTGTTGGTCGCGCGCGCGAGAGACTTGTCGCGAGCCAGCAGTGCGGCGGCGCTCTGCAGGTGACCATTGAAAACCGCGTCGAAGACGGTCTCGACGGCGCCGCGGGCCGCCAGCAAGTCCGCTACGCCCATCCGGTTCCGCAAACGGGCCGCGCCCAGCGGAGAGAGACCCCAGGAATCAGTCGCCTGCAAACCACTGCCGTCATCCAACAGCAACCGGGCGACCTCAACATGCCCTTCGTCGGCCGCCAAATGCAGCAGACTCCTCCCGAAGTAGGTATTGGTCAGCGCCTGCGGTTCCCGGGCCAAAATCCCGCGCAGCACGTCGGCCCGGCCCGCCATGGCCGCCGTGACGGCGTCCCACTTGGCTCCCTTGGCTTCGAGGAGCGCCACCGCGTTGGTGCGGTGGGCCTGGACGGCGACGAGCAAAGGGAATTGCCCGAACTGATTGGTGTGGTTGACCAGGCCAGGGTCGGCCTTCAGGAGGGCCGTCAAGGTCTCCATGTTCCCCACCTGTGCCGCGCGGAAGATGTCGGTGTCCGAGTTGAATCGGAATTGGGTAAACGGGTCAGTGGAGTGCGCTGCCAGGCCAAGCGGCGTTTCGCCGGCGTTGTTGGTCGCCTCAAGGCTAGCGCCTCGGGCGCGCAGCCACTCGAACCCGTCCGCGGTGCCGGTCCGGGCGGCGATGTGCATAGGGGTATCTCCCTGGTGATCGCGCGCCGAAATGTCCGCCTTGGGCGAAGCAAAGCAGTTGGTGATACCACGGATAAAGGACAATGGTTTGTCACGGCCGAGCGCCGCCAGGTAATGGAGGGGTGTCTGCCCACGTTCGTCCTCGAGGGAAAAGTCGGTGCCGGCCCCCAGCAGCATGGCCAGGCTTTCGTCGGCTTTGTACCAGGGGAACTTGCCGGTCAGGAGCAGATGCGCCACCGTACGGTCCTGTTTGTCCTGCACATTCGGCTTGGCGCCGGCGTCCAGCAGCACCCGGGTGGCTTCGTTCTTGAAACTGCTGGCAGTAAGTGCCAGCACATGCAAGGCAGTCTGACGGCGGAAGGCCGGCCGGCAATCCAATGCATCGGGCCGAGCACGATCAGATGCAATACTGTGTTCCCATTTGGATCGCGGGCGTTGGCGTCAGCGCCTTTATCAAGCAGGAGCGCCGCCGCGCCGAGCTGGCCCGACTTCCCGGCGAGCTGCAGGGGCGTCAAGCCCAGCTCGTTGCGGGCCTCCAGGTTCGTGGAATTCAGGGATGTGGCGAGCGCGACCAGGTTCCCCGCAGCGGCGGCTTGATGGACTGGCGTGGTGATGCCGCGCCCGGGATGCGGGCCGCCGGGCTGCTCGGCCAGGAGCAATCGAATGGTGTCCTGGTGCCCGGCGTGAATGGCGGCATCCAGCGGTGTCCAGCCATTGGTGTCGCGCGTGGTGGTTGGAGCTTGGGCTGCCAGCAATCGCGTCACCTGCTGCGGCAGGCCCTGAGCGGCGGCGAGGTGCAGGGCGGTCTGACCGGCGAGGTTGGTGATGGCGGGAGACATGCCCGCCTCAAGCCAGAACGAAGTGAACGGCAGCCGATCCGTCAGCACGGCCCAATGCAGCGGCGTCTGGCCCAGGTGGTCGGTGGACCGGACCACATTCGGGTCCGCCGCGAGCAGAGCACGGGCGGTTGCCAGGTCACCCAGGCCGGTCGCGGCCAGGGCATCGCAGCGCGCGCCGCTCTTCTCCAGCAGGGCGCGAATGCGAGCCCAGCGTTCCGCCTGGAAGTCCTTGCCTTTCTCGGCGGCGGCGGCGGACTGGGCGAAGGGCTGAAGAAACGGCGCCCCATTTGAACGCGAAATGAAGCGCGCTGCCTTCCCAAGGACTGAGCACATTCGGGTTGGCTCCCGCCTGGAGCAACTGCCTGCAAATCGCCGGATGGTTGTACCAGATGGCGGCATCCAGCGCGGTGAGTTGATTATTGCTTGTATCGAGCGTATCGCTTGGCGCGTTGATGTCTGCGCCGTACTTCAGCAAGAGGGCGACGATTTCCCCGTGCCCCTGCGAGGCGGCTACATGCAACGGCAGCCGACCGACATAGAGGGCACGGGTGAGATTGGTGTTGCTCGCCAGCATTTGTGCGACCCCGTTGGTGTCGTTCGCCTTGATCGCATTGAAGAACGCGGTGATGGCCGATGGCGGGTCTTGCGCCTGAGATGAAGGACCGGCCAGGCCCAAAAGGACGAGCATCAATCCCACTACGACATCCCGGCCACTGATGGCCCCGAGGGCAGGCACGGATTTCACGCGTAAAGTATACGGAAAACTCGCTGCTTGAGCAGCAACAATCTCGGCGCACAGAGGCGGCGGGGCGTATCTTGGCAGCACCACCAGTGCGCGCAAAGGGCCCAAACCCGAAGCCCGAAATCCGAGTTTCCCAAGCGTGGCTTCGGCCTTCGGAATTCGGATTTGGGCGGCTGACGGCGGTCATTGTAACCTTGACAGGGCCGCTGCCGTCTCTATATTGGCAGTGGCTACTGCGGGCTGGCGTGAGGCCGGGCGGCTGGATCGGGTCGGCGCCCAGGCTGAAGGCGGGAGAGAGGGCTGCAGAGCGTGGGTTTTGGGGTGTCGAGTGTGCCGTGACCGGGGGCAGTAGGGCACCAAGGGAGGGACAAAAAAGCTAGGAACAAGCAAGGAACATCCTAGGAACATGCTTGCAACATGCTTGCAACTATGGGGGCGATCCGGTGGCGCTACGGTGTTGACATAGCGAGGCGTGCGGCTTGGGGCGGGCCGGTTGGCCGGGCTGCCTGGCGGCTCCGGCGGTGGTGAATTTGTTCGTGGCAGTGGTTTCCCGAGGCGCAGAGGCGGCGGACGGGAGAGCACCGCGAACGCAACAAGGCGAATGGGAGGGGGGCATCGTCGGCGGGGCGGTCAACAGCACGGCAGGTTCTCCTTGCACGCTGCGCGCGCTCCAATTACAAGCTGGAGACCATGAGATCGTGGATTGGCCTCGTCCTCGTGGCTTGTCTGGCCCCAGGCCCGGGTTTCAGCCAGAAACTGAGCCTGACGCTGCCCGAACCGCCGCACCAGCGCGGTGCCTGGCGTGCGCCGGCGGGTGTCTCGACGAATATCCTATCCGCGGTCGAAACCCTCTTTGCGCAGGGATTCCCCGACCCGCGTGGTTGCGAATACCGTGAGGTGGAAGTCCAGGCGGGCGACGTCTGGACTGACAAAGGCTCGCGGGTGAAGACGCGTGGCTGGGTGTTGCCCGCAAAAGGCGCCAGATCCCCGCGCTTTGCCGTTTGCTGGAACGGCCTGGTCTATCCCGTGACGAACATCGGGAGCGTCGCCGACCTCCATGCCGACACAGCGAGCCCCGTCCTGCCGGGTTCGCGGCGGTCAAACAGCGCTGTCGGCGAAGCCCGGTCGGTCCTCTTCATGGGCGGGCTTTCGACGCGTGGACTCCTGCTGCTGCGCAGCGGGGAAATTGACGCCGCGCTGCGGATTTGGGCCCCATACCAGAACGCGGCATTACGCGTCCAGGCGACCAATCGGATGCAGCCGGAGGCGCGTGTAAGATCCGAGGATTACGATCCTTATCTGGAGATAGCCGGGGACTGGGCGTGGGCGCTGTTTGACCGGACAATTTGCGCGCACATGCGTGGCGATGAGGCGCTGGCGCTGGCCACGGCACGCAAGCTGGCCGAGATTCAGCCGAAGATTGAAGCGGAGGCGGCGAGGCGCGGCTTCCGCCGGCAGGAATACTACGAGTCCGCCAGACGCGGGAAGCAGCGGCCGTATCTCGATTTCCTGGAGCAACTGCCCGAAATCCTCGCGGACCTGGAACACCGCGCCCGGGAAGAGCCGCGCGTGAGCGTGGTGGTGAGCGGCCTGACTAATCTTCCTGCGCAGGCTGAGCGCATCGCCGCGCTGGTCCGCGACCTGGAGTTGGTCCAGGCCCGGCAGTGGAGCCAGCCCGGCTGGGTGAACCCTGCGGAGGACCCTATCGTCCAAGCGTTGATCATGGAAGGGGACCCAGCGGTCGAGCCGCTGCTGGAGTGTCTGGAGAAGGATAAAAGGCTGACGCGCTCCGCCGGGTTCGGGCGCGACTTCTTCCGCGGGCAGACGGTGATCCCGGCGGCCAGTGCGGCCCGGGCCGCATTGCAGGCGATTCTTCATATTTGAGCCGTTGTGCAAGTATGCGACCAATGCGGTCATGGAAGCCGCGGCGGAGCGCTTGTTCGGAAACACCAACTCGGCCTGAGGCCGGCTGCCGTGGAAGCTGCGCTTTCACCAGGACCCCATTGCATCCGATTTGGTCAAGGTGCCGGCCTTCCGCCGACTGCTTGCGGGCGAGCTGGACAAGAAAGCGCCTTGCGGCTCAATCGAGTGGCATCAGAGATCCGCGGCCTATGAGCTGACGAACTCTGCGCGTGGCAGCCGCCGCGTGGCCTGGCCGGAAGGCGATCCGCCCGCCGATGGGACAAAGGCCGAACTACGTTGGTGCGACTGGACAGCCTGGTCCCTGTCTAACGCAAAGCAGATCCCCTTCTACAATCCTTTCGCGCCGGTGGACCAGCGTGACGAAGCCATTGCGAAGGCCAAGGCGTTGTTACAACGGCGCTGACCCACTCTCGTCAGTTGTGGGGGCGTGACTCCGTGGGGGGCTCTGGCGGAGAATCGTGCTTGGCCAGCCGGGCTTCCACCTCTACAGACAACTCCGGGTACAACTTCCTCATGCAGTCCAGGCAGAGGCTGTGGCTAAACTCCGCATCGGAGTGTTGTTTCAGGTAGGTCTCAAGCTGGGTCCAGTAACCCTGATCATCCCGGATCTTCTTGCAGGAAGCACATATCGGGATTAGCCCCGTGAGCGTTTTCACGTTCCCCAGCGCCTCCTGCAACTCCGCAATCAGCCGCTCGCGCTCTGCTTCCGCCCGCTGCCGCGCCCGAATATGGCCCCGCAAATCCCGCACGCCGAAGATCAGCCCGGTAATTCCCAATCCCCACAACGCCAGGTGGGCCATCCCCAGCCGGAGGTCTGCTCCGGGGTTCACAAATCGGCTCATGGGCACCGTCACGCTTATCCCGCCGCGGATCGCACCTGGCTTGCGGTCCGCCTCCTCGTGGCACCGCAGGCAGGCCGGAACGGTGACCAGCGGATACATCATGCGGAAAAAGCGCTTGCCCTGAACGGTTTCAAGCGAACTGACCTCCTTGCGCCCCTTTTCAAATTCCTGCAGCGCCTGCCGTTCCCAATCATCCGGACGGTTCGCCGCGCGCAGTGGCCTCAGGCTCGTTAGGTGACCGCGGATGCCGGTCTGGCTCTCCTGCTGTTCCAGAAGCTCGCGGCTTACCACCGCCGGATTGAGCAGGGTTAGCGTCTGGCCCGAAGTCGTGACAATCTCCTCCTCCTTGTTATGGGCCGTCGCGCCGGCTTCCGCCGTCGCGGATTTAGGCATGTAAACCCGGCCATTGAGGACGCTCGATTCGCGATAAAGCATGTCCTTCTGCAGCAGCGCGCGCGCCGTTTCCATGGTCAGGGAGCGAACCTCGGCCGCATTGTCCGCCAGATTCCATGCCAGCGAGCCAGTCACCGCCGCGGTCCAGCCACATGCCAGCAGCCAAAAATAACGTCTATGGGGCACCTCCGGGCCTTTTGCGAGGCCGCCGTTCACCGACTGTTGACTAGGGCGCTCTTCTGTCACAACACGAGTCTGAGCGGAAACTCGCTCAGGTCCGGGGAGAATACAAGCCGCCCAAAACCTTGGCCGGAGCAGCCCCGCCAGATACGCCCGCTCCCTACCGATATTCTTGCACCGCCTCGAACATGGCCAAGACGTTCTGAATGGGCGTATTCGCCTGGATATTGTGGATGGTGCAGAAGACGAAGCCGCAAGCCGGGCCTAGAATCAAAATGCAAATCAAGCTTGCAATCCCCCGGCAGAGCCGCAGAATCGCGCTGACGTCGGTCCGCTTGGAGTTCGAGCCGGACATTTCGGTCGAATATCCTCACGCTCCGTCGCCTTCAGTAAACAAGAAACAACAAAGTTCAACAACCATGAAAACACCCTGTAATCATCCTAAATTAGTGTGGGCATCCCATGGGGCCTACGCTGCGGTCGGCGCGGTCGTCGTGTTGCTATGCCGTGCGGCGCTGGGTCAAACCATTCCCAACCCCAGCTTCGAGGCCGACACCTTCACCACCTTCCCCGGCTATATCAGCGTGAACGCGCCAATTACTGGCTGGACGGCCAACCCAACGGACGAGGTCGGCCTGAACCCGGCCGGGGGCAGCCCGTTTGCAGACAATGGAGCTATCCCGGATGGCAATAACGTCGCCTTCATTCAGTCGGGCTCCGCGACGGACCCCAGCTCCGGCACGCTGAGCACGACCATCTCCGGCCTCACGGTCGGGACAACTTACAAAGTCACCTTGCGGGCGAACGCGCGCGGCGGGCAGGCGCCCAATCTGAGGCTCTCGATTGATGGCACGGAAATCATGGCGATGACCATGCACAGCGCCGGCGGACTGAATCCCTATTGGTACATCGTCTTTGAATTCACGGCTGCGGCAACCTCGCAAGTGCTGGGCGTGCTGAACGATACGGCCACGGACAACACCCTGCTCGTGGACAACTTCAGTATCGCCGCCAGCAGTGGCAAGTGGGTGGTGGACGCATGGAATGACGATGCCAGTTCCGGCTTGGACTCGAGCTTTTACTATACCCACGCTTACAAGTTCGGCAACGCCACCAACTTCACCATAAACGGCGTCGCCTTCACCGGTTTGGCCGGCAACAGCCCGCAGGTGCCAGGGAGTTTTTCCACCACTTACTTGTCTTCTGGGCCCGCAGAAGGATTGGTCAATCTCGCGGATCCCGGCAGCCAGGCCTTGGCCGATTATTTCGACTATGGCTTCTCGATTCCCGTGGGCAGCGCTGAGAGCATCACCCTCAACGGTCTGACGCCTGGGACCAACTATGTGGCCACGGTCTTCTCGTACGCCTGGGACGACATTAGCACGGATTCCCTCAGTCGGCGCTGGGCCACGTTCAGCATGGGCGACGACCGCCTGACGGTCCAACAAGACCAATTCGGTCAGTACAACGGCATCCGCATTTCCTACAGTTACACGGCGGACAGCAGCGGCACGGCGACAATTGATATCGCGCCTGTTAACATTGCCGGCAACGTCAGCTTCCACGTCTGTGGTTTCGCTAACCGCGAGGCAGTGAGCCGTTTCGTCGCGCCCACCATTAGCACGCAGCCCCACACACTCATTATTACGCCCGGCCTTGGGGCCGCCTTCACCGTCATCGCCAACGGCCTTCCCGCGCCCACGTACCAGTGGCGCTACAACGGCGGGAACATCGGCGGCGCGCAGGCCTCGAGCTATACCATCCCCGTGGCCTCGGGAGTCAATGTCGGCGCCTACGACGTGATCGTGAGCAATGTGAGTGGCTCCCTCACCAGCGCGGTCGCGCAACTCATTGTCGGCCTCCCGATGGACAACCCGAGCTTCGAAGTGGACACCTTCGCTTACTGGCCCGGCTATTGCGGTAACAACCCTGGTGGCGCTGGCACTCCCGCCGGGGCCAACACTCCCATCACCGGGTGGACACTTGACAACACCAATGGCGGGGGCCTCAACCCTGTCGCCGGTTCAGCCCCCTTCGCCAGTAACGGCCCCATCCCCGATGGCAATCAGTTCGCCTTCATCCAAGCCTCGGGCGACATCCTGCACCAGACCGTCAGCGGATTCACTGTGGGCGACCCCTATTATGTCCATTATTATGAAGGCGCGCGCGCGGGCTACAACAGCCCCGGCATGGAGGTCACGGTCGGGGGCGCGACCGTCCTCGCCGCCCACGCCATCCCATCGGGGGCCAACTCGTACTTCGAGACCTTTAGCGACGTGTTTGTGGCCACCAACGCATCCCTCGATGTGGCTTTTGTAAAGAGCAACCCGGTGTCTGGCGACACGGTGGCGGTGCTGGATGATATCGCCGTCGTACAAATCGCACCGGGGACAGCGCCATTCGTCAGCCGTAATCCCCAACCCGTTCTAGCGTCCGTGGCGGACTCCGTCACATTCTGGGCGCAAGGGGTGGGGAGTCCGCCGCTGGCTTTCCAGTGGCTCAAGAATGGCACAGCGGTGCCAGGGGCGACCGACGAGGTCCTAACCCTGAACAACATCCAAAAGGCGGCCGAAGCGGATTACTCGCTGAGAATTACCAACAGCTCCGGCAGTGCGACGAGTGTGGCAGCGCACTTGACCGTCTATGAGCCCATCCCGGGCTTGTTTGATACCGGCGTGGACGACAATCGCACCGCGCTCGCCGACGGCGCCACTGACACGCACTACCAGCTCATCCTGAACCCGGACACTGCCGCGACCAACGCGACTGTCGAAACTGGCATCCCCGGGGCCTGGCTGGCGAATAGCGCCACCTCGAAATGGATCGGGCCGCAGGCGAACACCTCGGCAAGCGCCGTCGGCGATTACGTCTATCGCACCGTGATAGACCTGACGGGCCGCGACCCCAGTACGCTCATCATCAATGGACAGTGGGCCAGCGACAACACCGGCACCGATATCCAGGTCAATGGCCACTCGACCGGCAATCCGCAAGGTCTCACCTTCGCTGGCTTCACGACCTTCGATATATATGGCACGAACGGCCTCTTTGTCGCCGGAAAGAACAACCTCGACTTCCTGGTTAATAATGCGGCTCCCCCCGGCTACACCGGCCTGCGCATGGAGATCATCCGCAGCAACCTGAAAATCCCGCCGGGCACGCCGCCGACAATCCTGACGGCGCCCGTCAGCCAGCAGGCGGTCGTGGGCGATACCGTCACCTTTACTGCGGCTGCGGGCGGCACGGCGCCGCTGGGCTACCAGTGGAACAAGGATAGCGCCCCGCTCGCAGGCCAGACTACGCTGACGCTGGTCCTGACCAACGTGACGGTCGCGGATGATGGGCTCTATTCCATCACGGTGACCAATTCGGCCGGAAGCACCAACAGCCTCCCCGCCAATCTAGCGGTGCTGTGGAACACGCTCCCAGGCATCTTTGGCACCGGTGTGGCGAACGACGGGACGTTGGCGCCCGCAGGCTCGGTGGACCCGCATTACATCCTCACGGCGAGCGCCGACGCCAACTTCCCAGGACCCAATGCGCTGGTCTTGACCAATGGCGTTTGGCCAGTCATCGCCGGAACCTGGCTCCCGAACGGCCCGAGTTCGAGCTGGATCGCGCCCCAGGCTGACCAGAGCGGCACTACCTATCCTGACAGTACTTACGGTGGCAATGCCGAGGGCGAATACACCTATGAAACTTCTTTCACGCTGTCCGCGGCCGACTTGAATAAGGTCCAGATCGTCGGCGGCTGGGCGACTGACAATGAACTCACTAACTTCCTAGTTAACGGTGTCAGCAGCGGCGTCAACAGCGCCGGCTTCGCGAGTTTGACTCCGTTTATGCTCACGGTCAACAACGGACTGGTCGCGGGCCAGAACATCCTTGACTTCGTGGTGAACAACGATCCCGCTACGCCTAATCCGACGGGGCTGCGGATTGACTTGCGCGCTTTGCTCCCAATCGGCTTCACGCCTTACTCGCTCGATATGAATACTCCTACCGGGAGTTCACTCAATGCGAGCGACGGGACCGAGCCGCTTGATAACTGGTGGGCAAACGAGTTCACCGCGGTCGCGGGTGGCAACGTGATCACCGAGGTGGATTTCGGCTGTGGCACCGTCACCGCCGGGTCGTATGCGGTAGCATCGCTCTACCGCGTTACCGGCGCCGGCGGCGACCCCGCCCTGGGGGCGGTGCGTTTGTATTCCCAGACATTCAAACCCGTTCCCGGCAGCACCGGTCAGCCGAATCTGAACAAGATCACACTGACCAGCCCGGTTACGCTAAACGTGGGCGACCGCTTTCTCGTGGCCATCTCCATGACCAATGTGCTCGCGCTCGGGCCCAATGACGTCTATCCTTTCCCGATAGACAAGTCCACGAACTCAACCGGGAGCTATTGGGATCGCAGCGCGCCCAATACGTTCAATCTCGATGATCTGAGCCAGGCCAAACCGATTAATCAGGCACTGGCCGCGGGCGGCTTTGTGCCCGGCGACCTCGGCGGCCATCTCTACATCCGGGCGATCGGAACCCCCATCACGACGTCCGGGCCGACGCTCGCCATCAGACTGAGCAGCGGCAGTGCAGTCATCTCCTGGTCTCCGAACAGCGCCGGCCAACAGCTCAATTCCGCTCCGACTCCCAACGGACCTTGGAAGGCGATCACGGGCGCGCCCAATCCTTACACGGCCACGCTGGGGGCCACTAACACGTTCTACCGCGTCAGCCAGTAATACCCTAGTTCCGTCCTTTCACCGGACCTGGGGCGCGTGAGTGTCCCAGGTCCGTATTCGTTTGGCCAATGGGCCGTCAAGAAGAGTCCAGCCCCGCCGTTGCTGGGCTGGGCTAACATTAAAGTGTGCCTCCAGGGCAAGTGCCCGCTTAGTAATTGATGACGGAAATACGGTGATGTAGCGCAGATTTGCAATCTGCTGTATCGCCGATTTGTAATCGGCAGGACCCCGGACACGGGCTAGCGCGTTTACCCGGCCCACGCTGCGCAGAATGCAATTCTGCGATACAGCAGATTGCAAATCTGCGCTACG
>Ga0182014_10004555_pt1 | contig 15831 bp, 15 predicted proteins | sample 612S2DmetaG_FD_120489 | JGI IMG/M metagenome (GOLD analysis project Ga0182014, IMG submission 120489) | Permafrost microbial communities from Stordalen Mire, Sweden - 612S2D metaG | ecosystem: Environmental > Terrestrial > Soil > Wetlands > Permafrost | place: Sweden: Stordalen | collected... | reverse complement strand
TTGGTGATGCTCGACGCCGCCCATCTGCAGGAAGAGGACGCGCGCCGGAAAATGCGGCGCGACGCGCGCGCACGCGACTTGACGGACGGCGCGCCGCTCTACGGGACGCTCGACGCGCTCAACGCCTGCGACCGCTTCGGCCGTGTCGCCGCCTATGAACAGCCGATTGCGCTCGCGTCGGGCGTCGTCGTCACCTTCTTCGACGCTGGGCATATTCTCGGTTCGGCCAGCATCTTGTTCGAAGTCGAGGAGAGCGGGCGCAAGCGACGGGCATTGTTCTCCGGCGATCTCGGCAATGCCGGCCGGCCGCTGCTGCGCCCGCCGGCCAATCCGCCACAGGTCGACGCCGTCATCATGGAGACGACCTACGGCGACCGCTTGCACAAGCCGCTCGCGCCATCGATCGAGGAGCTTTATCAAGCGATTGGCACGACGTTTCAACGCGGCGGCAACGTCGTCATTCCGACGTTCGCGCTCGAACGCGCCCAGGAGTTGCTCTATGTCCTGCGCCAGGGGCGGGAGGGTAACCGATTGCCGCCGACGATGCAGGTCTTCCTCGATTCGCCGATGGCGATCTCGGCGACCGAAATTTTCGAGCGGCATCCCGAGGGCTACGGGCCGGTCGTCGCCGAATTATTTCGCAACGGTCGCGATCCGTTCGGACTGCCAGGGCTGCATTTCGCCCGCGAGACCGCGGACTCGGCGGCGATCAACCGCATCACCGGCGGCGGTGTGATTATGGCCGGCTCGGGCATGTGCACCGGCGGTCGCATCCGCCATCACTTGCGCCACAACTTGTGGCGCCCGGAGGCCTCCGTCATTTTCGTCGGTTACGCGGCCCAAGGCACGCTCGCCCGCAAGATCATTGACGGGGCCAAACAGGTCGAGATCTTCGGCGAAACCGTCGCCGTGCGCGCCGAAGTTCACACGATCAACGGCTTGTCGGCCCACGCCGACCAGGCCGAGCTCCTCGCCTGGCAAGCGCAGACCCATGCCGAGCGCACCATACTGGTGCACGGCGAAGCGAATACGATGCGCGCCTTCGCCGACAAGCTCGCCGGCAAGAAGGTCGAGATTCCGGCGCTCGGCGATACGATCGAACTCTGAGGCGCCATACAGCGGCAGGCGGCGATCAGGAACAGAGGTTGAGCGCGACGCCGATTGCCCGGGCGAAGCGGTCGATCAGGGGCTCCGCAGTCCAATGGTCGGTGAACAGCGCCAGATCAATCGCCAGCAACACGGCGATCGGCGACGCTCGCACCAACATTTGCGGCGTAAGAGACAGACGGCGCGGCCGGCCGCGCAGCGCCACGAACAGTGCCGCCGCCACAGCGCCGATTAGCAGTCCGCAGATGACTTCGGCGACGCTATGGACCTGCAACTCGACTCGCCCGTATGCGACGGCCACCGCCGCGCACGCAGCGGCGACATAGAACGCCAACCGCACGCCGACGGGGCGACCGACGGCGAGCAGCGCCGCGAGAGATCCGTAAAACGCCGCGCCGAGCGCCGAATGGCCGCTCGGGCTTTGGATATCGAAACGCGGCATGAGGCCGCAGGCGGCGAAAGCGAGCTTCGCCAACAAGGCGAGCGCGACACAGGCGAACATGGCGGCGGCGAACGCCGCGGCGTCTCGTTTCGCGTCGAGCCAAAAAAGGCCGATGACCAGCGCCGCCGACGCGGGCGCCACCACCGCGACGTCGCCGAGACCGCTAAGCAAATCCATCCGCGCTCCGTTGATTGAGGCGGCCGGCCCTGGATGGACCCGCCAAGCGAATCGGCGCTTGCCGACCCCTTCAGGTTCTAGAGTGTGGTCGTCGAAATTTGAAGCGCAGCCTGTATTTTTCGCGGCAGCGTTGTGCGGCATGCGGCGACCGCAGCCGCAAAGTCGGCCGGTGTTCTGCGCGCCCAAGTCAGGGCAACTCGCCGACTTGGCCAAGGCGCTTGATTGGCGGGCGCCGCGTGACGTGTGACTCAGGCACGTCGAGGCGTTCGGCGAACGGGCGGTCGTCGACCCGCTTCGCCTCGCGCCGCCATTTCATCGCATGCTCAATCGCGCTTGCGTCCCTTCGCTCTCCCCGCCCGAAGCGGCTAAGGGTTCGCCACATGACCTGCAGATCGAGGTCCGGCGAGGCATGGCGGATGTACCAGGAATCGAGCGCGTCCTTCTCCTCCGCGGTCAGCGCCGTGCCGCCGTTCACCTGAGCCCATCCGGTGATGCCCGGTCGAACCAGAAGCCGCGTCCGAGAGTCGGCCGGCTGGTCGACCGGCAACAACGGCCTCGGACCGATCAGCGCCATTTCGCCGCGAACGACGTTCCACAACTGCGGAATCTCGTCCAACCGGGACTTACGGACGATTCCACCGATCGTTGACGTTCGCCGATCTCGCGCCACCGCGCCGCCGTCATGGTTAAATGGCGCATGGAGGGTGCGGAACTTATAAAGAAGGAATTTTCGCCCGTTTCGCCCGATGCGTTCCTGCCAAAAGACGATTGGCGCGCCGAGGTCGATGGCGACGATCATGGCCACGATCGCCGCCAGCGGCGCGAGCGCAGCGAGAAGCGCAGCGGCGGCGGCGGCTTCCAGGGGCTGCCTAAGCCGAAAATAGCTCGGGGCCGGCGCAACGGCGACCCTCACGGCCGCCTCGTCAGCGCCGCCAAAGTCGGATCGCGGAGTGAGATTCAGCGCCTCCGACACCGACGATCCCTTCAAGCCCAAAGTGCAACAGACGTCGGACAATGCGCGATGCGTCTTTGGGCTTTCCGCAATCAACTGATCGGTGATCCAGACCTCGTCGATGCCAATCCCATGTTCAGCGTACTCCGTGACGATCGGAAGGAGATCGGCCGGCGCGCCAACGATCCGCACTCCATTGACGGTCCGATCGGCGAGTCGCTCCCGCGGATCGAGCGCCGCGACAATCTCGGCCGTTTGTGGCGCCTGGCATTGCACGAGCTTGATCGCCAAGGTCGAGAAACAGTCGACGCCGACGACGATGACGCGCCGAGTCCGTCTGCGCGGTCGCGCGCGCATCCCCTGCAATTCCGCCATCCGCCGCGAACCGTGAGCGCGCGCGATCGCACGTCCCCCGACCAAGCCGGCAACCAACACCATCGCGTAGATCAGCGGAGTCGACCGCGGAATATGGTCGAGACGATTGACGCTGAAGATCACCGCTGTGCTCGTCGACGACGCAACGCCGGCCGCGCCGAGAACGGCCCAGACGTCGACAAATGCGAAATCGCGGCTTAGTCCGTCGCGCAGACGAAACGCAACGACGGCTGGCAGCGCGCAGATGATCGTGATGAGCGCGTATTGACAGGCCTCACGCGCGCCGGGCGAAGCGAGATCGAAGCGCAGCAGGCCCTCGTCGCGAAGAGCGAGCGCCGCAAAGGGCGCAGCCGCAATCCAGATCGCGTCGAACATCGCGACGCGCGGCGAAAATCGACACTTGGAGGTAGGCGTCAAAAGCGCTCCAGGCTCGCCGAGCAATTACGTCCTGGCTGGATCGTCTTCATGGAGACGCATACGGAATGCCGCCCGTCGGGGCGAACATCATGCGCAGGACTTTGCTCGGTGTCGCAAATTCGGCCCACCCAATGCCGCCGACGACTCGGTCACTGCCACAAACTGCGCGGCCGCGAGCGTATGTTCAGCGCCCCAGCGGGTCGGCTCGCAAGTCCGGTTGGCTGGGCCGCCGACGCTGAAAATGCGCCGATCTTCGCCCTCGAGCGCGAGGCAAGTCAGGATCGAAGTAGCGAAAGCCCCTGTGTCGATGTTGATGCGATTGCCTCTGACTTCGGAGCGGGCTACCGGCGTGTGGCCGTGGACGACGATCTTACCGAACGACCGCTCGTACGAGAGGAAGCGGTCGCGGATCCACAGCAGATCGTCCTCGCTTTGGTTGGAGAGCGGGGCGCCTGGGCGCACCCCAGCGTGGCAGAAGAAATAGTTCCCGACGGTTGCGCTGAGCTCCGTCGCTTCGAGAAACGCGCGATGCGCGGCAGGCAACGCCTCGCGGAACGCGTTGCGCGTCTCCTCATAGCCCTCGCCGCGCATCGCCGACGATACGTCGACCCCATAGGAATAGAGCGTCTCCAGCCCGCCGTTCCCGCGCCAGACTTCAAGGAACCGCGGCTCGGCGAGAAACCTGAGCAGCATCGCCTCGTGGTTGCCGCGCAGCGCGCAAAGCCGCGTGGGAAAGCGGGCGGAAGCGAGGCGCTCCACCACCGCGGCCGATTGCGGCCCGCGGTCGACATAGTCGCCGAGCAGGACCGTGATGGTCTCGGCAGGCGCGCTCACGCGGTCCCGTTCGATCAGGCCCGCGACCTCGTCGAGCAGGTCGGCGCGTCCGTGCACGTCTCCGACCGCGTAGACGCGGGTCCGCTCAGGCGTCGAAGGGCGCAGCGGCGGAGCGGCGGCGAAGACGCGCCTCAAGCGGGAAAAGACCATGCGACGACCCGACGTCGGCGGCTGCGGACGAGCGCATCGGCGACTCACCCGCAACGTCGCCGAGATGTTGTGAAGTATTCGCTTGGCGCGAGGCGCGAGCGCGCGTCGCGTCGGCGTGACCCCCTGGGCGTCAGGGTGAATTCAACACGCGGACCGCAAACGCGGCAGCGCCAACCAGCTCAGTGTCGTTTATCGCGAGCGCGGCGTTGGAGCGCCGCTGAGAAAACTCGGCGTCTTGCGCGTCAGCGGGCGCCCTGCGCCGTCCAATGCAGGACGAACGGGTCGTCGGGGGTTTCGACCAGATCTCGGCGCGCGCGACTAGACTTTCCGGCGGCTCGCTTTGACGCCGAAAACCCTATCGGCACGGCGACTCTTGCACTCGGGAGGCCGCGCGCACATCGCCACGGCCGCCGCCCGACTGACGATTCGCCGCCAATGTGTTGGCGGGCGAGAGGGCGCAAATTCCGACGCTAGATTGGTCGAGTTGAAGGTTCGTAAAGCCATTTCGCCACCCGCTCGCCAACCAGCTCGCGGTAGACTTCAAACGTGCGCGCCACGATATGGCGTTCGTCATACTCGGCAAGCGCCTTGGCGCGCGCCGCTTCGCCAAGTCGGGCGGCGAGCTTGGGATCGTCCTGCAGGCGCGCTATCGCTCGCGCCAGCGCCGCGGCGTCGCGAGCCGGAACGATTAAGCCGTCGACGCCGTCCGTCACCACGTCGCGGCATCCCGGAAGGTCGGTCGTGACCAGCGGCCGCCCGCATGCGGCCGCCTCGGTCAAGCTTTTCGGCAGCCCCTCGCCATAGTAGCTCGGCAACGCCACGATGTCGGCCGCGGCGAGCAACGCCGGCATGTCGTCGACATGACCGAGCCAGTCTGCGAAGCCTGCAGACCGCCACTCGTCCAGGACTTGCGCCGGGATCGCCGCGGGATTCCCAGCGTCAGGGGCGCCGGCGAGAATGAAATGGAGATCCCGCCCTTCCCGTTTGAGAATCCGCGCCGCCTCGACAAACTCGGCGACGCCTTTGTCCCACAGCATACGCGCCGCGAGAACCACGCACAGACGCCCCTTTCGACCATTTCGTCGCTCCGTCGCAGGCGGCGCAAAGCGCTGGCAATCAACGCCGGAGCCCGGAATCAGTCGAACGCGCGACATGGGCGCGACGCCGCTTCGCCTGAACACTGCGACGTCGTCGCGATTCAGCAGGACCACGCGCACATTCGCGCCGCCAAACGCGAGGCGCATGAGCCCCCGCACGAGCGCACGCAACGCGCACGCTGACAGTTTTTTGCTGATGAAGACGTGGCCCATGCCGTCCACTGAGCCGACGCGCGCGATGCCCGCCAACCGTGCGGCGAGCGCGCCATAGACGGCGCATTTGATGGTGAAACCATGGACGACGTCGGCCCGCTCGGCGCGAACAAGGCGCCATAACCACGCGAGAAGCGCGAGCTCGCGCAGCGGGTTGAGACTGCGCCGCTCCATCGGCGCAGGGATCCAGCGCAGATCAAGATCGGGCAACCTCTGAGCGTAAGGCCCGGCGGGCGAGACAAGCACAACCTCGTGACCAGCCGTCTTCGCCGCGAGGGCGAGCGACCGGCGAAAATTGAATGGATACTCGCCCGGCTTCGCCACTTCGCCGAGGATGTAAAACGGCCGGAAGTTCGCGACCTCGACTGTCACCTTCGGATCCCGCAGATACTCGCCTTGGAATTTCTTAGTCAGCGCTAATTCGAGTTCGCGCTGGCTGAGGCCTGCAGCTTTGATCGTTCCGGCGAGTGGCAGCGAAACGCTCCCGCCGGGGTCGATCTCGTATTCGCCAGACAACCGGTCCTCGCCGAACACGGTGACTTTAATCTTCTCGCCCGGCTGCAAATTCGGCGACGCCGACGCCGCTTCGCTGATCAGCGTCCTCTCTTCTTCCGGAGTGGCGACGCCCAGGCTGTCGACACTCGCGCAACTGGCCAAACTGGAGCAGAACAACATCGCCGCGCCCAGAGGCCTCGACATCTTCGCGCGCAATTCGCCATCTCCACAGTGAGAGTAAGGATACCTATGGGGTCTGCGTTCAAACAAATTCAACAGCCGCGCGAAGATAACGATCTCGCGTCGCGGCGGTCAATGCGCTTCTTCGCCCACCGAGTGACGATAAGCGAAGAATTTGACGCTTGCTGCGAGCGCCTGTGACCTCACGTTGCGTAACCTTTGCGCCGACACAGATGCATCGACCCTTGGCGTATAACATCTTGACTTCGCAGCGCGCGCGCAAAACTAAGAGGACCTGATGCAAGACCTCGAGGCTGTCGCTATCGTCGACTCGAATGTCGACTTTGACATTTCCTCCGTGCGCGGATTGCAGCAGGCGGCGAAAAGGATCTGGCGGCGTTGCGAGCGCGCGTCCTCGTCAAGACGCGTCGGAGCTACCGCATTCAATTGATGGCCGTCGTCTCGGAGCATGGGTTGCCGAACATCACGAACTGGCGATTCGTTCCGATCCGAGGCGCGCGCGACGCGCGGTCCCAGGCAAGCGACGCCCGTCGCCTCTTCAGCTTGCCCATTCCATGCATCGCCGGCCGCCGCACTTGAGAAATGTGCCCCTTAAGCACAAGTTAGTCTGCGGATGGTGTGATCAGGGCGGCTGCGCCGCGGCAGTAGCCGCATCTAGATAAAGGACAGGAACTTAATGGCGCCAATGTTGGACAGCCTGTGGGGAGTGGTCGTGCTGATCGGCTCATTCCTGCTCGTGCTCGGCGCTGTCGTCTTCATCCATGAATTCGGTCATTTCTTCGTCGCCCGCCGCTGCGGCGTCAAAGTCGAAGTCTTCTCGATCGGCATGGGACCCGAAGTCGTCGGCCGCACCGACAAGCGCGGCGCGCGCTGGCGGCTGTCGGCGATCCCGATTGGCGGCTATGTGCGCTTCGCCGGCGACCGCGACGCGGCGAGCGCGCCCGACGAAGACGCGCTGTCGACAATGTCGCCAGCCGAACGGCGGCAGACGCTCGCCGGCCAGCCGGTGCTGGCGCGGGCGGCGATCGTCGCCGCCGGTCCGATCGTCAATCTCGTGGCGGGAGTTCTCGTTCTTTCGGTCCTCGCCTACGCTTACGGCGAGCGATACCTGCCGCCGCGCGTCGACGCCGTCGTCGCCGGCAGCGTCGCTGAGCAGGCGGGCTTCGCGCCCGGCGACGTGGTCGAGAGCGTCAACGGCCGGCGGATCGCCTCGTTTGACGACATCATCGACATCGTCACCCTGCGGGCCGGCGAGTCGCTGAGCTTCGTCGTCGACCGTGGCGGCCACGAAATCACGCTCACCGCGACGCCGGCGCTGACGTCGATCGACACGCCAGCCGGCGCGCAACGCGCCGGGCGGCTCGGTCTCGCCGCCAACGCCTCGAGCGTGGAGGTCATCTATCCGACGCCGCTCGGCGCCCTTGAGAGCGGCCTCTCCGATTCCTGGCGCCTCATCGCCGTCACCGGCGATTACGTGTCGCGCGTCATCATTGGCCGCTCGTCCGCCGACCAACTTTCCGGTCCGGTGCGCATCGCCAAAATGTCGGGCGCGGCCGCCTCGCTCGGTTTCGTCGCGCTGCTGAAGCTGGCGGCGATCCTGTCGCTATCGCTCGGATTGACCAATCTCGTGCCGATCCCGATGCTCGATGGCGGCCACCTGCTGTTCTACGCCATCGAGGCGGTGCGCGGCCGCCCACTGAGCCGCGCCGCACAGGCGTTCAGCCTGCGCCTCGGCGCGGCGCTGGTTGTCTCGCTGATGCTGTTCGTCACCTTCAACGACATCCGCAGCCTGTTCGCCGGTTGAGGCGGAGCCGCCTAGACTTCGCTGTCGCGCGACAGCGCGACGCCCTTGACCTGCGCGTGGACGCTGGCGCCTTCGCTCAGGCCGAGGCGCTCCGACGAACGGCGGGTGACGCGCGCAAGAATGCGATTGCCAGCGCCGTCGGCGCCGAGGCCGAGGACGACCACGAGTTCGTTGGCGGCGGCGGTCTTGATCGCCAGCACGCGCGCCGGCAGTACATTCAGGATCGAACTCGGGCCGGGCGGCGCCAACGCAAGGCTGACGTCGCCGGCAAGAACGCGCAGTCGCCGCCGCGCGCCGACCGGACCGAGCCGGCCCGGCGCGACGAACGCGCCGCCGCTGACGGCGACCGTAGTCAGGCCGTAGGACTCGTCGACCGCCGCGATCGTTCCTTCGAGCGTCACCGCTGCGCCGCGCGCGGCGGCAAGCGGCAGCGCCGGATCGCTCTGCATCTGGCCGAGCGGCCCCGCGGCGATGACGCGACCGCGATTGATCAGTGCAAGGCGGTCGGCGAGTCGCTCGACCTCCGCCATGTCGTGGGTGACGTAGAGCGCCGGCAGCGGCAGGCGATCGCGTAGCCGCTCGAAGAACGGCAGGATGTCGGCCTTGGCGCTTTCGTCCAGCGCCGACAGCGGCTCGTCCATCAGCAACAGGCGCGGCTGCGACAGCAGCGCGCGGCCGAGCGCGACGCGCTGACGCTCGCCGCCAGAGAGATCGCGCGGCGCGCGTTCGAGCAATGGCGCGAGGCCGCAGAGGTCGACCACCTCGTCCCAGCCGATCGCCAGCGCTGGCCCCGCGCCGGCCGGCGGCGCGCCGAAGCTGAGATTGGCCTTGACCGACAAATGGGGAAAGAGGCTCGCCTCCTGGAAGACATAACCGAGCGCGCGGCGATGGGTCGGCACGAACAGGCGCGCGCCCTCCTGCCACTGCTCGCCGTTGACGTGGCAGTGACCGTCGCGGACGCGGTTCAGTCCGGCGATGCAGCGCAAGAGCGTGGTCTTGCCGCAGCCGGAGGGACCGTAGAGCGCCGTCACGCCGCGCGGCGGCGCCCGCAGCGCGAAGTCGAACGTGAACGCGCCGAGCGTGCCGGCGAAGCGCGCCTCAATGCCGCCAGCCGCGCTCATGGCCGCCCTTGCGCGAAGCGCTTTTCGATCGTGATCATCGCCAGGATGACGACGAAGGCGAAGACGACCATGCCAGCGGCGAGCGCGTTGGCCGCGCCCCATTCGCCCGTCTCGACGTAGTCGAAGATCGTCGTCGACACGACCGCGGTGTGGCCGGGTATCGCGCCGCCGATCATCAGCACGACGCCGAACTCGCCGACGGTATGGGCGAAACCGAGCACCGCGCCGGTCAGCAGGCCGGGGCTCGCAAGCGGCAGCGCGACGGCGAAGAACGCGCGCGACGGCGAAGCGCGCAAGGTGGCGGCGACTTCGAGCGGCCGGTCGCCGATCGCGGCGAAGGCGTTGCGGATCGGCTGAACGACGAACGGCAGCGAATAGACGACCGAACCGACGACGAGGCCGCCGAAGGTGAAGGCAAGCGTCTGCGCGCCCCATAGGTGCGCAAGCGCGCCGCCTGGCCCGTGCGGGCCGAGGACGACCAGCAGATAGAAGCCGATCACGGTCGGCGGCAGAACGATCGGCAAGGAGACGACCGCCGCGATCGCCTCCTTCCACCAGGCGCGCGAACGCGCCAGCCACCAGGCGAGCGGCGTGGCGATGATGACGAGCGCGATCGTCGCGACAGTCGCGAGTTCGATCGTCAGCTCGACGGGTTGCAGCAGGCCAGTCGTCAAGGGCGGCGGTTCCGAATTACCCGAGGCTCAGAATGTTTCGGCGCGCCATGTTCGGCCCCAACGATCTTGGCGGAGAGGCCATTCTACGCGATCGCCTGTGAAGACCAAATAACGCGGCGCGGCGCCTATTCGAGCATGATCGGCTGGCGCTCCCAGACGAGCAGCACCAGACAGCCTTCCGCGCTGAAAACCTCATGCTCGGCGCCGGGCGCGTTGAGCGCGACGTCGCCCGCTTTGATCAGACCCTGGGCGTCGGCCTGGCTGCCGCCGATGACGATCACTCGCTCCCAGCCCGCGTGGCGATGGCGCGGCGCCTTGGCGCCTGGCTGATAGCGCAGAACCGCGGCAGCCGGCCCGCCGTCTGGATCGCGATGCAGCCAGGCCGCCTCGATTCCCTCGCGGAACGACTCAAATCGCAGCGCCGATGGGTTCGTCAGCAGATCGCGGATGATCAGGTGATCGCCTCCAGGATGCTCGGGACGAGAGCGGTCCAGCCGACGACGCCGCATGGGGCGACGATCATCTCAAGCGCCGCCGGTTTGAACCTTGTGGGAATGGCTGCCGGCGCCGTTCTCGCCGAGCAGCGCGGGGACGCCGCCGGCTTCGACATGCGTCGAGACGGCGTCGAGCGCCGCCAGACTGCCAAAGCGCTTCGACATGCCCGTACCTTCGAGGGAGAAGGAGCCCGGTCATGGCAACGCAGCGACAACGCCATCGGCGTTGGAGACCGCGCCGAACACGCCGCCCTGCATCTTGATCATCTTGATCGCAGCGTCGTGGTTGCCGCGGTCGGTCGCGCCACAGCAATCCTCGAGCAGCAGGCATTCGAAGCCGCGGTCGTTGGCTTCGCGCATCGTGGTATGGACGCAGACGTCGGTGGTGATGCCGGTCAGCACGATGTTGCGGATGCCGCGCGTGCGCGGGATCAGTTCGAGGTCGGTGACGCAGGACGAGTCCTTGCCCGGCTTGTCGATGATCGGCTCGCCGGGCGCGGGAGCGAGGTCGGGGATAGTCTCCCAACCCGGCTCGCCGCGCACCAAAATGCGGCCGCAGGGGCCGGCGTCACCGATGCCGGCGCCGATGCGCTGCGAGCGCCAGCGCTTGTTGTCCGGCAGGTCGGCGAGATCGGGCCGGTGGCCCTCTCGGGTATGAATGACGTGGTAGCCCTTCGCGCGGAATGCGGCGAGCGAGCGCTTGATCGGCTCGATCGGCGCGCGGGTCAGCGACAGATCGCAGCCCATTTTGTCGACGTAGCCGCCGACGCCGCAGAAATCGGTCTGCATGTCGATGATGATCAGCGCCGTGTCGGCGGCGCTCCGGCGCCCATCGAAGGGCCAAGGGTAGGGATCGGCGATAACGAAGGACATGGCGAGTTCCTTTTGGAGTTATCGGCTACTTGGTGACGCTGAGCTCGCCCGGCGCACCGGCAATGCGATGGCGCGACGACGACGACAGAACCAGAATGATCGGCGTCAGGATGTAAGGCGCGGCGTTGAGCAGATACGTGCCCGAGGTGACGCCGACCGCCTGCAACGCAGGCCCGAGCGCGCCAGCCCCGCAGAACAGCAACGCGGCGCCGAAGCAGGCGATCGGGTTCCAGCGCGCGAAGATGACTAAGGCGACCGCGGTAATGCCTTGGCCACTCGACAGGCCTTCGTTCCAGCTACCCGGATAATAGAGCGACAGGAACGAGCCGCCGACGCCAGCCATGAAGCCGCCGAAGCAAGTTGCATAGAGACGCACGGCGATCGGCGAATAGCCGAGGGCGCGCGCCGCCTCGGCCGAGTCGCCGACCATGCGCACAATCAGGCCCCAGCGCGTGTTGGCGAGCGCCCAGCGCAGCAGCGGCGTCATCGCCAAGCCGACGATGAACAGGCCGTTGACCTCCAGCGCGGCGTCCGGCAGATCGAGGCGGCGCTGCAACAGGCCGCCGCTCGCGCCGATGCCGCCGAGCAGGATCGCGACGGGGACGATGGCGAGCGGGTGCTGGCGCGCGACGAAGGCGACGAGGATGCCGCTGAGGCCGTAACCCGCGGCGATATTGGCGTTGGCGCTGCCCTTGCACAGCAGCAACCTCGATCATGCCGGCCACGCCGGCTGCGACGCCGGCGAGCGCGGTGACGATCACCGTCATTCGACCGACGGGCAAGCCGGCCATGCGGGCGGCGCGCGCGTTGCCGCCGACGATTCGGGCGGCGAAGCCGAAGGTGGTGCGGCGCATCAGTAACCAGGCGAGGACGCAGGCGATCAGACCGAGCGCCAGGCCCCAGTGGACATCCATGCCCGGCAGATTGCCGATCAGGTCTGCGTCGGGCAGCGGCCGCGTCGACGGCTTGTTGAGGCTGGCGGAGTCGCGCATCGGCCCCTCCACCACCTGGTTCATCACCGCGATGGCGATCGACGACAGCAGCAACGAGGAAATGGTCTCGTTGACCCCGCGCCAGCGCCGCAACGCGCCGGCCAACGCGATCAGCCCGCCCCCAGTGGCCATTCCGACGATCGCCATCACGACTTGCACGACGATCGCCGGCGCGCCGTGATCGGCAAGCGGCAACCCCGCCGCCATCGCCGCGAGGCCGCCAAGGACAAAAGCGCCTTCGCCGCCGACGATCACCAATCCCATCTGCGCCGGCAGAGCGGTGCAGAGGGCGGTGAGCAGCAGCGGCGAAGCCCGCAACAGTGTATTCTGCCAGGAGAACCAGGAGCCGAACGCCTACACGGTCGAGGCGGTGCGCGCTGAACCGCTGAAGCTCAACGCCAACCTCGGGCGCTACACAAACTTCGTCAATCTGCTCGACCTCGCGGCGGTGGCGGTTCCCGCCGGCTTCGGCGCGAGCGGTCGGCCGGCCGGCGTCACCCTGATCGGCCCGACCCATTCCGATCGCGCGCTGCTCGCGCTCGCCGATGCATTGCATCGCGCCGGCGAGGCCACCGTCGGTGCGCTCGGACTGCCCCTGCCTCCACCGGGAGCGCGCGCCGGCGCCTGGAACGATGGCGGCGGCGTCGATCTCGTCGTCATCGGCGCGCACATGCGCGGCCTGCCGCTCAATCGCCAGCTCGCCGACGTCGGCGGTTTCTTCGTCGGCCCCGCGCGCACCGAGCCGATTTATCGCCTCGTCGCGCTCGCCGATCTTGATCCGCCGAAACCCGGCATGGCGCGCGCCGAAACGGGCGGCGCCGCGATCGAGTGCGAAATCTGGCGGCTGCCGGCCGCGGCGTTCGGCGCGTTCGTCGCCCGCGTCGAACCGCCGCACGCGATTGGCAAGGTGGCGCTCGACGACGGCCGCTGGCTGCCGGGGTTCCTCTGCGAAGCGGTCGCGGCGGCGGCACAGCCCGACATCGGGACCTATGGCGGCTGGCGCAACTGGCTCGCCGCCGAAGCCGAGCGCGGTCCGCAGGCGCGGTCCGCAGGCGCGCGCAGCGGCGCGATCGGAACGTCAGACTTGAATCGAACTATCGATTAACGCCCCACTCGCCGGGGCGACGGACCGCGCTGAAGCGCGGAACCGAAGGTGATGGTGGAGCCAGACGGAATCGAACCGACGACCTCTTCAATGCCATTGAAGCGCTCTCCCAACTGAGCTATGGCCCCGAATTTTTCACTGCCAGGCCGCTTCCCTTGGGGAGGGGCGGCGTCGTCCGGCGGCGCGGCTTATAACCGCAAATGCGCGCGCCCCACAAGAGCTGGTCGCATGTTTCTTGCGCGGCTCTCGGTCGCGCCGTGTGTTCAGGGCTCCTCGTCAGGCGCGATGTCGCCATCGATGAGGTTGCTGACGTCGTCCTCGTCCTCTTCCTCCGCTTCGATGAAGGGATCGTCGGGTTCGGCTTCACCCTCGTCGACGTCGACGTCTTCGACCGCCGGCTCGGCGGCCTTCTCCTCGCTCGCCTCGACTTCGTCGAGCGACACCAGCTCGACGCCGGCAGGCGCTATCGCCTCATCTTCCTCGACTTCCGCCTTGGCGGCGGCGCGTTCAGCGCGCGCGGCGCCCTGGAAGATCGTGCCGCACTTCGGGCAAACGATCGGTTCTTTGTTCAGGTCGAAGAACTTCGCGCCGCAGTTCTGGCATTGGCGCTTAGTTCCAAGCTCGGGTTTGGCCACTGTCGACTTTTCCCTGCTGCTGAGGCGGCTGTCGTTTGGACGCTCCCGTTAGTCGGCGGCGCCGCTTGTGTCAATGCGTTTCGGCAGACGCGGTCGACAGCGCCGAAAGAGGGTGTTACGAGCCCAGCCCCAGACCGGTCAAGCGGCCGGCGACGTGAGGTTTTGTCAGCCGAATGTCACCTTCCCCCACGGCCGGCGTCCAGCCGCTCACCGCCGAGCGCAGCGGCCCGCTCAGAGGCCGCGCGCGTCCGCCCGGCGATAAGTCGATCTCCCATCGCGCCTTCATCTTCGGCTTGCTGAGCCGCGGCGAAACGTCGATCGATGGCGTGCTCGAAGGCGACGACGTGCTGCGCACGGCTGAGGCCTGCCGCGCGCTCGGCGCCCGCGTCGAGCGCATCGGCGAGGGGCGGTGGCGGGTCGACGGCCTCGGCGTGGGTTCGCTGCTCGAGCCACGCGGGCCGCTCGACTTCGGCAACGCGGGCACCGGCACGCGGCTGATGATGGGGGTGGTCGGCGGCCACGGAATCGTCGCGACCTTCGACGGCGATGCGTCGCTGCGCAAGCGGCCGATGCGGCGCGTGCTCGATCCGCTGCTGTTGATGGGCGCGCAGGTGGTCAAGGAAGCGGAGGGTGGACGCTGCCCGATCACGCTGCGCGGCGCGCTCGATCCGACGCCGATCCTCTACCGCACGCCCGTCGCTTCGGCGCAGATCAAATCGGCGGTGCTGCTTGCTGGCCTGAATGCACGCGGCCGGACCACCGTCGTCGAGAGCGAAGCCTCGCGCGACCACACTGAGAAGATGCTCCTCCACTTCGGCGCGGAAGTGGTGGTCGAGCCGGAGGGCGAGGGTCGGCGAATCACGCTGACCGGTCGCCCCGAACTCAGGGCCCGGCCCGTCGTCGTGCCGGCAGATCCGTCCTCAGCCGCGTTTCCGATCGTCGCCGCGCTGGTGACGCCGGGCTCCGACGTCGTCGTCGAGGGCGTGATGATGAACCCGCTGCGCGGCGGCCTGATCGTCACGCTGCTGGAGATGGGGGCGCGGATCGAAGTGTTGGGCCGGCGACGCGAAGGCGGCGAAGACATCGCCGATCTGCGCGTGCGGGCGAGCGCGCTCAAGGGCGTCGAGACGCCGGCTTCGCGCGCCCCCTCGATGATCGACGAATACCCGATCCTCGCCGTCGCCGCCGCTTTCGCCACCAGCGCGACGCGGATGAACGGCCTGCACGAGCTGAGGGTCAAGGAGAGCGACCGACTCGCCGCGGTCGCCGCGGGCCTCGCCACGGCCGGCGTCGAGCACGAGATCGTCGGCGACGACCTGATCGTTCACGGCAAGGGCCGGCCGCCGGCCGGCGGCGGCTGCGTCGCCACCCATCTCGACCATCGCATCGCCATGAGCTTCCTGGTCATGGGGCTGGCGTCGCTGAAACCGATCGCGGTCGACGACGCAGCGATGATCGCCACCAGCTTCCCCAATTTCCGCCCGCTGATGGAGAGCCTGGGCGCGCGGTTCGTCTGAACGACGAGCGGGCGCGCCGTCCGCTGCTCTCCACCGTCATGGCCGGGCTTGACCCACGGCTGTCCGGTTCGTTTTTCTTGAATCGGCGCACGACATTGATTCTACTCGTATCCAGAGTTTCGCGACTCATCAGGACACGAAAGGGATCAACGCCGT
>Ga0182014_10004553_pt1 | contig 15833 bp, 16 predicted proteins | sample 612S2DmetaG_FD_120489 | JGI IMG/M metagenome (GOLD analysis project Ga0182014, IMG submission 120489) | Permafrost microbial communities from Stordalen Mire, Sweden - 612S2D metaG | ecosystem: Environmental > Terrestrial > Soil > Wetlands > Permafrost | place: Sweden: Stordalen | collected... | reverse complement strand
CTGCTGGCCGGCGTACTGCGACACCGAGGGGATCATCGAGGGGGTGATCTCGGTGCCGGCCTTGGGGTGGGCGAAGGCGGCCTTGGCCGGGAAGTAGATCTGCTGGGCGGCGAGCTGGTTGTGAACGGTGTTGTGCACGTAGGTCGATCCCCACAGCAGCAGCCCGCCGGCGATGACCAGGATTGCGGCCAGGGCCAGCCCGGTGACGCTGAGCAGGGTGTCAAAGGTCTTGCGGCGCATCGAGGACGCCTCCTTCATTCTGCTGGTCCCCGCGACGGGGGCCGGCGTTTCGTACTGGTTCCCCGGATCTGGTTCCCCGGATCGGGGGCCGGTGCTGGTTGCTTGAAACCGGCACTATCACAATCGCCCCGCCGGTCCCGGCACCATCACGGCGCAACGTCCTTGGCTTATGGGATAAATGGTGCAAACGAGAAGGACTTTGGTCAGGTCCAGTGATTCGTCCATAGCGGGCCGGTGGCGCGCCATTCCGCGTCCCAGGCGCCGAACCGCCGCCGGTTGAGGCTGTGGATGACGATGGCCTCCGTGCCGAGCACCAGGAGGATCAGCACGATCCCGGTGACCATGACGGTCACGGCGACCTCGGCCATGACGTCGCGGTGGCCCGCGGGCGGATCGGTGATCGCGCCGCCGGCGTTGATCCAGATGGTTGTCTTGCTGCCCTTGCGGGTGCCCGCGATGACCAGAACCCCCCCGGTATGGACCGTTCCGCTGGGTGCCGTCCACCGGGCCGTCGCCCACGCGGTCTCGACCGCCGAGTACGGGTCCACCGCCCCGACCATCGGCGCGTCCTGCGTGAGGATGGCCGTGACCTGGTGCTCCGAAGCCTGCTGAACCTGGGCCTGATGGCCGAACACGTGGTCGGCGGTGCGGCCGGCCAGGAACGCCCCGGCCGGGACCGCGGCGAACAGCAGGACCAGTACCGTCAGCCGGACGAACGTCTCGATCCGGTCGATCCTGCGGCGCAGCGGGTTATGGTCCAGTCCAAGCTGGCGGGCGCACCGCGTCCGAACGTTTCCCTTTGTGGGAGGGCCAGCGTTGCTCATCGTGGTCACCTCCGGCGGCCAGAAGCGGATGTGCCGCGGGGACAACCACCGCCGCGCTATCCCCAGGGTGCCGCGAACGAGCCATCCCCCTGCAGGGTCATATTGTCCCCGTCCGGGAGGACCTTGGTCCGCTTCCGGCCCACACCCGGCCGGGGCCTTCGTCACCCGGCGCCCATGACCTGTAGCCCTGCCCGGCTCAAATGCCATCGGCCCAGGATGGAGGCGGTAAGCGCGCCGAGGAGGAAGCATGAAGGCAGCAGTGGTTCACCAGTTCGGGCGGCCGCTCGTCATCGAGGACCGGCCCATCCCCGAGCCTGGCCCCGGGCAGATCACCGTGCAGATGGAAGCGTCCGGGCTGTGCCACACGGATATCCACGCCGCGCACGGCGACTGGCCGGTCAAGCCCGTCCCGCCGTTCGTCCCGGGACATGAGGGCGTCGGCCTCGTCCATGCCGTCGGCGAGGGAGTGACCCGCCTGAACGTCGGGGAACGGGTCGCGGTGCCCTGGCTGGGCTACGCGTGCGGTGCCTGCCGGGCGTGCCTGACCGGCTGGGAGACGCTGTGCGAGAAGCAGCTCAACACCGGCTACTCCGTGGACGGCTGCTACGCCGAGTACTTCCTGGCCGAGGCGGCCTTCGCGGCGCGGGTCCCGGAGGGGATCAACCCGTTCGAGGCGGCCCCGCTGACCTGTGCCGGGGTCACCACGTACAAGGCCCTCAAGGTCGCGCACGTGCGCCCGACCGAACTCGTCGCGATTTCCGGGATCGGCGGCCTGGGGCACCTGGCCCTGCAGTACGCCCAGATCCTGGGCGCGACCGTGGCCGCGATCGACGTCACCGACGAAAAGCTCGACCTGGCCAAGGAACTGGGCGCCGACCTGGTTATCGACGCCCGCCACGAGGACCCGGCCGCGGTGCTGAAGGCACACGGCGGCGCCGACGTCGCCGTCGGCCTGGCCGTCGACTCGAAGTCCTTCGAGACCGCGTACGCCGGCCTGCGCCGCGGAGGCCGCCTGGTCCTGGTCGCGCTGCCGGCGGAGGGGTCGCTCACGATCCCGGTGTTCGACACCGTGCTGAACGGCACGTCGATCATCGGCTCGATCGTCGGTACCCGCGCCGACCTGTCCGAGGTGTTCGCGCTGCACGCGGCGCGGCGGACGCGCGTCATCTACCAGGAACGGCAGCTGAGCGAGGTCAACGCGAGCTTCGACGAGGTCCTGCAGGGCCGGGCCCCGGCCCGCCTGGTGCTCCGCCCGTAACACCCGTCAAACCGTCACGCCCGTAAGCCTGTCCCGCCGCAAAGGAGCCACGCATGATGTCTGACCATGTCGCCGGGGGCGTCGATGAGCTCAGCGAGGACGAGTGCCGCATCCTCATCTCGCCCGGCGGCGTTGGCCGGATCGCGTACTCGGGCCGGTTCGGCCTGACCGTGCTCCCGGTCAACTACCAGGTCTTCGAGGGCACGATCGTCTTCCGGACCGCGCCCGACAGCCCGATGGGTGAGGACTTGCGGTCCGGGATCGCGCACGCCGAATACAAGGTCGCCTTCGAGATCGACGAGCTGGATAATTCGGAACGGACCGGATGGAGCGTTCTCCTTCAGGGGTCGGCTCATCACGTCGACTCCCACGCCGAGCGCGGCTCGGTCCGCGCGTCCGGGGTACAGCCCTGGGCCGGCGGATCGAAGGAGCACTACATCCGCATCGTCCCCACCCGGATCACCGGCCGGCGGATCCGCCAGGCCAGCTGAGCCAGCTCAGCTGACCTGGTTCAGCTGAGCCGGAGCCCGAGGTGCTGGCCGATGGCCAGCAGCTCGCTGCGCACCGCCGGGTGCGCGACCTGGTTGATGATCTGCTGGGCCTGGGCGGAGGAGTCGTGGCCCCAGATGGCCGCGGTGCCCTGCTCACTGATGATGAAGCTGTGCTGGAACGAGGTGACCGGCCCCATGAGCCGCGGCACCACGGTCGACACGTCGGCCTTCGGATGCCAGCTGGGCAGCGCGATGATCGCGTGACCGCCGGCCGAGTGCAGCGCCCCCACCACGAAGTCGGTCTGGCCGCCGAATCCCGAATAGATCATCCCGTGCAGCCGGCTGGCGTTGGCCTGGGCGAACAGGTCCACCTGGAGCGCGGTGTTGACCGACGTCATCTGCGGCTGCCGGGCGATCACCGCCGGGTCGTTGGTCTTCTCGGTCCGCAGCAGGCGGATCCGCGGGTTGCGGTCGATCCAGTCGTAGAGTTCCTCGGTACCGAACACGAACGACGCGGTGACCGGCTGGCTGGGGTCGAGCGCACCGGCCTTTTCCAGCTGGAGCACGCCGTCGCTGAACATCTCCGACCAGATCATCAGGCCGCGCCGCCCGGTCAGCTCACCCAGCACCGCGTCCGGGACCTCGCCGATGCCGAGCTGCAGCGTCGAGCCGTCGCCGATCTGCTCGGCCACCCGCTCGCCGATGGACTGCGACGTGACGGTGACCGCGCGGGGCGGCGGGGTCGGCAGCGGCTCGTCCACCTCGATCGCGTAGTCGATCTCACTGCACGCCAGCACCGAGTCGCCGAAGGTGTAGGGCATCCTCGGGTTGAGCTGCGCGACGACCAGGCCGCCCCGGGCCCGGACGGACTCGACCGCGGCGGGTAGCACGTTGACCTCGACCCCGAGGGATACCGTCCCGCCCGCGGGGGCCGACGTGTGCAGCAGCACGATGTCCGGCGGCAGCATCTCGGCCAGCAGGCGCGGCACCAGCGATAGCCGGCCCGGGTAGTAGCGCAGCCGCTCACAGCCGCGCATGCCGGGGCCGGTGAACGACGTCTCGAGCGTCACCCCCGGCCGGTCCGGGATGCCCGGCTGTGCGTTCAGCGTGTAGAGCCGGTATTCCGGGATCGCCGCGTCCAGCAGGGCCACCGCCCGCCAGGGCGTGGCGAAGTTCCCGCCGCAGATCACCCGGGGCGTCCCCGGAACCCCCGCCAGGACCGTGCCGAGCTTCTCCTCGGTGATGATGCGCATCGCCGTGGATCAGGCCTCCTCGGGAACCATCTTGATCGAACCGCTCGGGCATTCGTGCACGCAGATGCCGCAGCCCTTGCAGTAGTTCAGGTCGATCTGGTATCGCTCCCCAACGCCGAGCTTGATCACCGCGTTGTCCGGGCAGACGCCGTAGCAATTATCGCACTCGAAGCAGTTGCCGCAAGACAGGCAGCGGCGCGCTTCGAACAGCGCGTTCGAGGCGTCGAGGCCGCCCACCACCTCGTCGAAGCTGGTCGTCCGCCGGGCGGCGTCCAGCTGCGGCCGCACCGTGGCCGGGGCGTCCTCGTAGTACCAGGTGTTCAGGTTGCCGAACGGGGCCAGGTCGTGCTTCGGCTCGCGCGTGTAATGGTCGCTGCGGAGCCAGGCGTCGATGCAGCGGGCCGCCTTCTTGCCGTGGCCGATGCCCACCGTGACGGTCCGCTCGCCGGGCACCATGTCGCCGCCGGCGAAGATCCCCGGATAGCCGGTCATCAGCTCGGGGCTGACCTGGACCACGCCGTCGGTGAACTCCACCCCGGACACGCCCTCCAGCAGGGACAGGTCCGCGTCCTGGCCGAGCGCGAGCACCAGGCAGTCCGCCTCGAGCTCGGTGAACTCGCCGGTCGGCTGGGGGAAACCGGTCTCGTCCAGCGCCATCTTCTCGATCTGCAGCTTGCCGCCGTCCGCATGGGTGATCGTGGACAGCCAGCGCATGGTGACGCCCTCTTCCAGCGCCTCTTTGACCTCGATGTCGTGCGCGGGCATCCGCTCGCGGGTGCGCCGGTAGACGACGATCGCCTCGCTGGCGCCCAGCCGGCGGGCGGTGCGGGCCGCGTCCATGGCCGTGTTCCCGCCGCCGTAGACCGCCACCCGGCGCCCGAGCAGCGGTGGCTCCTCGCCTTCCATGTCGCGCAGCATGGACACCGCGTCCAGGATCCGGGCCGAGTCGCCGGCCGGGATGTACGCGCGCCGGCCGATGTGCGCGCCGACCGCGACGAACACCGCGTCGAACTTGCCGTCCGCGTCCTTGCCCGCGTTCTTGCCCGCGTCCGGCTCACCGGCTCCGCCGTCCCGCAGCAGCGACTGGATGTCCTTGACCGTGGTGTTCAGCTCCAGCGTGACGCCCATGTCCACGATGCGCTGCACCTCGGCGTCGAGGACGTCGCGCGGCAGCCGGTACTTCGGGATGCCGTAGCGCATCATGCCGCCGGGTGCCGCGCCCGCGTCGCGGATGGTGACCGCGTGCCCCAGCCGGGTCAGCTGGTAGGCGGCCGACAGCCCGGACGGCCCGCAGCCCACGACCAGGACGCGCCGTCCCGAGGGCGGCGCCTCCACCGGCATGGTCCATCCCTGCCGGAGGGCCTCGTCGCCGAGGAACCGCTCGACCGAGTTGATGCCGACCGCCTCGTCCAGCTGGGCCCGGTTGCACGCGGTCTCGCACGGCCGGTAACAGACCCGGCCCATGATGGCGGGAAACGGGTTGTCGGCCATGATCTGCCGCCACGCGTTCTCGTAACTGCCGTCTTCCCCCTGGTAGAGCCACTGCTGGATGTTCTCGCCGGCCGGGCACGCGTGGTTGCACGGCGGCAGGCTGTCCACGTAGACGGGCCGCTCGGTCCGCCAGCTCCCGGTCTGGTTGGCCCGGCTGGATCCGACCTCCAGGGTGATCGCGAAGGGCTTGTTCATGACGTGATCTCCTCGGCGCGGCCGGCTCCCACCGTGGCCAGTTCGGCATCGATGTCGTCGGCGGGCAGCAGGCCGAAACGGGTGATGTTCCGGTCGGCGCCGCGCTGGATGCGGTCGATCATCTCGGTCCGCTCCGCGGGCTTGAACAGGTGGGCGTAGCGGCGCTGGATCCGCAGGTAGTCGCGGACTCCGGTGCGGTGCCGGATGGGGGTCGCGCTGACCACTTCCCCGTCCTCGGCCTCGAAGACCGGGAAGAGCCCGGTCTGGGTGGCCAGCCGGGCGACCTCGATCGTGCTTTCCGGCGCGCTGCCCCAGCCGAGCGGGCACGGGACCAGGACGTGCAGGTAGCGCGCGCCGCGGAACTCCATCGCCCGTTCCACCTTGTACTCCAGGTCGCGCAGGTCGCTGACGGTCGCGGTCGCGACGTACGGGATCTCGTGCGCCATCGCGATCATCGGCACGTTCTTGCCCTGGCCGAACTTGTTGCCCGGCTCGGGTCCCACCGGCTCGGTCGTCGCGGTCCGCGCCGCGTAGGGAGTGGCGCCGGAGCGCTGCACCCCGGTGTTCATGTACGCCTCGTTGTCGTAGCAGATGTACAGCACGTCGTCGTTGCGCTCGAACATGCCGGACAGGCACGCGAAGCCGATGTCGACCGTGCCGCCGTCGCCGCCCTGGCCCACTACGCGCACGTCGTCGCGGCTCTTGGCGCGCAGGGCGGCGGCCACCCCGGCCGCGACCGCGGGGGCGTTGCCGAACAGTGAGTGCAGCCAGGGCAGCTGCCACGAGGTCTCGGGGTACGGGGTGGAGAACACCTCCAGGCAGCCGGTCGCGTTGACGGCGATCGTCTTACCGCCGGTGGCCCGCTGGCAGGCATCCAGCGCGATCCGCGCGCCGAGCGCCTCGCCGCAGCCCTGGCAGGCGCGGTGCCCCAGGGTCAGCGAGTTCGACCGCTGCGCGCCGGACTGGACCGAGCGCTGGTCTTCGGCCAGCAGCCGGCCCCCGACCGCCAGGCTGCCGGTCTGGATGAACTTGATGCTCTGGTAGGGCATAACAGGTTCCCGGTCCCTTCGTCAGCCGATGCGGGCGGTGAGGCCCTGGTCGCGGAGCATGTTCTCGGCGACCGGCCCGGACCGGCGGGTCCGCCGCGCGCGGATGAACTCGCGCTCGATCAGGCCCTTGTTCAGGTCGAGGAAGGACAGCGGCTCCAGCGCGCCCGCCACGGCCTCGGCCAGCATGGTGCGCAGCGACATCCGGGTGATGGCCCGGCCGCCCAGGCCGGCGATGACGGTCGACATGACCGGCTCCGCGGCCCGTCCGCTGCCGCCACCGGCCAGCGCCATCCGCAGGTCGGCGGACACGATGCCGCCCACCCCGGTCGCGAGCGCCCGCTCCAGGACCACGAGCCGCTTGACCCGGCCGTCGCTGCCGAGCGCCTCGCGCACCGCGGCCGACGGGAACGGCCGGAACGTGCTGATGCCGAGGATGCCGATGCGCATGCCGTCGCCGCGCAGCTCGTCCACGGTGTCCTTGATCGTGCCGAGCACCGAGCCCAGCGCCACGACCACGGTGTCGGCGTCCTCGAGGCGGTAACCGCGGACCAGGCCGCCGGAATCGCGGCCGAACGTCTTGGTGAACTCCGCCACGACCTCCGGGATGAGCGTGAGGGCCTGCGACTGGCGCGCGTGCGCCAGGTAGCGGACCTCGGTGAACGCCTCCGGGCCGACCATCGCGCCGATCGACACCGGAGCGGCCGGGTCCAGCACCTGGCGCGGCTCGTACCCCGGCAGGAAGTTGTCCACCTGGTCCGGGCTGGGGATGTCGGCGCGCTCGTAGGCGTGCGTGAGCAGGAAGCCGTCCATGCACACCATGACCGGGACGGATAGGTCCTCGGCGATGCGGAACGCCTGGATGTGCAGGTCGAGCGCTTCCTGGCTGGTCTCGGCGTAGAGCTGAATCCAGCCGGCGTCGCGCTGGGACATGGCGTCGCTGTGGTCGTTCCAGATGTTGATCGGCGCGCCGATGGCCCGGTTCGCGACGGTCATCACGATCGGCAGGCCGAGCCCGGCCGCGTTGTAGACCGCTTCGGACATGTACAGCAGACCCTGGCTGGCGGTCGCGGTGTAGGCGCGGGCCCCCGCCGCGGAGGCGCCGATCGCCACCGACATCGCGGCGAACTCCGACTCCACGTTCAGGAACTCGCAGGGCCGGAGCTGGCCCGCCTTCACCTTGGCGCCGAGCGCCTCGACGATGTGGGTCTGCGGCGTGATCGGGTACGCGCAGATCACCTCCGGGCGGCACATGGCCACGGCGTCGGCGACCGCCCGCGAGCCCTCAATCTGCCTGAGCATGCCTTCACCCTTCCTGTACGCCGGCGTGGTGACCGGCGGTCCGGCGTTCGTCGTCAACAAAGCGGTAGGCCGCCTCGGCCGCGGCGGCGTTGCCTTCGGCGATCGCGCCGGAGAACCGTTCCCGGATCGCGGCCACGACCGATTCCAGCCGGACCTGCCCCGTCAGGGCGGCGAAGCCGCCGAGCAGCGGGGCGCCGGGCATCGGCCGGCCCATGTGTTCCAGGGCCAGTTGCGTCGCCGGGACCACCAGCAGGCGTTCGGCGGCCATGCGCGCCGCGTACTCGTCCAGCCCCAGCTCGCCGAACTCGCGCGTGGAGTTGACGAGCATGTAGCCGTCGGCCGCGAGGCCGTCCAGCAGGCCGGGCTGATGCAGCAGCGTCAGATCCTGGATGATCAGCGCGTCCGGCTCGGCCACCGGTTCGTGGGTGCGGATGGGCTCGTCGCTGATCCGGCAGAACGAGACCACCGGGGCACCCATCCGCTCCGAGCCGAAGCTGGGGAACGCCTGCGTGTGGCGGTCTTCGGTGAAGCCCGCCACGGACAGCAGCTCGGCTGCCGTCACGACGCCCTGGCCGCCGCGCCCGTGGATTCGTACCTGGAACATGCGCCGTCTCCCGTCGTCGTCAGCAGCCCCATCTCACTGCGTGTGACCTGGGCGTCGGCAGGGACGAAAGACCCGGACCCGCGTGTCCTACGCCCGTGGAAGGCCGCGCGCCGCCGCGCGAAGGTAGAAGAGCGGAACTAGAAGGCATCCGGGAGAGGTGAGACCGTCATGACAAGCGGAGAGGGCGCTTCCCGGGTCACGGCCACCACGCTGGCGAACCACCACTTCCTGCGCGGCATGCCCCGTGAGCTGGTCGCCGAGCTGGTCCCGGCCGCGCGCCTGGTGTCCATGCCGGCGGGCCGGCGGATCTTCGAGGACGGCGGGATCGCTCAGGGTTTCTGGCTCATCCGGTCCGGCTCGGTGGCCCTGGACCTGCAGGTACCCGGTGAGGGACAGCTCGTCATCGAGACCCTGGGGATGGGCGAGGTGCTCGGCTGGTCGTGGCAGCTGCCGCGGTACCGGTGGGCCCTCGGCGCCGTGGCGGTCCAGCCCACCGAGGCGTTCCAGTTCGACGGGCCGGCGGTGCACGCGCTCTGCGACGCCGATCCGCGGCTCGGCTACGAGCTCACCCGCCGGTTCCTTGACGTCGCGTCCAACCGGCTGCAGGCCACCAGGAACCGCCTGCTCGACCGCTACGTTCCCGCTCGTCCGTGGCCGTGAAAACCGTGGGCCGTGAAAACCCTGGCCGTGAAGACCGCGGCCGTATGTAAGTGAGGAGTAGTCACGTGACTACCAGAATCGGAATCAACGGCTTCGGCCGGATCGGGCGCTCGTTCCTGCGCCGCGCGGCTCAGGGGTCCGACCTCGAAGTCGTGGCCATCAACGACATCACCGACCCCCGGACGCTGGCGCACCTGCTGGACTTCGACTCCACGTTCGGCCGGTTCGGGCGCAGCGTCGGCTACACCGACGACTCGATCACGGTGGACGGCCGTCCCATCGCGGTGCTGAGCCAGCGGGACCCGGCCGACATCGACTGGGGCGGGTTCGGTGCCGACGTCGTGATCGAGTCCACCGGAAAGTTCCGCGGCCGTGACCAGGCCGCGCTCCACCTCAAGGGTGGCGCCAAGAAGGTGCTGATCTCCGCGCCGGGCAAGGGCGCCGACGTCACGATCGTGATCGGCGTCAACGGCGGCGCCTACGACCCGCAGCAGCACGACGTGATCTCGAACGCGTCCTGCACGACCAACTGTGTCGCCCCGATGGCCAAGGTCCTGAACGACGCGTTCGGCCTCGACCGTGCGTTCATGACGACGATCCACGCCTACACCGGTGACCAGATGCTGCTGGACGGCCCGCACAAGGATCTGCGCCGCGCCCGTTCGGCGGCGACCAGCGTCGTGCCGACGACCACGGGTGCCGCCCGCGCGACCGGCGAGGTCATTCCCGCGCTGGCCGGGAAGCTCGACGGCATATCGGTGCGCGTCCCGGTGGAAGACGGTTCGCTGACCGACCTCGCGGCGGTCCTGAACACCGAGGCCACCGTGGAACAGGTCAACGACGCCTTCCGGAGCGCGGCGGAGTCGGGCCCACTGGCCGGCCTGCTCAAGTACAGCACGGACTCGCTCGTCTCACGTGACGTCATCGGCGACCCGTCGTCGTGCATTTTCGACTCCGAGCTGACTCAGGCCGCGGGCACCTTGGTCAAGATTTTCGGCTGGTATGACAACGAATGGGGTTACACGTGCCGTCTCGCTGACCTGGCCGCCTTCGTCGGTGGCCAGCTCTGACCCGGTCCGGGCCCCTCGGTTAAGGAGAACAGGTCATGGCAAGCATGCCGATCGTGGTAGGCGCGGACGGCTCAGAACAGTCATCGTGCGCCGTGGAATGGGCGGCCCGTGAGGCCGTACGGCGCAAGGCCCCGCTGCGCATCGTGGCGGTGTCGGTGATGCCGTCCCGCATGCGCCCGCGCAATGCGAACCCGGCCACCGTCGCCGACATCCTGCACAAGATCTCCGCCCGGACCCTGGCGGCGGCCCTGACCCGCGCGCGGGACATCGCGCCGGGGCTGCTCATCGACGCCGACCTGGTGAGCGGGGCACCCGCGCAGACGCTCACCGCCTGCGCCACCGGGGCGTCGATGCTGGTCGTCGGGGCCCGCGGCGCGGGCGGCTTCACCGCCATGGTGCTCGGCTCGGTGAGCCGCTACGTCGCCATGCACGCGTTCTGCCCGGTCGTGGTCGCCCACGAGGACAGCATGGCCGTGCACCGTGAGGTCGTGGTCGGAGTCGGCGACCCGGCCGACGCCGCCGAGAGCCTCGGGTTCGCCTTCGAGGAGGCGTCCATGCGCGGTGCCCGGCTGCTGGCCGTGCACGCCCTGGGCCGCTACCCAGCCTCCTCGGGGTGGGACACCGAGGACCTGAAGCTGGCCGGGTGGCTGCACGCCGCGCCGAGCCTGGATGACGCCGGTGACGCCGCTGATCCGCCCGACGAGTCGGCCGCCGCGGCCGAGCTCGCCCAGGTTCTGGACGGCTGGCGGGACAAGTACCCGGAGGTCAGCGTCGGCCACGAGGTCGTCCGCGGTCATCCCGGCCGCGTGCTGGCCAGCTACTCCGCGCGCGCCGATCTCGTGGTGATCGGCCGGCACGATGACAGCGCGGGCATCGCCGCGGGTATCGCCGGCGTCGGCTCGATCCAGCACCCGGTGCTGAACCACGCGCACGGCCCCATCGCCATCATCCCGTCCACCCACTGAGGAACGTCACTGGGCGCCCCCGCCGGCCCTTCCCGGCCGCCGGGGCGCCCTTTGGCGCGTACGGGCGCTGCCGGGCGCCCTCGCCGGGCGCCCAGCAGGGCTCAGGAGGCCGGCACGTGCCCGATCGGGCCGGCGGCGAAGGCGAGCGCCTCGCCCCACGACTTGGCGCGCTCGGCTTCGTCCTCGAGTAGCGCGTTCTGCTTGCTGACCAGGAAGCTCTCCGCGGGGACGACCAGGTGGTAACCGTGCCGGCGGAGCCGGTGCGCGATGCCGCCGCTCGCGTGCCCGGTGAGGATCGGGGACCCGTCCAGCCGGGTGTCGAACGCGGCGGCGGGTATGGCCTGTACGGATCCGAGGTCGTGCAGCCAGTCGCGCATGCCCGGGCCGGCGGCGTCCGGCTCCAGGCTGAGCCCGCTGCCCGCCTTCATGGCCACCTCGGCGGCCATCCGGCGGGTCGAGCCGCTCGTCATACCGTGCACGTGGGTCGGGCCGCCCGCCACGAGGAGGTCGGTGTGGATGGCCATCTCGGGCGTGGCTCGGCTCACCGGTACGACGGTCACGTCACACGCCTTGTCCCGCAGGCCCGCCGCAATGCTGTTGGCGACGATGTGAGTATTTCCGTACAGGGACTCGTACACGATCAGCGCTCGCATGATGGCGCCTCCCTGAGTATCGTTCAATGATTTTCCCCCATCGCATCTGGGGCCGCGGCTCCCGCCAAGGTGCCAACGGCCCTCAGGACCGGGACCATCGCCCACCCAGGGGCACCGGGCAAGCGCCGCGCGTGAACGCCGCCGGCCGCTGGGCGCGCGGGGGCGTCCCCGGGCGCTGCCTCCCTGCTCACTGAATGGCCAGCCGTCAGCCGGAGCGCCAGCTTCGGGCACAGCCGGGCGGCCTCGGCGGCCTCGTCCTGCAGGGCCGGTGGCACGTCACCGTGGATGATGGGGAAGCCCCAGTCGTCGAGCGTGATCAATCCGGGTAGCAGTTCGGCACAGATGCCCCGGCCGTCACAGGCGATCGGGTCCACCCTGAGCCGGGCGCGGCCTGAGGTTGACACGGGGAGTGTCATGACCGCACCGGGCCCGGCACCGGCAGCAGGCGTGCCGTGCTGGCGGCCCGGCACCAGCCACGTGCGTGCCCGGCCGTCTCGGCCGCGAACACGTCCAGGGCGCTACCGATCATGCGGGCCGCACCGTCCGGATGCCGGCAGGCGCCCCGCCCGGTCACCTGGCCGAGCCAGCGCCGGACCATGCCCAGCTCAGCGGATTGCCCGGCGGCGACCCTGGCGAGCTGGCCCGCGATGGCGTCCAGGCCGAACACGCAGGGACCGCATTGCCCGGCCGACTCGGCGGCCAGGTAGCGGGCGAGCCGGGCGGTCTCGGCCAGACCGCACAGGCTTCCCGGCAGCGCGGCGATCAGCCCGGCGCCGGGACTGGCCCCCAGCCCGGCGAGGCCTGCCGCCGAGAACGGCCGCGCCGCCGCCTGGGCCGCGTCCACCCACGTACCGAAGTAGCCGCCGACGAGGAAGGCGGTCAGCGGCTCGCGGGCCCCGCCTGCCCGGTCGATCAGCTCGCTGACCGGGGTGCCGATCGCGATCTCGTACACCCCCGGCCGCTGGACCGCTCCGGCCACGGTCATCAGCATGGAACCGGGCTCCGCCGATGTACCGGCTGAACGGAACCACCCCGCGCCGTACCGGGCGATGAGCGCGAGGTGGGCCAGCGTCTCGACGTTCTGGACGAGTACGGGCCGGCCGGACCGGCGGCCCGGCCCGCCCGGCGCTCCCGGCCGGGCGGCCCCGGATCGGGGTGACCGGCCCGTGGGGCGTGCGTCACCGCGCTCCACCCAGCTCACGACGGCGCTGGCCTCCCCGGCGACGAACCCGGCGGCCGCCTTCACCACCCGGACCCGGACATGGTCACCGCCTAGCCTCCGGCCCCGCGCCGCGTTCCGGCGTTCGGCGGCGGCCTCGGTGACGGCGCCGGCCACGTCCCGGTGCGCGACGACCACGGCCTCGTGGGCGCCGATGAGCCCGGCCGCGTACACGGCCCCATCCAGCACGAGATGCGGAGCCGACGCGAGCAGCGCCCTGTCCTTGCCGCTGGCCGGCTCGCCCTCGGTGCCGTTCGCGATCACGAGCGGCGTACGCCCGGCCGCAGCCGTCCGCACGGCGCGGAGCTTCGCTGCCGTGGGGAACGCCGCGCCGCCCCGTCCGGTCAGCCCGGCCCGCTCCACCTCGCCGATGAGCTCCCACCGATCCGCGCCGGCGCAGGCCGGCAGGAGGCCGTGGCGCGCCAGATGCCCGGCCAGGCCGGGGGAGCCGGCGGCCAGTAGCCGGCGGAGACCGGCCGCGCCTCCCTCAGCGGGTCCAGCGGCGCCTCCCTCAGACGGGCCGGCGGCGCCTCCCCTAGCGGGTGCGGCCGTGCCGCCCTCAGCGGGTGACATCGGCGTACCTGCGATCGGTGCCGGGTGCCGCCGCGCGGGGCGGCCGGCCATGGTTCCGGCGGAGCCGCCACGCGCCCCGGAGCCGCGCGAGGACGGCCGTCGCCACTGCGGCCGCTGACCCCCATTCGATCGCCGCGACCCACGCGACGCGCAGATCGTTCCCGGCGGTGAGCGAGTGCAGGAACGCCGCCGGCCAGGCCAGGTAAGCGAGCCAGTGGACGGCCCGCCACGATCGGAAGCCGAGCCGCCCGCGCAGAACGCTCGTCAGCAGGACGGCACCGGCACAGTCGACCGCGAGCGTGCCGAGGCCGATGGCCAGCGTCCGGTAGGGCGACAGGAACGGTGCGACCGTGGCGGCCCAGCCGAGCCGCACGTACGGGTCGAGAATCGCGGTCACCACGTGCAGCCCCAGCAGGGCGACCGCGAACAGGGCCAGCGTCCGGTGCAGTTCGGCGACCGCGAAACGCGGCCAGCGCCGGGGCGTAGCGCCCGTTCGTGCCGCCACGCCCATGACCATCACGGCCGTGAAGAGGACCAGCAGCACGAGGCCACTGCCACGGGAGACGAACCAGAGTCCTGGTGAGCCGGTCACGGTGGCGGCGCTAGGCACGGTGATTCTCCTGGCCGGCCGATCCGGCCTCCGGGTGGTTCTCCGTGCCGATCGTGCCGGAGCGGGCGCCGATCAGGTCGGCCAGCCGCCGGGAAGCGGGCAGCACGCCGCCTTCGGCCGCGGGCCAGCCGTTCAGGCGGTAGACCGTGTCGTCGTGGGTGACCAGCCGGGCGGGCAGGCCCCGGGCCGACAGCCAGGCCTCGGCACGACCGCCGGCCACGATGGCGGCGGTGGCCGCGGCGTTCGCCAGGGCGCAGCTGGACGCGGCGACGCTCACCGTCCGCCACGGCCCCCGCGCTGGCCGGCCGGTGCGCGGGTCCACGATATGGTGCACGGGCCGCCCGTGCTGCTGCCACTGCCGGGTGGTCACCGAGGACGTGGCCACGGCTCCCGCCACCAGCCGGACGAGCTGGCGCGCTCCACCCGCGCCGGCCCTCGTCCGGGCCCCGGTGCTGGCCGGTGCGCCGGAGGAATCGGCCACCATGATCGGCCAGCCGCCGCCCGGCGGCTCGCCCGCGACGGCGATGTCGCCACCCAGGCTGACCAGGACGCCACCCCCGCCGGCCGCACGCCACGCGGTGGCGGCGGCACGATCTGAGCCGAGTCCCTTCGCGGTCGCCCCGAGGTCGAGACAAACCCCGGACGGCACCATCAGCCGGGTACCCCCCAGGCGGACCGACTCCCACCCCGGGATCGGCGCCGGCCGGGGACCGCCGCTGTCCCTGCTCCGCACGGGCGGCGGCGGTGGTGGCTCGGTGGCGCCCGATTCGGCGCAGATGGCCGCGAAGTCGCGGTCGTAGCCGAGGCGGATGACGGCCGCACCGACCGTGGGATCGACCAGGCCGCCGGTCCAGCGCGCGGCCGCCAGCGCTACCCCCACCGTCTCGGCGAGGCCGGGGCTGACCTGGTGGCTCCCGCCGCCGGCCTGGTGGATGCGGGAGATCTCCGAGTCGCTGCGGAACCGGCTGGCCGTGCGGTCGAGCCGGTCCAGTTCCGCGTCGACCGCGCCTAGCGCCGCGGCCAGATGGTGTGCGGGCCAGACGGCGACCCGGACGTTGGTGCCGAGGGCATCACGCTCGGCGACGGCCGCCACGTCCGTCCCGATTCCGACGGGGGCCCATCCGCCGCTGACCGCGACGTGTGACAGGCCTGGGCCCAGGAATGGCAGGCCGGCGATCGATCCGGGCGGTGCCGGGGCGCGCATCAGTTGTCCCCGGAGCTGACGGGCTGCGTCACGTAGACGACCGCCGGGCCGGAACCGGCCGCGCCCGAGCGGCACGTCGTGACCGGCGCCTGCCTGGTGACGCCCGAACCGCCGGACGTGGCGACCGGCACGGTGATGCAGGACTTATGGGTTCCTGACGCCGCCGTGCCCGCCG
>Ga0182014_10004552_pt1 | contig 15838 bp, 24 predicted proteins | sample 612S2DmetaG_FD_120489 | JGI IMG/M metagenome (GOLD analysis project Ga0182014, IMG submission 120489) | Permafrost microbial communities from Stordalen Mire, Sweden - 612S2D metaG | ecosystem: Environmental > Terrestrial > Soil > Wetlands > Permafrost | place: Sweden: Stordalen | collected... | reverse complement strand
CCTGAACCGACCTCGGTCAGCGCTCCGGTCTTGACGCCTTCTGCCAGCGCACCCAGAACTGCCCAAGAACTGCCGACCGCACCCATGCCGGTCATGCTCACGGGCACGGACAGCTGCCCGCCCCCCGCCACAGGACTCCCCGGCCTCCACTGCCGCTTCTGCAGACGTCCGCCGCTGGTGTCCACGTCCTTAACGAAATTCTGAGGCTAATGGGACTCATCGCCGCATGCGGGGAACTGGCATCCGGCTGCGCCGAGCGCTCCACGTTGAACTTCACTTGCAAGGTCCCCATGGAAGCAAAGAGCAGCAGTGGCACCATCGCTGTCATAGGCAGTTGCAGTGGGCTGCTCGGATCCGAAGTGGCGCATATATCCTTGAAACGGGGGCAGTCGGTCGCGTTCTCCCTACTCCAGAAAGTCGGTCTGGGACCGACCAGCCTGATCAACAGCGATCCATCTGTGCTGGAGCCGATTGCTGGAAGTGGCAGCCTCGCCGTGTTCATCGCCCGCCAGCGCGGGACGGCCAGGGTCGTGGCCGTGTCTGCGGCATGCCGTGCCGACCACGGGATCAAGGATGTTTCGCGGTGCCTAATTGCAATTGTGCGAGTTCCCTAGGTCGGGATGCAGCGCAGCAATACGCGGTCCAATCAGAGGACCGCTTTCCCCGACTGTCAGGCAGTTACCTTTGCGAACCGCTGCACCACAGAAGAAGCACATATTCCAGGCGACTCGTCCTAGACACTGACGATCGCCGCCTTCCGGCGGCGCCGGTGGGGGACTTGCCTCCCCTGCGGGGACCCCAGTCAGTCGATTCCCTCCCACTCGACCGGTACGTCGACCACACGTCCTCGCATGGGACCCGGCAATAGGGGTTGGCCGGCCGGTTGCGGTCACAGGGCCTGAGCGAGCCAGAGCCCTCACGGCGCGGACGGGCGACCAACTCCTCCTCGCACGACTCTCAGAGCCGCGCTGGCCGCGCCAGCCGTGACCGCATCGGGAGCACGGTCCGCCTCCCGGCGGCTGGGGCGGCGCCGGGGGCCTGAATGAGCCGGCAAGGGGAGGCTGCTCTGGTTGGCCTCACCGGGCGTGAGAATCGCCTGTGATGGTCACCTTGACTATCGGGGGTGGGACGGGATGCCCCCGGGCCGGACCGGCCCGGGGGCACGGACGAGCGGGGCGCCCGGCTCAGCTGGGACTGCCCGGCTGCTGCTTCTCGGCGGGCTTGGCAACTGCCTCCAGGGTCGGGCTGGGGGACTCGACCGCCACCTGGATCCGCCTCGGGGCAGGCACTTCCACCCTGGGGATCCGGACAGTGAGAACCCCGTGCTCGAAAGTGGCGGTTATCTCGCTCTCTCGAACCTCCTGGGGCAGGGAGACCTGCCGGAACAGGGAGACCTGCCGGCGCTCGCGGCGCAGATACTCGCCCTTCCACTCGGACTCGGCCTGGTGCTCGCCGCGGATGGTGAGCACTCCATTCTCCGAGACCACCTCGATCTCCTCAGGCTTGAATCCGGGCACCGAAGCCTCGAGCAGAAACTCACCCTCAGTTTGGCGGATGTCCAGGGGCAGGTACGCGGTCGGCGCGCCACTCCTGTCCCCCGCCGCACTCCAGACATCGTTCATCAGCCGGCTGACCTCACTCTGCAGGGTGGTCAGGTCATTCCAAGGGTCCCAACGGTTCATTCTCGTCATCCTCCACGGGGGAACTGCTGCCTAACGGTGGAGCTTCTGCCAACTCCACTCCTTAGGTACCCCCGCCTTGGGGATCCATAAACCTGCCCCCGGCGACAGCCCGGTGGCGGCCCCGAAGTTCTCGAGGAAACGCTTCGGATCGGCCGGGTGTCCGTACAGACGCAGCCGATCTCGGCGGCCGGCGGCAGTGAGGAGCCCCGTGTCATGCCCCAACTCTTCAGCGGCGGCGGCGGCCGACGACGTTCGCAGTCCCCGACCTGCGGAAGAGCTTCACCTCGATCTCGGCATGCGGACATCGGCCGGATGTCTCCCGGAGCAAAATGGGTGGCCGGTCGAGAAGGACGGCACCAACTGCGGATCCAAGCCGGGCACCCTCTCGGGTGAGTGTGGCGCCGGGACCGTCCGGAGGGGAATCCTTGGGGCGGGAGGGGCAAGCCGCCGAGGCCCTGCCGGCACCGGCCAACCGCACCAGCTCGTTCAACCGCCCCCGGGGCCCTGGGGCAAGGCGCGGCCCGCTTGACAGCTCCATCGCTCGGCCTCGGAGCGGGTCCGGTCACCGGGAACCGCCCCGGCCTGCTCGACCCGAAAGATCATGGCTCGAAGCCGGGCATGCCCATGTCCATGCTCCTCGCCGGCCGGCGCGCCGAATGCCGGGCGTGCCACAGCCGCAGCGCTTCCACCACCTCTGCCACTCGGAACCTCCTGCCCGCCATCGGCCCTCCTCTGGGAGCCTCCGGCGCTGCCGGCACTCGCCTGTGGCACCGGCGGCCATTCCACCCCCAAGGTGGGCGTATTGCCTGACCGCCGTCAGCGGAGGCAGTAGGATCCCAATCTGGGAGAAACGCTGTCATTGATGCCTCTCACCGCGAGCAATCTGGTCGATCTGGTTGCCGGCGCAAGTAGTGCCTGGATCAGCGCTGCTGTCGGACTGGCGTTCCACTACCAAAACAGGGCAGACCGGGGTGGCGCAGATGGGAGCCGCGGAACGCCTACCGCGAGGTCGTCGACTCTGCCGACCGCTGCCGCCCGGCATCGTGGGCCGGCATGGGCCCGTGCAGCCGCATCCTGGAGCTGCCCACTCCTCGTTGTGGCCACGGTGGTGCCTTCCGAACAGTCGGAATCGGGCGGGCCCCACGAGCCAAAGTCAAGTCCCGCGGAGTCGTGTAAAGGCGGGCGGACCTCAGGGATGCGCTCATGGCCGTGAACCACGCCCGCCGTGCATGGTGGGCTGAAGTCGGCCGCACCTCGATCGACCTGGCATTCGGGGGCTGCTGTCCAGGGCAGTCCCGACGGAGATCGTCAGGGACTGGAAGCTGGACGAACACGTCCAATCGACGAGCGCGATCTCAACTGCCAACCCTCCTGCGACTCGTATCCCGGCGCTCGACACGATCTACAGCGGATACCTGAAGTGAGGGCCGGGTACAGCGGTCAGGCCAAGCGGCTTTGCAAGAGGTGTGCATCGACCGCTGAGGTCATGCGGCGGCCGCCCGGTCGGCCCGATCGACGTTGATCCCATTCACCAATGTCGCGCTCAGCGCGAGCGAGTCAAGTTGGGGGCCTGTCAGATCGAACATTGGCTGCGACCACCGCGCCTTAACCTGGTCCTTGATCCAGGATCCGATCAGCTCCAGGGCGATCGGCGCGATCGTCTCCTCGTTCCTGGCGTACTCCGATACACGTCCGGTCTCACTGGTTTGAAAGAGGTGGTTCAGTCTTGGCAACACCTGGACCGTCATGCGAGGGTTGTGGCCGTCCCGCAATGCCCCCTCGATCGCGGCCAGGTTCTCCTCGGCGGGTACCTGGAGGTCCCTCTCGCCGTTGATCGCGAGCACCGGACACTTGACTCTCCTCAAGGCCGGCCGGGGGTCGTAGGTGAGGAAGAAACGGAGCCAGGGTGATTGGGCGATCTGGACCTGGGACTCGACGAACGCCGCCGTGTCGGAGGCGGCGTCCTGGTCGGCCGCGGAAAGCCGGGCCAGGCCCTCTCTGATCGTCAGCCGTATCCTGGCTTCGGCCACCTGGGGATCTTTCTCGCTCCGAATGATTTGGAACAGGCGCTTCTGGATGTCACGATTCACCGTGATCTGCTCGTCACTTCTGCCTTCTGCCTTCGCTACCAGGGCGCCTTGCCGAATGAGGATCTCCTCTCCTGGCAGACCAGGGCTGGCCATCAGGACGATATAGGCGACCTCCGAGGACCGGGCGGCGACCATCGGGGCGATGATGCCCCCCTCGCTGTGGCCAATGAGGCCAATCTTCGCCGGGTCGATCTCCGGGCGCGTCTTGAGCAAGGCTACCCCGGCCTCCACGTCGCCGGCCAGGTCCTCGCTCGTGACATTCCTCGTCTGGCCCGTGGAGCCACCGACCCCACGGTCGTCGACGCGCAGGACCCCGATCCCCATGCGCGTCAGGTAGTCGGCCAGCACCAGGAATGGCTTGTGGCCGAAAACCGACTCGTCGCGGTCCTGCGGGCCCGAGCCGGTGATCAGGAGCGCGGCAGGGAACAATCCCTGCCCCGTAGGGATCGTCAACGTGCCGGCGAGCGTGGCGCCGCCAGCCCTGTCCTGGTAACGGACCTCCTCCGCCCGATACGGATAGGGCTCTTGCGGTTCCTGCGGCCGCCGGAGCTCGCTCGCCCTCTCCCGCCACCTGAGAATCAGAGGGAGTGACGTCCCCGCCTGCGTGAAGTCGCCGACGATCGTTGCCCCCACGTCGTCCCTCGTGCCCTCGAACATGGCCGACAGCGTCTTCATCTCGAACCTCGTGACTCCGCCGTCACCTAGCTCGATCGCGCCGACCTTGAGGTCCATGGCACCTTGATCCGGACTGTCGACCGTGGCACTCAGTGAGCCATCGCTCTCTTGGCTCACCCGCAGGACGAGCCGCAGCTCCACCCCGCCCACCTCGAGCTTCCCCTCCCAAACGCCTTCGATAGGTCTCGGTCCGTCAGGCACCGGTCACGCTGCGCTCCCTGCGGGATTGCCGACGTACGTCAGGCGGCGTGGCGCCATCACGGGGCGCTCCGGTGGTCCTCGCGTCCGACGCTGGTGTCGACGACGAAGGCCGCACCAGCGGATCTGGGCTACTGGCAGTGCCTTGTGGGCCAGGGCCAGCTCGGCGCTCCGACCGCCGGAGTCCTCGGTCTTCCTGGCCCGCCCCCGGGCCGTGGCCGAGGTCCTCGGCGCCAGGGATAAGGATCGTTCTGAGGATCCGGCGGCGCCGACCTGGCGTTGGGGGCTTGGTCATGTAGGACTGGACGACAGCGGAGAGTTCGCGGAGAAACGCCACGTATTCGAGTTCGCTGAGCCACATTGCTGCCATGCGGTAGCCGACACCGTCGCGGGCGAGGTCCGAGCCCCCTCGGGCCAGATAGCGATCGAAGTCTCCGAGCAGGCCAGCGGTGAAAGCCATGAAGGCTTGACGGTGGTCGTCCGGAGTCATGCGGGCAACGTCGGCCGCACTAAGCTGCGCCGCCGAGAGGCGGAGCGTGTACGTGCGTTCCAGAGCGCCCCGCACCCGCCGCTCAGCCACGATGGCCAGCACTCCGGCATCTACCAACCGGGCCACGTGTCGGTAGAGGCTGGCAAGGGGCACATCCGGTAGCTCGGAGCGAAGGGCCACGGTGGTGAGCGCCCGGTCGCCCAGGAACGCCTCGACGATGCGAAGCCGGACCGGGTGCAGGAGCAGGTCAGCACTTGCCATCCTCGGCAGTATACCCTATTATCTCAGACCTGGGAAGCTTCTCACTAGCAAGAATCTTGGAGGAGGGATCGGTCAGGGCGGAGCTGGTGAGCGAGCGCGCACGGCTGCTGGTTCCTCGGGGAGCAATCGAGGGGGCGGCCATTGACGGCAAGCTGCGAAGTCCCGTTGACCCCGCGAGGGACCCCAAGGTATCCCAAGACGGACTGGCAGCTGTTCACGGCATCGGGTCCCGAGTTCACGGGTCGGTGCCATCCTGGTGGCCATCGGCCGCTGCCCCGGGGGTGACAGCCCGCCCATACCCGGGGTGGGGTTCACGCGTGTCAGCGTGGCCGACCGACTCGTCCCCCCCGCCGCGCCGTGATGAGGCCTCCGAATACTCCACCGGGCACACCAGATGGTGTGGACCGAATGGAGACGCGATTTGGAGGCGACCGGGGGGACCGCGAGGCCTGGAACGAGCGAGATGGAGCCGACTAACTGGTATGGCCGGCCACGCGGAGTTGGTTCCTCGTCGAGGACGTCCGGAAGCGGACTGCGGGCCCGGCGCTGGACCCGACATGGGGCAGGGGATGCAACGCCGTGTGGCTGGCCTCCCGGAAGTGGCAGGTCGTAGGCGTGGACTTCTCACCGGACGGGTTGGGCAAGGGGCAGCGCATGGCGGACGCCCCAGGCGTCGATGTAAAGTGGGTGGAGGCGGACCTCGTGTCGGGGATCCCTCCTTGCAACGCCATCGACCTGGTAGTGGCGATGCACCTGCAGGTGCCCATTGACCAGCGCCGAGCCGCGCTCGTCCACGCCGCCGCGCCCCTGGGCCCAGGCGGGGTGCTGCTGGTCGTTGGACACGATGCCACCAATCCGGTCGAAAGCTTGCACATCGAACGAACCGAGCGCGTGCGGCGGTCGCCCTCGATGCCTGGGTCCGCGCCGTCCGGCCCGCCTGATGGTCCGGTCGGTGGGGACTGGGTGCGACCTCAGCCCCGCGGCGCCACCGCGTCCCCGACTGCGGTGAGCCGTTCAGCGGCTTCGGCCGCCAGCTCGGCCAGCTCCGGTCCAGGCATCAGCATCCGGGGATCCGCGATCGACGCTCGAGTGCCTTCCCGTTTGGCCTCGAGAACGACGTCACAGGGGAGCAGTAGGCTGGCCGACGGGTCGAGTTCCAGTGCACGGTGAGCGAGACCGGGATTGCAGGCACCCAGGATCTTGAGCGGTGGCCGGTCGACACCGAGCCTCGCTTTGGAGGTGGCGACAACATCGATCTCGGTCAGGACCCCGAACCCCTGGTCAGCGAGTGCCTGGCGCACTACAGCCTCGGCGGGGCCGATTGGGATGCCGGCGGGTACTCCGGTCGCGTGCATCTTGAGCACCTCCGCCGGTCGGACGGAAGGTTCAGGCTAGCTTCATCAACATCCGCTGCACGCCGTCGATGGCGTAGCCCTCAGCCTCGGCCTCGGCGGGATGCTCGACGCAGTAGGTCAGCCCGGCGGCCACCAAACGAAGTCCGGCCTGTTCGAGCGCCTTGGTGGCCGCCGACAGTTGGGTCACGACATCGCGGCAGTCGCGCCCCTCGTCGAGCATCCGCTCGACCGCCTGGACCTGACCCGCCGCGCGGTGCAGCCGCCTGCGGACATCGTCGACAACTTCATCGGGCAGTCGCATCGTCGCTCCCTCCCTCTCCTTGGGTCACGCCGAAACGGGGCCGTGGTCAGGCCCCAGCTCGAATTGCCACAGCTCGGCCAGCGGCAACCCAGTGCCACCTACCTTGGCCGCCACGATCTCGACGGAGTTCGCCGGGCAAGGCGTCTCCCTTTGGGTCGCCCAGCGGACGAAGCGCCCTTCGTCGAACGACAGCGTCTCGAGCGTCCGGCATAGCTCCCCCAGTCCGGCGGCCAATTCAGCGGCGAAGAGCTGGCGGCACATCGATGGACTCCTTCGGTCACAGCGGTGGCATTGGCCATCTCGGCCGGATCGATAAGTACCCCGGAGGGTATATTCCCTCTGCCCATGATACGTGAAGGGGTATCCGGTGGTGGGGTGAAAGGAGCATTGGAGGGCCGCCATGGGCGGGTCGCAGAGGATGTTGGGTGGGACCCGGGGCGGGGGCCGGCAGGAGGCGCACGCTGCCTTTCGGGCTGGGGTGCAGCTGCTCGATGTCCGGGAACCGTCCGAGGGCGGCCCGGTCAATGCCCTTGGCGCACGCCACGCCCCCGTTGGGCATCTCCGAGGGCCGGCTTGGGCTGTCTGCCGTGCCGGGAACCGCTCGGCGAGGGTGACTCTCAGCCTCATCCGGCCCGGACCAGAGGCCGTGAGCCTGAATGGGGACATGCGAATGCGAGAGGCAGCCGGCCTGCCGCGGCAACCGGAAATGCGCAGCCGGGCACGGTGGCGGGAGACTGCCCGTCACCCTTCCCCCGGCGCTGGTCCCCGGGGGCGCCTGGTGCCGTCAGTGGCAGCGGCTCGATCCTGACCGCACCTGCCCCGGTGTACTTCGTCGGCAACAACCCGCCAAGCCGGGTGCCGGCGCAACCGCTGACGCGGTGGCCCTCCGGTGTCCTGGCCGGGCTGGCAGGAGCACGCTCACCTGGGTGAGGACGAGACCGCCCAGATCGTCTATGGACACGCCCCAGAGGCCACCCAGGACGCCGTCGAGCGGCTGCGAGAGAAGTTGCGGAAGTACCCAGTGCGGGAAGCTGCGCGGGAAGCGGGGATGACGACGCGAACTATCCAGAAGGTCCGCAACGGGACTACGGGAGTCCGGCCGAGCACGCTGGCCCGCATCCACAAGGCGGTCGAGCGTCTCTCTGTCGTCACGAGCGTGAGGTGGCTCCGCCCGCAGGCACCTACACGCCGTGGGTCAAGGCCCCGACGTCCTTATCGATAGGGTGGCCGAGACTACGGCGGCGGCGGAGCCAGGTCACCGTACGCGATACTAAAGCCGTCCGAGTTCAACACGGACGGGGTCGAGACCTGCACGGAGTCTTGGACCATGACCCATTCAGTCAAGACGTTCTGGGGTCCGCTGAGCCCCAGGCTGCCAAATGTGGTCGGCGTGTAGTCCGCAAGTACGACAATGTAGCCATCTACCTCGGGGGCTTCGACAATCCACTCCGCTGAGGTGGCGGGCCCGGTGTACGTCTGCTCGGTACTGAAGGTCCCTCCGGTCGTGTCATCGGTCAGCGAGATTCCCCAGAGAGTCCCGCTGAGTTGGTCGATGGCCACGGTGACGTCGTCTCCGGGGTTGACCGTCACCGTCGTGATATTGGTCTGAGAGGCCGGAAGGATTTCCCACCAGGGCTGAATGTAGAAGTAGTCATCATCGGCAGGATCTGGGTATTCTTCAATCCCGGCTTGGATCAGATCGGAGTTCGCGACCCCGTCGATCCCGACCCATTCTGACATGATGGTCCCTTCCTGCCCCGTGTACAAGCTGGGAACTACGAACGTCCCGTTCACTTCCGAGTAGGAGCCGCTCTGTAACGCGTACCCTGACCAGTTCTGACTGGAGACCGTGCCTGGGAGAGCCACGTAAACGGTGATTAAAAGCGGCGCCGTTGCTGTCTCGGCGGTGGGCGTGGTCGAGTCCGCCACCTCGACGGTGAAGCTGCAGGTGGTCGCAGTCGTGGGCGTGCCAGAGATCACTCCACTGGGCGAGAGGCTCAGCCCTGAGGGCAGCGAGCCCGAGACGACCTCCCATGAGTAGGTAGGTGTCCCACCGTAGGCGGTGAGGGTGGTCGAGTAGCTGTCGCCCACCGTTGCAGAGGGAAGAGACGATGTGAGCACGACGACCGGAGTGGGTGCCTCAGGCGCAAAGTAGCCGAAGGCGTCAATGACCAAGTCTGACCTACCAGCGTCGTTGAAGATGTCCATCGCCCCGGTGCCGCTGAGCGTCGCCACGGTCAGATTGGGAACCGTCTGCCCGGGACCCCAGTTCAAATCGGACGCCAGCGGTCTAGTTCCCCCAGGGTAGACCGTGAAGTAGCTGGGGGCGGTCGTATCGGTCGCGGTCACGTTGGTCACCACCGCGTTCGCATTGGAGGCGATGCCGTCGACTCCGGCCATCGCCTCGGTGAGCGTCGCGCCAGGCCCCAACGTCTGGCCGGTCTGTCTGGTGTCAAGCACGCGGACCGGACTGATGGGGCTGAACAAGCTGGCAGTCGTGGGGGTCACAGTGCCATCAGTGAAGTACCCGTCCACGTCGACCACCACGTCGGTCTTGCCGAGGTCGTTGTAGATCGAGATCTCGCCGGTCGAGCTGACCGGGACCACCACACGGTTGGGGACCGTGTCACCGCCTATCCAGTTGAGGTTCGAGGCAAGCGGCTGCGTCTCACCCTGTGGGTACACGGTGAGGTAACTGGCAGAGGTGGTATCAGTAACGGTGACATTCAGAAGCGCGGCAGTGACCCCAGAGGCGGGCACACCACCCGCACCTGTCACCTGGACATTGAGGGTGCTCCCCGGGCCCAGGGTCTGACCAGCATTGGGCTCGCCGCTACCGGCCCGGGTGTCGGTGATCCGGCTGGGGGTCAGCGGCACGTAGCTACCGGCGGTGGTACCGGACGGCTCCGGGGCGAAGTATCCCTCCAAGTCGACCACCAAGTCGGCACGGCCCAGATCGTTGTAGAAGGTGACCTGTCCAGCAGAGCCAACCGGGACGATGACCAGGTTGGGGACCGTTTCTCCTGGACCCCAGTTGAGGTTCGAGAGCAGCGGGAGGGTGCCCCCAGCGGGGTAGACGGAGAGGTAGCTGCCGGCGGTCGTATTGGTGACGGTCACGTTGAGAGCCACCGCCGTCGCGGTGGCGGGCACGCTCCCCCCGGTTACGGTCAGGTTCAGGCTGCCGGCCGGATGGAGGGTCTCCCCACTTGTCCTGGTATCCAGCAGCCGGGTTGGGGGTAGAGCGGTGTAGGCCCCGTTCGCAGTCGAGCTGGCAGCTTGGGCCGAGCCGTTCTGATCCAGACCGGACTTGCGAGGAACTGCCGGCTCCGCTGGCGGGTGGTCCTGGAGCAGTTCCGAAAGATCCACTCGGCTTTCAGCGCCGACCCAGTGGCTCCCGGTCGTGCTGGTTGTCACTCCGGTTGACACCGAGGAACCCCGTACGCTGACCGGGCGTGAAGCCGCCACGGCGGGGGTAGCCCCCCATGCGAAGCCGGCGCAGAGGAGAGACCCCGCGCAGACCAAGGCCAGTCGGGAACCCAGCGATCGCGAGTCGAGCATCTGCCGCCCTCCAACCTTACGACCCGGCATTATCCTCCGCCTCTCGGCTGTTCCGGCTCACCGGCTATGTGAACCTGGCCGCTAGAGTCTGCCCTTAAGACGAGGCTTTCGTACCGAGGTTGGCCGCATAGTCATAGCCACACTTTCGGCACCGAGTCTGCCCTTTACGGACGTCCTCTCCGCACTGCGGGCAGGTGCGGCCTCTCTTGCGGCTCATAAACCAGATCACACGCAAGATGAGCAACACGACCAGCCAGAACACAAAGATCAGGTCACCCCAATCCCGACTCCGACGGTCGTAGCAGCGTCAGAGGTGCTGAGCGACAGATTGCCACTCCACTCCACATGACTGGTGCTTGCTGTGCCCGTACCGATCCAGACCGCACAAAGGATGGTCCAGGCCCAGACTGTCCACGTCATCTTCCGCCAATGGTGCACTACCGTGAACCTCCTGCTTCGTGGCGCACCCCACGACGATCGGTTAAGAGATGGCCCGGTCGGCTGTCCAGCGTCCAAGCCAGCCTCGCGGTCACTTCGGTACCGCGGTGAACCGCCCCGGGAAAGCTGGACACTCCATTCGTTGAGGGGATGGAGGGATGGAAAGCCCGAAAAGCAAGATAGCGTCGTCCTAAACCCAGGGAGTCAAACCATTGACCCCACGGGCCTTGCAGCCGCAGCCTGACACACGCCACTGCCCTTACGGCCATCAGCAAGCCAGTAGGGCCTGAACCTTTTCCACCGCCCTTCCCGGACCGTCTTCCATTCGCATCTTCGCGCCGACGGCCGACGCCCGCTCTCGCATCTCTGACGCACGCGCGGCTGCGATCGCGCTAGACAAACCCGCGGCCGTGAGGCGCCGGACGCTCACGCTGACGGGCGCTATGCCTTGTCGGCGTAACTGGTCGGCCCAGAAGAACTGATCTGCCGCGAAAGGCATGACGACCGACGGCACACCGGCCCGAGCGGCCGAGTGCGTGGTGCCAGACCCACCGTGGTGAATCACCATGGACGTTTGGGGAAACAGCCAATCGTGTGGTGTGTCGCCAATGACACAGAAGTTCGGTGGCAGGTTCAGTGAATCCGTGCCACTCCAGCCCGGATAGAAGAGGGCTCGCTGCCCCCCTACGGCAGCAACCACGACTTCGAGTACAGCGCGCTGATCGAAGCCCACCATGCTGCCGAATCCCACATAGATCGGCGCGTCACCCGCAGCAAGAAAGTCTTGTAGTGATCCGGGGGCACCCCACTCATGCACTGGGCGCACCCACTGTCCACACATCCACACGTTGTTCGGCCAATCCACTGGCGTCGGCAACAGCGTCGGCGAGATCCCATACAGCATCGGATGACCAGACCAGAGCTTATGCCCAGATGGCAGCCCCACATTCGCCCGCGCCGCGTTGGTTGCATTGCGGAAAGCGCGCCACAGAGCTTCGGCGACGAGACGATAGCTGAAACGGTTGAGCCATCGGGGCATCGACCGAGGACCTAGGAATGGCGATGGAAACGCGGAGGTTGGAGTAAGCGGGATCATGCCCGCGCCGATGACGGGAAGGCCCAGCTTCTCGGCCGCCGAGAAACCGATGAACGCGGCGAGTCCCCCAACGATCAGCCCATCGCCGCCTGCCGCGGCCTCAAGCACCTGGCGCATCCAGGCGTCAGCGTTCTCGTTGCCGATACGTGCGAGGGTCTGGGCCGTAGCGTTCAGATTGTTCTTACCCGCGACGACAGACGAGAGGCCGGCGCTCGGTTGCAATGCTCCGTGAATATCTCCCGCCAGCGCCGCGTATGGGACACCAAGATCGCGAGCATCGCCTAACGTGCCGCCGTCGGCCAGCAAAGTCACTTCGTGACCAGCGTCCATCAAGGCGCGACAGAGTGCTGCCATCGGCCGAGTGTCCCCCTTGGTGCCGTAGGTCATGGCTACAAGCTTCATGGATTCCTCCCACGCCTCTGCACCGTGGCGGCCGACAGAACGGCTCCGATGATGCACCGTTCCACAGCCCCGCTGCTCTTCTTACCGCCGGCCGGCCTGCCTCCGAGATTGACGTCCTGTAGCACCGGCGGGGCACACAGAAGTTCGATGGCCTATGAGATACCTCGGTGAGTCCTCTTGTCACCTGGTTGTCCTTTGGCGGTCAGCTGCCGCGGGGCCCTCACGCTCGCCCCAACCCCCGTTCCCGGGCGGTACCGTCGGCCCGATGTTCCATGCTCCCGCCACCCCTCATCTACTCAAGGGGCCCCCCTCAGGTTGTTCTCCACGCAAGGTTGCGGGTGCGTGCAGCTCGACCTTGCGGGCGGAGCGGACAGGGCAGTCCGGGGAGGTCCCTGCGCCGAGCCTCGAAGCCGGTTCCAGACCGGGGGTCCGGGGCAGTAATCGTGGCGGGTGACACGCTGGTCCCCTGACCAGCTCACGGCCCACTGGTCCGCCTGAGTCGAGACCAGCACCCTGGTGGTGGTCTCCGCCTCGGGTTCCACCCATTCGACCACCTCCCCTCACAGCTCCGAGCCCTTGGTCCATACTCGCGTCCGGCGCACTGCCAGCTGAACTCCTGCCGATCTCGATTAGTGACATGCAGAGATCGTAGGAGTCGTCGGTTGTGCCGTTCTCGGGTACCCCCGCAACCCACCTGCGCATATGGCAGCGAGCTCATAATGTGCAGATGGCATCTCTCAAGTACTCCGAGTCGATCGTGATCGCCTGTCCCGCCGAGCTGCTCTACGACATGATCTCTGACGTTACTCGTATGGGCGAATGGAGCCCCGTCTGCAAGGCCTGTTGGTGGGACGCCGGTGGTGCTCCCCGAGTTGGCGCTTGGTTCACCGGGCGCAATGAAACGTCAGAACGGACTTGGGAGACACGCTCCCAGGTCGTGGAGGCGGAGCCAGGCCGAGAGTTCGCGTTTGTGGTAGGTGGCTCGTGGATTCGGTGGGGCTACACCTTCACTCCCGTGGGAGAGGGGACTGAGGTCACTGAGTCATGGGAGTTCCTCCCGGATGGAATTGCAAGGTTCGAGGAACGATTCGGCGACCAGGCTCTGGCGCAGATTGCCGAGCGAACCGAGGCTGCCCACCAGGGAATCGCGGCGACTCTTGCAGCGCTCAAGAGGGTCGCAGAGTTGGAGTGAGCCCGATTGCATGACTCGGGAGGGTACCTTCCACTCGGCCTTAGGTGGCACCAGTCACGCCATGTGTGATAGCAGCGTCGGGGGTGGGAGTCCGCGCGATATCCCGCAGCTTGGACTGCGATCCGTCCACGGTCAGCCGCGTCTTGGCCGAGCCACAACCCGGGCAGGCCCAAGCCCCGCCACCGCACGCCTCGAAGCCGGTCCGCCGAGCCCCGGCTGAGCGAGGTCAGCTGGCCGAGGTACCAGTTTTTCAGAAACAAGCTCCCGTAGAAGGGGGCCGAACCGCGAAGCACGATCAGCCCGCCCCACCTGCTCGCGATGACTATCCGAGCGATCTCATCACCGCTGCAGCTCAAGATCCACCCGGTGTAGGCCCTGCCTGGCAGTACATGGCGCCGCAGCTCGACGCCGGCTACGACGTGGCCGCTCAGATGCGCCGGATGACGGACGATCTGGCTTTCTCCGCTCAGATGCGCCGAATCAAGGACGAGCACGCTCAGCGAATTGCTGAGAGTGCGCCGGTGATCGCGGCGGCCGAGGCCAGGACCGCAGCCCACGAGGCGGCGATCGCGAAGATCAAGGCCGAAGGGAAGGCGCGAGAGGCCGAGAGCTTGAAGCAGCAGAGGGTGTCGATGGAGACGGGCCAGGCAGCGGCGGCGGCGATGTGGTCCGACTACGACGAACGTGTGAAGCGTCGCCTGGCGGAGCCCGACACCTTCCTGGCGCAAGTATCCGCCCTTCAGGCTGAGACTATCGAGTTTCAGCGAGAACTCAGGAGCGGGCAGGTCGCGGCCGCTGCCCCCAGCATCGAGGAAGGTCGGAAACGTCGCCACCTAGCCGACGCCGGCTGGAAGATGACCACCGACTGGATAGAGAAGGGGCGGGTGACACGGCCGGCTGACTGGCCCGTCGCGATCTCGGCCGGGGTCGGGGAATCAAGGTTTCTGGATTCGGGCGACGATCGGGAAGCCGACCCGGCCGCCAGCCGCGGCCCCCTGATCGAGGTGCTGCACCCGGGAACCAACGAGCCTGATAGGTCCGGCACTGGAGCACCTGACACGACCGGCACGGCGGTCGAGCAGGCCGAGAACGAGCAAGTGAACACCGTAGAGCCGGCGGCCCCGAGGCGCACGATCGGAATGGCCGACCTCGAGTCGGCTACCGTCAGCCGCCAAGCCGCAGAGCTGGCCGGGCTGGCACCGTGCTTGGCGAAGGAGCTGGCAAAGCGCGGATAACAGCTCGACGCCGCCACCAAGGTTACCGAGCCCGAGGCGGCGGCAAAGCCGGAGCGAGTGGTGAAAGCAAGTTTAGTCTGGTGGGCGAAAGAATGACTTGCCTCACTGTGTCGGTGGTGGTCCGGGCTCTGGCCAACGGTCGGCACCTCAGCGTCGGAGACGCGGTGATCGTCAACCATGAGGAGACGGCGATTATTGGCTAGGGACCGTGGGAAGGCTCAGGCCCGACACTCTCGATACCGGGAGCGGCATCGAGAGTAGATTCGCGCCCGCGCCGTGGTATGGAAGGCCGCCCACCAGGAGCAGCAGCGGGTCCACTTCCGCGACTGGTATTTGGCAAACCGTGAGGAGTACCTAGCCCGCAATGAGGCCAACCGCGTCGCCCACGCAGAGGAGATCCGCCAATAGCGAGCCACGTACCGAGCAGCCCACATGGCCGACAAGAGCGCGTACGACCGCACCCATAGCCAGATCAACCACGGCGAGCGGCTAGCCTGCATCGCCGAGTGGAAGCGCGCCAACCCTGAGAAGGCCGCGGCCCAAGGGCAGGAGCGCCGCGCCCGGATGGCGGGGGTCGAGTCGTAGCGGATCGACCAGCGAGCGATCTACGAGCGAGACCACTGGCGCTGCCATCTTTGCGCTGGGGACGACAATGCGGCCGCCTTGCAGTCAGGTAGCTCTATGACCAGCTTGCCGGAGTCGTCCATTCGGGAGAACGGAGCACCGCGGCGCTCGAGGCGGCCCTCAGCCCGACTTTGACAGCCGGAGGGGCTGAAAGCGGGTTTGAGGGGGGCAGAGAGGGGCTGGGCTGAGTTCGAATCGGAGCCATTTAGGTACGACAAGGTCGGTTTTGGGCGCCAATATG
>Ga0182014_10004549_pt1 | contig 15842 bp, 9 predicted proteins | sample 612S2DmetaG_FD_120489 | JGI IMG/M metagenome (GOLD analysis project Ga0182014, IMG submission 120489) | Permafrost microbial communities from Stordalen Mire, Sweden - 612S2D metaG | ecosystem: Environmental > Terrestrial > Soil > Wetlands > Permafrost | place: Sweden: Stordalen | collected... | reverse complement strand
TAGTTCAGTGCCTTCAACCCCAGGAATCTCGCAGCGCCTCCCAACTCTTCTTCGATTCTCAGCAGTTGGTTGTACTTTGCGATGCGGTCTGTGCGTGAGGCTGAGCCCGTCTTGATCTGTCCTGCTCCCGTGGCCACGGCGAGGTCGGCGATGAAGGTGTCTTCGGTTTCGCCGGAGCGGTGCGAGATCACCGAGGTATAGCCGTTGCGGCGGGCCAGGTCGATGGCGTCCAAGGTTTCGCTCACCGTGCCGATCTGGTTCAGTTTGATCAGAATTGAATTGGCAATTCCCTTCTCGATGCCTTCGGCGAAAATCCGGATGTTGGTGACAAAAATGTCGTCGGCCACGAGTTGAATCTTTCCGCCCAGCTCCTTAGTGAGGTTCTGCCAACCGTCCCAGTCGTCCTCGGACAAGCCATCTTCGAGAGAAACGATGGGATAATCTTTCACCCATTTCTCCCAGTAACGGATCATGTCATCGGAACTCTTTTCCGATTTGTCGGACTTCTTGAAAATATATTTGCCGTCTTTATAAAACTCGCTGGCGGCGGGATCGATCGAGATAGCGATCTGTGCACCGGGCTTGTAGCCGGCTTGCTGGATGGCTTCGAGCACGAGCTCAATGGCTTCGACATTGGATTTGACCGAGGGCGCGAATCCGCCTTCGTCGCCGACCCCGGTGTTGTAGCCGCGCTTCTTGAGCACGCCTTTGAGAGTGTGAAAAACTTCGACGCCCCAGCGCAGCGCTTCGGAGAACGACTCGGCGCCGACGGGCATGACCATGAATTCCTGGAAGTCGACGTTGTTGTCGGCGTGAGCGCCGCCGTTGAGGATGTTCATCATGGGCACGGGCAGGGTGTTGGCGCCGGCGCCGCCGAGGTATCGATACAAGGGCAAGCCAAAGGCCGCGGCCGATGCGCGGGCCGCAGCCATGGAAACGGCGAGAATGGCGTTGGCGCCGAGGCGTCCTTTGTTTTCGGTGCCGTCGAGTTCGATCATTCTTTGATCGAGCGCGCGCTGATCGGAGGCATCGAGATCCGCGAGAGCTTCGGTGATCTCGCCGTTCACGTTTTCGACCGCCTTGAGCACGCCTTTGCCCTGGAAGCGGTGATTGTCGCCGTCGCGCAGCTCGACCGCTTCGTGCTCTCCGGTGGAGGCGCCGCTGGGGACGATCGCTCGTCCCAGGGTTCCGTCGGCGAGGATGACTTCGGCTTCGACCGTGGGGTTGCCGCGGGAATCGAGAACTTCACGGGCGTGGATATCGACAATATTCATCATAAGCATGATTCCATCCTTTGTGGGCTGATTGAGACTGCCGATTATAAATCACGGGTGCGGTCAAAATCGGTGATGCGCGACCTTTAAGCGCAGCCTGCTTGCAGAATGAAAATCTTTTATCCCCTAATTCGCGGGCGAGGGCGCCCGCGCCACACACAAACCCGTGCCTCCGATGGTTCGCTTGTTGTTTGCTCTCTTGTTCTGCTCTCGCGTGTACCTTAAAGTCGAATTCAAGGTGAAGAATGTCACGGAAACGTTGGGAATCGGGTCACGGGCGCCGGAGTTTTCGCTAGCCGCGGCAAACCGGGACGGAGATTTTTCGCTTTCGAGTTTGCGTGCCCAGGGTCCAGTGATTTTGGAATTCCTGCGCGGCACCTGGTGACCGAATTGCGTAAAACGTATGGCCCAGTTTGAGCCAATGAAAAGACAACTCGAACGGGCTGGGGCGCAGGTGATCTTCATCGCTGCCGAGAAACGCGATGGAATCTTTAAGCCGACGAAGTTTTTGGAGAAGCATCCTGTGTCATTTCCGTTTCTGCTGGATGAAGATCGCACCGTGACCAAGGCGTACGGGCTGTATCACTGGTTGGCGGGGGACGCGATCAATATCGCGCATCCGGCCACGCTGATCCTAGATCGGGGCGGGACGGTGCGGTACATCTATCGCGGCGAGAATCAGACGGATCGTGCGCCGCTAGGGCAGGTGATGGAGGCGGTCGGCAAGTTGTCGATTTCCGGTTGAACAATTGGCGAACTCCGATAAGGGAACTCAGGTGGCAAACTTCGTGATCGATTCAGGAGGCGCAATGAAGAAACTTGTATTGCTTGGTGTGGTGTTGCTGGCCGTGGTGGCAGTCGCAGAAGACAATATCTCACTGCCTGCGGGCACATCCATGAAAGTGAAGTTGGAGAATGCTCTCACCACTTTCTCCAGCAAGAGTGGGGATCCCTTTTCCGCCCGGGTCACGGAAGCGGTGATGCTCGATGGAAAACCTGTAATTCCGGTTGGGGCAACGATCGAGGGACGGGTCACCAAAGTCAGCGAGCCGCGCCGGATTGCGGGCAAGCCGACAATTGCGATCTTCCCGGAGACCGTGGTTTTACCCAACGGCGAGCACTACGTGCTGAATGCCACCCTGGTGGACACCAACTTGGGCAGCGGCACCGACGTCAACGATGAAGGACAGTTCAAAGGCAAGGGACACGACAGCAAAGATATGACCGAGATTGGCATGGGCACCGGTGGCGGCATGCTGGTGGGTGGGTTGATCGGCGGCGGCAAAGGCGTTCTGATTGGAGGAGCGATCGGCGCCACTGCAACGGTGGCGCATTGGCTAGGCAAGAAGAGTTCGGCCATGCTGCCTGCGGGTACCGATCTGGTAATGGAATTAAGCCGTCCGCTGCAGATGACTGCGGCGACTGGTGGGCAATAGGAAATCAGTTCTCGGTTGGCAGTTCGCGGTTCCCAGTTCCTCTTAAAACTCAAAACGCCAACGCCGTCAGCTCGTCTTCGCTAAGCAGGCGCAGCTCAATCCATCCTTCGAGTGGGAGCGCGTCAACGGGCAGCCGGTTTTGCCACAGACTGAAGCGGAGGCGCAGCAGGGTGGTCACGGGAGTGATTACTTTTCCTGTGGCGCTGACCGTCGCGGAAGCTACGGGCTTTGCCAACAGCCAGGCAAGTGGCAGCTTGAATTCGAAGTCCCGCAACAGCGCCATTTTGACATCCTGGGAAGCCTGCCCAAAGATCGCAATGGGTTTTTCCTCGTCCGGAGACCTCACCTGCCACGACGAAGCTTTCCCGGCTTCGACTTGCACGTCCACGCGCAACATGCGGCGGGGCCGCTTCCCGTCCGCGGCCCACGATTCGAGATTGACCACCAGTTCGAAATCCGTCTGCGGAGGCTTGCCGGTAAAGTCGAGGCGGCCATAAACGTAATTCTCATCGATTCCCGCGTAGACGGAATCAACCAGAAACTGCTTGCCGTGCATCGCGCCGGCGCGATGATCGGCGGTGTAAAATGCGGCGCCCATCCACTCGAAGTAACGTACCATGTCACCCGTGATGCGGGGATGGATGTAGGAAGTCTGCGGCCTGAATTGGGGCCTGCTCTCCACTCCGCTGATCGGCTGGGCAAGAGAATCGGGTGGGGTCGCCCCCAGCGCTTGATACACGTTGGAAAGATGCTTGCGGTAAAGTTCGTCGAACTCGCGGTCATTGGCCGAATGATGCTCGGGGCCGTACCACCAATTCCAATCGCTGCCTTCGCCGATAAACAGTTCTTCGAGGGCCAGTTTGCGTTGCGCCTCGCTTGCCCGAGGTGCGGCGTCGGTGTAGAAGTTGCGGGCGTTGTAGAGATAGTCCCACGAACGGTTATCCTCGGGCGCGCCGATCCACACGTTGAAGTTGGCGTTGATCCAGGAGCCGGGAACCAGCGAAGTCAGTTTGCCAAAATCCCGATGGCGGGCGATGGCCTCGGAAACCGTGACTGCCTCGACTCCGGGCTCGCGCTGCAGATTGTCGTAGAAGCGGCGCAGGAATTCACGGCCTGAGCGAGGATAATATTCCCAGGCATTTTCACCGTCGAGAATGACGGATACGACGGCGTCGCGTCCCTGATTCAGAACGGGTTGCGCGGCTTGCTTAATATTGTGGATGAGATGATTGGCGGCGTCCTGCGCGGGCATGCCCGAGTACACAAATCCGATCAAGTCTGAAATCGTGTGATCGCGGAAAACCACGTGCATCTGGGCCGAGCCGCTCTCGAAGCGATGGATGGTATAGAGCTTTTCGGCACCCTGAAGCGAGGGACGGCCTTCGCCGTCGCGGGTAAAGTTAATCCCCAGAGTCCGGCCCAGAACACCTTCGTCGGTGGCCATCCACTTCACTCCCAAGCTCTGGGCGATATTCAACACCTCTTCTGACACGCTGCCCTCGGAAGGCCAAACGCCCACGGGCCGCTTGCCGAAAACTCGCTCATGCAGGTCCAGCCCCCGCCGCAACTGTTCGCGCGCATCTTCCGGGTGGCGAAAACGGCTCAGGGGCAAGGGCAACCCAGGGGTAGATACGCCGCCCATATTGGTGTCGCAAACCAGCGGCAGGATGGGATGATAGAAAGGCGAAGTCGAGATTTCGATTCTTCCCTGCTGTGCGGCAGCAGCGTGCGCCGGAAGCACTTTGCCCAACAACGTGCGCTCGCGAGCGATCACAAATGCCTGATCTTCCAGCGAGAATCCATGGCCCTTCTTGATCAGCGCCGCGATCTCCGGTTCTTCCAGGAAGAACTCGTCAAACCATGCGATTTGGGAGAGGGTTTGCAGATCGGTGAAGTCCTGCGGCTGAAAGTATTTTTCGGCTCGTTGGGGAGAATCGCCGGCGCCGCGAAATCGCTCCCATAGCTCGCGGTAGCGAGGATAGCGGCCAATCATGTTTACCGGGTTCGCCTGAAACAGGTATTGCAGCGCGAAGCGGCGCTCGTCGGAGGTGAGTTCCTTCGCGGGCTTGGCGGCAACCTGCAGAAACGGATCGCGCGCAGTCCCGGCAACATAATCTTCGATTTGCACGACCAGCGAAGGGACGAGGTTGAAGGTCTGGTGAACGTTGGGAAACTCATCCAACAGTTTGACCATCCCATAGTAATCTTTGAGGGCGTGCAGCCGAACCCAGGGAAGACGGTACTCACCGGTCACCAGATCTTTGTAATAGGGCTGATGCTGGTGCCAGAGAATGATGACGCGCAGTGCAGGCATGAAAGATTGACGGCTTAAATAGGACCGGCAGCCGTGCTAAAAAGTCTAGCACGCGGACTGCCACGGGGTCGTATGCCGAATCGCAAACACGCCGCAGAACATACAAAGACATGCCGCAGCGGCTCCGAGCAGACCAAATCCGGTACACTATCCTTGCGGGCTAGGCATCCTCAATGACAAACACCAATCCAACCTTGGCATCGTCGCGTTCTGAAATGGGACTTCTCACCGAGCAGGACCTTTATCTTTTCAATCAAGGGCGTCACTACCGCGCCTACGACAAATTGGGCTGTCATCTCACTTCGGTGGGCGATCAAGCGGGCGCATGTTTCAGCGTGTGGGCGCCAAATGCCCGCAGAGTAACGGTCATCGGCAGCTTCAATGGATGGAACCGCGATTCGCATCCGCTGCGCCCCTGCGCGAGTTCTGGCATCTGGGAAGACTTCATTCCCGGAGTCACCAAGGGCTCGGCTTACAAGTTCCACATCGTTTCCCAGCATCACGGGCATGAAGTCGACAAAGCGGATCCCTTCGGGATGTGGCATGAGAAACCGCCCCGCACCGCCTCCGTGGTTTGGGATCTCGATTACCAGTGGGCGGATCATGACTGGATGCAAAAGCGGCGCGCCCACAACTCCCTGCAAGCCCCCATTTCCATCTACGAAGTCCATCTCGGTTCATGGAGGCGGGTTCCGGAAGAGCATAACCGCCCGCTCGCCTATCGCGAGATCGCGCCTCGCCTGGCCGATTACGCTCAGCGCCTGCACTTCACCCACGTCCAGTTCATGCCGATAATGGAGCACCCGTTCTACGGCTCTTGGGGATATCAGACCACGGGATATTTCGCTCCCACCGCTCGCTACGGCACGCCGCAGGATTTCATGTATCTGGTGGACTACCTGCATCAGCGTGGAATCGCAGTGATCCTGGACTGGGTACCCTCGCACTTTCCTGCCGATGAGCATGGGCTGGCTTACTTTGACGGAACCCATTTGTTCGAGCACTCCGATTCCCGACAAGGTTTTCATCCCGATTGGAAGACGCTCATCTTCAATTACGGACGCGACGAAGTCCGAAGTTTCCTGCTCTCTAGCGCAATGTTCTGGCTGGATAAGTACCACGCCGACGGCCTGCGGGTGGACGCGGTGGCTTCCATGCTTTATCTGGATTATTCCCGCAAAGAGGGCGAGTGGCTTCCCAACCGCTACGGCGGACGCGAGAATCTGGAAGCCATCGATTTTCTGCGCCAGTTCAATGAGGAAGTTTACAAGGAGTATCCCGGCATCCAGACCTACGCCGAAGAATCAACCGCGTGGCCCATGGTTTCGCGCCCCATCTACCTCGGCGGCCTGGGCTTCGGCCTGAAGTGGGATATGGGCTGGATGCACGACACCCTGCAGTATTTCTCTCAGGATCCCATCCACAGGAAATACCATCACAACCAGCTCACCTTCCGAATGCTCTACGGCTTCACGGAGAATTTCGTCCTCCCGCTCTCGCACGACGAAGTCGTCCATGGCAAGGGGTCGCTCATCGGAAAAATGCCGGGAGACGAGTGGCAAAGGTTCGCCAACCTGCGATTGCTGTTCGGATATATGTTCGGGCAGCCGGGCAAGAAGTTGCTGTTTATGGGAGACGAGTTTGGACAAGTGCGCGAGTGGACTCATGACAGCAGCCTGGAATGGGATGTGTTGCAGTATCCCGTTCACTTCGGATTGCAAAATTGGGTGGAACAGTTGAATCGGCTTTATGCCCAGGAGCCTGCCTTGCACGAACTCGACAATGATCCCAAAGGATTCGAGTGGATCGACTGCAACGACAGCGCCGCCAGCACGCTCTCGTTATTGCGGAAGGGAAAATCTTCCCAGCAAACTATTGTGGTGGTTTGCAACTTCACCCCTGTGCCCCGGGTCGGATACCTCTTGGGAGTTCCTGCCGGAGGTTATTGGCGTGAACTTCTGAACAGTGACGGCAAAGAATATGGGGGCAGTGGCATGGGCAATGCGGGCGGGGTCATGGCTGAGGAAGAGCCGGTGCACGGGCGTGCATTCTCGCTGAACCTGATCTTGCCGCCGTTAGCGGCGCTCTTCCTGAAAGCCGAATAATCGGCACTTTGCCGACCCGTCGGCGATTCGTGCACCTGGGGAATTGTCACTGAACGTGACTACAGGATTGTGGGCGGCGATCGGTCAAGAGGCTAGGAGAACTTGAAGCCGGTCCAAAATGTGCCGTAATGGGCCGCCTTTTCCCACCGTGGCATCGACGAACGGGGCCATGTCTTCCAGCTCCGGGTGCGATCCCGAGATCATCATGACGGGCAGGGTTGGAGCCCGCTGCTTGAGCCAGGTTGCCAGCTCTAAACCGTTCATTCCCGGCATCTCATAGTCCAGGATCACCGCATCAATCTCTTTTTCTTTGGACTCAAACACGTGAAGTGCGTGGCGGCCATTGCTCGCAGAGACAACTTCGTATCCGTTTTGGCCGAGCAGGGTTCCGTAAAGTTGCCGGATCCCCGCATCGTCATCCACGCAGATCACGGTAAGAGGTTTCATAGGGGAGGACTGCCTTTCTTGCCTCGCATTTAAGAGGGGTCTAAGACGAGGCCATTTGCCGTTTCCTACGCACGTGGAATACCACGCGGGTTTTCACCGTTACCTCAGCCGCCCCAGAACGTCACATCGTCCGGTGACGCCAGTCATTGCAACGGGCAGCCAAGGCGGGCTAGCTTCAGCCTGAGGCCTTGAGCCTCGTCGCCCTCTTAGCTTTCACATCCAGTCCACCAACCCTGCAACGCACATCGGAGGATTCGACAAATGAAACTCATCGCCAAGATTCTGCTGCTGGTTTCTCTCGCGGCAACCCTCAGCCTTGCCCAAACCGTTAACCATGTCATCGTGGTCATTCAGGAAAACCGCACTCCGGATAATCTATTTGGGAGCGACCTCTACAACCAGACCCGCCGCCTGCCCAACGCTCACCTCGCCCCAAACGGGATGGGCGTGTGTTGGGATCCTGTAAACAAAAAGGACAATTCAATTACGCTTGGCAAGTGCCCGCTAGACTCTGATTTCGATCCGGATCACCAGCATCCCGGGTGGGTCACGGACTGGGATCACGTGCCGGGCCAGGGGACAATGGACGGATTCTGTAATAACGGCCCACTCCCCACCAAATGCACGAACGTTCCCACATGTAATGGGCAACCCTGCCCTCAATACACCTATGTGGACAACACTCCGCTCTCCAACGGCTACGGAATCGTTGAGCCTTACTACCGTATTGGCATTCATTATGGCTTTGCCAATTACATGTTTCAAACCAGTCAGGGCCCGAGCTTTGCCGCGCATCAGTTCCTCTTCTCCGGAACCTCGGCCCCCGATCAAGACCCAGTGACGTATTTCGACTGGTTCACAGCCGAGAATCCCAGATTGAACGGGGTGGGAGGACTTGCCGGATGTGCCGCAGCCCCGCCGGGCAGCATCGCTTTGGAGCTTGACCCTACCGTGGGCGATCCCGAGCAGCCGGGATACGCCCCGCCGGAGCCAGCCCCTTTCGGCTCCGATGCGGGATATCCGTGTTATGACCATCCTACCCTCGCCACCCTCCTCGACAACTACAAGATTAGCTGGAAGTATTATGCCCCGCAGGATGCCGGGCCCCCCGGCTCCGACATCTGGACGGCTCCGAACGCGATCCACGATATTTGCTATCCCATCGTCAACGGACAGTGTACGGGCACCGACTGGACTGCCAACGTGGTTATACCCCCCGTTCACGGATACTCCGAGCCTATCCTGTGGGACCTCGGAGACAACAATCAGAACTACTGCGGCCTGCCTGCGGTCAGTTGGGTAGCTCCCGACGGCAATTGGTCGGACCATCCCGGGTCGCCGGGAGAAACTGGGGGTCCGTCCTGGGTTGCGGCCTTGATCAACGGCGTCGGCGGCTTGAATAATGACCTCACGCCATTCCCAACCCAATGCTACGATGTAATAAATGGTCAGAAGGTTCCGTATTGGAACGATACGGTCATCCTGGTTGTCTGGGACGATTGGGGAGGCTTCTACGACGACGTGGACCCCAATCCCACTGGACTGCATAGCGGATACTCGAACAATACCGGCCAGCAATACGTGTATGGTTTCCGCGTGCCGCTGCTGGTTGTCTCCGCGTATGCTAAGCCCGGATACACTTCCGGCCCGGTCAACGGCGCTACCTGCCCGGGCAATCCGTACTGCCATGATTTCGGCAGCATTTTGAATTTCATCGAGCACACATTTGGCATTCCCAACCCCCCGGGGATTAACGGCAACGTCTACCCCTACGCGGATTCGCTGGCCATGGACGCAAACTGCCCGACATGCGCCGCCTACTCCCTCGCCGACTTCTTCGACACCCCGTTCCACAGCTTTACCCCGATTAAGGGGTGGTATTACAACACTGATTGCTTTACCACAAACACGGCCAATTGCTTCCCGGCGTACCCGGCGCCCCCGGACAACGACGTTATCGACAACGATTAAGACCCGCCAGGTGGCAGGCGCTGGCCCACTGTACCAGCCAGCGCCTGCTGCTTGGTTTCAAATTCGGTGATACACTTCTGCTTCGGCTGGAAGCCCTGCTCCCAGCTCCGGCAGACCAATAAGGATGGCTCCCGGTGCAATCGAAAGACTCGGTTAAGGCCTTCGCCTTCTTCGCGATGATTCTGGTATTGGCCCACGGTGCGTGGGCGGCTCCGAAGTTCAAGCTCGTGCACGCCTTCGGCCAAGGCCAAGACGGGGCCGGGACGTGGGGCAGTCTGATTTTAGACGCGAAGGGGAACGTATACGGCACCACCACTGGCGGGGGGCTTTACACCTATGGCACGGTGTTCGAGCTGACGCCCACGGGGAGTGGCGGGTGGGGCGAAACCATACTATATAGCTTTAAGAAAGATGGCCAGGACGGTTGTGTGTCCACCGCAGGCTTAACATTCGACGCCTCGGGGAGTCTTTATGGCACCTCGCAAGGCTGCGGCGCCTACGGCTATGGCACGGTCTTCGAACTGACGCACGAATCGGACGGCTGGGCCGAAAGCGTGATTCACGATTTCAGCGGACCGCCCAACGGGGCCAGACCGTATGGCGGGGTTGTAATTGGCCAGGGCGGCAACCTCTTCGGCACTGCTGGCATTGCGTTCGAGCTAATGCCGGGCTCGGGCGGTTGGACGGAGAGGGTTATTGACAGTTTCTCGCGCCATGACGACGGGAACAGCCCTTTCGCGGGCCTTATTCAGGACGCCTCAGGCAACCTCTATGGAACAACCGAGTACGGGGGCAAGCAGAACGCCGGCATTGTCTACGAGCTTCATCCCACAACGGACGGCGGCTGGAAGGAGCGGATATTGTACAGTTTCTGCCAAGCGGGGCCCCCCTGCGTTGACGGGGGCGGTCCCGGACTCGGCGCCTTAGCCATGGATCAGTCGGGCAACCTCTATGGAACAACAATTGCCGGTGGCACGAATTTCTGCTTCGGCACCTGCGGCGCAATCTTTAAGCTGACCCGCGACTCAAACGGCCACTGGAAAGAGAGCGTGCTCTACGATTTCAAGAGTGGTTCCACTGGATTCGGTCCGGGCGCGAGCGTGGTGCGGGACGTGGCCGGAAATTTGTACGGCACGACGGTTTATGGCGGCAGCGCGCAGTGCGGCTGCGGCGTGGTATATAAGCTTTCGCCGCGGAAGAACGGCAAATGGAAGTACACCGTCCTGCACACCTTCATCGGCTCCGACGGAGCCCAACCCGACGCCAATCTGGTCCTCGACAACAAGGGCAACCTCTACGGCACCGCCGCCACCGGCGGCACCTATGGCTACGGCGTCGTCTTCGAAGTCACGCCTTAGGGGGCATTCGGGGGCTGGCCCACCCTTTTCCGCGCCGGAAAGGGTGGCAGGCGAGAATGCGACCAGCACACACTCAGAGCGCCAGGTTCCCATTTTGGAACCCGATCGGCCGCCAGACCACTTTCCCCTTGACCTTTATGGTTCGATGCACGATAATATATAGATATATTGGTTATCTATAAGATAATCATAGATCTTTGACAACCTATTGATCTGCCCGCAGTTCCCAAACGGAACCGCAACCGCCGGGATGCCACCGTAACTCCCATGTTTCCAAGATTTTGCCCGTAACTACCTTAAGAACCATAGATCTAGAAGGCAAGAAAAATTCCGACCGTTTGTTTTCTGGATTTTGCGCGGAATAGAGCGTTTTTTTGAGGCCGTGCGGGCAATGGAAACTGCCTCTTTCGCCTGCGTGCTAGACTCGACCTGGCTGGACATGCGGATCCTCACCCGCTACATTCTGCGCGAAGTCACGGCTCACGCCCTGATCGGCGTGGCGGTGTTCACCTTCGTCCTGTTCACCCGCGACCTCGGACAAATCCTCGAACTGGTGGTTCGCAACAGCGCTCCCCTGCCCAGTGTGGCCCAGGTTTTCTTTTTTATCGTTCCGGTCACCTTGACCATCAGCATTCCCGCCGGCGCATTAGTTGGAATTCTGATCGGTTTAAGCCGATTAGCCGCCGACAGTGAGATCACTGCCATGCGTGCCAGCGGCATCGGAGTGTGGAGCTTCCTCCGCATCGTTTCCATCTTTGCCGTGGCGGCGTGGCTTCTGGCTCTGGCCAACGGAGTTTATCTCGCGCCGCAGTCCCAGGCAGCCATGTTCCGATTGCAGGACCGCTTGAAGTCCTCGCAAGCGTCTTTCGAAGTTCAGCCGCGAGTATTCTACGAAGGGTTTCCCGGGCTGGTGCTTTACGTCCAGAACGTAAAGGCGGCTCAGGGCGCGGCCATCTGGAAAGGCGTGTTCATCGCGGATACCAGTACCCCATCTGCCCCGCGAATCACTCTGGCGCAACAGGGCATTCTGGTCAGCGAGGGGCCGGAGACGCTGCATCTCCACCTGACCGATGGCTCGACCCACGAGATCGATCCCAAGTTTCCCGACCGCTATCAGATTTCCACTTTTGTGCAGACCGACATTCCGATTCCGGTGCCTCAGGCCGACAACACAAAGGAGCAGGAACCGGTTCCGGTTTCGCAAATGGGAACCTGGGAACTGTGGCGGCAAACCAAGGCTCAGAAAGACCCCGCTCTGGCCCGCTGGTACCTGATCGAGTTCCATCGCCGCTTCGCCCTGCCTACCTCGTGCCTGGTTTTGGCGCTGGTGGGAATCCCGCTTGGCCTGTCGTCCAAGAAGGGCGGCAAGTCCACCGGCTTCGTGCTCGCCATCGCTCTGGTGTTCGCTTACTACTCAGCCACGTTGATTGGAGTTTCCCTGGCGCGGCAGGGCAGGTTGTCGCCCGGCTTGGGAGTATGGCTGGCCGATATCGTGTTCTTCTTCGCCGGCGGTTTCCTGCTGTGGCGCGCTGAACACCGGCCCTTTGAAATCTCTTTCCTACGAAGACTATGGAGTCCGTTTGGAGCGGGGACGCGAGAAGCCGCCGCTGCAGCGCCGCTCCGCAACCACCGCGCCGACGACGTTTTCCAGCGCGCCGCCACGCGGCACCGCGTGTTTAGCGCCCGCTTCCCCATGATTTTGGACGATTACGTGTTGCGCGACTTCGGCATGAACCTGGCCATGGTCGTGGCTGCGTTCCTCATGCTGCTGCTGGTGTTCACGCTGTTCGAGTTGTTGGGAGACATTCTCCGCAACCAGATCTCGCCGCTGGTGGTGGGCGAGTACCTGCTGAACGTCTCGCCCTACTTCATTTACAACATCACGCCGTTGAGCATGCTGCTGGCGGTTCTTATCACTTTGGGGGTGATGCAGCGCTCCAACGAAATCACCGCGATCAAGACCACGGGCATCAGCATTTACCGCATCGTCACCCCCTTGCTGATAGCCTCGGCCATCCTTGCCGCCGGACTTTTCTTTGCCGACCAGTTTTATTTGCCCCACGCCAACAAACGCCAGGACGCGCTCCGCAACCTGATCAAAGGCAAGCCTGCCCAAACCTACCTGAACCCGGACCGCAAGTGGATCTTCGGACAACACTCCGATATCTACTATTACGAGCTCTTTGATTCCGACCGCGATCAATTCGGCAAGCTTGCGGTTTTCCAATTCGATCCCGGCACTTTCCAGTTGACCAAACGAATCTACGCCGACCGGGCGCATTGGGAACAGAGCCTGCAGCGCTGGGTTTGCACCCAGGGATGGGAGCGCGAAATGCGCGGCCCCGCAATCGAGAACTATCGCACCTTCGATGTCGCGACCTTCCCCGTGGTCAACGAACCTCCCACTTACTTCAAGAAGGAGGTGAAGCAGTCTTCCGAAATGAATTATCAGGAATTGCGCCGCTACATCCACGACCTGCAGCAGAGCGGCTTCGACGTGGTACGGCTTCGAGTCCAATTGCAGAAGAAATTGGCTTTCCCGATCATCACTCTCGTGATGGCGGTGCTGGCCGTCCCGTTTTCGCTTTCCGCAGGACGCCGGGGCACGATCACCGGCGTAGCCGTGGCAGTAGGAATCGCCGTGGTGTACTGGACGGTTGCCGGACTCTTCGAGGCGATGGGAAACATCAGCCAGTTGCCGGCGGTGTTGGCGGCGTGGTCTCCGGACTTGATTTTCGCGCTGGTGGGTGGTTATTTGATGCTGCGAGTGCCCACTTAGCCAAAACTCCCCTTCGAAAGTCGGGACTCAAAAGATTCCCCACAAGCGGGATCGCTTCCCTACCTGCCGGCAACCGCCGAAGTCTGGCCGAAAATAACAAGGGGTTGGCCAACTACGCCCAGAAGTCCGCTGCTGGTGTTGAGGGAAAAAATCGAAATCGTACCTGCGCCCAGATTGGCCACATACACATAGTCGGCCGTGTTGTAGAGGGTGTTTCCAACGTCGGCAGCTACCACGCCGGGCAGAATAGCAATCGACACTGGAGTCAATCCCGTGGAGATGGCGCTCGGAGACAGCGGCGTCAGAACCCCGCTTCCCGGACCGTATGCATATTGCGAGATCTGACTCGACCCTTTATCGACCACGTAGGCGAAATCAAAACCTGGGTCGAACGCGATCGCGACCGGCCCCAGCCCCGCCGGAAATGGGGAACCAGCGATCTCCGTAAGCGTGCCATCCGGTTGGTTTGGGTTGGCGCAACTGTTCACCACATTGTCGCAAACCGCAAAGGCGGAAATGTTGTTGGAGTTGGCGCCGGCATTGGCAACATAGAGAAAACCTCCGTTCGGAGTAATGGCCAGTCCGGAAGGCGAAATCCCCACGTTGTAAAACGGCACCCCCAGCGGGGTCAGCGCACCGGAGGTCGCATCAATCGAAAACGCCGAAACAAAATTAGCCAGTTGATTGGCCACGTACAGATATTTTCCTGACCCGCTCACTGCCACCGCCGCCGGCAGCGTACCGTTCGGATAGGAATAACCGACCGGAACCGTGGTAAATGGCGAACCGGCCACTTCGCTCAGAGCCGTGCCATTGATCGAAAACACGGAAATCTCGCTCGATGTCTGGTCGGCGACAAAGAGAAACTTGCCGGCGGGATCGATGGCCAAGCCCGTGGGCGTGCTCCCCGTCGGGGTGGTTGCGCTGCTTGCGGTAAGCGCGCCACTTGAATTCAGGCCATAGCTGGAAATGCTGTTCGAACCGCTATTCGCCACGAACAATGCATTCCCCGAAGGAGTGATGGCGATGGCGGAAGGGACCGAACCCGTTCCCAGACTTTGTCCATTGTTGCTAAGCGCGCCCGAACTCTGGGTCATGACGTAAGCCGTGATGGTCGTGTTCGCCTGCGCGGTGACGTAGAGGACGCCCGTGCCCGTGGTCGCCGAGTTATTAACAGAAGAGCAGGCTGCCAGGCAGAATAGTGCAATCGGAAGCAGCAGATAGGCCACGAAACCAAACTTCATCCCCATTCATTCTCCCACTCGTCGATCCAAGATCTCACACGTCGGGGCAAAAACCTTCGCCTTCTACGCTTGCAGATCAAGGGTTACCTTCATTTGTGTAACAGGATTATAAAGCAAGCGCAAACTTCGCACGCTGGTAGGAACCCGAAAGTTGCTCCGTCGTTTGGATGTTGGGTTGATCGGAAAACGGCGTCAGCTCCTAAGTCTTGACTCCGCCGGACTGCGGGCTGGCCCGCTCTTTGTCATTTTTGAGGGGCTCACTCCACCTACATTGCCAGCTAAAGCTCCCGCGACAAGACTGTGATGGTTCGCGGATCGGGCATGTTGCGTACTTCCACGGAGGAGAGCGGCAGGCGAATCTCGACCATCAGGCCGCCTTGCGGGCGATTGGCGGCTTTGATGGTGCCGCCGTGCAGGCGCACGGCGCGATCGGTAATGGCGAGGCCCAAGCCCACACCGCCGGTCCCGCGTCCGCGGGCATCGTCAATGCGGTAAAAGGGGCGGAACAGTTTGTCCAGCGCATCCTCCGGTACGCCGGGTCCGGAGTCGGTCACTCGCACCACCGCTTCCGGGCTGTGGGGGCCATCGCTTTTCACTCCTACTCCCTGCTCCAGCCGGACTTGCACGCTGGTGCCTTCGTGGGTGTAGCGGATGGCGTTGCGCACAACATTCTCGATTGCGCTGTGCAACAAGCTTGGGCTGCCAATGACCACACAGTCATCGACAATTGTGGCCTCGACTTGGCAATGCCGGGCTTGCGCCTCGAAAGCGGCATCGCGGGCGATTTCGTGGATGATCTGTTCGAGGTGGACCGGGTGCTTCTCGATCGATTCATCCCCGGCTTCGAGGCGGGCGATGGTGAGCAGCTTCTGGATCAGTTCATTGAGTCGGTTGGTTTCGCGATCGATGCGATC
>Ga0182014_10004546_pt1 | contig 15843 bp, 15 predicted proteins | sample 612S2DmetaG_FD_120489 | JGI IMG/M metagenome (GOLD analysis project Ga0182014, IMG submission 120489) | Permafrost microbial communities from Stordalen Mire, Sweden - 612S2D metaG | ecosystem: Environmental > Terrestrial > Soil > Wetlands > Permafrost | place: Sweden: Stordalen | collected... | reverse complement strand
TCGCATATGCAAACTGAGCGTTTTCAAGCGTATATAGAGGCTATTGAGGATATGATTGATAAAGATATTGATATAGCGGTTTATTCGGCTGATAAAATATAAAAAATCTCAAGTTACTTATTTTCAGAGGGGGGGTTATATTTAAAAAAAATTAGAAGAAAAGAATTTTTTTTTTAATTTAATCTTTGGGGAAATTTTTAATTATTTTCAGTTTATATTCTTTAATTTGGATGGGTTTAGACCCGGATCTCTGATAATTCAATGTAATCAGGGTTTCTCCAGATTTAAGAGCTTTAAAAGTGAATACTTCATTACCACCTGAACCAATTAGAATAGGAGTATTTGGTTGATAAGTTTGTTTAATTAACTTCAAATACTTGGAATTATAATTGGCTTTCCAATTATAACCTGTGGATGGATTGGTGGGTAATACTATAGTGAATTCCTGACCAACTTTAACATTCTTTATTATAGGCCCAGTAGTAGTGGTTGAGGCTGCAAAAGAGCTTCCAACCATTAAACTTAGCATAAGTATGGTCGTTAATCCAAAAACTGTTGGCTTAAATATCTTCATAAAACTATCACACCTCATTCTGAAAAATAATTTTATGAAATCTTTCTATGTTCTATATAATTTAATATTTATAATTTATTACAAAAATTTGAACTTTGACTACATTCTTGAATGACTAATCATAAGTTCATTTGGTGAAAACTAAAAATTTGCAGATATAAGAAATTTCTGTGGTTTAAGAATTTTAAAACCCTAATAGGTTATTTTTATGAAATTGCTTTATTTTATTAGTAGTTATAAAAAACCTAGAATGAAAATAAAAAAAGTTGGGTGCATTATTGTTTTTTTTATTTTTTTTATATTTTTTTTATTATATTTTTTTTTGGAAGGCGTTAAAATTTTATAATTTAAATATATAAATTTAGTTTCTTAATGCACCCTAAATACTAATAATATAATTATTACTTATAAAGTTAATTATTAATTTTATAGGATATAAGTAATATTATAAACTGTTTTTTATTAAACAGATTTAACTTTAAATCATTACAAGATAAGGGTTCTGTAGAGTTTATAAAACCCAGCAATAAAGGGTTCCTTTTTTTAGAAAAAAAAATATTAGTAATAGGAAATTTATTTATAAATCTAGAAATGCAAATTTTTTAGATTGATTCTTTTATATGTAATTTAAAAGAAAAAAATGGTTAGCAAATGATAATTTTTTCTTTATAAAATAAGTCACATTTCTCTTAAAACATTTTTTTAAAGTAGGAGTGATTATAAATGGAGTGTAAATTAAAGGCAGTAGCGCTTGATGTGGATGGTACTATAACTGATGAAACAAGAAGAGTATGTGTTAATGCAGTTAATGCTATTTATCGGGCTGAAAATGGTGGAATTCCCATTATATTTGTAACAGGTAATGTTCTGTGTGTCGCTAAAGCATTATCTATATTTTTAGGTACTACGGGTGGTTTGGTAGCTGAAAATGGTGGTGTAATTGAATCCGGGATTAGAAATAAGATTTTGGGTAATGTTAAGGAATGTGAAGATGCTTATGAGTTTCTCAAATCAAAGTTTGATGTTACTAGGAGGGTTTTATCTGATGATAGAGTTTCTGAAGTGGCCATTGAACGAACAATACCAGTAGAACTTGTTAGGGAAGCGGTTAAGGATTTTAATGTGGTGGTGTATGATTCTAAATTCGCGATTCATTTAACTGATCCTTTGGTGGATAAAGGATCTTCTTTGGAGATGGTATGTTCTGATTTGGGTTTAAAAACGGATGAGATTTTAGCTATTGGTGATGGTGAGAATGATATAGAATTTTTAAGGGTTGCTGGTGTGAAAGTGGCTGTTAATAATGCCGATGAGAACCTTAAGGATATAGCAGATTATATAACTGTCAAGCCTTATGGTGATGGAGTGGCGGAAGCAATGGAGAGATTCATATTATAAATGAGGAATGATGTAAATTGATTACAAATTTTAATTTAATTTTTTTTGAGAGGATTTCTCTGTTTTATAAATAAATTTGGCTATGATGGTTACGTTAGAATGGTTCATAAACGAATTTGAGTTGCATTTGAAGGTAAATTTTAGATATTAATTTTTTTTGATTCAAAAAATTTTCGAATCTGTCAAGCATAAATAGTTTTTTTTAATTGACTCTTATTACTTGGAGTAAGGATTTTGAGAATGAAATAGCTAATTTAAAATTCACAAAATTAGAATCACTGTTATAAAAATATTTATATGAGTAAAGAGGAGAAAATAACGTTATTTGGTTAAAAATTAATATATTTAATAGGGGAGTTGGATAAGAGAGATTTATCAGAAATTGCACAGAGAAGTTTTTTTATTTTAATGATTAAATATTTAGATTTTTTAAATAAGGAAAATGTGGAATTGTTTTCAAGCAGAAGAGGAGTGATGAAGAAATTTTATTCATAGATCCCATTGTGGAGGAATGGAAAGGATAAAATTTAATTTAAGAATAGTAAATTAGTAATTATAATTTTAAAAATAGTAATATTTATTGTCTAGGAATTTTTAGTTAAAAAAAGTTTAATGTAAAAAAATAATGGTTTTTGTTTTCATGAAAATTTGACTAAAGAACTAAAATTCTCTTAGTCTATAAATTTCAAGAAAACATTTTTTTTCAGGATATTTAAATTAAAAAAAAGTTTGTTATTTAGAATTTTTTTATTTTATTCTACTACTTCTGCAAAAGCAAAATTTCTTCTAGTAGAATTAATTCTAATTTTAACTTCATCGCCTACTTTAGCACCTGAGACAAATACAACGAAACCTTCTATACGTGTGATTCCATCCCCATCTCTACCAGTGTCTTCAATTTTAACATCGTATTCCTCTCCTTCATTAATAGGAGAATTACTGCCGCCTCTATTACTTTTCTTATCATTACTGTAATTTCCAAACAAATTTATCACTTCCAATTTATGACCAAAATAATGGTCTAATTTAGTATTGATGTTAAGAGCATATAAAGTAATGTAAAAAACGAGTAAATAAATTCTATTGAATTATTTTAATTTAACAGATTTGTAGTGTATAAATTGTTTTTTTACAAAATATATTAAATATTCTATTATTTTTTAGAACGGATGATTATTATTGAATTTTATAAGTGTTTTTTATATCGAAGGTTTTTTATATGAAGAAATATTTATAATAATTATAACAACAAATTATAGGACATGCTTATTGAAATATGTTTTTTTTGTTGAGAAAATTTAATATTCATTTATAAATTTAGTTATTTAATTTTTTATTTTATAATAATACTTTATTGAAAATCTAATATATTATCTATTAAAAAAAAAGAGTAATAAGAAAACTATGATGTCTATAACCTTCTCCAAAAAAATTGTAGAAATCTCAAAGATAATCGGTGAAAATGGTGATGGAATTAGCTATATTCTTAATGAAGGCGATAGCTACACCATTGGAACGAGAAAATATAATGAAAAAATAGCACAATATCTAAACAAAACCGTGAAAACATGGGATGGAAGTGAAGCTAACTTAGAAAACAAGAAAGGGAAAAATAAAAAAATAAAACCCAAAAAAGTAGGATATCTTTGGAAAATTCCAATAAACGAAAGTAATTTATGCCTAGAAAGTGAAGTATAAAAAAAAAATATTTTTTTTTTTTAATCATTCATTTTTTTTGACTATTTTTTTTTAAGGGAAAAGATTTTAGTTTAAGTTCTTTCCCATTATTTAACTTTTGATTTTTTAACTCCTCGTCCTCTCTTACTTCCCGGTTTAACATAATTCTTCTTTTGTCTAGTTCTTTTGTTGGTTCCTGATACTTTTGCCATACTATTTCAACTCCTAAATAAGAAAATTCTAATTATATATTAAACTTTTTAATTTTCTGTAAAAATATTTAAAATAAACTCCATGTAAGGATATTTCAAATTAATACAAGAATATACAAAATTATTCTTTAATTTATATAAAAGATTCAATTAAAACATTCTTTTTATTCATATTATCATGTTCTTATATTAAATCATATGATGTTTTTTTATAAAAAACCTATCCCTCCTTAAAAAGGAATTAACTTAGAAAATTTCCATAAAATTAATATATTTTAATGAAAATATTTTTTTTTATTTGAGTTAAATAATTTAGTTATATTCAATTAAATATATACTCACAGATTTAGTTAAAAAATTTATTAAATGAGGCCCGTTTTAAATGATTAAAAAAACTCCTTTAACTGAATTGGATAATCGTATGAAACGATTTAAAACAGTAATGGATAATATGAATCCAGAATGGAAGATGGCGGTTATTTTCAGTAAAATTAACCTTTATTATTTCACTGGCACGATGCAGGAGGGCATAATCATAATTAACCATGATGATGAGCCTATTTTTTGGGTGCGGCGTAGTTATGAAAGGGCTTTGGATGAATCATTATTCAGGGTAATTAAACCTATGAATAGTTTCCATGATGCAGCGGAAAGTCAAAATCAACTTCCAGATACAATATATTTGGAAACTGAAGTAATTCCACTTGCTTTATATCATAGATTCCATAAATATTTTCCATTTAAGAATTTTAAACCTGTTGATAATGTTATAGCCAAGGTTAGGGCAGTTAAAAGTGAATATGAATTATCATTGATGAGAGAAGCGGGTAAGATTCATCAGCACGTATTGGAAGATCTGGCTCAGGAAATGTTACAGGTGGGAATGAGTGAAGCAAGTCTGGTTGCAGAACTTTTCCAGGTTATGGTGGAGGAGGGGCATGATGGAGTAACCCGTTTGGGCATGTTTGATACGGAGATAGTCCTGGGACAATTGGGTTTTGGTGAAAGTTCAATTTATCCCACGTATTTTAACGGACCTGGGGGGAATTATGGATTGAGTCCAGCGGTACCTCTATTGGGTAGTCGTGATCGGAAATTAAGAAATGGTGATCTAGTTTTTATTGATGTGGGATGTGGAGTTGAAGGTTATAATACAGATAAAACCATGACTTACATGTTTGGTCATTCCCTTCCCCAGTATGCTATTGATATTCATTATGAATGTGTGGCTGTTCAGAATGAAATTGCGGCTATGTTAAAACCTGGTGTTATTCCTTCAGATATTTATAGGATAATAATGGAAAATCTTGATAAGGATTTTCTTCGAAACTTCATGGGTTTTGGTAATCGAAGAGTTAATTTCCTCGGTCATGGGATTGGTTTATTAATTGATGAACTGCCTGTAATTGCAGAAGGATTTAACGAGCCATTAAAGGAGGGGATGGTGTTTGCTGTGGAACCTAAGAAGGGTATTCGTGATATTGGAATGGTGGGAATTGAAAACACTTTCATAGTCACTTCTCATGGTGGAGAGTGTATTACAGGGATTAATAATGGTTTAATTCCAGTATTTTAAAGTAATTAATATTTGATTAAAAAAGAAAAAAAGTTTATTTATTGTATTTGGTTTAAGATTTTTAGTTCATCATCTTTATTTAATATTTTTTCAGCGATTTTGAAGATATATGTTTCTTCTTCTTTAATGTGATGCTTGATGATTTCATTTAATACTTTAGCTTTAGCAACCCATTTCTCATCGTATTGATCACGTAAATCTAAATCATTGATTAATCTCTTAGCTATTGCGTGTTCTTCATATCCTTCAAGTATTGTAATTTTATCAAATACCTCTAATGATGGATATAAATATTTCTCCTCGTTATCCATATGTTTGCAAAGTTTTTCTTTAATCTCAGGATAGTATGATTGAATTTTCTGATCCAATGTTATACGAAAGAGTTCCAATACTTCCATGTGTTCTTTTTTAAGATAATCATAAAGATTTCCACTCATAATAATTTCCATCCACATTTTTTTTTGATTTAAAAAAAAAATACTATAATTATTATTCTAATTTTTTTAATGCATCCCTAATTACTACTGCATTGTTATGTTTTTCATCTTTAGCCGCGTAAACTAATGTGATGATTTTCTTTTCATTTTCTATATCTTTTAGCTGTGTAATTAATTCTTTTTTTTCTTTTAATTCTTCATTATATTTAATTTGGAATTCATTCCACTTTCTTGGCTCGTGATTGAACCATTTGCGTAAATCATTGGATGGAGCGATTTCTTTCATCCATAAATCCAATTTTACCTTTTCCTTAGTTACTCCACGAGGCCATAACCTATCCACAAGGATTCTGAAGCCATCATTTTTACTTGAATCCTGGTATGCTCTTTTGATTTTAATAGTCATATTTATCCTAATTTATATTTATGTTGGAAAAACTATTTCAAACTTTTTTTATAAAAAATTATATTTACTCTTTTTAAGCAAAAATATTTTTCTTCCAGGAAAACATTTTTTTTAATATATTGATAAGGAGGTTGATAATTATGTGTTAAATAATCTGAAAAATTTTATAATAAATAGAAAATGAATTTAGTGTAGCAGCTTTGATTTTCCTTATTTATTTATACTACTTGACATATAATGTAGATAAATAATTTAAGTTCATTAAAATGAGAATTTTATTATTAAAAAAATTTTTCATTAAGGTTTGTAAAATTATTATTTTTATAAAATTAAAAAAAAAGGTTCAGCTTCCAGAGTAAACAAATTTTTGGAGGTGTGATGTTGGACCGTGTGAAGTCCCCTCTGAAAGCCGCTTTTTTTTAAGATTTCGAACATAAAATTATTAGTTTTTTGTTTGAAATCTTCAATTAATATATTAGGGGGGGGTGAGGTGTGTATAGTACACACCTATCTCTTACATAGTATAATCCATTATATAAAAGTTTCGGTTCCAGTGTAAAAAAATGGATCATTAAATACCAGAAATCCATAATAAAAAAGACTTAAACGGGTAATAAATTAAATTCAAAGACAAATAATAATACTAGGGTGTGAGGTGTGTGAGATACACATATCAAATAAAAATAAGCAGAACAACTATTTAAAAGCTTTGGTTCAAGTGTAAAATAAATACAATAAAAAAAGACCCCCAATAGGATCATAAAAACAAAAAAAATTTAATTAAATTTAAAATGAATTGATTTTATCTATTAAAGCTGTAAAAGAATTTAATTCAAAGTTTAATAATTCTTCTTTATAAAATTCATCCCTGTAATATGGATTTGTTAACACATAAGGACCTCTAACAACTAATCTAACTTTACCATCCTTATTTAAAATCTCTTCAGCCTTTTTATCATGAACCAATGCTCCACTCGGAATAATGACGTTTCTCTTGACATTACCTAGATTAACAGACTCCAAATCTTCATGAGTAATCAAATCAGCAATATCTTTATCCACACTAACAATATTAACCAAATTAAATTCATCAATTACCCCAAATATCCTCTCTAAATAAGGTCCAGCTAACTTACTCGTTATAATGGTAGCTTCAGATTTAATATCCGGTAATTTCTCCAGATAATCCCTATTTTTAACTCTCGAGATCGCGAAGGGAAAATCATTTTGGGGGTCACAAAAGGGGTATCCTAAAACTTTGAAAGAGAATTCGCGAGCTACTTCACGCACTAATTCTTGGAACTCTTCATACGATAGAGGATTTACTCCTTCTATTATGGGTTTGTTGTTCAATATTAAACCCTGATTTTTAAAATTAGCGAATCTCCTTAAAACGAACGATTTCAAACCCCATTCTTCCATGTTGACACAGGTTTGGAATAGTTCTTCTTTGTCATTTACTCCGGGAATAACTACAACAGAGGCGTTAACATCAATATTTTCACAAAATATCTTTAAACCTTCAAGTGACTTCTGAGGAGTATTGTCATTCATCCACTTTCTTCTCTTTTCAGGATCTGTTGAAAACACAGAAAAGCTTATTTCATCAACTCCTAATGAAATAAGATTTTCGGCCATATGGTCATTATCTATTGGTTTTCCACTAGTATAACCTAAATGTAATCGTAATTCATACTCTTTTAATGTTGAAACAAGTTCGTATAAGTGTGGATAGTTGAATACGTCAGCACCCGCACCTATGATAACATTTAGTTCTTTATAATTTAACGAACCTGCTCGTAAATGTTTATTAAATTTTTCTTTAAAGTCATTTAAAACTTGAGAAAGAGGTTTAAAATCATTTTTTACTCTTGTAACTGTGTTATGGCAATAATCACATCCGATCTGGTTGGGTGGACAATTTATACATCCTATGGAGAGTGATTCTAATTTTTTAAAATCCACTTTTTTATAAAAACAAAACTCACAGAAACCACCACATTCTATGCCGGGTTTTCCTCCCACATCAATAAATATTTCCATAATAAATCTCCATAACAGGTCATAAAATAAAAATGTTAGTAAAGTATTAATTTTTAAATATTAATTGTCAATTTAAATTCATTAGTTGTATAAATTCTTTTGGTGATTTAATATCCTGTTCAAATTGTTCTTTGCTTATCTCCCGATTAGCAAATTCTTTCTGAGTATTTTCATATTCTGAAATAGTTTTATTCTCATTTTGATACACTTGTGTATAATAATCATAATTACTAGCATTTCCTCCCAGATTGTTATTTATAACATTAGATTCGTAACTTTTTAATGCATTCATCTGTAGTTCTTCAGTTTCTTTATCAATTTGAGGGATCAATTTATCAGCAGGCACTCCACTATCCACTTGATAAATTAATTGTTGATCAAAATCTGAATCAATATATAAAATAATTATTAGAATAAAAATAAAAACAGTAATAGCACCAGCAATTCCTAGAATTACGCCTTTATTCAGGTTCATTCCCAATCAGACCGTTCCCCTAGTTCTTATTAATTGACTTTTTTAATTAACTGTTTTTAAACATTAATGTTTTATCAGCAGGTCTATATTTCTCTAATTCTTTAATCAATTCTCCCATAGAGGAATATCGGCTATTTTTATTTTTGTTTAGACATTTCATGATAATATCATTTACAGGCTGTGAGTTGGAATTTATTTCTGCAGGTTGTATGGGTTGAGTGGTGAGTATGGAACTGTAAATCTGTGATATATCACCTTCAAATGGTAATCTGCCCGTTAAAAGTTCATAAAAAACATTACCCAGTTGATAAATATCGGTTCTTTCATCAGCTTTACCAAATTCTTGAGATATCTGCTCGGGAGCTGCATAAGAAGGTGTTGCACCTGATAATGTCACTGATTCATCAATTTTTAGTTTACTTAAACCCCAATCGGATATTTTGTAAACTCCATTTTTTATGAGAATATTAGAGATTTTCACATCTCCATGAATGATGTTTTTATTATGTGCATATTCTAATCCTTTCGCAATTTCATACACTATTGATACAGCCTCTTGGAGAGATTTCATACCTTTCTCTAACTTTCCTTCACAGAACTCTGTTTCAATATACGGAATAGGGAGAATTTTATATCCAATTAGTTTTACAATGTTAGGATGATCTAAATGACTCCAATTGGACACCTCAGTGATAAATGTTCTCTCAGACCTTTTATCAAAACTCTTTGGTATTTTCAAAGCTACTTGTTCACCTTTTTTATTAATGGCTTTGAAAACTCGTCCAAATCCACCTTCTCCCATATAAGCTGAATCAGTAAAAAATGGTTGAAGCTCATAAGGTAACGATTTACTTGATAATTTTTTCAGCCGATCAAATTCTTTACCTTCAATAATCAGATTGGATCCATAATTTCTGTGGATCCATATATTAAGGGCAAAGGGAATTAAAAGAATCAAACTACCAAAAGTGAATATCTGCATTAAGGGGAAACTAAATATGTCCCCTAAAATAACTGTTAAACCAGCAAAAAAGAGGATTAGGACAATTGTGTAATAGGAATATTTCACCAACATCCTTTGTCGGGCGATAAGGTTGAATAATATCACCCCTATAAAGAACAAAAATAATGCTCCGGTTATTATCAGTGTATAACCTAAATTAGGATCGTAAACTGAGAATAATGTAATATTATATAAGAAAAAATTGATTGGAATAAACAGGATACCAGCTAGAACACCAAAAAATGCATTGGTTACTATTAAAGCATTAAATTTCCAATTTTTAATGGTTTTAAATGTCTGCGGATCCCCTAATTTCTTATCCCTTCTAATTTTAATAAATAATCCTGAAAATAATATCAAAGATAATAGAATCATTCCCACAATTTGGTATCCTAATAAATTTAAGGAGATCAACCCGGCAGGTTGGTAGTTAGTTGGCGCAGGGCGATTAGCCAGCCAATTTACAGTATTTAATTCTAATTTCCAGGTATCGCTCCTATAAATCATTGCATTAATAAAAGATCCAGCAGCACCCATGAAAACTATTTTCCCTTTTCCATAATTCATTTCAGAAATTACGGATAGAGGACCACCTGTTTCATCAGGATCTTTGATACTGTTACTTGCTGTAGTTCCTTGGGGGGTGGTAAAACCTTGATCACCCCATGCATTAGCGCTTGTATAAGCAACAACATTAGATGGTCCGGGATTTTCTATGTAAGTTCCCTGGAGATAATAAAACGAAGAAACGTTTGTGGTTATGGGATTTGGTGTAAGATTGTTGATAGTCACGAAAGTAGGAGCAAAAATATTATTTTGGTCATCAGTAACTATTGAATTATTTGCAAAATTTACCCCAAAACTTTCCGCAATTTTATTGATTGCAAAACTCTGATTACCATCTACATCACCCCAGTTAGTCCCAACTAAAAATAGTCCACCACCGTTGTTTACAAATTCCTTAATTGTATTAACTTCAGCATCAGTGTAATTACCATATGGGGCCATAAGTACTAAAACATTATATCCATTCAGTTTTTCAGGGGTGATTGGTCCGTTTGTTAACCGGGAAACACTATAACCATTTTGTTCTAGTAGAGTTGCAAAACTGGATGATCCGTACGTTCCCATATTATAAATAGTGTATAATGTTCCTAGATCTGGACGTGTTTCATCAAATAAGACTTTAGTATTATTATTAGTATTATCTTGAGCAGAAACAAGATTTAAGGATAGGAATAATGGTAATATAAATAAAGTAATAATAAAAAAAATTTTAAATTTGTTAGATTTTAAAATTTAAATTACCCCTCATTTCACACAAATGATGAAGTTTTATAAAGAAATATAATTTTGTAATGAAAAGTAAATCCGGGCAATAATTGATTCAATGATTACTAGATTAATTTTTAGCTCTCTCTTAAGATTCTTAGATTATACACTCTAGACTTTGACATATTTTCCATTACAATTACAAATACAAATCTATTTAATTTATTTTAATCATAAATCCTTAAAAGGTAAACTAATTACCAAGGCCATCCCCATTGAGGCTGAGCTCCCCCTTCTTCCATCAATTTTTGCTTTGTTTCTGGTGTTATTTGCCCCATCATATTTTTCATATCTTCCATAGCAGATTTATAACCATCACTATAACCGGCTTTATATCCATCTACATAACTTTCCACACACTTTTCATCTTTCATTTTATCGATACAATCTTGCTTTGCATCTTCATATCCTTCCAGATATTCTTCTTTTCTAGATTTTTTTTCTTCCATCTAAATCCCCCTTTTAATTGACATTTAATTTAAAAGTTTAAAGTATTAAATTTTTCGTTTTTATTCTTTAATACTTAATATTTTGAATATTAATTACGTAATTACTACATTTCATCCAAAAAAATATTTATTTTAATTCAAAAAAAAGCATTGAAATAATAAATAATTTATAGTACATGTAAATAACTATAAATCATTTAGAAGTGGGGGTTTATGAATTGTTTTTAAAAAATAATGGTGAAAATTCTCAGGAAAGGCATCTTCGTCCTTCAGTATATGCAAAGATAATACAAACCAAAAATTTACTCCAGAAAGGAGTAGATCCAGCGGAATTCGAGTCGAGGGGTGGGTTGGATCTGGAAACTTATAATGTACTGCAGCAGAATTGGCAGAATCTGGAACAGAGAATGGAAGATCGTAAACAGGAAATTATTACTAAATATGGTTCTTTAAAAGCTGCTCCCATTTCCACGGGTCCCTGTAAAAAAATAGACCCGGTTGTCGGCACTAAAAACGCTCTGGTTCTTTTAACAGAATTTAAAGACAGAAAACATTCCATTAAACCCGACTATTTTAAAGATTTACTCTTTTCTAAAGGCTCTAACCATAGTATGAGGGACTATTATTCAGAAGCCTCCTGGAATCAGCTTGACATAAATGGAGAAGTCAACAACGAATGGTTTTCAGCAGCAAATAACTTATCAGATTACGTTGATAAGTATGAGATTGATGGACATTTCCCAAAAGCTCAAAATCTGATTTCAGAAGTTGTTTTACAGGCTAAAGATAGTGGTAGTTTTGATTTTTCAAAAATTGCTAAGGATGGGGAAATTGAAATCCTGATAGTGATATATGCTGGTGAAGGATTAGATACCAAACTTAATATTAATTATATACGACCTCACAAGGATAGATTAGCAGAACCCATTGAAGTACAAGAAGGAATATATGCCAAAAGATATTGCTTGATACCAGAACTTCCTGCGGATGATCTAGGCTGTTTCTGTCATGAAGTAGGGCATTTTCTGGGATTACCAGACCTATATAAGGAAGGTTATTCTCCAGTGGTGGGAAGCTGGTGTTTAATGGCTATCGGTGATCATATTGACAATGGTAGAACACCCGCCCATCCCTGCGCCTGGTGTAAGATGCATCTGGGCTGGATTAAACCGAAGATTTTAAAAGAAATCCCTAATCCCTATGAAATATCAGCGGTGATGGATTCTGATAAAGATATTTACAAACTAGAGGTTGATGGTTCTGATGGTGAAGAGTATTTTCTATTGGAAAACCGTCAACAGAAGGGATTTGAACAGAATTTACCTGCTAGTGGTCTTATGATTTGGCATGTTGATGAGAGCGTATGCGTTTTAGAGGCTCCTAACTACAATCCACAGCATTTTTTCGTTACAGTAAAGGAATCTGATGGAAGAGAGGATCTTCAAAGGGATATGACTGTATTGCTTAAGGAAGAGGATGTTGATAAAGTACAGAAAGACTTAGCTGGTGATGAAGGGGATCCTTTCCCTGGTAGAACTAATAATAGAATTTTTGATGATGAATCCACCCCGAACAGTAAGTCTTATGAAGGTGATAAGTCTTTGGTGAAGGTGGCTTCTATCAGTGATTCCACAGATTTGATGAAAGCGGAAATGGGTGTTGGATTCCAGCCTAAAAACGTTGAAGATCCATATTTATCAGATAAAATGCCTTCAGATGTAGTTAAATCAGATAATATACCTTCAAATGCGGTAAAATCAGATAAAACATCCCAAGAAATTATAAATAAACAATTCTTAACAATGATTTTATCTCACCCACAAGTTGAAGATCTTTATGAAGAGGGATATGAAGCTGCTAAGAAGGATTGTTTAGAAGAATTTAAGGAAAAAGAATGTCTAAAACTTTACAGAGATGGATATCGCAGTGGATATCGTCAAGGATATACGATGGTTATGAAAAAATTGAAAAAATGATATTTCATATAAAATTAGAATTTTTTTGTTTTATTTGGGTGGAATAAGATTTCCTATTAGAAAGGTTTAGAATAAAATCTTTATATATTATGAAATAAATTTGAAATAAAATCATTTTTAATAAAACCGGTTGAGTTTAAATGTCTAGAAAGCAACTTATTGGTCTCATAGTGATGATGTTGATTGTAGGTGCTTTTGCAGCTGTGATTTGGAAATTAAATGGTATTTTCGGTTTGCTTCAGAATCAAACTCAGGAAATTGTTTTAGCTTTGATAATGGCTATAATAGCTGGATTTTTAATAGAATTTATTTATAAGAAATTATCACCTCAATCTAAGATTTTAAAGACTACTCAGACTCAGTGTGCTGATAATAGTGGAACAGTGGCTAAATTAATTCTTCCAAATAATAACAATATAATTGTTAAAGATGCTGAAAAAATTATGGGTAGAGAGGATTTTTTAGGAGTAATCCCTTCAGATGAACTTTATTTTATAGGAAGAGATCATTTTAAGATCACTAAGAAGGACTGTTGTTATTTATGCTGTTTTTTCCTACAAGATCTTAAAACTAAAAATGGTACTACTTTAAATGGAGAAGAATTACATGGATCCAAGAAGTACAGGCTAAATGATGGGGATGAAATTGTTGTAGCTAAATCCCTGCATATTAAATATAATAAGGTGGGTCAATTATAGATATTTAACCATTTTTAAGAGGTTTTGACTATTTTTTATATCTTCTTTAAGATTTAATTCAACGTAAGCTTTTTTTCCTTTACTGTAACTGGATGAGACTATTAGTTGATTTTTATATACTAATTTAATTCCATCAACTGGTGTGTGACCTACAATCATCATTTTACAGTTCACAGTTTTTAGAAAAGATTTCAGATCATTTTCGGTGTAGTCTTCAAATCTATTCCACAGGATCTGGAATAATGGTGGGTTCTCGTTGTATCCTTTATCGGTGATGTGATTTATTTTATCTAAGCTTTTAATATTTCTGGGAGGTCCAGCATGACTTATAAAAATTTTGTTTGCTGTTCTAACTGCTATGGGAAGTTTTTTAAGAAATTCCACATATTCTTCTAGTTCTTTATTGTAACTTTGACCAAAATTATCTTTCAAGAGTTCATCAAAATTGAGTGTTTGGTTTATACCTGCCTTATAAACAGATTTTTTCGTTATGGTTGACCATTCATGGTTTCCCAGTAAAACATGGAAATTTTCGGAGTTTTCACACTGGTATTGTACGGATTCCATGATTTCAATGGATCTATCGTTTTCACGGCCCATAGCATGGATAAAATCTCCGGTAAGAATTAGATGGTTATCTCTGTTTTTGAACTGATCCCAAATATTCATGTATTTATTGAAATCGGTTAGATTACCATGTATATCTGTGATTATCAGTGCTTTGCCTTTTTTTGGCAGTTCTATCAGTTTCCCCATAGTATTAATTTTTTATCTTTTAATATATATAATCTCTGTCAGTAACTCTTTTAACTAAAGGTAATGAACCTTAGAATTACAGAATCAGAGTATTATTCAAAGGAATAAAAAAAATTTGATTTCATTTTTAATGTGGTAAAAAAATTAAATAAACTTTAAACAGTATATATAACATTGTAGAAAAAGTTTTAAGTTTAATTAATATAATAGGTGGAAGGAAACTGAAATTTTTAAAAAATCTTTTTGGTAATAATGAGGAGGAAGACCAGTATATTAAATCAGTTTTAGAGAATGAAGAAGTTATTATTAGTCCGAATACTAATAGAGATGTTAGGGTTCCACCAGGTCAGAGGGAAATTAAAAAGTGGCCAGTGTTACAGGCCGGTCGGGTGCCTAAAATTGATTTAACCAAATGGAATTTTAAAGTATGGGGATTGGTTGAAGAAGAAAAAGAATACAACTTGGATGAATTCCGGTTATTGCCATCAACCAAGGTTTTTTCAGATATTCACTGCGTAACCAGCTGGTCTAAATTAAATAATTTATGGGAAGGAGTCAGCACATCATTTTTGAAGGATAATGTACTATCTGAGGCTAAATTTGTCCTGGTACATGCATATAAAAATTTTACCACTAATCTTCCTATTAAAGAATTCTTTAAAGAAGACGTAATATTTGCTACTCATCATAACGGAGAAGAATTAAGCACTAAACACGGTTATCCCCTTAGATTGGTTGTTCCTCAACTATATTTCTGGAAGAGCGCTAAATGGGTTACTGGTGTGGAATTCTTAGAAAGTGATAAAAGTGGATTTTGGGAATCCCATGGTT
>Ga0182014_10004545_pt1 | contig 15845 bp, 10 predicted proteins | sample 612S2DmetaG_FD_120489 | JGI IMG/M metagenome (GOLD analysis project Ga0182014, IMG submission 120489) | Permafrost microbial communities from Stordalen Mire, Sweden - 612S2D metaG | ecosystem: Environmental > Terrestrial > Soil > Wetlands > Permafrost | place: Sweden: Stordalen | collected... | reverse complement strand
TTCAAGCGAGACGCGATTTCCTCTTCGCTGACCTGCAACTGCAAAGTCTTACCGGGGATGTCGATGGTAATGGTATCGCCGTCGACGACGATGGCTAAGGGTCCGCCTTCGGCGGCTTCCGGCGAAATGTGTCCGACGAAACATCCATTGTTGGTCCCGGAGAAGCGGCCATCGGTGATCAGAGCGGTCTTCTTCGCCAGTCCCATGCCGTAGATGTACTTCATGGCCTTGTACATTTCGCGCATGCCCGGGCCGCCCTTCGGCCCTTCGTAGCGAATCACGACCACGTCGCCTGGCTTGATCTTTCCCGCCAGGATGGCTGCTTCGGCCTGCTCCTCGGAATCGAAGACGCGCGCGCTCCCGGTAAACGTCCACATCGAAGGATCGATGGCGGCAGGCTTGGTTACCGCGGTGTCGGGCGCTAAATTGCCCTTCAAGATGGCCAAGCCCTTGAGCGCGTTGAAGGGCTCGCTCATGGTCTTGATGACCTCGCGATTCACCGGGAACTTCCCCCGGAACCGTTCCAGGTTTTCACCGGTGGTGGCGCCGCTTACGGTGCGGCACTCGAGGTGCAACAAAGACTGGATCTCCTGCATGACCTGGGGAATGCCGCCGGCTTTGTAGAAGTCCTCCATGTCGTATTTCGAGGCTGGATTGACTTTGGCCACCTGCGGCGTGGTCTCGCTCAAGCAATCGTAGACATCCATCATCTCCTGGGCGGCAATTCCGATCTCCGCCGCCACCGCCGTCAGGTGCAGGATGGCGTTCGTCGACCCGCCGATTGCCATCAGCACCCGCACCGCATTGCGCAAAGACTCCAGGGTGATGATGTCCTTCGCCTTCACTTCGCTCTTGGCCAGATTGACGATCGCCTTGCCGGTTTCTTCCGCCATCCTGAGCCGTTCGGCATAGACCGCCGGAATCAAGGCCGAGCCCGGAAGCGACATCCCCAGGGCTTCGGCAAGACAGCACATGGTGTTGGCCGTTCCCAGAAAGGCGCAGGAGCCGCAGGTCGGCCCGCAGAGATCTTCCAGACCTTCGTAAAGCTCTTCGCTGATGGCATTGTTCTTCAGCATGCCGAGCGCTTCCGACATGGTTGTCAGGTCCGATTTCCGGTTGTCGAAGACGACGCCGCCCAACATCGGTCCGCCGGCCAGAAAGATGGCGGGAATGTCCAGCCGCGCCGCCGCCATCAGCATGCCGGGAACAATCTTGTCGCAAGAGCCCAGCAGCACAATCGCATCCAGTTGATGGGCCTCGACCATCACTTCGATGTCGTTGGCAATCAAGTCCCTCGACGGCAGGATGAAGTGCATGCCGACGTTTCCCTGCGCGGTGCCGTCGCAGGCGCCGATGACGCCGAATTCGGCCACCGTTCCGCCCGACTTATAAATGCCTTTGCGAACCCAGTCCGCCACTTGCCGCAGATTGGCGTGTCCCGGCACCAGATCGTTCCAGGAGTTGGCGATGCCAATGATCGGCTTGTCCAAGTCGTCGTTCGAGTAACCGAGGGATTTGAAGACGCTGCGGTTAAAACACCCGTCGGGCTTGCTGAGAATCTGCTTGCTGCGGTACATTCTGCGATCCCTCCTGCCGGGGTCCCCGGCGACGGCCGATTTTGCCGTTGCTGGGGTAAACCGCCGAACTTGTGGCGATTCGCCTGGCCCACTGGCATCGCCGCCGGGCTGGGCGGAAACTCCGGCTCAGAGTGTACCCCCTTGGAGCGGTTTCAGAGTAGAGGTATCCCGAGGAATGAACCGGAACCGTCGCGAAAAATCCATGCCCAGGCAAGCACCAGAACGCCGCTTGCCGGGGACGGCGATGCCTTTACGCCTTGTCTTCCACCGCGGCGCTGGCCAGCACGCGCAGAATTTTCTGGGCCGCAATCGGAATGATGGTGCCGGGACCGAAGACCCCGGCGGCTCCGGCATCGTAGAGGAACTGAAAGTCCTGCGGCGGAATGACCCCGCCGACGACCACGAGAATGTCTTCGCGGCCCATTTTTTTTAGTTCATCGATGACCTGCGGCACCAGCGTCTTGTGGCCGCCGGCAAGGGTGGAGACCCCGAGCACGTGAACATCGTTTTCAACGGCGTGGCGCGCCACCTCGCGGGGAGTTTGGAAGAGCGGTCCAATATCGACGTCAAAGCCGAGGTCGGCGAACGCCGTCGAGATGACCTTGGCGCCCCGGTCGTGGCCGTCCTGCCCCATCTTGGCCACCAGGATTCGCGGACGGCGGCCTTCCGCAATGGCGAACTCGTCGGCCAGGTGGCGCGCGTTTTGAAATTCCTTGTCCATTTGGCTCTCCGCCGAGTAGACGCCGGAGATGGTATGGATCACCGCCTGATAGCGGCCATAGACTTTTTCCAGCGCGTAGGAAATTTCGCCCAGGGTGGCGCGTTTGCGGGCCGCATCGACGGCCAGCGCCAGCAGATTGCCGCTTCCGCTGCGCGCGCATTCGGTGAGGGCGGTGAGTGCAGTCTCGACTTCGCCGGGGTGGCGCTCCGCCTTAAGCTGCGCGAGCCGCCGCAGCTGGGCCTCGCGAACCGCGCTGTTGTCGACTTCGAGGGTGGCGAGCGGGGCTTCCTTTTCCAGCCTGTAGGCGTTGACTCCGACGATGGCGTCCACGCCGGCATCGATGCGCGCCTGCTTGCGCGCGGCGGCTTCCTCGATGCGCATTTTGGGAATGCCCGCCTCGATGGCCTTCACCATGCCGCCGAGTTGCTCCACTTCGCTGATCAGCGCCCAGCCGCGTTCCATCAGCTCATGGGTAAGTTTTTCGACATAGTAGGAGCCGGCCCAGGGATCGACGACGCGGGTGATCTCCGTCTCCTGCTGGAGATAGAGCTGGGTGTTGCGCGCGATCGCGGCGGAGAAATCGGTTGGCAGCGCGATGGCTTCGTCCAACGAATTGGTATGCAGCGACTGGGTGTGGCCGAGGACCGCGGCCATGGCCTCGACGCAAGTGCGGATCACGTTGTTAAAAGGGTCCTGCGCGGCCAGGCTCCAGCCGGAAGTCTGCGAGTGGGTGCGCAGCGCCAGCGACTTCACGTTCTTGGGGTTAAACTGCTTGACCAGCTTGGCCCAGAGCACGCGCGCGGCGCGCATTTTGGCGATCTCCATGAAATGGTTCATGCCAATCGCCCAGAAGAAGGAAATGCGCGGCGCAAACTCATCGACCGAAAGCCCGGCCTTAACGCCGGTGCGCAGGTATTCAACCCCGTCGGCGAGGGTATAGGCCAGCTCCAGGTCGGCGGTGGCCCCGGCTTCCTGCATGTGATAGCCGCTTACGCTGATGCAGTTGAACTTCGGCATCTTCTCCGAGCAGAAAAGGAAGATGTCGCCGATAATCCGCATCGAAGCCGCGGGCGGATAAATGTAGGTGTTGCGGACCATGAACTCCTTGAGAATGTCGTTCTGGATGGTTCCGCTCAACTTCTCCGGCGGCACGCCCTGCTCTTCGGCGGCCACGATGTAGAAGGCCATGATGGGCAGCACCGCGCCGTTCATGGTCATCGACACCGACATTTGATCGAGCGGGATCTGGCCGAAGAGGATCTTCATGTCGAGAATCGAGTCGATGGCAACCCCGGCCTTGCCTACATCGCCGGGCACGCGTTCGTGATCGCTGTCATAACCGCGATGCGTCGGCAGATCGAAAGCCACCGAGAGCCCCTTCTGGCCGGCGGCCAGATTGCGGCGGTAAAAAGCATTCGACTCCTCGGCCGTGGAGAAGCCGGCATATTGGCGAATCGTCCAGGGCCGCGTGGTATACATCGTCGAGTACGGGCCGCGCAAAAAAGGCGGAATACCGGCGGCGTATTCGAGGTGCTCCATGCCTTCGAGCACCTGTCGGCTGAAGAATCCGGGAACCTCGATATGTTCCGGGGTGAGCCAGAGGCGAGCGCCCGCGCCCGCCTCGCACCCGGATGCGGCCGCGCCGAACGACGCACGCGATCCGCCGCTGGCTTTCGGTTGGAGTTCGATGCTGCTGAAATCAGGCCGCATGCTGTTAATCCCTCACTCCCAACTGCTGCTGCCAGTCGGTCAACACCTGCAGCGCGTTGCTCTGAACGTGAATGAAATCGGCGACCCCGTCCCGCTTTAATTGTTCGATGTCATCCTTGGGGTAACCGGCAACCAGCACCGGGACCGCTTTGGCTTCCACCCCAACGAGCCGAGCCTCGTTGGGGGCCCCGGTTTGCCGCAGTTTTTCGATCAGGGTCCGCGCCATGGCCGGGTATTGCCGATCCGCGCTGCAAAGCACCACCAGGTCCGGTTTCCGCTCCGCGATGACCACGGCAGCGGCGGCGGGATCGGCTTCGGCGAAGGCCGGGACGATCTCAAAACCTGCCGCGGCAAAGAAGTTCAGGCAGAAGCCGGCGCGGGCTTTGCGCATCTTTAAGTCGCCAAACTCCAGCAGCAGCACCCGCGGCCGGCGGCCGCTTTTGGCGGCATGCCGCTCGGTGCGCAAGCGCAGGGCTTCGAAGGGCTCGGCCCCGCGGTAGGGCGTAAGCTTTTCGACCGCGAACACCGCCGCGCCGGGCGCCAGGCAATCGCCCAGCGTCAGGCCATCGGCAAACTGGCGCGCCAACTCGCGCGGCGAGCAAGCCGGCTTGACGGCGCTTGAGCCGCGTAGCGCGGTGACATTGCTGTTTCGAGCCAGCACCCCGAGCAATTGCTCGTCCGGGTCCGGGTACTGATTGGTTCCCAGAAGGTTGCGGCGGCGCGCCGCGATGGCTTCGTCCTTCCGCCGGCGGGAGTTGGCAATTTCCTGCTGCACGAAACCCGCCTGCATGGCTTTGAGCAACCCGCCCTTGGCTTCCACTTGCTGGAACAGCTTCCATGCCTCGCGCCCGAGCGAGTCGGTCAGCGCTTCCACATAGTAAGAACCGCCGCCGGGATCGACGACGCGATCCAGATAGGCTTCCTGCTTGAGAATGACCTGGGTGTTGCGCGCCAGGCGGCGGGAGAAATCGCCGGAGGGCTTGCAGGCGGCGTCGAAGGGCGTCACTTCGATGCTGTTAGAACCGCCGATGGCGGCGGCCATCGCCGCGGTGGCGCCGCGCAGCAAATTGTCGTGGGCGGCGTAAGCCGTGATCCCCCAGCGCGCGGTGACGCTTTCCACCGTGGCCTTCGATGAGTCTGCCTGCACCGGCTTAAACTCCGCGACCGCCCGCGCCCACATCATGCGGAAGGCGCGCAGCTTCGCGATCTCGAAAAAATAATTGGAACCGGCGGCCAACCCAAAGAAGATTTTCGAGCAGATTTCATCGACCCCGAGCCCGCACTGGGTGAGTTCGGAAAGATACTCGACCCCCGTGGCAAGCGCGAAGCCAAGTTCCTGGACGACGGTGCCGCCCGCCTCCGTAAACTGCCCGGCGCGAACCGCCAGGGTTCGCAGCCGAGGCGCCCGGCTGGCGGCGAATTTCAGCATCTCGGCGGCATCGGCGAAAATCTCCCGCGGAGGGCGCGAACTTGCGCCTTCCAGCAGCAGGTCGCCAAGCGGGTCGAAATCGACCGAGCCGTCAACCCTGGCCGAGGCTTTCAGCTCGGCAAGATAGAGCACGAGGATGGCGCGCGCCGCCTGCCGGGCGCGAAACGAAAGCGGAACGCCATCGAGGCCCTTGATCAGCCGCCGCATGTCTTCGGCGCTCTGCACCGCGACACCGCGCAGCCAGGGCCCTTCGGGCAGGATTTCAAAGGTGATCGACTCTGCTCCCGCCGCAAAGGCCTGGCGGGCGGCCGCGTTGGCCTGCGCCGGGTCGGCCAGGTCGATGGTTTGCCGGATGGACCAATCGTTGTCCGCGCTGGTGCCGCGCACGAACGGAAATTCGCCCGGGGCGCTCGAGAGCTGGCGCTCTAAGTCCTTCAGGTCTTCGGCGCGATAGAAGGCTTTGACGGTAATTCCGTCCTCCGTCTTCCAGAGCAGCTTGGACGGCTCGGCGCCCTTGAGGTCTTTGCTTACGGCCTCGTTCCACTCCGCGGTAGTTACCGCGGGAAAATCTTCTTTCAGCTTTAAGCTGTTGTCTTGTGGCATAGCCGATGCTCAATTCTCAGAGTGCGGTCAGTGCTGGCTGGGATCTTCAACCACCTCGATCAGGAACCCGAACGGAGTTTCGTTGCGCGATTTCGGGTGCATGAAAAACACCGTGGTTCCACGCGAGCCCGGACGGGGAGCCTTGTCGATCAGGTTGAACCCGGCCGCCTTCATATAATCGTACGCCGCCTGGGCGTTGCGTACACGGAAAGCCAGGTGGGTCAAGCCGCCGCGCCCGCCATTCTTGTCGATGAACTTCTGCACCGGCGAGGTATCGTTGAGCGGTTCGATGATCTGCATCAGGTTCGGCCCGTCGCCGACTTGCAGCAAGGCCTCGCGCACCTGGTCGCCGCCGTGGACTTCTTCACGGTGAATCTCGCGGAATCCGAGCAGTTGATAGGCCTCCACCTGCTTATCCAATTCGCCCGAGCGAACCGCAATGGCAATGTGATCGAAAAAAAGAAACCCCGGAACTTTCAGCAGTTCCTGGTTAAAAGCGCTCGCCGGGTGAGCCTGGCTCATGTCTCTCTCCTCTGTTGTTGAATACCGACCGGTTCCACAGGCTGCTGAAAAACGCGCCGAAGCACCAAGCAAGGCGCTACGCGATGTGGGCACCCCCAGATCCTTGCACAAGAGATTGTGGGCTCGCTCACCTGAAACCTGTTTTTCCGCAGCCTCTCCATGCGGGAGCAACCGTGCGGCTCTCTTCGCTGGGAATTTTACCTCTGAACGCGGCCGCGCCGCTCGCCGGGTCCGGCGCCGCCCTGCGCCCGTTTCCGGCGCCGTTTACCTATTCGAACTCGACCACGACCTGTCCGATTTGAACCGGGTCGCCGGTTTGCACCCTGATGTTTTTAACCTTGCCGGCGAGCGGCGCGGTGACATTGGTTTCCATTTTCATGGCTTCGACCACCAGCAACAGATCGTTGGGCTGAATTTGCTGTCCGGTCTGCGCGTTGCAGCGGATGACCACCCCGGCAATGGGACTGCGGCATACCTTCGACTCATCGGCAACCGCTTCCGTGCCTGCCGGTAACGGCTTCGGACCGGCCGCCGGGACAAACGGCGCACCGTCAGCGGTCGAGGACGACGGCGGCACGTACGCCGGGTACATACGGGGCTGAGTATCGTCCTCGGCAATCTCAACTTCCACTTCATATTTCTTACCATCAATTGCGATCTGTAGCTTCAAGGTAGAGCACTCCTTTCAAAACCCCAACCAGCAGCAACCGCAAACCACCGCTCACCGTCACGATCCGTGCCGCGCGCTCACCCGCACGATCAGCGCCGCGCGCTCACCGTCACGATCAGCGCCGCGCCAGGGCATGCGAGGCCTGCACGAAAACGCGGCCCTGCTGCGCCCAGGCACTCACCACTTCGGGATTCACCAGCAGGCGTGCCTGGTGTATTTTCACTTTCCTGCCCAGGAACGCGGTGACCACGGCGGCCAGCACGGCCAGCCGTTCCGGCTCGATCTCGCCGGCTGGCTCCGGCGCGAACGGGGCGGCGGCGGGCTTTAAAGGTTCTGCCAGCTCCGTTGTTTTCCCCGCTGTTTTCCCCGCCATTCTCAGAAGCGCCGTCTCCAATTCGGCCAGGCGGCGCAGTTGTTCCCTCATTTCGCTTCTCAGCTGGTCGACCTCCTGCCGCACCATGCGGCGATAGCTGAGGTGAGTCAGAAACCAGCCCGCGACCCAGGCACCACCCTGCAATAGAAGCCGCAAGGGAGATTTGCCGGTCTTGCTACCCGATGCCGTCGAATCTTGTTCTTCCATCAAATCCTCCATTCGCCTTAGAGTGGAATCAGTCCATGCTTCTTGGGCGGACGCAACTCGCGTTTGTGGCGCAACGACTCCAGTACGCGCGCCAGCAGGCGCCGGGTCGCGGACGGCTCGATAATATCGTCCACCAGACGGCGTCCGGCGGCCACGAAGGGGGTTGCGAAGGTATTGCGATAGAGTTCGATAAGCTCCTTGCGCCGGGCTGCCTTATCCTTGGCGGCATCGATTTCGCGGCGAAAGACGATTTCAGCCGCGCCCTCGGCGCCCATGACGGCGATTTCGGCCGTCGGCCAAGCCAGCACCCGGTCGGCTCCGAGGTCCTTGCCGCACATTGCCAGGTAGGAGCCGCCGTAAGCCTTGCGCACGATGACCGTCACTTTGGGCACGGTCGCCGCCGAATAGGCAAACAGCATCTTGGCTCCGTGACGAATGATTCCGCCGTACTCCTGCTGCACCCCGGGCAGAAAGCCGGGGACATCGACGAAGGTCACCAAAGGAACATTGAAGGCGTTGCAGAAACGAATGAAGCGCGCCGCCTTGTCGGAGGCGTTGATGTCGAGCGCCCCGGCCAGCACCGCCGGCTGGTTTCCGACAACCCCCACCGAGTGTCCCTGAATCCGTCCAAATCCCACCACTATGTTGGGCGCGAAGCCGGGCTGAATCTCCAGGAAATCCTGCTGGTCCAGCACCCTTGTGATGATGCCCCGCATGTCGTAGCCGACCTTGTTTTCCGCCGGCAACAGGTTGCCCAGCTCCGGATCGTCCTCGATCGGCATGTCAAAGGGGAAGTACGGCGGATCTTCCAGGTTGTTCGAAGGCAAAAAGCTGAGCAGCCGGCGGCAAAGGTAAAGCGCCTCTTCGTCGTTGGCGGCCACCAGATGCACCACGCCCGAAGTGTTCATCTGCGCCTGCGGCCCGCCCAACTCCTCGGCCGTGACCACCTCGCCGGTCACCTGTTTGATGACCTGCGGCCCGGTAATAAACATCTGCGCGTTGCGGGTCTGGATGATGAAATCGGTCAGCGCCGGACTGTAGGCCGCGCCGCCGGCGCAGGGGCCGCAGATGATCGAGATCTGCGGCACCGTGCCCGACAGCATCACGTTGCGATAGAAAACGCGGCCGTAACCGGAAAGACTGTCGATGCCCTCCTGCACGCGCGCCCCACCCGAGTCATTGATGAAAACGAAAGGACTGCCGGTCTTCAGCGACATCTCCATCATCTCGGCAACCTTGTCGCAATGGACCTCGCCGGCGGCGCCGCCAGCCACTGTGAAATCCTGACTGGCCAGGTGGATCAGCCGGCCATCGACGGTGGCACAGCCGGTGACCACGCCATCGGCGGGCATTTCCTTCTGCGCCATGCCGAACAGCGTGGCCCGATGCTCGGCGAAAAGGCCGATCTCCTGGAAGCTGTCGGGATCGGCTAGCCGGTCGATGCGCTCGCGGGCGCTGAGCTTGCCGCTCTTGTGTTGCTTTTCGATGCGGCTCTTGCCGCCGCCGAGTTGTGCCCGCTCACGCCGGGTTCGCAACTCGGCAATGCGCTCGTCCATGGTTTTTTGTTCGGTGCTTTGCGTGGCCATGCTTTTTTCTCCCATCGATTTGGCCAATCCTTCGTGCTTGGTGCTTGGTGCTTGGTGCTTGGTGCGTTGAACGAGTAGAGCGGTGAAAAAACCGCCTATTGAGCCGGCGCGACCGTAACCCTGTGCTCTTTTCCGTTCATCGTCACCACGTAGTTCTGGGGATGAGTGAGGTTGCTCGCGGGCGCCGCGCCTGCCGCCGGAGCGGGTGCGGGGGCAGCCTGCGCCGGATCTTTGCCCAGATTCTTGGGTCCCAAATGGCGAGTGGCAAAGAACTTGGCCGCCACCTGCGGAAACATCGCGCTGGTCAGCACATCCTCATCGCTGCCGTTAGAACCTTCGAGAGCCAGGGCCTGCGCCCGCAGCGCCTCCCACTCCGGTTTCAGCAGATCCGCCGGACGGGAGGTGATCGGCGGCTTTTTGGCGTGCGCCTCGGCAAGTTTGACTACCTCCGGGTTCTTCTCGCCCAAGGTGCTGCCGTAATAGCCGAGCATGAGGTCGGCGAATTCTCCGGTGAGCACCTTATATTTGCCCATCAGCACGTTGAGTACGGACTGCGACCCGGTGATTTGGCTGGAAGGAGTAACCAGCGGAGGATAGCCGGCGTCGCGCCGCACCCTGGGCACCTCTTCGAGCACTTCCTGCAGGCGATCACCCGCCCCCTGCTGCCTGAGCTGGCTCTCCATGTTGGAGATCATGCCGCCTGGAATCTGGCTCTTGAAAATCTCCGTTTCCACGCCGTTGATGTCGCTCAGGAACTCTTTATAGCGGGGACGTATCTTGGCGAAGTAGCGCTTCACCTTGAGCAGACGATCCATATCGAGCCGGGTGTTGTACGGGGTGCCCTCCAGCATCTCGACGAAGCTCTCCGTAGGATTGTGTCCGGGGCCGAGCGAAAGCGAGCTGATGGCAGTGTCGACGATGTCGCAGCCGGCTTCGATGGCCTTCATGATCGAAACCAGGGTGACGCCGGTGGTGGCATGAACGTGAAGGTGCACCAGCGTCTGCTCGCCGCAGCGTTGCTTGATGCGCTTGACCAGATCGTAGGCGGGTTGCGGCTTCAGCAAAGCCGCCATGTCCTTGACGCAGATCGAATCGCAGCCGATCTCGACCAACTGCTCCGCCAGTTCGGCGAAGGCTTCGATGGTATGCACCGGGCTGACGGTGTAACAGATGGTGCCTTGCGCGTGCTTGCCCGTCTTTTTGACAGCCGCCAGGGCGGGGCGCATATTGCGCAGGTCGTTGAGCGCGTCGAAGACGCGGAACACATCCATGCCATTCTCGGCGGCCTTGTCGACAAAACGCTCGACCACGCCGTCTTCATAGTGGCGATAGCCGAGCAGGTTCTGACCGCGCAGCAGCATCTGCAGGCGCGTTTTGGGCAGTAACTTGCGGAAGGTACGGAGACGCTCCCAGGGATCTTCGTTGAGGAAACGAATGCAGGCATCGAAGGTCGCCCCGCCCCAGCACTCCAGTGACCAGAAGCCGGCGTTATCCAGGTCTTCGCAGGCCGGAATCATGTCTTCCATCGCCATGCGGGTTGCCAGCAGGCTCTGGTGAGCATCCCTCAAGATCAGTTCGGTAACTTCAATCGTGCGTCCCATACTACGAGCTCCTTTGGCTTGGCTTTCAGGACTTCCTTGGCTTTCCCGAGCGCCGGCACGGCTCTCTTCCTGGCGCTCCATCGGCCCCGCACTTATGCACCTAAGTTACGCTTTAATAATAAGTTAGGTCAGTGAGACGAGTCACCCCAGATCGTGACCGCAGGGTTTTACGGCAGTCGTTGCGGCATCACGATTTGTTGTGTTTTGCAACGGGCCGCGCACGACGCAAAACACAGGCCAATGTGACAGAAGAGAAGCGCACCTCGCATGGTGATAAGCGTTACTATTTGTCTGTTGAATTTCTCTATTGAATAAGATGCGACCAGCCTCGATCCGACTCGAAAATCCGCACTAGCAGGCAGAGCTGCACTTGCCTCGCCTACCTCCTTAATTTTTTTTAATAATTCTTGGCCGGCCAATTCTTTCGGACCTCTTTTCGGACCAGGACCGGGGGGCTCTATCCTAAAAAAGGCCTGCCAGCACTGCTTAGGGCAGCCTCTATTAGTATTAGATAGTCCCGGATTGCGTTTACACTGGGGCGATGCAACTGCCATCCAAGCTGCCGCAAGCAATCGAAAGGCTGACGGGAACGGTGTCTCCGCAACGCCTGCGGCTGGCGGCGGCAGCCCTGAGCGAGCGCTATCGAAACGCGGTGACGCCAGCCGCGGCGATGCGAAGCGAAGACGAGCGCCTGGCTTATCTGCTGGTCCGTATGCCCGCGACTTTCGCCGCGCTGCTCAAAGCCCTGCGGGCGGCAAAACGGCAGTTTATGGCGCCATCCGGCGACGTTCCAGTGTCCGATAACGGTTTGATGTCCGATAAAGGCATGGCGATCGAGACGATGCTCGATCTGGGCTCGGGGCCAGGCACCGCGGCATGGGCGGCCGTGGAGGTTTTCCCCGAGCTGCGGCAGCTTCGGCTGATCGAGCGCGACAGCGGCCTGATCGGGCTGGGACGGCAGCTCGGTGCGGCAAGCGATGCGCCAGCCCTGCGCCAGGCGGAGTGGATTCAAGCGGAGCTGAATGGCAAGTTTCGGGAGGACGCATACGATCTGGTCGCCGCCTCGTATTCGCTGGGAGAACTTTCACCGGCCCAACGCTCCGAGTGCCTGCGGCAGGCATGGCAGAGAACACGCAGGCTGCTGCTGCTGGTTGAACCCGGTACGCGGGCCGGGTTTGGCTGCATACACCAGGCGCGGTCGGAGTTGATCGCCCTGGGCGCAACCCTTCTGGCTCCTTGCCCGCACCGTTTAGCGTGTCCGATGGCCGCGGCTGGCGATTGGTGTCACTTCGCGGCGCGGGTCGAGCGCACCGCCATGCACCGGCGCCTCAAGGGTGGAGAACTCGGGCACGAGGACGAGAAGTTCTCTTATGTGGCCGCCACGCCACTGCCGGGCAATCCGGCTGAGCAGAGAATTGTCCGCCACCCGGGGTTTCACTCCGGCTTCGTCGAGCTGCAACTATGCTCCGCCGACGGCCTAGAGAAGCGCACCATCGGCAGATCGAAAAAAAACGAGTATCGGGCGGCCCGCAGAGCGGCGTGGGGTGACGCCTGGCCGGCGCAAACGACGCCAGAAGGGCATGCCGAAGAGCCGTAGAAGGGCTGCTGCAAGGGGTACCCGGCGGTGAAAGTGAGGCCGGAGGTTCAGCCCGAAGATGGCATTATGAGCATAGCGTTGAGAAGGAAGAAATGCGGAGGGAGATCCAGGTGTTGAAATCTGCAACAGTTCGAGTGTAGGCCACTCTATCCGAGCCCCAAATCTCGCACAGTTGCGGCTTCGCCGGTGATCCAGCGCATAGCTCGATGTGACCTTGCGATATTTCCCGCCAAAATGTGACGTGCGTCACGAGGTTGCCAGTCGTTGGTCACTTGGCTTGCTTCCATTTTTGAGATAAAGTCCGCGCTATCTGATAGAGGAATTCCAGAGGAATTCCAGAAGGATCAGCGGGTCGCGAATTCGCCATCCTGGTGGCGGTATCGAGCGGCCCGTGCGATAACTATTCAACCAACATCCTAAATCACGAATTACTGGACGGCACTTATGGCAAATTTTGGAGTTGAAGCACGCGGATATCATTCGATCGGGCGCCCGGGAAAGATCGAGATTCTCCCAACCAAGTCATGCGCTTCCCAGCATGACCTCAGCTTGGCCTATACACCAGGGGTTGCGACACCTTGCCTGGATATTCAAAAGAACCCACACGACGCTTTCAAGTACACCGCAAAAGGGAATCTGGTTGCGGTCATCACCAACGGCACGGCAGTGCTCGGGCTGGGCAATATCGGCGCTATGGCCGGCAAGCCGGTCATGGAAGGCAAGGCAGTTCTGTTCAAGAGATTCGCGGACATTGACGTGTTCGACATCGAGCTCGGCACGGAGAACGTGGAAGACATCATCAAGTGCGTGCAGTTGCTGGAGCCCACCTTCGGCGGCATCAACCTCGAAGACATTAAGGCTCCGGAATGCTTCGAGATCGAAACCCGTCTGAAGGCAACGATGAAGATCCCGGTATTCCACGACGATCAGCATGGAACCGCGATCATCTCCGGCGCGGGCCTGCTGAACGCGATGGAGATTGTGGGCAAGCCGCTCGACAAGGTCAGGATCGTATTCAACGGCGCTGGGGCTTCGGCGATCGCCACCGCCAAGCACTACATCAATCTTGGCGTGAAGCCCGAGAACATCACTCTTTGCGATTCCAAGGGCGTGATTTACAAGGGACGCAAAGAAGGCATGAACAAGTACAAGGAACCGCTGGCGGCTGAGACTTCAGCCAGAACGCTGGCCGACGCGATGAAGAACGCCGACGTCTTTGTCGGCCTCTCGCAGGGCAATTGCGTGACAGCAGCGATGGTGCAGTCGATGGCTGCCTCGCCGGTGGTTGTCGCCATGGCGAATCCCGATCCGGAAATCACCTTCGAAGAAGCGAGCGCGGCGCGCAAAGACGTCATCATGTGCACCGGGCGCTCGGATTATCCGAACCAGATCAACAATTCGCTCGGCTTCCCGTTCATCTTCCGCGGCGCGCTCGACGTGCACGCCACCCAGATCAACGAGCAAATGAAGCAGGCAGCCACCATGGCGCTGGCCAATCTGGCCAAGCAGCCTGTTCCCGACGAGGTGCTGAAAGCATACGGCGTGAAAGAGATGAAGTTCGGCCGGCAGTACATCGTGCCGAAGCAGTTCGATATGCGCGTACTGGAATGGGAAGCCATGGCGGTCGCCAAGGCTGCCATGGACAGCGGCGTAGCGCAGGAACCAGTCGACCTGAATGCTTACAAGGGTCAGTTGAAAGAGCGGCTCGAGCACATACGGCATCTGCTGACACCGCAACCAGCGGTGAAGGCTTGCGGCGCCTCCGCCGACTAGAACGGTTCCGCGATTCCAGACTGAATCCGCGGCAGAATGAAATAATAATAAAACGAGTGGGCCGGTTCGCAGGCCCACTTTTTAATTGCCGCTAGAGGGATGGTAGTCCAGGAAACTACCCCAGGTTAGCCCCAGTCACCCCAGCGAGCAGGTGCCTCGCATCTCTACTCTCCCTCTTGACGGTGCCCCATATCTGCCTGATGTTGGCAGATGTGGGCAACCTGTCCAGGAAACAACCCCACGTTAGCCAACAGCGGGCGAACATGGGGCACCAAGCGGGACAAGTTTCGCGGAATACACTAGCCAGGTGCCCCATATCTGCTGTAGTTAGCAGATGTGGGCAACCTTTCCAGGAAACAACCCCACGTTAGCCAAAGGCTGGCGAACGTGGGGCACCAAGCAAGCCATGCAGGGATGCCGAGGTCCTTCGCTCCCCCACCCCATCAACCGCAACTACGGCGGTTGTTGGGGACCCCGGCTCGCTCAGGATTTCGGCAGGCGGCCCAGGGCACCCCAGAAAGCCTGAAGTCTGGCTTTCCGGGGACCCCGCTCAGACGCCGCCTCAACGCCTCAACTTTGCGGCGCGGAGTTATGCGCCGCGGCGGCATCGGAATGAACCGCGCCGCACTGGCGGACGAAGTTGGCCAGCATCTGTTTGCCGCACGCGGTCAGAACCGACTCGGGATGAAACTGCACGCCTTCGACGGCAAACTTTTTGTGCCGCAGGCCCATGATGAGGCCTTCGCGGGTCTGCGCCGTGATCTCTAATTCCGCCGGCAGGTGCTCGCGTTCCACCATCAAGGAGTGATAGCGGCCGACGGAGAGAGGCTGCGGCAGGCCGTCGAAGACGCCTTGTCCATCGTGAGTCACCTCGCTGGCTTTGCCGTGAACCGGTTTGGGAGCGCGCACGACCAGCCCGCCAAAGGCTTCGCCAATCGCCTGATGTCCGAGGCAGACGCCGAGAATGGGCACCACGCCGCTCAGGTGGCGAATGATTTCCAGGCTGACGCCGGCATCTTGCGGCGTGCCCGGACCGGGCGAGATGACAATGCCGGCATAGCCCCCCGCGAGCACGCCGTCGACGGTGATATCGTCATTGCGGCGCACCGTGGGCTCGGCCCCCAACTCGCCCAGGTATTGCACCAGGTTGTAGGTAAACGAATCGTAGTTGTCGATGACGAGCAGCATGGTCAAATCCCCGCTTCGGCCACGGCGATGGCCTGGTGCAACGCACGCGCTTTGTTGACGGTTTCCTGGTATTCGGATTCGGGCACCGAGTCGGCGACGATGCCCGCTCCCGCCTGCACGCTGGCGACGCCGCCGCTCAGCTCGATGGTGCGGATGGCGATGCAGGAATCGAGATTGCCGGCGTAATCGGTATAGAGCACGGAGCCGGCGTAGACATTGCGCGAGCCGCGCTCGAGTTCGGCGATGGCCTGCATGGCGCGAATCTTGGGCGCGCCGGTGACGGTTCCG
>Ga0182014_10004542_pt1 | contig 15846 bp, 8 predicted proteins | sample 612S2DmetaG_FD_120489 | JGI IMG/M metagenome (GOLD analysis project Ga0182014, IMG submission 120489) | Permafrost microbial communities from Stordalen Mire, Sweden - 612S2D metaG | ecosystem: Environmental > Terrestrial > Soil > Wetlands > Permafrost | place: Sweden: Stordalen | collected... | reverse complement strand
TGAACGAGTTCTTCGCGTGCATCTGCAGAACTTCGCGGTGTTCTTCGCATGGATTCATCCTCGCAGAATCAGGCTACCCGAAAGGCAAGGTTCACCTTTCCACTTCCTCAGGTCTGCCAGAAAACCTCTCAGGGGAGACGAGGGGCTTTCGTCTGTAGGAATGCCTATCGACGAAATGTTCTCTAGGGAACCTCTGCACAAGGTCTTGTTGTGCTGTTTTGAAAGGGCACGGCTTTAGCCGTGCCGAATGAAGAAGCAATAGAGTTGTGGCTTTAGCCACTGAGGGAGCGCAAATGATTGAAAATACACCCCTCAGGGGCTAAAGCCCAGAGCCTTTCAAACCGTCTGGCGGCACGGCTAAAGCCGTGCCCTTTCAAAACTTAACTTATGCAGAGGTTCCCTAGAGTGAGCAGTAAAGGACAGTTGGCAGCTTGGCAGGGGGGTATTCTCTTTTAATGGCCGAGGAAATACACATACTGACGGTTGAAAAGGACGGCGAGGACGGCCTGATTGTGACGTTCTCAGATGGGACGGTAGCCGGATATGTCGTGGAGGAGTTGCTATTGCTGAGACCGCTCCGAGAAAGAATTGAAAAGCCTGTGGATTCAAACTAACCCACTACTATGGTGGGAGAAAACAGGTTTTCAATGGGCACTCCCAATTCAACGCAGACTTCAGACATTACCGTTTTTCCGCTGTGACCAAACGGCATACCGCTTTATCCAGAGCCAATCTAGATGGAGCGGCAGAGGTGGCCGAGAGAAGGACGAATCAATGTCCCGAAATAGGAGATCAATGTTGTTGTTTGCCGCAGAACACGCAGAACAAATCATAGTTGACGCCGCGTGAATCTGGGTGTAGATTGATTTCGTAGAGGGAAGGGGGACAAACTAAAAGATGCAGCGATACTCTTCAAGCAGTACAGTATGTGATGGCTATAGCCTAAGGCATCGCGCCGTAGACCCCAAGGTTGCCCCGGCGGATAGCATTTGACCGCAGGGACGCGACCGCATCCTTTCACGTTGTTATGCGTCGATCGACCCGATGTGTAGTGTGGCGATTCTTCAAATAGAGTGACGGCTCTGTCGCCCATGAAGCCCGTTTACGGGTAGCGCTACCTAGTAATCAGGCGTTGGAAGCATAAGTGAAAATGCCTGGGCACTCGCTGAGATGCGATCGCCTTAGTTCAAAACCACAGTTCACCGCGGCGGCCTAGGTGCATTTCCTAGGCCGTCGTCGTTTTGGATGAGCGAATGCTCGGCGGTCTCTTCACAAGGAATTACTTGCCGTGCTTCCTGTGGAATTCATTTATCCCGCCAAGGTTCAGACTGGACATCTACGGGCACGGCCCGTTTGTCCGCAGCAGTGCAAAAACCCTCATAACGCCGGTTGAAAAATTCGCCAGCCGGGGGGATGACCAGGCGGCACGATTCAGGAAGTGTCATCGGGGAGTAAACTTTCCGAGGGATGCTGTGACGGGGACGAGCAAGCCGCCTTCGCCGTAGCGGCACCAAAAGTCTGCGCTTCGTCTGCTGCGATATGTGGAAGCCCTATCTCAACGTTCTTGCCGCCGAAGCGGGACAGGCGCTGCATGTGCTGGATCGTTTCCATATTACCCAGCACATGAACCAGGCCGTGGATCAGGTGCGCCGGGCGGAGGGAACCCGCTTGAAAGCCAATAGCAAAGACGAAGCTAAGCAACTCAAGAACATGCACTGGCCGCTGCTGCGCAAGGGAAGCAACGGCATCCAGGTCTTTGGTCCCGCATAGGGAGTGACGGCGGATCGCTGGGGATGGTTTCTGGAGGACTCATCGGGGCGGCTGTGGGAGCGAGGATTGCGCCATATTCGCGTACCCGGAGACTCAGTTCCCAAGCGGGAGCCACTGGAGAACCGCTATAGCGGGCTGGGAAGGTCCAATTTCAGCAATCAATAAGTCGGATTGAGCGCCGAATCAGCGGGAACCGGCCGCTTCTTCAAATCCCTCGGCAGCTTCCGGTCAAGAAGGCTCTGGTAGTAGTGGACGGCCAGGCCCAGAACGCGGCCATTGACGTAGTGGTCGAGAACCCAGGCGCGGGCGGCCTTGCCCATGCGGCAGCGGCGCTCCGGGTTGCTGAGCAGTTGCAGCACGGCCTCGCGAATGGCCTCCGGATAGCCAGGCGGGATCAGCAGACCGGTCACCTCCGGCACTACGGCGTCACGGGAACCGGTGCAGAGGGTGGTCACGACGGGAATACCGCTGGCAGCGGCTTCCAGAACGACATTCGGAAAGCCCTCCCGCCAGGTTGGCAGAACCATTACGTCCATCGCGCGGTAGTAGGGCGCCGTGTCGGCGACGAAGCCCGTCATGTGAATCCGCGGATGGCTCTTGATGCGCCAGCGCAGCAGGCTGCCGAGTGCGTCCTCGGCGGCGTCAAACCAGCCCACCAGCAGCAGGTGCGCCTCGGGCCTGGCGGCCAGGATAGTGTCGAAGGCCTCGATCAGCTCGGGAAGGCCCTTGTCGCGGGTCAGCCGGCCCACAAAACCCACCACGGGCGCATTCAACGGGAGGCCGAGCCGGCTGCGCAAATTGTTTTTGCCCGGCGAGAATCGTTCCACATCGACGCCGTTACTGCTGCCATTGCCCAGCAGATGCAGTTTGCTCTCCAGCGCCACGCCCAGAGCGAGCGCCTGGTTGCGCAGGCTGTCGCTGTTGCACAGTACGGTGTGAGAGCAGGCCGCGGCGATTTTTTCAGCGGCCAGCAAGATGCGGCGCTTCATGCCTGTCGCGGTTTCTAGCTTGAGCCCGCGCAGAAAGTAGACCCGCGCCGGCACTCCGCAGAGCATGGCGGCGATCGAACCCAACAGTCCGGCCTTGGGCGTGCTGAACTCGGTCATCTCCGGCTTGAGCCGGTAGAGCAGCCGGCAGAGGCGCACCAGCGCGACCAGATCGGCCAGCGGCGCCATTTCGCGCCGCATCGGAAGGGCGACCGATTCGACCCCTTCCCGCGCGGCTGTGCGGTCGAGCAGTTCGCCGGGGCTGGAAAGCAGCGTTACGCGGAAACCCGCTTCGCGCAGCGCGCGCAGGCGCCCGCCGAGAACCAGGCAGGTTTGCGGACTGGTGACGCCGACGAGGATGTGCGGGCGAGGCGACGGCTGCGGTGGCTGAGCCAGAGAAGCTGCGAGAGCTGAAAACTGGTTGCCCACACTCGATAATGTCGGCAAGAAACCAGCGTCAGTAATACCTCTGCTGCGTTTGAACACGAGCCTCTCCCAGAAAGGGCTTTAGCGTTCCAATGCAGAACCTGCATTAGAGACGCATAGGGAAAAAGCTCAACAGTTTCGGAAATTTATGTTTGCCATGCGTTCGAGCGGACAATTCTCTGTCCGGAGCGCCAACTTCCGTTCTCCGTTTCAGCCGTTCCCCTCGTGACAACGCAGAAGAGGCCTAAAAAACTCTCTTCCATTGGAGATAAGTGAGTATCAGTACTCACAGGAAACATTAGTCTGCTTAATGTGTCAAGAAAAAACTCAAAAGGGCTATAGCATTTTCGGAATTGCTGTAGACCAAAACCTCACACTCGAGAGGCTTTTTCCTTTCCGGGGTCCCCGGCGACAGGCCTTCGTCGCTGGGGTAGTTGCCGGGGTCCCCACGGACCAGGGAACCCGACTTACAGGGCTATTTCACCACCAGGTTCACCAGCTTGCCAGGAACCACGATCACCTTGGCCACCTTTTTGCCCGCCGTCCGCGCCTGCACCTTCTCGCCAGCCAACGCGGCCGCCTCGATCGTCTTTGCATCGGCATCGGCGGCCACGCGCACCACCTCAACCAGCTTGCCGTTGATCTGCACCGGAATTTCGAGCTCGTCTTCTTTGGCCAGTTCGGGATCGCTCACGGGCCAGGGAGCGCGCAGGACTGCGCCCTCTTCGCCTAGCTCCTCCCAGAGTTCAGCGGCCAGGTAAGGCGCGAAAGGAGCCAGCAGCAGCACCAGCGAGCGCAACAGTTCGCGCACCACCGGCGCGGGAACCTCGCCGGCCGCCAGTTGCGCGTCGGCCGCCTGCATCTCGTTGACCAACTCCATGATGGCCGCCACGCAAGTGTTGAAGTGCCAGCGGCCCTCAAAATCCAGCGTGATCTTGGCGATGGTCTGATGCAGCTTGCGCAGCAGCTTCAGCGAGAGGCCCGTGGGGGCTTCGACCTGTTGGTCGCCGGCCGCGCGGGCCACGGGCGCGTACTTTGTAGCCAGCCGCCAGACGCGGGCCAAAAAGCGGCTCACACCGGCGACGCCGTCCTCCTGCCAGTCCAGGTCGCGGTCCGGCGGCGCGGCAAAGAGGGCGTACATCCTAGTCGCGTCGGCGCCGTAGCGGGCCACCATATCGTCGGGCGAGACCACATTGCCCTTCGACTTGGACATTTTGGAGCCGTCCTTGATGACCATGCCCTGCGTGAAGAGATGCCGCGCCGGCTCGTCGTTGACGATCAGCCCCAGGTCGCGCATTACCTTGGTCCAGAAGCGCGAATAGATCAGGTGCAGAATGGCGTGCTCCACGCCGCCGATGTACTGGTCGATGGGGAACCAGTACTGCGCCTTGGCCGGGTCGTAGGGGGCGCTGGAGTTCTTGGCGTCGGTATAGCGGTAAAAGTACCAACTGGAATCGACGAAGGTGTCCATGGTGTCAGTCTCGCGCTTGGCCGCGCCGCCGCATTGGGGGCACATAACGCTAACAAACTCCGGCACGCGGCTCAGGGGCGAACCGCCCTGCTGGGTAATCTCGATCTCGTCGGGCAGCACCACCGGCAGCTGCTCCTCCGGCACCGGCACCAAGCCGCATTTCTCGCAGTGGATGATGGGAATCGGCGTGCCCCAGAAGCGCTGACGGCTCACGCCCCAATCCTTCAGGCGGAAGGTCACCTTGGGCTCACCGAAATTCCCGGCAATGGCAGTCTCTTGGAGGCGCTTCTGAGCTTCCGCGCAACTTAGCCCGTCGTATTCGCCGGAGTTCACCAGCACGCCCTCTTCGGAGACAAAGGGGAGCTTCGCTCCGTCCTCGTTTTGGACTGGCTGAATCACCTGCACGATCGGCAGGTTGTACTTTTGCGCGAACTCGAAGTCGCGCTCGTCGTGCGCCGGAACGCTCATGATGGCGCCGGTGCCGTAGTCGGCCAGGATATAGTTGGCCACCCAGATGGGCACACGCTGACCGTTATAGGGGTTCAAGGCGAAGCGGCCGGTGGGGACGCCGTGCTTTTCGATCGCGCCCAGGTCGCCAGCCTCGCGCGCCCGCTTCTGCTGCTCCAATAGCTCATCGACCTGCACCTTCAGCTTCGGATCCGCGGCGGTAAACTTGGCCACCAACTCGTGCTGCGGAGCCAGTTGCACGCTGGTCGCGCCGAAGATCGTGTCCACGCGCGTCGTGAAGACGCGAATGCGCGTCTTTTTAGTCCCTAGTCCCTCAGTCCCTAATCCCTGGACTTCCTCCAGAAAGAAATCGACCTCCGTTCCCTCGCTGCGGCCGATCCAGTTGCGTTGCATGGTGCGCACCTTTTCCGGCCAGCCGTCGAGCTTGTCCAGACCGTCGAGCAGCTCCTGGGCGTAGGCGGTGATGCGGAAGAACCACTGCACCAGGTCGCGCTGCTCCACTGGCGTGGTCTCGTGCCGCCAGCAGCAGCCATCGACGACCTGCTCGTTAGCTAGCACGGTGGCGCACTCCGGGCACCAGTTCACTTTGGATTTTTTTCTATAAACCAGGTCTTTTTCATACATCCGCAGGAAAAACCACTGGTTCCAGCGGTAGTACTCGGGCAGGCAGGTGGTAACCTCCGTCGCCCAGTCGTAGCCCAGTCCGAGCCGTTCCATCTGGGCTTTCATGGCCTTGATGTTCGAGAGGGTCCACTCGCGCGGGGGGGTATTGTGCTTGAGCGCGGCATTTTCGGCCGGCAGCCCGAAGGCGTCCCAGCCCATCGGGTGCAAGACGTTGTAGCCGCGCATCCACTGATGCCGCGCCAGCGCGTCGCCGATCGAGTAGTTGCGCACGTGGCCCATGTGCAACTGGCCGCTGGGATAGGGGAGCATCTCCAGCACGTAGTACTTTGGCTTGCCACAGGAAGCGGGCTCGGCCGCATACAGTTGGGGGTCCGCGGCCCATCGCCGCTGCCACTTGGGTTCAATCGCCGCCGGGTCGTAACGCAGTTCGTTCTCTTCCGCCATGATTTCTTTAGTTTAAACGGGAAACGGCATATTTTTAGGGCAATAGCGCCCGCGTGCTTTCCCCGGTCCCAAAATCGGGACCTCCACCCCACGGACCCACCCCAACGACTAAGACCCGTCGTTGGGGACCCCGGCTCAGACCTGTCCGTGGGGACCCCGGACCTGGGGCACCCAGTGCACGGTTCTCCAGGCCGAAGGCGGCTGCGCCCGACCGCAGGTGGTCAGCAGCGCACGATTTTCTCAGAGTCGATGCCCTTGGTGGCGTTACGGGTGTCGATCACCAGCTGCGACTGCTCGACGATGGCCTTGTAATCGTAGGCCGAGTGGTCGGTGACGATGAGGACGGCGTCGTACTGGCCCAGGTTGTCGAGCGGCGTGTTGGTCATATTCAGGTCGTAGTGGCGGCCGCGGCCCACGGAGGCAAAGAAGGGGTCGTTATAAGCGACGATGGCGCCTTTCTTGCGCAGCAGCTCGATGATGGTCAGCGAAGGCGACTCGCGCAGGTCGTCGATGTCGCGCTTGTAGGCCAGGCCCAGCACCAGCACCTTCGAACCCTTGATGGATTTGCGCTGCTCGTTGAGACCGGCGGCGGTCTGCTCGATCACAAAGTAGGGCATATTCGTGTTGACCTCGCCGGCCAGCTCGATGAAGCGGGTGCGGAAGTCGAACTGCTTGGCTTTCCAGGAGAGATAGAAGGGATCGATGGGAATGCAGTGGCCGCCCAGGCCAGGGCCGGGATAAAAGGCCTGGAAGCCGAAGGGCTTGGTCTTGGCCGCGTCGATCACCTCGTGAATGTCGATGCCCATGCGCATGGTGAGCTGCTTGAGCTCGTTGACCAGCGCAATGTTGACGCAGCGGTAGATGTTCTCGAGCAGCTTGGTCATCTCGGCCGCCGCGGGGCTGCTGACCGGCACCACGCGGCGGAAGATCGAACCGTACATCGCCGCCGCCAGAAGGTTAGCCGCCGGGCCGCAGCCGCCCACAACCTTGGGAATGTCGGGCCGCGCCACGGTCTCATTGCCGGGATCTTCGCGCTCGGGCGAGAAGACGACGTGCAGGCCGGGCTCGTCGAGCGCGCGCGAGGCCTTCAGGCCCTGGCGATTGCCGGATTCGAGCAGCGGAACCACGATTTCTTCGGTGGTGCCAGGGTAGGTCGTGCTCTCCAGCACGATGAGCTGCCCCTCGCGAAGCCAGGGGGCGATCGATTCGACCGTGCCGGTCACGAAGCTCAGGTCGGGCTCCTGGTGCTCATCGAGCGGGGTGGGGACGCAGATGATGACCGCGTCCATCTGGGCGATTTCGGAGTAATCGGACGTGGCGCGGAAGCCCGCCCGCTGCGCCGCCTGAATTTCGGCGGGAAGAATGCGCACGATGTAGGAATTGCCGGCGTTGAGCGTATCGACCTTCTCCGGCGCGATGTCGAAGCCGGTCACCTTGAAGCGTTCGCCACTGAAGAGCAGCGCCAGCGGCAAACCCACGTATCCCATCCCGACGATGCCGATCAGGGCTTCCCGGGACTCAATTTTATCTTTGAGGCCGGCTAGCCGGCGAGAAGAAGAGGTTGTCATGGTTTTCATTCTAAAGCTTGACGGGGCGCGACCGCCCGGCTGGGGCCGGTTCAAGCCGGGCAATCGTATGAACTACAAGATGCGCCGCTCGCCTGGCCTGCGGCTCGCTATTGCATCTCTTTCAGTTGGTCGCAGCCCCACTGGTTGCCCATGCTGCAGCCCTTGGTGAGCAGTTGCCTGGCTTTTACAACATTCTTTGCAACGCCCAGGCCGAACCGGTAATGGTTCCCGAGATTGCTGCAACCGCGCGCGTTGCCGGCATCGCAGCCCTCGGAATAGAGCGCCACCGCATGGGAATCGTCCTTGGCGACGCCTTTGCCCTTCTCGTACATATAACCCAGATTGACGCAACCGAGTGCATTGCCGGCATCGCAGCCCTCCGAATAGAGCGTCGCCGCACGGGAATCATCCTTTCCGACGCTCTGGCCGTTCTCGTACATATAGCCCAGATTGGTGCAACCGCGTGCGTTGCCGGCATCGCAGCCCTTGGTAAAGAGCGCCGCCGCATGGGAATCGTCCCTGGCGACACCTTTGCCGCTTTTGTACAGGATGCCCAGATTGACGCAACCGAGTGCATTGCCGGCATCGCAGCCTTCGGAATAGAGCGCCGCCGCACGGGAATCGTCCTTGGCGACGCCCTGGCCGTTCTCGTACATATAGCCCAGATTGACGCAACTGATTGCGCTGCCGGCATCGCAGGCCTTGTTGAACTGGTCCAGAGCTTTGGCGTAATCCCCACGAGAGAGGGCACTGTCGCCCTCTTTGTACAGGCTGTCCGGCGACTGCGCTGGGGGCCTCTTTTTTACCGCTAACGCCACAATCACAATTACAACCGCCGCCACCGCCAGGCCTAAAATGACCCGCATCTCCCACGACAATTTGCTAAAAAATGTCTTTCCGGGCGCAGGCGCGGAAAAAGGTGGCTGTGGAACTGGAATCGGTGTCGGTGCCGGCGTGGGTTCAACAGATTTCCGCTGCGGCAAATCACCTGGCTGCGACGTGGGAATATCCCCGATTTCGCCGGGAAGATCGTCACCCCGTGGAGGTGTCTTCTGACGAGCCTCTCCCTGATCCATGCCCACAGGGGCTCTATTCGCGTGACCCACTTCCTGCTTCTCGCGAATCCGCTTGATCTGCGTCTTGAGTCCGTCGAGTATCTCAGCCCTGACCTTTACCCATGCAGGCTCGCTTTCCGTATAGTCGATCAAGGGCATGGGGCCGGGGACCATCTGGCGATCCGCAAGAATGGGAAAGTCGTTCCAGTCGCACGGTTCGGCCAGCACCGGCACAATGACCATCTGACCCTGCCTTGCACGATTCGCAATCCGAGGCATTTCCTGCTGCTCAATGAACTCCGAGTTCAAGAAATTCTGGCTCACGATGAGAAGAGCGATCTGCGCCCGATCGATCTCCGCTTCGATGTTGCTTCTGAATTCGTCGCCGGGTCTCAATTCCTTGTCATACCAGAAGACGACATTCTGCCTCTTCAGAGATTCCATCAGGAAGGGAATCAGGTTGTGCCGATCGTTCCGGTCCAGCCATCTCTTGTCCTCACGCGCATAGCTGACAAAGACCCGGGTGAGTTCTTCGCAAGTTTCGGTATTCGCCGTTGCGTCCATAGAGGATAAGGCCTCCTTGCTGTTTGAACTTTCTGCCGCCGCTCATTATTCTAAGGCTGAATGGAGTGCGGCGGCCCGGTCGGGGCCGAATAAAAGTGTTATTGCGCGTTAACCAAGGGGTTACAGCGAAACCGGAGTAGCCGCACCCGGAGGGAAGCCCGCCAAGTGGCTTTTCCCCCCAGGGGGTCGCCGGCGACAGGTCTGCGTCGCTGGGGTGGAAGAAAAAGCCGCCTCGAACACTCTCGGCAAGGGCGCGTTAACTCAGGTTTTGCTCTGGTACCCGGTACGCTCTCCGGAGTGCAAAGTGAACGATGATTTGCGAGAGGTCTCCGAAAATGGGGGGCTCTGGCCTAGTATTGTGTTGTATGCGGCTCAAGGGTGCGGTGCGGCTTGTTTACTCCTCGCCTGTTGGGGGGCCGTGCAATCGGGCTGCAGAGGAGGGTGGTTTTGGGAAGCTATCTCGTAACAGGAGCGGCGGGTTTTATCGGCCGTTCGATTGCCGCGGCTTTGCTGGCTCGCGGCGAAACCGTCCGCGGCATCGACAGCTTCATCACCGGCAAGCGAGCCAACCTGGTGGGGTTGGAGGCGATGGAGTTCATCGAGGGCGACCTGGCCGACCCGGCCACCTGCGCAAAGGCCTGCGCCGGGGTCGAAATTGCCTTCCACGAGGCGGCGCTGGCCTCGGTGCCGCGCTCGGTAGCCGACCCGGTGGCCACCAACCGGAACTGCGTGGACGCCACCTTGAATTTGCTGGTAGCCGCCCGCGAGGCTGGCGTGCGCCGCGTGGTTTATGCCGGGTCGTCCTCGGCCTACGGGGAATCGCCAACCCTGCCCAAGCACGAACAGATGCTGCCCGCGCCGATCTCTCCCTACGCCGTGGCCAAGCTGGCCGGCGAGCACTACATGGGCGCCTTCACCCGCGTCTACGGGCTGGAGACGGTGGTGCTGCGCTACTTCAACGTCTTCGGGCCGCATCAGGACCCGACCTCGCACTACTCCGGCGTGCTGGCCATCTTCTGCCGCCGCATGCTGGCCGGCCAGCAGCCGACCATCTTCGGCGACGGCGAACAGAGCCGCGACTTCACCTACATCGACAACGTGGTCCACGCCAATCTGCTGGCCGCCGCGGCCCCGGCGGAAAAGGTCTCGGGCCGGACGATGAACACGGCCACCGGCAGCCGCATCACGCTGAATGAAACCTTCAGTATTCTGCGCGAGCTGACCGGCTACAGCGGCCAGCCGGCCTACGCCGAGCCCCGCGCCGGCGATATTCGCGACTCGCTGGCCGACATTCGCCTGGCCGGGGAGCTGCTCGGCTACCAGCCCATCGTCGATTTCCGCGAAGGGCTGCGCCGCACCGTCGACTGGTACCGCGGCGGCGGCGGCGAGGAGTGAAAAACCGGGCGGCAGGGCGGATTTTTCTCCAACAGAGTGTCCGCGCAATGGGCTTCGGATGGAATCCGCTGTGGAGCTTCAATGGAGTTGGCGGATGGCGTAGGCGGGTAGCGTGATGGACGCGAGCCAGTAGCGTGACAGAGCAATCGCATTTGAATCGTTGAAGGGTACGGGCTTCAGCCCGTACGTTAATTTGCTGAAAAGAAGAGGGCTTTAGCCCCTGAGGGGAGAGACAGTATATGTGCGAGCTTGTAGTTTTGATGGAATCGGCACCACGCGCGCGCCGAAACCAAGGACAAGTCTACACAAAGGCTGTCCCTCAGGGGCTAAAGCTCAACAGGTTTTGCGCCGTTTATGTACGGGCTAAAGCCCGTACCCTTCATTTCTCGCTCAAATTTCAAATGCGATTGCCCTGAGTAGCCTGATGGAATCTATTGACGGATTGATTTCCATCAAGCAGACTGGCGGGGAACTCCTCCGCGTTGGTTTTTCGCTTTGAATCCCAGAGCTTTGCATTCCAGGGCTTTGCATTTCAGGATCGCCCTGCCAGAGGGACTCTGGGACGGAGGTTTCTAAAACCGGTGACGGAAGACAAAGCAGTTTCGTGCGATTCGCCCTGCGGGCCGCTCCTCGACGCCGAAGAGCGGCCCAGTGAGCCGTCCGGTGCGCGGGCTGCCGCCGGCGAGCGCCGTGGTGGGCAATCCCTGCGCGAGCTTTGGCTGGTGCTCTGCCGCCACCGCCGCCTGGTGGGCGCGGTGGTGGGAGGATTGCTGCTGGCCTGTCTTTTCTATTGCCTTATCGCTCCCAATCAATACGAGGCCAGCGCCAAGGTAGCGCTGAGCGCGTCGCCCGCCTCTTCGCTCAGCCTGGAGGCCCCGCAGCCCTTCGCGGCGGCCTCGATCCTCTCCGCGCCGGTGCAGCAGGAGACGCTGGCCAGCGTCTTGCGCAGCGACCAGCTGGCCTGGAATGTGATCGCCGGCCTCAAGCTCTACCAGGAGCCAGGATTCATGGGCCATGCGCAGTGGCTGCCAGGCAGCTTTGCGCACCGCTTCCCCGGCTTTCGGCCGGATGTGCCGGTCCCCGGCGCCCAGGAGTACCTGCTGAAGAGATTCCAGGACCGGCTGCGCGTGGAATCCGTGCCGCACACCCTGCTGGTCGAAATCAGCTTCCGGTCGCGCGACGCGGCGCTTTCGGCCAGCGTGGTGAATGCCCTGATCCGGGCCTACGGCCAGCAGGAAAACGATGCGAGGGTCGAGGCTACCCGGCAGGCTACGGAGCGGCTGGAGAGCCAACTGAAGGATTTGAAGGCCCGCGTCGAGCAGGACGGGCAGCGCATGGCGGCCTTCCAGCGCGCGCACGGCCTGCTGACCACCCCCGAGACGCTGGCCAATGGAAGGCCGGGCGAGACCGAGCACACCTCGGCCGTGCTGGAGGTCGATGAGCTGGGCCAGCAGTTGGTGGCGGCCACCAGCGACCGCATCCTATGCGAGGCGGAGTACCGCGCGGCCACCCACGGCGATCCGGAGCTGGTCGTCGCCTCCGATCCGCACCTGCAGGCCGAGGGCGGCAGCTTTGCTACCGCCCAGCTCCAGCAGATTCGCACCCGCCGGAGCGCGCTGGAGGAGGAACAAGCCCAGCTCGCCATCGAGCACGGCCCCAACTTTCCTCGCGTGGTCGAGATTCGCCGCCAGATGCAGGATCTGGACCGGCAGAAACAGGCCGAGGACGCCAAGCTGGTGGCGCGATTCCGCGGCGCTTGGCGGACGGCCACCAACCGCGAGCAACTGGTGCGCAAGAATCTGGATCAACTGACCGCCGAAGGCATGAAGGCCAACGAAGCGGCCAACGAGTACGCGGCCATGCACGAGGAGGCCAACGCCAGCCAGGGGCTCTATGTACAGGCCCTGGAGAAAGTGGAAGAGGCCGCTCTGGCCGCCAGTAGCCAGGGCTCCGACATCACGGTGGTGGACTACGCCCGTCCGCCCGCCAAGCCGGTAGCCCCCGATCCACCGCTCTACCTGGCCATCACCCTGTTTGTCAGCCTCTGGCTGGCGATTGGAGGCGCATTCCTGATGGAATCGGTTCACCCCCCGGCCATCCGCACGGCGCGGGTATCCGCGGCTCCCATCGTGGTCGCGCTGCTGGCGGTGCTCGCGGCGGGCGCCATGGGCCACGCGCAGCCGCCCACGCCCAGCACCTCCGGCCTGCCCACCGGTGTGGTTCGCCTCCCCTCCTCGCAGCAGGCGCCAATTCTGCCCAATCCCAAGGAGTCGCCTATTGTGTGGGACAACGCGAGCCAGGCCGGGCTGCCGCCGCCGGCCTCGGCGCAGTCGGCCGCTCCCATGCCCGCCCCCATCGCTCCCGGCGATTTCCTCGACGTCAGCGAGTTTCACACCCCGGAGTTTCATTCCCAGGTGCGCGTCACGCCCGCGGGCACGATTGAACTGCCCATGATCCACGAGGTCAAAATCGATGGGCTGGATGAGCAGGGAGCCGCGCGCGCCATCGAAACGGCGCTGATGGCGCAGGGAATGCTGCTGCACCCGCAGGTCTCGGTGCTGGTGCTGACCTACGCCGGCCAGGACGTGAGCGTGCTGGGCGAGGTGGTGCGCCCTGGGGTTTACCCCTATACGCTGCACCACCGGCTGCTGGACCTGATCTCGGCCGCCTCCGGCCTGACGCCGAACGCGGGACGCCTGGTGAACATCTTCCACCGCACCGACCCCAAAACGCCGCATCCGGTGGTGCTCGACCCCGGCGGAACCGACACCGCCCTCGACCACAACCCGGAACTGGCCCCTGGCGACACGGTTCAAGTCAGCCGCGCGGGCCTGGTCTTCGTGGTGGGTGACGTGCAGCGCCCCGGCGGCTTTCCCGTGGACCCGGCGCAGGGGCTGACCGTGGTGCAGGCGCTTTCGCTGGCCTGGGGGCCGACGCAGAACGCCGCCACGTCCAAGGCCATTCTCATCCGCGAGCAGAAGGGCGGGCGCACCCTCACCAGCCTCAATCTGAATCGCATGCTGCACGGCCAGGAGCCGGACCAGCCCGTCCGTGACCGCGACATTCTCTACGTGCCCGACTCGACGGCCAAAAATCTGTGGAACCGGGCCATGGAATCGGCCATTCAATCGGCGATCGGCGTCACCATTTACGCAGGCTTGGTCTATTCGCAGCGGTTTTAAGGAAATCCTCTGAATCCACCGGGGGGCTCAGGTGCAGAGCTTGATCCAGCGCGGGACCAAAGTAAAGCGAGTACACCTTGGCCGCTGACGGAATTTCTTCTTTTAACGGGACTTGCGCACTTCGAGAAAATCACGGAAGAGGAAGGGAGTAAACCTTTGTCTGACTCATTTTTGCACCGGCAAATGGGACGCATAAGATTTCTGCTCTCCCTGGCGTTGATCGCCGTTTCCGGCGGCGCGCTTCTGCGCCTCTGGCGCCCCCATGCGAGCAGCCCGCGCGCCACGCTGCTGCTGGAGTACTGCCTGGCGCTTCTCGGCGTCTTCTGGATCAGAAATCTGGAGCGGCGGCTGCGTGATGCGGGATTGCCGCGCTGGTGTTTTTGGCCCTACTTCCTCATCGCCTTCACAGCCTGTTTTGCGGTTCATGCGCTCCACTTTGCGAATCTCCCGCGGACCATCGCACTCTTTTTTCTTCTCCAACTTCCGGCGATTCTCTTTGAAAGCGCACCCGCTCCTGCCGGGCTGTTGTCCCAAGCCGCCGCCCCGCCAAAAAGCAAACCAGCCAAGCCGGTTGCGCCGCTCGGGGCCGTCGAATTTGCGATTTTCCTGCTGCTGATCGCCGGCCTGTGGCAGGTTCTGCATCTGCTGCGCGGCGACGTCGGCGGCCTGCCCCACGCACGGGCTTTGAGGCTGGCCATGGACACCGCCTCGGGCCTGCTCTGCCTGGCGTGGATTTTCAGCGTAAGAGGAAGGCTCAAATCTCTCGACCGGGCGCGCTGGACCCTGCTCTATTGCGTTGCCGTACTCGCCGTTTGCCTTCTGCCGCTGGCCTTCCGGCTCATCGGTTTCCCGCTGGCGATCGTCTTGTTTATTGTGCTGCAAATTCCCGTTGTTTTTCTCCGGCGGGAAGCCATTTCCGCAAGATTATTCCCTGTCGACAGGGATTCCTGAGAGGTTTTTCCGTGATGCGCCGCATAGCCTGGGGATTGCTGCTGCTCTTCGCCTTCGCGATTCCCTGGGAGTATTCCCTGGAGCTGGGCGAGCCGCTGGGCAACATTGCCCGCCTGGTGGGCCTCTTCGTGCTCTTGGCGGCCATCCCGGCGGTTCTAGCCTCCGGCCGCCTGCGCACGCCGGGGCCGATGCTCTGGCTGACGCTAGCCCTCTATCTCTGGCTCTGCTGCTCCTATTTCTGGACCATCGCGCCGCTGGCGACCCTCGACAAGCTGCGCGGCTACTTCCAGGAGATGATGATCCTCTGGCTGGTCTGGGAGTTTGCCGGCGACGCCCGCGATCTGCGCACTCTGCTGCGAGTCTTCGTCGCCGGCTCCTGGGTGCTGGCCCTGCTCACCATGGCCAACTTCGCCACCACCCAGGCCGTCGCCGAGCAGATTCGATTTGCCGCCACCGGCCAGGACCCCAACGACGTAGCCCGCTTCCTGGACCTGGGCTTTCCACTGGCGGCCCTGCTCCTCAACAGCGAACGGCGCTGGCCGTGGCGCCTACTGGCGGCCGGCTATCTGCCGCTGGGCCTGGTGGCCGTCCTGCTCACGGCCTCGCGCGGAGGGTTTGTGGCCGCCGTGGTGGCTCTGGCGGGCAGCAGTCTTCTTTTGGCCCACGGCCACCCGCGTCGCGTGCTGGCCGGAGTGCTGGCCCTGCCGCCAGCGGCCTTCATGCTCTGGCTGATGATTCCGCGCGGAACCTTCGAGCGGTTGGCCACCGTCTCCGAACTGCTCCACGGCGGCGACCTGAACCGGCGACTGAACATCTGGGAGGCCGGCTGGCACGCCTTCGCACGCGCGCCCTTCTTCGGCACGGGGGCAGGCTCGTTTGTCGCGGCGGCGGGTCTCGCGCCCGTCGACACGGCGCACAACACGGCTCTTTCGATCGCCGTCG
>Ga0182014_10004541_pt1 | contig 15847 bp, 9 predicted proteins | sample 612S2DmetaG_FD_120489 | JGI IMG/M metagenome (GOLD analysis project Ga0182014, IMG submission 120489) | Permafrost microbial communities from Stordalen Mire, Sweden - 612S2D metaG | ecosystem: Environmental > Terrestrial > Soil > Wetlands > Permafrost | place: Sweden: Stordalen | collected... | reverse complement strand
GGAATGTTCGACCAGTTCCGAGAGTTAGTGCGGAAGCTGGCAGGCCACTACGCCTACTACGGCATCACCGGCAATGGGCCGAGCCTAAACCAAGTCCGCACGGCAGCAGTGAAGCTGTGGCACAAGTGGCTGCGGCGGCGAAGCCGAACCCCCGGCGGACTAACGTGGGAGCGCATGAACCGGCTGCTTAGGGAGACCTTCGTGTTCCCCTCTGCCCGAGTCGTACACTCCATCTACAACGCAAAACCGTGAGCGGAAGAACCGTATGCCTTAATTGGGCTAGTACGGGACTGTGGGGGATCCGGTGGGCAACCACCGGCTCTACCCGGACGCTACGAGTGCGGCTCGACCACTGGCTGGTCGCGCGAATACGTTAATGAATTTGCGAAACAGACCGCTAAGCCCGGGCGAGCGGTATCGTTGAGATCGAGAGAGTGGGGAGGATTGAGATTGAGCGGGAACGAGAATACGGACCTTATGCTATGAATATGAACCGACCTTTCACCTTATTGTTGGGCGCTATTGCGGCGCTCGGCATTGTCAGAGAAGCTAGTTCGGCACAGAGATTGTAGAACGTCATCCAGCGGGTGGCGGCTCCTGAGGCCCAGACTACCACCAATGCCGCCAAGACTGTCCGCATCGCGGGCACGGTTGTGGACGCCGACGGCAAACCTGTCGCAGGCGCGCTCTTGGCGTGTTACCAGTATGGCAGCGGGGCCAGACCATTCGACGGCAATGAGTTCGAGGAAAAACAGCGAGTCACCGCGGGGACCAACGGCACTTTTGAATTCCAGGTTCCACCCGTCACGACAGTCCTGCTCGCTCGCAAGGCGGGGCTGGCGCCTGCCTGGGCCCAATACGGGATTCTGCCCACCGATATGACAGGGCAGCGTCTGGTTCTCACACCAACCACGACGCTCACGGGCGTGGTGGTGGATCAAGCGGACAAGCCCGTCGCTGACGCTGAAGTGTGGCTCTCTTTTGCCTGTTTGGTGCGCGACCGGGAGGAGGGAGGCCCGTCGTATTCCTACCTGAGCGGCAAGCCGTTGCGCGAACTCTATTCCATTCGGACGGCAGCAGACGGCAAGTTCGTGATCCAGGGTTTCCCTACCAACACCTCAGCCGAGCCGGCGATCAGCAAACCGGGCATGTACCGGCGCGAACCCCAGCGCAATGTCATTAGCCCCTACACCATGCGGTGGCAACCAGGGCAGCAGGACGTAAAGCTGATCCTCGAACCGGTCGGCCGCATCGAGGGCAAGGTGGTGGCCAAAGACACAGGTCAGCCGTTGGCCGGCTTCAGCCTGTGGCCGCAGCCTACTCAGGGCGGCTATTTCGGCGGCGGGGATCGCAAGACGGCTGAATCCGGTGCCGACGGCAAGTTCCATTTGTCGGATCTGGCGCCCGGCAGCTACGACCTGCTTGCCACATTCGGCACCAACCAGGCACCGGACTGGGTGGCGGAAGGAGTGCGGGTGACAGTGGAGAGCGGGCAGACCACGCGCGACGTGCAGGTCACGGCCACCCACGGTGGCTTTCTGGAAGTCAAGGTGATGGGCAAGAACGATCACCAGCCGGTCGCTGGGGTCAGCGTCAACGCCTCTAAGCAGTCCTACCAAGGCGGCACCGGCTCTGGCACCAACGGCCTTGCCCTCCTGCGCTTGCCCGCCGGTGAATACAAGGTCTCCGCTTACAAGGACAATGCCCGCTCGGAGGGCAGTGACGCCACCGTGGAGGCCGGCCGCACGAACCGACTGGAGATCGAGCTAAACCCGCCACCCATGATCGCCGGCGTTGTACGCGACCCTTCCGGCGCCGTGGTGCCCGGCCTGCAATTGTCCGTTTTCTCTAACTGGGGCCAGAACGGGGGAGCAGCGAAGACCGACACCAAGGGACACTATGAAATGGCCTGGAATCCCCAACGGTTCGGACCTTCGGGGGCAGGCTGTTGCTTGCTCGCGCGCGTTGTCGAGCGGAACCTCGCCACAGCGCAGGACTTTGATGAAAACACGACGAGACTGGATCTCCGCCTGGAGCCAGGCCTGGTCGTCGCGGGCCGGGTGGAGGACGTGAATGGCAAACCCTTGAGCAATGCCACTGTGCGAGTCTATCTCTGGTCAGGAAACTCGGGCTCTCAGTTTGACGAGAAGCCGATCCGAACCGACACCCAGGGGCGGTTCGAGATTACCGCTATGCCGTCGGGCCGGAAGTACAGCCTGGATGCCACGGCCAAGGGCTTCGGCTCAGCCAACCAGAGCATCCAGGAGAGTGCCGATACCAACCGGGTTGAATTGGAGCCGTGTGTCCTCAGGGTCGCGGATCGTAAGCTGGCCGGCGAGGTCGTGGATACAGATGAAAAACCGGTCGCTCGCGCCAACGTGTACATGTATGGCCAGGGCCAGCCTAACGGCTCCGTGAGCACAGATGACAAGGGGCGATTCAAGTTCGACGAGGTCTGCGAGGGCTCGGTCCAACTCTCTGCCAGCGCCCGTGGCCCCTACGGCAGTGCCCAGGCCCAGGGAGGGGACACGAATGTTGTCATCCGTCTTGGCGTGAACCTATCCTCTTCCTCCCAGGCAGCGCCAAAGCGCCCTTCGCTCAAAGGCAAACCGCTTCCCGAACTGGCGGCAATGGACCTGAACAGCGAGGCGGCTCCCGCCGGCAAGCCGGTTTTGCTCTGCCTCTTCGACATCGAACAACGTCCTTCGCGCCGTTTGGTGCGCCAGTTGGCCGAACAACACGACGCGCTCCGGCAAAAGGGGCTTACGGTCTTGGGCCTGCAAGCTGCCGTCACGACCGCCGAATCGTTCAAGGAATGGAAGGACGCCAACCCCGTCCCGTTCCCCGTCGGCCGCCTGGCAGAAAAAGCGGACAAGACCAAGTGGGCTTCAGACGTGGAGTCGTTGCCGTGGCTGATCCTCGCAGATGGTGAATGGCGCGTGACTGCCGAAGGCTTCGCGCTGGATGAACTGGACGCGAAGTTGAAGGCGCTGGCCAGGTAGAGCGATCCAGTGCAGCCTCGATTGAACGCGCCTCGTCCAGCCGCAACCGATGTGCGTGAAGCGTTTGGAGTGCGCGGAGCTTGCTCCCGCTTTTAGGAGCGCGGCGTTGTTTGCAAGCGCCAGCAAGCTGTTATGAGAGCAAACCAAACCATCATTCTCCTGCTGGCCTTGGGACTCGCTTCGGCAGTCAGCGCGCCGACGGACGACGCGGCGAATGCCGCCGCCGTCGCGACAAACATCGCTATCCAGCCCGGCACGTCGGGAACCGTTGCAGCCTCAAGCACCGGAATCAAAATCACTGGCACGGTCACAGACCCGGAAGGGAAGCCGGCGCCCAAGGTGCTGGTGAGCCTGGTTGGCTACTTCTCGCCGACCGGAAAACAGACGGACAGCGAAGGCCACTTCACGCTGACATTCAACCCCAACCAGTCCGGCCCGAGGGCAAGTCAACCTATTGTGATCGCTCGCGACCTGGCCTGCAACCTGGCGGCGGCGCTGGACCTTGAGGAAGGCATGACCAATGCCAACGTGCGCCTGGAACTAGCTTTGACCCTCGCTGGCCGCATCACCGACCTCAACGGTAAAGCCATCACCAATGCTCTGGCGGGGGCGATTTTCCACATCGACGAACATATGCTTGTTCCTTTAGGTCCTGCGGTCCGTTCTGACGCCGATGGCCGATTCGAGATCAAAGGGCTGCCGCCGGGCCGCCAGTATAGCACCAGCATCTCGGCCACAGGCTTCGGCTTTGACCAGCGCATGGTGGAGCACTCGGACACCCTAACCAACCGCGTCGAGCTTCAGCCTTTCCAACTGATGCCCGCCGACCAGCGCATCGCCGGCATCGTGCTGGACGACAACGACAAACCAGTTGCGCGCGCCTCCATTTATTCCCATGGCAACCGGCAGCCGAACCTTAGCGCCCAGACGGATGCCGAGGGTCAATTCTCCATTGCCAGGGTTTGCGCCGGTCCCCTCGAGCTCTCCGCCAACAGCCGGGGCGGAGGCTACGGCAACGTTACTGCCGAAGGCGGCGACACCAATATCGTTATCCGGATGAGCGCCTCGCGCGTCGTGAGCGTGGCGTCGGCCCGAAGCGCCAGCCTCAAAGGTAAGCCCTTGCCCGACCTCGCTCCGCTGGGCTTGACACCAGCCGATGCCCCGGCGGACCAACCGCTGCTGGCCGTGTTCGTTGATGCCGAGCAGCGCCCCTCGCGGCGCGCCCTCCGGCTCCTGGGCGAACAGGCCGCCGCGCTCAAAGAGAAAGGGGTGGCTGTGCTTGTAATCCATACGGGCACAATGGCCGACGATGCCTTCAAGGCCTGGAAACTGGAAGCCGCGTTGCCCTTCCCAGTCGGTTGCTTGAAAGGCGAGCCCGAGAAAGCCCGCGCCACCTGGGGTGCCGGAGGACTGCCGTGGTTAATCCTGACCGACAAGGCCCACCGCGTGACGGCTGAAGGGTTCGACTTGGACGAACTGGACGCCAAGCTCAAGACGCTCGGAGAATAGAGGCTCAGCGCGCAAGCTGGCGTCGGCGACGGCACTTGTTGGCAGTCTGCGAACGGGGTGAACCAAGACATCCCGGCTCTCAGCCCTTTCCCCGGCCCGGAGAACACCCCGGGGGCAAAGCCGCCCAAAGCCACCCCAAAGCTTGCTGACAGCCTGTAAGCCCGGTGTAAGCACGGCGCAAGCAGCGTGTTGTTCGCTAGGTCTTCGCTAAGGTTTCGCTTGGGCTTCGCTAGGGTTTGCGGGGTTTCTACTACTTCCCCGCCTCCACAGTCCCGCAGTGCCTCCTGCATGCGGCACACCACAGCCCTCCATATTATAGAGACGCCGCTGCGCCCGAAATGGTTACGGCGCTTTGGCAGCGCAACTTCCCCATTCGGCCTGCCATGCAAACCGCTTCTCACCCAGGTGCCAACCACCAAGCTGGCAGGTGGCAATGGATTTGAAGAGGCTAATCGCCTGTGACCGGGCGGCGGGCGTCCTTCTTGGCGGCGTGGTGGGATTTATCGGCAAGCATCCGCTGCTTGGCGCGGCGGCTACGACGGCGTTTCTGGCGGCGAATCTTCTCCATGGCTGCGCGCTCAGTGGCGACGTAGCCCTTCTTGAGGGCTTCAACCTTGTCGAGCAACAGGCGGCGAGCCAGGAAGCGGTTGAGTCCCTGCTGGCGGGTGGCCTGGCATTTGACCTGCAGACCGGTCGGACGGTGGAGCAACATGACGCAGGTGGCGGTCTTGTTGACGTTCTGGCCGCCGTGCCCGCCGGAACGGACAAAGGTTTCTTCGATGTCCGCCTCGCGCACGCCGAGTGCGGCCATGCGTTGGGCGAGTTGGGCCTCTTTGTCGGGGCCGACGGGGAACGCGTTCATGGCGGCAAGATAGTGAGAGGAGGGAGGGATTGCAATGGGCGGCGGGAGGGTGACGCGTGATGCGTGATGCATGATTCGCCGGAGCAGGGTGAAACAGCTTGCCGGGGGGCATCTAGGCGTTAGTTTGGGGGCGTGAAACTGCTGTTCATCGCGGACATCGTAGGGCAACCAGGCCGGCGCGCGGTCAAGCAACTCGTCCCCCACTTGCGGCAGAGACACGGCCTGAGCCTGGTGGTGGCCAACGGCGAGAACGCCGCCGGCGGTTCGGGTATCACGGTGAATACGGCGCAAGAAATCTTTGCGGCGGGTGTGGACATCATCACGAGCGGCGATCATCTCTGGGACCAGAAGGAAGTCATGGGGTTGCTCGACGGGGAGCGCCGGTTTGTGCGCCCGCTGAACTATCCGACTGGAACGCCAGGGCAGGGGAGCACCCTCTTCCAGGCGCCGGGGCAGCCGCCGGTGGCGATCATGAACCTGCAAGGCCGCACGTTCATGGCGGCACTGGAGAATCCTTTCCACGCCGCGCTGGCGGAAGTGGAGCGGCTGCGCCAGACGACCAGGATTATCTTCATTGATTTCCACGCGGAGGCGACGTCGGAGAAAGTGGCGATGGCGCGGATGCTGGATGGCCGCGTGAGCGCCATTGTGGGAACGCATACTCACGTGCAGACGGCGGATGAGCAGATCTTCCCGGGCGGGACGGCGTTTCTCTGCGATGGCGGTTTCACCGGTCCGCACGAGAGCGTCATCGGGCGCGAGATCGAGCCGGTTGTCCGGCGTTTCATGACGAACATGCCGCAGAAGTTTGAGGTGGCCAAGGGGGGCGTCCGGTTGCAGGGAGCAGTGGTGGAGATTGACGAGCAAACGGGGCGCGCGACGGGCATTGAGCGCGTATCGGAGTCCCTGGAGCCGTCGTTTTAATGGCCACGCCAGTTAAATCGCAATGGGAGTTCGGCGAGTTGTTCCCGCAGGAACAGAAGCGCAAGGTGTTGTCTGTCACCGAACTGACGTGGCAGATCAAACGGCTGTTGGAAAAGCAGGTGGGCGAGACTTGGGTGACGGGTGAAGTGACGAATCTGCGCAGCCAAAGCTCCGGGCACATCTATTTCACGCTCAAGGACGCCGGGGCGCAGTTGAGCTGCGTTCTGTTCCGCGGCGAGGGGCAGGTGGATCGCTCGCTCTTGCAGGACGGGCGGAAGGTCACGCTGCAAGGCGACGTGACGGTGTATGAGGCGCGTGGGCAATACCAATTACGCGTAACCAAGGTGGAACTGCAAGGCATCGGGGCGCTGCAGGCGGCATTCGAGAAGCTCAAGCAAAAGCTCAAGGCCGAAGGGCTGTTCGCGCTCGAACGGAAACGCCCGCTGCCGCGCTACCCGCAGCGCCTGGGCCTCGTTACCTCACCGACGGGCGCGGCCATCCGCGACGTGCTGCACGTGGTCGAACGCCGCAACCCCGCGCTGGAGATCATCCTCGCGCCGTGCCGCGTCCAGGGCGAGGGCGCCGCAGAGGAGATCGCCGCCGCCATTCGACTGCTCAATGAGTTCAACGCTGCCCAATTGGCGATGGGCAATCGGCAATTGGCGCTGGACCTTATCCTCATCACGCGGGGGGGCGGCAGCCTGGAGGATCTGTGGGCCTTTAACGAAGAAGTGGTGGCCCGCGCGATCTTCGACTCGGCATTGCCGGTCGTCTCGGCGGTCGGGCATGAGATTGACTTCACCATCAGCGATTTTGTGGCCGACGTGCGGGCCGCGACGCCCAGCGCGGCGGCGGAGATCATCACCGAGGGTGTATTCGCGAGCGTCCAGTTCTTGTCCGAGGCTGCCCAGCGCCTTGGCCAGCTCGCGCGACAGCAGATCGAGGACAAGAGTTACGGCCTGGCGCAAGTCGCGCAGCGCCTCGCCCGGGTCCACCCGCGGCGCCGGCTCAACGATTGGCTGCAGCGTCTGGATGACGCGCAAATGAGCCTGCTGCGTTGCGTGAAACAGGGCGCACGACGGCAACGCCTCACCTGGCAGAATCTCTCCGAGCGGCTTGGGCGCGTGCGTCCGGCGCTTGTTCTCAAGCGGAAGAGCGAGGCTTTTACCCAGGTAGCGCGCCGGTTGCACGGCCAGATGCGCCAGCAACTGGAGACGCGGAGCGCCGGGTTGAGCGCGCTCGAAGCTCGCCTGCGTGTGCTGGGACCGGAGCAAGTCCTGGCCCGCGGCTACTCGATCACTACGGATGCCGCGACCGGGAAAGTCTTGCGCGAAGCAAGGCAAGTGGAGGCCGGCCAGCGCTTGAAAACGCGCCTCAAAGCCGGACAGGTCTTCAGCCGGGCTGAGTAATGGCCCTGTCGCGAGAAGGTGCCGGGGAAGTTCGCCAGTTTCCAATCTCCGCTGGACGCGCCGCCGCCTATCTCCTAAACTAGGTTCGTGCCGAGTGCTCCTAAAAACGCGGGCCAGACTAACCCCGCCAAAGCTGCCAGTGTGCCATTTGAAGAGGCTTTGAAGAAGCTGGAAACCATTGTCACCGCAATGGAGGCGGAAGATTTGCCGCTGGAGACCTTGCTGGCCAAGTACGAAGAGGGCACGCGCCTGGCCAAGGTTTGCCAGGAGAAGCTGGCGGAAGCTGAGTTGAAGATCCAGCAGTTGGAGAAGACTGCGACGGGCGAGCTGAACCTGAAGCCAGTGACGCTAGCTGATGGTTCGGGCGATTAAAACTGCGGAGCGTCGGCCCAGGGAAGGATTGACTTCAGCGCCCCAATACTCCATCACCCCAGCACCAGAACTCCCATAATGAGCCGATATCTCGAGATGGTGGACAGTCCGATGCACGTCAAGAAGCTGACGCTGGAACAACTCCAGCAGTTGGCGGAGGAGATCCGGCATGAACTCATCACCGTCCTGGCCAAGAACGGCGGGCATCTGGGACCGAATCTCGGGGTGGTGGAGTTGACGCTGGCGTTGCATCGCGTCTTCAACACGCCCAAGGACAAGTTCCTGTGGGATGTGAGCCACCAGGTTTACGTACACAAGCTGCTGACGGGCCGGAAGGGCCGCTTTCCTTCGATTCGCAGCACGGGCGGCCTGAGCGGCTTTGCTTCGCGCGCGGAGAGCGAGCACGATTGCTACGGCGCGGCGCACGCCGGCACCGCTCTATCGGCCGCATTGGGCATTTGCGCCGCGCGCGACCAGCGCGGCAGCGATGAGAACGTGGTGGCGATCTTCGGTGACGCAGCACTGACCAACGGCATTTCGTTTGAGGCGATGAATAACATTGCGCAGACGACCAAGAAGTTCATTGGCATCCTCAACGACAACGAATGGGGCATTGCCAAGAACGTCGGTGCCATCTCCACCTACCTGAACCGCCTGATCACCCACCCCTCGTATAACAAGCTGGCCCGGGACTTCGAGCGCTTCATGCGGCGGCTGCCTAAGGGCGAAGTGGCGCTGAAGCTCGCGCGCAAGGCCGAGGAAGGGTTCAAAGGCGCGCTGACCGACGTGGGCCTGCAGCCCAGCGCCAGCGGGATGGAGATTGATGGCCGTGGCGGTTATGGCAACAGCCTGATCTTCGAGGAGATGGGGCTGCGATACCTGGGCCCGATTGACGGGCACAATCTCCCGTTGCTGATCAGCACCCTGGAGTTTGCCAAGACCTGTGATCAGCCCATCGTCATCCATGTGCTGACGCAGAAGGGCAAAGGTTATGAGGCCGCGCTTAAGAACCCCGAGAAGTTCCACGGCTTGGGCCCTTATGACGTCGCCACGGGCGCCACGCTTCCTGTCAAGGCGGGCACACCTCCCAACTGGCAGGACGTGTTCGGCCAGGCCCTGGTGAGGCTCTGCCAGAAGGATAATTCCATTGTCGGCATCACCGCCGCGATGCCCAGCGGCACCGGTTTGAAACTGCTGGAGAAGACGATGCCGAACCGCTACTACGATGTGGGCATCGCGGAGGAACACGCCGTCTTGTTCGCCTGCGGCATGGCCACCATGGGCTTCCACCCCGTGTGCGCGATCTACTCGACCTTCCTCCAGCGCGCCTATGATTGCATCGTGCATGACGCGGCGCTGCAGGATTTGCCGGTGATCTTCTGCATGGACCGCGCTGGGCTGTCCGCGCAAGACGGCCCCACGCACCACGGTCTCTTCGACATCTCCTACGTCCGCTCAGTGCCGAACTGCATTGCCATGGCGCCGAAGGACGAAGACGAACTGGTGGATATGATGTTCACCGCAACGCATGAGCGGCATCCGACCTTCATCCGTTATCCGCGCGGCCCGGCTGAGGGCGTGCCAATCAAGGAACAGCCCCGGCTGATTGAGATTGGCAAGGCCGAGGTGATTCAGAGCTTCTCTAATAACGGCAGGCACAAGGTTGCCCTGTTCCCACTCGGCAACATGATGCCGCTCGGGCGCAAGGTGGCCGCTCAATTGGCTGCTGAGGGCTATGATGTCGCCCTCATCAACCCCCGCTTCGTCAAACCGCTGGATGCGGGGGTGACGGAGTTCTTCGGGCGCGCGGCGGACGTGGTCGTCACACTGGAAGACCACGTCTTGATGGGCGGCTACGGCAGCGCGATCCTGGAGTTGCTCAATGAGAAGCGCGTTCGGACGCCGGTGATACAAATCGGCTGGCCGGATCACTTCATTGAACACGCCACGACGGTCGAGGACTTGCGGAACAAGTATGGGCTTACAGTGGAGAACACCCTGGCCAAAGTGCGCGCCGAATTTGCTGATGCCGTCGAGGACCGCCAGAGCGTTGTGGCGCAACTCCGGTGATCACCTTGTGGGGGGGCCGGGTCCCCGCGAAACGAAACCTCGCTCTCCTCCGCTCCGGCGCCCAGCCGTAGCATTTCTGTCTTGAGTTCCCACCTGCCGCTGGTTACCTCTATACATGCGACGAATAAATGCAGCTAACGAACATGGCCTATAAAGACATCACCCCGCCCGCCGGCGGTAAGATCTCAATCAAGAATGGAAAACTGAGTGTTCCCCACAACCCCGTTCTCCCTTTCATCCGCGGAGACGGCACCGGCCCGGACATCTGGGCCGCCAGCCAACGCGTGTTCGATGCCGCAGTGCATAAAGCTTACGGCAGCAAGCGCAAGATCGCCTGGTTCGAGGTCTTTGCCGGAGAGACCGCGAAAAACAAGTTCGATAACTGGCTGCCGGACGACACCATCGAGGCATTCAAGGAATATCTGGTGGGGATCAAGGGTCCCTTGACCACGCCGGTCGGCGGCGGCATTCGCTCGCTGAACGTTGCCTTGCGGCAGTTGCTAGATCTCTATGTGTGCCTGCGCCCGGTGCAGTATTTCCAGGGCGTTCCTTCCCCCGTGAAGCATCCGGAGAAGGTGAACATGATCATCTTCCGCGAGAACACGGAAGACATCTATGCGGGCATCGACTACCAGGCCGGCAGCCCCGAGGCGATGAAGATTCTGGAGTTCATTGGGCGCGAGCTGCCTGCGGCGCTCAAAAAGATCCGCTTCGGCAAAGAAGCCGCCGACCAGATCGGTATAGGGATTAAGCCCGTCAGCAAACCAGGCACCGAACGTCTCGTCCGTGCCGCCCTCCAATACGCTGTGCGGCACAAGTCCAAGAGCCTCACCGTCGTCCACAAGGGTAACATTATGAAGTACACGGAAGGGGCGTTCCGTGACTGGGCTTATGACCTGGCCAAACGCGAGTTCGGCGCCGTGGAAATCGACGGCGGCCCGTGGTGTCGGCTGCCGCAGGGCGTCATCATCAAGGACGCTATCGCGGACATCACCCTGCAGCAGGTGCTCACGCGGCCGGAGGAGTTCGACGTAATCGCCACGCTCAACCTGAACGGCGATTACCTGAGCGACGCGCTGGCGGCGCAGGTTGGGGGCATTGGCATCGCGCCGGGCGGCAACATCAACTACGTTTCCGGCCACGCTATCTTCGAAGCGACACACGGCACCGCGCCGAAATATGCCAACCAGGACAAGGTAAACCCGGGCAGTGTGGTGTTGAGCGGCGAAATGATGTTCCGCTACCTGGGCTGGGACGAGGCGGCCGACCTGATCCTCAAAGGCCTGAACGGCGCGATTGGCTCAAAGCGGGTGACCTACGATTTTGCTCGTCAAATGGCCGGCGCCACGGAGATCAAGTGCTCCCAGTTCGGCGACAATATCATCGAGCACATGTAGTCCGGTTGCGCAGACGCCTGTGCCTGTGGGTCCGGCAGGCGAGATTCTGCCAGCTTGCAGTTCTGTGTTCCTCCGATGCCCTCAGGCCACGGGTGCAGGATTTGCACAAAAACAGCTTACAGATAGGCCCATTATTCCGCCAGTCCTGCACCAGACGCTCACCGGAGCCTCGCCGGAGCCTCGCCGTAGTACCCTCGATCCGGATCGAGGGTACTACGGCGAGGCTCCGGCGAGGCTCCGGTGAGACTATGGGGTATGAATGGGCGTCGAGGGGACGCTATTCCACCCGCGGCACCGAAAGCAGTGAATAAGCCCTGCGCACATCATAAATTGGATCGCCGCAAGCACTTCCACAGTAGTCCCTTTGGTAAGGACGGTGCCGGACGTAGTCTTCACGCCGTTTCCTCTTTATGGTGCGGACTGGCAGGTCAATCAGTGGATTTCTGACGGCAAGTGATGTCAGGATATGACAATCAGCCGCAATCAGGTTCGTTCAGCGCGCCGGCTGCGGCGGGACCGCGTCGCGGGTGAACGGCAGCTCGTCCGCCGCGTGGACTCGGTTGCCTCTCGGGTCTATGAGCGTGGGTGTGACAAAAATGAGCAGGTTCTTCTTGATGGTAGCCTTGGATTCGCTGCGGAACAACCTGCCCACCAATGGCAAGTCACCGAGCATTGGCACCTTGTCCTTAAGCAAGCTTACCGTCTCGGACGGCAGGCCCCCCAAAACAACGGTCTGGCCGTCCCACAACCGCACGCTTGAGCTCATCTGGCGTATCCTCACAATGGGCTCCGGCGGAATGATCCATTTCTTCTTGCCATTGACATAAACAGCCACGCGGTTCGTCTGATCTTCCCGATACCCGAGGAATTCTGTCACCGTGGGAATCACAGTGAGGGCGATTGTGAAACCGTCGGCCAACACACTCGGAATCACGTCCAGCATCGGCCCGAACTCCATCGGCTCGGTTACATACAGGCCACTTTCATCCTCGTTGGTAGTGCTTATTCCCGGCGGCGTCAACGCCCGCTCGTTAATGCCCTTGAGCACAATCAGGACTTCCACCGACTTCATCTGCGCCTGCCGTCCGCTCATGAAAGTGACCTGGGGCTGAGCGAGGAGTTCAGTCCCGCTCCGCTGCTGGAGGGACTGAATGACCGCACGGTATTGGGGGCCCGTCAGGATGCCGGTAAGTGTGGGTGGCGAAGCGAATGTGTTGCGCAATCCGGATGTCAATATCCCATTGGTTGAGCTGGGTGCGATATTTGTGGGGGCTGGGCCGGTAGGATTGCCGGGAAAGGTACCCATGGGATTTATAGCGAGGGGCGAGATGGTATTCGACGTGGTGGCGCCGGCTTGCCCGCCAACCGCGCCGTTGGTCATCAGCACGTTGCCCAGATACCAGTCGAAGCCCAAAGCCTTAGTATCATCCTGGGGAATCTCCACGAACATGCACTTGATGTTGACTTGGGGTGGCGGCGTGTTCAGTACTGCAATCTTTTGCTCGACAATATCAAGATCCTGCAGTGTGGCCCGAACCATGAGCGAGCCCTGGCGGTCATTGTAGTAGATGGACTTGGGTGGCTCCAACTTCACGCCCGCCCTAGCGAGGAAGTCGCGCAAGCCTGGCACGATTGCTCCTGGCCCGTTCGTCAAGGAGAGGCCCGGCTCAGTCTGCAAGCCAGCGAGGAGTGTGTTCGGATCGACTTTAAACCCTCGGATGTAGAGCGGTGGGGGCTCCTCACCGGTCCTGGCTGAGAATACGACGCCATATTCCTGGATCGAATACTTGATCGGCTGGCGGGCGACTTTCACGATGGCTTCCAGAACGTCTGCTAACCGAGCGTTGGTCAGGGGCGGGTTGATCGTGATCGGAATGGTGGACGCATCCAAGGGTCCGGCAGCCGTTCCTGCCTTAGGCAATCCCGTCAGGGGGTCCAGGCTGGCTTCCGGCGGAACCTGCGCGCGCCCGACGGACTCGATGATGATATTGACGCTGAGCTTGTCCGGGTCACGCTTCTGGGTCTCGTCTGCAAGGGAGCGTACTACCTCGCGTAACGGCCGACTGTCGAAAGAGACGCGGTCAAGCTTTATGCGGTCAAGCTTTGTGACAATAGCTTGACGGCCCTGGCTGGTACGGAGCAGGTTAGTTCGGGAGGAAGGATTCGGGACCGGAAGCAACCCCCGGTTGATTTGGCCGGACCGGGCGGACTTGGCCTTCGACACCAGGTCCAGATAGTAGAGGGTGGCTTGGTTATTTGGGTCTTCCTTCAAGGCCAGTTTGAGCTTGGCCTCCGCCTCATCCAGTTTGCCCATTTCGTAGAGCAACTTGCCATCCTGCGTGAGCATGCCGGCCTTGATTTTCTTCTGCGGAAACACGTCATTCAACGAGTCCGGAGGCAGCGGCGCGTTTGTCTCGGCGTCACTTACGCCCGGCGGGGTGCCTGCTCTTACGTCAGGCGTCTCTACCATCGGCATATTCAGGGCCGCAATCTCTCGTTCAATGATGTCGAGGTCTTGAAGCGTGGCCCGGACAAGAAGCATACCCTCGTGACCGTAGTGGTAGAAAAGCGATTTCCCCGGATTCCGCGTGGGGTCCAGATCGACACCCGCTCGCTTAAAGTAGTCAACCATGGGTCGAATCACTTCCGGCAACCCATTCGTCCCAACGGGACTCGTCGTCAAGTGCAACCCCTTAATCAGTGTGTTCGGCTCAACCCTGAAGGTGCGGATGTACAGGGGAATCGTCCCATGCGACTCCTGGGTGTCTTGGTCCAAGAAGCCGGACCTGGAGGGGCCATCGGACGCGGGACCGTTCGTGACTACCTGGTTTACAGGCACCTGAGGGACTTCGTTTGTGGCAGGCGCTTCCCCCATCGGCACGGCCAGGGCGGCAAAACCAAAGACAGCGAGGGTGGGGCCAAGGGTCAGCCCGGCTTTGCGTGGAGGGCGGAAATCCACGAGGCGTTCGATGCGCTGGCGCAGGGAGCTGCGGGATTCGAGGATGCCAACGAGACCAAGGGTGGTGAGCGGACGGTGGAGGGCCAGCTTGGCAACTTCCAGCAAGGTGGGGGCGTAGGCGTCGGCATCCTCGTTGAGCGCCAGCATCACTGCGTCATCCACTGCTTCCTCCCGCACGCGCCGGATGCGAGCGTTGGCGAACCAGAGCAATGGATGCCACCAATACGCAATTTGAAGCAACGCCTGAGCGCAATTGACCCATACGTCCCCCCGGCGGAGGTGGAGCAGCTCGTGCAGCAGCACGGCACGTAATTGCGCGGCCGGAAGATGCTCCGCCAGTGAGCGCGGCAGCAGGATGACGGGACGGAACAGGCCGCACACGGCGGGGGACTGGGGCTGGTCTATTAGTCTGAGTCGCACTGGTTGTCGCAGCTCGGGTAACAGTTCGCTTAGCCGGGCCGGGGCCGCAGTCGCGCGGCGGGCGTCACGGGCGACCTGATACCAGCGTCGCAACATCCATGCGAGCAGCCCTATGCCGACGGCAACCTCGCCAGAGAAGGCCCAGGCGGCGGGCGATAGATGCGGTCGCGGCGGCGCGACAAACGCTGGCGTCGCGGCTACTGAAAACGCCGGACTGTCGCTTGGGCCGTAGGTCACCACGACAGTGGTTCGGCGCGGCTCTGCCGGCACGGTTCTTGCCGGGCGCAGCCACCAGCCGGGGCTCGTCGGAACGGCAAGCGATGGCGGCAGCACCAGCTTTACAAGCACCACCAGCCACAAGGCGTAGCGGAGCGCCGGGCGCAGTTTTCGCCGCATCAGCATGTCCAGCGCGAATAGCAGCCCGATCAGCAGGCTCGATTGCCAGAGCATGGGCCACGCGAATCGGAGAGCGTGGTCGGCCCAAGCGTTCAGCGCTTCAATTGGCAGGTTCATAGGGTGGGTTGTTGGACTTGGGTGTTCAGGACTTCTTGGCCTCTTTCTTCTTTGCCTTGATCAACGATTCCAGTTGGGTGAGCTCATCCGCTGACAGGTTGCCGGTGTCCAGGAGGCACTGGACCATCGGGGTTAGGGCCCCGTTGAAGGCGTGTTTGAGGGCATAGAACAATTCGCCGCGCTGCGCCTGCTCGCGCGTCACGGCCGAACGGTAAATCGTGAGGTTCCGCACCTTCTCGGCGGCCAGCAGACCTTTCGCCACCATACGGTCCATTAGCGTGCGGACAGTGGAATAGGTCCAGGATGTTTGCCGGTGAAGTTTCTCCCGGATGTCGGGCGCGGTGCAGGGCTCGGCATCCCAGACGGCTTTGATAATCGCCCACTCCGCTTCGGTCAGGTCAGTTCTGGAT
>Ga0182014_10004539_pt1 | contig 15849 bp, 15 predicted proteins | sample 612S2DmetaG_FD_120489 | JGI IMG/M metagenome (GOLD analysis project Ga0182014, IMG submission 120489) | Permafrost microbial communities from Stordalen Mire, Sweden - 612S2D metaG | ecosystem: Environmental > Terrestrial > Soil > Wetlands > Permafrost | place: Sweden: Stordalen | collected... | reverse complement strand
GCGGAATCGGCGCCGAACAAGGGGCGTGGAACGAGCGATGTCCGAGCAATTGAGCGCCTGGCAACTGATCCTGAGCGGCGATCCGGCGCTGTTTGCGATCGTGCGGCTGTCGCTTGCCGTCAGCCTGTCCGCGGTGGCGCTGGCCACCCTGATCGGCATGCCGCTCGGCGCGCTGCTCGGGCTGACCGGTTTTCCCGGGCGCCCCGTGCTGGTGGTGCTGCTCAATGCGTTGATGGGGTTGCCGCCGGTCGTGGTCGGGCTCGCGGTCTATCTGTTGCTGTCGCGGTCCGGTCCGCTCGGGTCGTTCGGCATTCTGTTCACGCCGCTGGCGATGGTGATCGCCCAGACCATCCTGATCGTGCCGATCATCGCAGCGCCGACGCGCCAGACCGTGGAAGACCTCTGGGTCGAATATCGCGACGAACTCACCGCGATGGACGTCGGCCCGGTCGGCCGCATGACGACGTTGTTGTGGGACGCGCGGTTCAGCCTGCTCACCGCGGTGCTGGCCGGATTTGGACGGGCCGCCGCCGAGGTCGGCGCGGTCATGATCGTCGGCGGCAACATCGACGGCTTTACCCGCACCATGACCACGGCGGTGGCGCTGGAGACTTCCAAGGGCAACCTGCCGCTGGCGTTGGGCCTCGGGCTGATCCTCGTCGCCATCGTTCTGGCGATCAATGCCGCCGCCTGGGGCACGCGCGCCTGGTCCGAACGGCAGGCGGGGTAATCATGCGGGCGCCGGCTAGCGATCTTCCCCTGGTTCTCGACGAGGTCTCGCTGCGGGCGGGTTCGACCGCGATCCTCGATCGTTTGAGCCTGACCATCGCCCCGGGCGCGCCGACGCTGATCGTCGGGCCGAACGGCGCGGGGAAAACCAGCCTGCTGCGGCTCTGCATGGGGCTCGAGCCGCCGTCGAGCGGTCGCGTCAGCTGGGGCGGCCGTACCGATCGCGCGATGACGCGCCGCGCCATCCTGTTCCAGCGTCCGGTGATGCTGCGAAGAACCGCTGCCGCCAACGTCGCCTATGCGCTGGCGCAGGCCGGCACGCCGCGTCAGCTGCGTGCGGCGCGCGTCGAAACCTTGCTGGAACAGGTCGGGCTTTCCGAACTGGCGCAGCGGCCGGCGCGGCGGCTGTCGGGCGGCGAGCAGCAGCGGCTGGCGCTGGCCCGCGCGCTGGCGCGCGATCCGGAAATCCTGCTGCTCGACGAGCCCACCGCCAATCTCGATCCCGCCGCCACGCGCGGCGTCGAGGAGATCGTGCTGAGCGCGGCAGGGTCCGGCATCAAGATCGTGATGGCCTCGCACGATCTCGGCCAGGTGCGCCGGCTGGCGGGCGAGGTGATCTTTCTGGTCCGCGGCGCGCTGTGTGAGCAGGGTCCGGCGCAAGCGTTTCTCGATTCACCGGCGACGGCGGAAGCCGCCGCCTTCCTGCGCGGCGATCTCGTGATTTGAATTGCGGAAGCAGCAATCCATGGCACTTCGCTTTTCATCGTTCGTACCGGCGGTCCTGATCGGCATCCTCGCCGCTTCCGCCGCGCAGGATCGATCGATCGTGGTGGCCTCGACCACCTCGACGCAGGATTCCGGGCTGTTCGGCTATCTGCTGCCGATCTTCAAGGCCAGGACCGGCATCGAGGTGAAGGTGATCGCACAGGGCACCGGCCAAGCACTCGACACCGGGCGGCGCGGCGATGCCGATGTGGTGCTGGTGCACGCCAGGGCGCAGGAAGAAAAATTCCTCGCCGAGGGTTTTGGCGTGAAGCGACTTGACGTGATGTACAACGACTTCGTGCTGGTCGGGCCGAGGAGCGATCCCGCCGGTATCAAGGACAAGGACATCGAGACCGCGCTGAGAATGATCGCGGCGAAGGCCGCGCCTTTCGTCTCGCGCGGCGACAGATCGGGCACCCATGCGGCGGAACTGGAGCTCTGGAAGCGGGCCGGCATCGATATATCAGCCAGCAAGGGGTCCTGGTATCGCGAGATCGGGCAGGGCATGGGGGCGGCGCTGAACACCGCCAGCGCCATGAACGGCTATGTGCTGTCCGACCGCGGCACCTGGATCTCCTTCAGCAATCGCGGCGATCTGGCAATTCTGGTGGAAGGCGACAAGCAGCTGTTCAACCAGTATGGCGTCATGCTGGTGAACCCCGCCAGGTTCGCTTCCGTGAAGCAGGAACTCGGCCAGGCCTTCGTCGATTGGCTGGTCTCGAGCGAAGGCCAGGCGGCCATCGCCGGCTACAGGATCGACGGCCAGCAGCTGTTCTTTCCCGACGCAAAGAGGAAGGGATCGTGATAATGCGTCGCTCCTTCACGTCGTCCCGGCGAAAGCCGGGACCCATACTCCGAGGCCCTTCGTTCGGGCAGGATATTAGAGACCTTCCGTAACCACTGCAGCCTGTGATTTTGGGTCCCGGCTTTCGCCGGGACGACGCGGGGATCTTAGGGTATTGGTTGCCAAGAGGACGATACGTGGTCCACCATTTCCAGATGATCCCGACCCAGCGCTTGCCGGCTACGCTCACTTCGCTCGATGCGGCGGTCGCGCAAGTGCTGCGTGGCGTGGCTCCGGTCGCGCCCGTGGCACTTCCGCTTGCGGAAGCCCTGGGCTGCGTCGCCGCGGACATGCCGCCGCTTCATGCGCATCCCTCTCGCGACACCGCCGGCAGCGATGGCTGGGCGTTGCGCGCCCGCGATCTCGTCGGCGCCTCGTCCTATTCGCCGCTGCCGATGGCCGTTCCCCCGGTCTGGGTCGAAGCCGGCGAAGCCCTTCCGGCGGGATGCGACTGCGTGATCGATGCCGACCTGCTGGATCAAACGGGTCCGCTGGTTCAGGCGCTGGCGGAAGCGATACCGGGGCAGGGCGTTCGCCGCGCCGGCGCGGAAATCGCCGAGGCCAGCACAGTGATCGCCTCCGGGCGCAGGGTTCGCCCGCTCGATCTCTTGATCGCGCGGGCCGCGGGGCTCGACAGGCTGAACGTGCGCCGCCCGCGCCTGTGCTTCGTCAACATCCCCGCAAGTTCGGGCGCGGCGGTGACGGCAGAGCTGATGGCGGAAAGCGCGCGCGGGGCCGGAGCCGCTGTCGTCTGCGCCGAAGCGCCAGGGCGCGACGCCGCATCGATCGCCAGGGCATTCGAAGAGGCGTTCGAACCCGGTGCGTGCGATATGCTCATCACCACAGGGGGCAGCGGCGTCGGCGGCCGCGATGCTGTTGTCGCAGGTCTGGCGCAGCGCGGCCGGGTGCTCGCCCACGGCATCGCCTTGCAGCCGGGCCGCACCGCCGCCGTCGGCCGGATCGAAGGCGTGCCCGTGATTGCGTTGCCGGGTGCGCCGGATCAGGCGCTGGCGGCGTGGTGGACGATCGCGCTCCCGGTGCTGGACCGGCTGTCCGGGCTGTGGCCGCGTCCGCGCGTCACCCTGCCGCTCCAGCGCAAGATCGCCTCCAGCGTCGGCATCACCGAAATCGTGCTGCTCGAGCAAATCGAAGGCCGATGGATGCCGCTGGCGGTCGGCGACCTCTCGCTCGATGCCATCGCCCGCGCCGATGCCTGGCTCGCCGTGTCCGGCGGGGCCGAGGGCTTTGCGGCGGGCACGCCTGTCGATGCCTATATGCTGCGGGACTGATATCGGTCTATGAGTTTCGACATGACCAACGCGCCCCTGCCGAAATACCGCGACCCTGTGGATCAGGATCAGTTCCTGACCATCCTGTCGCGCGAGGAGGCGCTGGCGCGGTTCGAGGCCGCGTTGTTTCCGCGGCCGGTGGCATCCGAGCCGCGGCTGCTGTCGGATGCGCTCGGCCGCACCCTGGCGCAAGACGTCGTGGCGCCGATCGACGTGCCGCCGTTCGACCGCTCCAATGTCGACGGCTTTGCGGTCCGTTCCGCCGATCTCGCCGGCGCCGGCGAAGCCACCCCGGTCCGGGTCAAGCTGAACGACGAAGTGATCGCCTGCGGCACCGCGCCAACGCGGCCGGTCAAGTCGGGAACCGCGACCTCCATCGCCACCGGCGGCCCGCTGCCGCGCGGCGCCGACGCCGTCGTCATGGTCGAGCACACCCAGCCTTCAGGCGAACGCGAGATCGAGATCCGCCGCGCCGCCTCGCCCGGACAATTCGTCTCCTATGCCGGCTCCGACATCGCGCGCGGCGAGGCGCTGCTGCGCGCCGGCACCGTGATCGGCTCGCGCGAGATCGGCATCTGCGCCGCCTGCGGGATTTCCGAGGTTTCGGTGGCGCGAAAACCGCGCGTCGCGGTGATCTCCACCGGCGACGAACTGGTGCAGCCGGGCCAGCCGCTGAATCCAGCCGAGATCTACGACACCAACGGCGCGATCGTCGCCGCGGCGGTGAGCGAGAACGGCGGCGAGGCGGTCTTTCTCGGCGCCGTCGCCGACGACGAGGAGAAACTCGAGGCCGCGATGCGCGGGGCGCTCGATTCCTGCGACATGCTGGTGCTGTCCGGCGGCACCTCGAAGGGCGCGGGCGACCTCTCCCATCGCATCATCGCGCGGCTCGGCCAGCCCGGTATCATCGCCCATGGCGTCGCGCTGAAGCCGGGCAAGCCGCTGTGCCTGGCGGTCTGCGACGGCAAGCCGGTGGTGATCCTGCCGGGATTCCCGACTTCCGCGATGTTCACCTTCCACGACATGATCGTGCCGGTGCTGCGGCGGATGGCGGCGCTGTCGCCGCGCTCCGATGCCAGGGTCGTGGCAAAGGTCCCGGTACGGATTGCTTCCGAACTCGGCCGCACCGAATTCGTCATGGTGTCGCTGGTCGAAGGCGATGGCGGCCTGATCGCCTATCCCACCGGCAAGGGCAGCGGTGCCATCACTTCTTTCGCGCAGGCCGACGGCTTTCTGAAGATCGATGCGCTGGCCGACCAGATGCCGGCCGGGACCGCGGCCGAGGTGACCTTGTTCACGCCGCATGTGCGGGTGCCCGATCTCGTCATCGTCGGCAGCCACTGCACCGGGCTCGACCTGGTGACGGCGCAGCTTGCGCGCATGGGATTGTCCGTGCGTTCGATCGCGGTCGGCAGCCTCGGCGGCCTCGCCGCCGCCAGGCGCGGCGAATGCGACTTCGCCCCGATCCATCTGTTCGACGACAAGTCCGAGAGCTACAACGCGCCGTTTCTCAGTCCCGGGCTCGAACTGGTGCCGGGCTGGCGGCGGATGCAGGGCATCGTGTTCCGCAAGGGCGATGCCCGGTTCGAGGGATTGAGCGCGCAGGCCGCGGTGCGCGCCGCGCTGGCCGATTCCGCCTGCATCATGGTCAACCGCAACCAGGGCGCCGGCACCCGCATCCTGATCGACCGGCTGCTCGGCGAGGCGCGCCCCGACGGCTACTGGAACCAGCCGAAGTCGCACAACGCGGTCGCCGCCGCGATCGCGCAAGCTCGAGCCGACTGGGGCATGACCATCGCCCCGGTGGCGCACGCCGCGGGCCTCGGCTTCATCGCGCTCGCCGAAGAGCATTATGATTTCGCGCTGGTGACGGCGCGCAAACATCGCCCGGCGGTGCAGGCGTTTCTGCGGGCGCTGGCCTCGGAAGAGAGCCGCGCCGCGCTGGAGGCGGCGGGGTTCCGGAAGGCGTAGGCGTGCTCCTCAGAGCCTGACCCAGAACGCAGTCAATGGAATGGGCGCTTTTTTGCAAAGTTCGTCATGCCCGGCCTTGTGCCGGGCATCCACGTCTTGCCGGTGTAGCAGCAAGAAAGACGTGGATGGCCGGGACAAGCCCGGCCATGACGAAAAAGAGAGTCATATTCGGTTCGTTAGAAGGAGACTGAAAATGCTGGATGCATTTTCAGTCAGACTCTCAGGATGAGGTCGGAGTTGTGTTCACGATTTCTCCGGATGAGGATCGAGCAAACATCACCCCCCGTCCAGCGCCGCCAGCCGCTCGGCCTCGGCGATGTCGTCCATGGTATTGGCATTGAAGAACGGATCGAGTTCATCGACCGGCCACTCCACGGTGGCCAACGGGTAGCGCGCGGTCCAGCGGTCGATCTTGCGGATGTCTTCGTCCACCAGCGCGTGGCGGAGTTCGTCGCGCAACGCCACGCTCCACAATCCGATCACCGGATGCGACTGGCCGTCGGAGGCCGCGACCGCGAGCTGCGCATTCTCCGCGGCCCGCGCCGCATGCAGCCGCGCGACGAGGTCGCGCGGCAGGAACGGGCAGTCGGCGGCGGCGCTCAGCACCCATTGAACGCCGGGACGGTTCGCCGCGGCCCAGTCGAGCCCGGCCAGAATGCCGGCGAGCGGCCCCGGAAAATTTTCCACCGTGTCGGCGATCACCGGCAGGCCGAACGATGAAAACCGCGCCGGATCGCCATTGGCGTTGAGAATGAGCCCGTCGCATTGCGGCTTCAGCCGCGCGATCACGCGTTCGAGAATGGTGCGGCCGCCGATGGTGCGCATCGGCTTGTCGCCGCCGCCCATCCGCCGCGCCAGCCCGCCGGCCAGCAATATTGCGGGGGTCGCCGGAGTTTCAGTCGTCACGCTCGGTACCCTTGCGCTTGTGACGCGCCGATTCCTCTTCGACGAAGTCCAGATTCTGGTCGTAGACGATGCGCTCCTGACCGGCCAGCGCGATGAAGCGTTTGCCGCGCGCGCGGCCGACCAGCGTCAGCCCGACCTGCCGGGCCAGATCGACGCCCCAGGCGGTGAAGCCCGAGCGCGACACCAGGATCGGAATGCCCATCCGCACCGTCTTGATCACCATTTCCGAGGTCAGCCTTCCCGTGGTGTAGAGAATCTTGTCGCCGGGATCGACGCCATGGCGGAACATCCAGCCGGCGATCTTGTCGACGGCATTGTGGCGGCCGACATCCTCGGTGTAGCAGACCGGCGTGCCCTCCTTGCACAGCACGCAGCCATGGATCGCGCCGGCCTCGAGATAGAGCGAGGGCATGGTGTTGATGGTGTGCGTCATCTGGTAGAGCCAGGAGGTGCGCAGCTCGGCCTGCGGCAGTGCGACGCTTTCCACCGCTTCCATGAGATCGCCGAACGCGGTGCCCTGGGCGCAGCCCGAGGTCTGCGTGCGCTTCTTAAGCTTGGCTTCGAAATCGGTGTGGTGGGCGGTGCGCACCACCACCACCTGCAGGTCGTCGTCATATTCGACCTCGGTGACGACGTCGTCGTACTTCAGCATGTTCTGGTTGAGCAGGTAGCCGAGCGCCAGATATTCCGGATAGTCGCCGATCGTCATCATGGTGACGATCTCCTGTGCGTTCAGGTACAAGGTCAGCGCCCGCTCGACGGGGACGTTGATCTCGACGGTCGCCCCGGTCTGGTCGGTGCCGGCGACGCGTTCGGTCAGCCGCGGATCGTGCGGGTCGGGGACGATCAGGGGGATGGGCGCCTTGTCGATCTTCATCATGGCTCGCGAGCCTAGCATGACATTGCCTGCCAGCCGATATAAAGCACGCAGACGCAAAACCCAGCCCGGTTCCGCCGGCGGCCCGGAGAACGCAATGAAAGTGATTGGCCTCGCAGGCTGGAGCGGCGCCGGCAAGACGACGCTGCTGTCGCGGGTCATCCCGCATTTGCTCAAGGAAGGCTTGCGCGTTTCCGTGATCAAGCACGCCCATCATCATTTCGACGTCGACGTGCCCGGCAAGGATTCCTGGGTGCACCGGCAGTCCGGCGCCACCGAAGTGCTGGTGTCCTCGGCCAACCGCTGGGCCCTGATGCATGAGTTGCGGCAGGATCCCGAGCCGCAGCTTCCGGAGCTGCTCGCCAGGCTGTCGCGGGTCGATCTCGTCGTCGTCGAGGGGTTCAAATCCGGAGCGCATCGCAAGATCGAGGTGCACCGCGCCGCCAACGGCAAGCCGTTCCTGTTCCCCGAGGATGCCGCGATCGTGGGCATTGCGGCCGATGCCGCGGTTGAAACCGCGCTGCCGGTGGCCCATCTCGATGACATCGCAGCGGTGGCGGCTATGATGCGGAATTCCGCGATCCCGGTCGAGGACCTGCTGGCGCGCGGCGCCGGCGGAACCTGATTAATAAGGAAGCTTTGGCAAGATATGGCGCAACTGTCCGACGACTGCTTTGCCTTCGGCGGCCCGATGATGTCGGTCGATGAAGCCGTCGGCATCATCGCCGCGCGGGTGACGCCGGTGCGCGAGGTCGAGACCGTGGCGCTGAAAGACGCCGACGGCCGCATTCTCGCCCACGACGTCGCCGCGCCGCTGCCGCTGCCGCCTTTCACCAATTCCGCCGTCGACGGCTATGCCGTGCGTGGGGCCGACCTGCCACGGGATGCGGAGGTCGCCTTCGCCGTGACCGGGCGCGTCCAGGCCGGCTCCGCGGCCGGCGCGGCGCTGCAGCCGGGGCAGGCGGTGCGCATCTTCACCGGCGCGCCGATGCCCGAAGGCGCGGACACCGTGTTCATGCAGGAGGACGTGCGGCTCGACGGCGAAGGCCGGGTCGTGCTCCCGGCCGGCCTCAAACCCGGGGCCAATGTGCGCCCCGCCGGCGAAGACATCGCGGCCGGTGCTGCCGCGCTCTCCGGGGGCCGGCGCTTGCTGCCGCAGGATGTCGCGCTGGCGGCGGCCTTCGGCCTGACCGAACTCGAGGTGAAGCGGCGGATCCGGGTCGCGGTGTTCTCGACCGGCAACGAACTGGTGTCGCCCGGCGGGGAGCGCGGGCCCGCGCAATTGTTCGACTCCAACCGCTTCATGCTGATGGCGATGCTGGCGCGGCTGGGCTGCGAGGTCAGCGATCTCGGCATCCTGCGCGACGAGCGCGCATCGCTGGCCGAGGGCCTGAAGCAGGTGGCCGGCGGTCATGATCTGATCCTGACCACGGGCGGCGTTTCCACCGGCGAGGAGGATCACGTCAAGGTCGCGGTCGAGAGCACAGGCTCTCTGGTGCTGTGGCGGATGGCGATCAAGCCGGGACGTCCGGTCGCGATGGGGATCATCGGCGGCACGGCGTTCATCGGATTGCCGGGAAATCCGGTGGCGAGTTTCGTCACCTTCGTTCATGTGGTGCGGCCGACCGTGCTGGCGCTGGCGGGCGCCAGCCAGCATCCCCTGGTGGCGATGCCGGTGCGCGCGGCGTTCGCCTACAGGAAGAAGATCGCCCGGCGCGAATATGTTCGCGTCACCTTGCGCAGGGCGGCCGACGGCGCGCTGGAGGCGACGAAGTTTCCGCGCGAGGGCGCAGGATTGTTGTCGTCGCTGGTGCAGACCGACGGGCTGGTCGAACTGGGGGAAGCGGTCACGGCGGTCGAGCCCGGCCAGATCGTCGGGTTTCTCTCCTATGCCAGCCTGATGTGAGCGCCGCCTCGTAGCTTCGTAGGGTGGGCAAAGGCGCGCTTGCGCCGTGCCCACCGATAGCCGATGAGGTTTGAGATGGTGGGCACGCTTGCGCTTTGCCCACCCTACGAACCGATGTGAGGCGCATCGGCGTGGCCGGTTGACGATCCAGGCCGGCTTCGCCAAGGATGGCCGCATGACCACCACCAAACTCGACCTCACCGGCCTGAAATGTCCGCTGCCGGCCCTGAAGACCCGTAAGGCGCTGAAGGCGCTGAAGCCGGGCGATTGGCTGGAAGTCCATTGCACCGATCCGCTGTCGGTGATCGACATCCCCAATCTGATCCGGGAAACCGGCGACAAGGTCGAGATCACCGAACGCGCGGAAGACCGCATCGTGTTCCGGATCGAGAAATCGAACGGACTTTCTCGTGCCGACACGCCGTCCTGAAGCGTGGGGTGGTTGCGAGGCCTGGATCAGGACGCCGGAGCGATCGTCGACCAGCTGCCATTCTGATAGAGCCGTGTCGCCTTGTCCTCGTTGGTCAGGTCGATCTCGACGGCTTTCGAAACCGCGATCATGGCGTCCTGGCTGAGCATGGTGCCGGTGGCGATATTCTGCTGGAACCAGACCAGCACCACGTCGACCGGCGTGAGCGTGTCCACGCCGAGTTCGATGGCGCCTGGCTCCACGAACATCGGCTGTTGCTGCTGTATCCCATCCGGTCCGGTCGCAACGCCGATCAGCCCGGGACAAACCGGCCCGTAATTGTTCACCAGCGTGATGCTGTCGGATGGGCCGCCGTTGGCGGCCGGCCCGATCACGCCGGCAGAATCGAGGGTGGCCTGCTGGCCAAGGCCGATGTCGACGGTGTTGGTTTCGACGTTGACGACGGCGCCGGCGTTGAACGAATTGGTGGCGAACCGTTGATAGTTCGGAGGCCAGGTGAATGAGTTCGTGGTGAGATAGTCGCCATAGGCCTGCCACACCACATCGTAAGTGTCATTCACCTTCCGGGCGAAGCACATCATGTAATTGGCAGCCTTGAGAAGCTCGTAGTCGGCCGGCGCGATCTGGATCAGCACTTTCTTGGTCATGGTCTGGATCCTCTGGACGAACGGTTGGGAAGGTGGCTGGCCCGGTCTAGGTCGTGGACCAGTTGCCCTGCGAATATGTCGTCCTCACCAAATCGACCGCGGTCAGATCGAGCTCGACGGCCATCGATACATCCTGATTGGTGGTGGTGCTCGGGCCGATGCTCTGCTGGAACCAGACCCGCACCCTCTCGACCGGCGTGAGTACGTCGGTGCCCGTCGCGATGGCGAGCGGCGCCACGAACATCGGCAGCGCCCGTTCGACGCCGTCGGGTCCGGTAGAGACGCCGGTCAGCCCGGGATGGATGGGCCCATACTGATTGATCATGGTGATGCCGTCGGCCGGGCCGCCGGTGACCGCCGGCTCCATGTTGCCGTCCGGGTCGAGGACGGCCTGCTCGCCGGGGGCGATGCTTACGGAGTTGGTGTCCATCGTCACCACGCCGCCGTTGGCGGTGAAGTTGTTGGTGCCGAACAGCTGATAGAGCGGAAGCCAGCTGAACGGATTGTTTTGGAGATAGTCGCCGTAGGACTGCCACACGACCGTGTAGACACCGTTGACCATCCTGGCAAAGCACAGCTGGTACTGATTGGCCTTGAGGAATTCGAGATCGTTCAGCGCGATCTGGATTTCGACTGATTTTGCCATGTTCGCAGTTCCCTTCGCGGCGGCAGGTGTCGGCCGGTCGGCAACGATCGGCGCCGCCTCTCGCACCCGCTTTTGTCCGCAAAACCTAAACGTTTTCTGCTTATGAATGCAATCAATGATGGCATCATGACATCTGCTGAAATCGCAGGCATGGGGCGTGAACACTTTCAACTCCGCCCGCATGGTCCGCGCAGGCCCCTGGAGCCGGGTCCGAGGCCGGCGACAAGGTCGGGATCACCGATCAGATCGTGTCCGTGATCGAAAAAACGAATGGCCCGATTGCAAATACGAATTGAGACTCTCCGCGATGGCGCCGCCAGCGGAACAAAATCTGGTCAAGTTCCCTTGGCTCCCTGTGTCCCGAGCTGGGAGGAATGCCTGACATCGCTACCTTTGGCCTATCGACACGGGGCACGGCTTCTGCCCCAATTACCGCTCTCCGTGGGGCCGGAGCGCCGAGTCGCGGCGGTAATATCGCACGCAATCCAGGGTAGAGCGTGTCCCGGACCCCGAACTGGCGGCGTCGCGCGGCATAACCGGTCCTCCCGGGTGTTGGATTTTGCGCTCTCCGGTCCGGTGTGGTTCGGAATGGTGCGGGGCAGCAAGTCATATGCTTGTGCGGGGATTGAGAACTTAAGATAAAGGGAATCGTGGATAGCAGACTGGCCCGGCAAGAGGGCGGCTGCAGGGGAGGTTTGAATGGCTACCATTGAGAACGCAGGGACGGTGTCCGGCAACGGCGCGGGGATTTTCGATCGCGAGCACACGGTCGCAAAAGCCGGCTTCAATCGCTGGCTGGTGCCGCCCGCGGCGCTTTGTATTCATCTGTGCATCGGCATGGCCTACGGCTTCAGCGTGTTCTGGCTGCCGCTGTCGCGCGCGATCGGACTGACGGCGAGCAAGGCTTGTCCGGACATGCCGCTGATGCAGGAACTGTTCACCACCACCTGTGACTGGAAAGTGGCCAGCATGGGCTGGATGTTCACGCTGTTCTTCGTGCTGCTCGGCGTTTCGGCGGCGATCTGGGGCGGCTGGCTGGAGCGGGTCGGTCCGCGCAAGGCCGGCGCGGTGGCGGCGTGCTGCTGGGGCGGAGGTCTCCTGATTGGCGCGTTCGGCGTCTACGTGCATCAGCTCTGGATCATGTGGTTGGGCGCCGGCGTCATCGGCGGCGTCGGTCTCGGCCTCGGTTACATCTCGCCGGTGTCGACGCTGATCAAATGGTTCCCCGACCATCGCGGCATGGCGACCGGTTTCGCCATCGCAGGATTCGGGGGCGGCGCCATGATCGGCGCGCCGCTGGCGAATTTACTGATCAACTACTTCAAGACGCCGACCTCGGTCGGTGTCTGGGAAACCTTCGCGACCATGGGCGTGATCTATTTCGTGTTCATGATGATCGGCGCCTTCGCCTACCGGGTGTCGCCGGCCGGCTGGCAGCCCGACGGCTGGACTCCGCCGGTGAAAGCCAATGCGATGATCTCGTCCAACAACGTCCATCTCAAGGACGCGCACAAGACGCCGCAGTTCTGGCTGATCTGGTGGGTGCTGTGCCTGAACGTGTCGGCCGGCATCGGCGTGATCGGCATGGCCTCGCCGATGTTGCAGGAGATCTTCGCCGGCAAGCTGATCGGATTGCCCGACGTTGGCTTCAACGCACTGAGCGCCGAGCAGAAGGTCACCATCGCCGCGATCGCGGCGGGTTTCGCCGGTTTGATCTCGCTGTTCAACATCGGCGGCCGGGTGTTCTGGGCGTCGCTGTCGGACTATATCGGTCGCAAGAACACCTATTACTGCTTCTTCCTGCTCGGCATCCTGCTCTACGCGGCGGCGCCGACCTTCGCGGCGATGGGTTCGAAGATGCTGTTCGTGGCAGCGTTCTGCGTCATCCTGTCGATGTATGGCGGCGGTTTCGCCACCGTGCCGGCCTATCTCGCCGACATGTTCGGAACGCAGTTCGTCGGCGCCATCCACGGCCGGCTGCTGACGGCATGGTCGACCGCCGGCATCATCGGCCCTGTCGTGGTGAACTACATCCGCGAGTTCCAGCTCGCCGCCGGCGTTCCGCGCGACCAGCTCTACAACACCACCATGTACATCCTGTGCGCCATGCTGGTCGCCGGCCTGATCTGCAACTATTTGATCAAGCCGGTCGACGACAAATGGCACATGAGCACCGACGAGGTCGCCAGGCTGCAGGCCGCGAGTGCGAAGAACGAAGCCTCGATCCAGCACGGCTCGTTCGGCATCGGCAAGGGTGGTCTCGATGCCAGGGCCGCTTTGTTCTGGGCTTTTGTCGGCATCCCGCTGGCCTGGGGCGTGTGGAAGACACTGGAAAGCGCGATCAAGATCTTCTGATCGCCGCCTCTTCACCGCGGGACGGCAATCGTTGTCCCGCGGTCTAAAGCCTTGTCAGATCAACCCAGGAAAAATGAGACTTGAGGGGAAATTTCATGCTTCGCACCAGTGTTTGTCTCGCCGCCTTGCTGCTCGTCGCAGGCCTGCATGCGGCGTCTGCCCAGACCACCGCTCCGGCGGCGACGGCTCCGGCCGCGACTGCGGCTCCGGCCGCCGCAAAGCCTTCGAGAATGAAACTGACGGTCGAGAAGCTGAAGGACATGAAGGCCAAGTGGAGCGCCAACAAGGGCAAGCTGAAGGCGTGTCGCAAAGAGGTGAAGTCGAAGGGGCTGGCCGGCGACGACCGCTGGTTTTACATTGAAGACTGCATGGACAAGACCTGAGGTCTGCGGCTCGCCAACAGACGTTGATCGAGGGGGCATGCAGCTGCGGCTGTGTGCCCCTTAAATCATTATTCATGCACGGCATTTGCTCTTGGCATGTGGCATGCCACGAACTAGAGTCGCGGCGCCAAAGCGGAGAATGAGACGTCCCAATGAGTCATGATGTGCAACAGGTCCGCTCGTTCGAACATCCCGGCGAGGGACGAAAACGCGCCAAATCGACTCCGAAAGGACGCCAGATCGATCCGACCGCCGCGCAGGAGGTCGAACTGCTGCTCGGCGACCGGCCGCGGCGGCGCGATCTGCTGATCGAGCACCTGCATCTGATCCAGGACAGATATCATCAGATTTCCGCAGCCCATCTCGCTGCGCTCGCCGACGAGATGAAGCTGTCGTTCGCCGAAGTGTTCGAGACCGCGACCTTCTACGCGCATTTCGACGTGGTGAAGGAAGGCGAGCCCGACATTCCGCCGCTGACCATCCGGGTATGCGATTCCCTGACCTGCGCGATGCTGGGCGCGGAAAAATTGCTGCACGAATTGCAGAACACCGCCGGCCCCGGCGTCCGCGTGGTGCGCGCGCCCTGCGTCGGCCGCTGCGACACCGCGCCAGCGGCCGAGGTCGGCCATCACTTCGTCGACCACGCCAGCGTGGCAAGCGTGCTGGCTGCCGCCAAGGGCGGCGACACCCACGCGCATCTGCCCGGTTATGTCGATTACGACGCCTATGTCGCCGGCGGCGGCTATACGCTGTTGCGGCGGCTGCGCTCGGGCGAATTGAAAACCGAAGATCTGCTGAAGTCGCTCGACGACGCGTCCTTGCGCGGGCTCGGCGGCGCCGGTTTCCCCACCGGGCGCAAATGGCGCGCGGTGCTCGGCGAGCCCGGGCCGCGGCTGATGGCGGTCAACGGCGACGAGGGCGAGCCCGGCACCTTCAAGGATCGCTATTATCTGGAAACCGATCCGCACCGTTTTCTCGAGGGCACGCTGATTGGCGCGCATGTGGTCGATTCATCCGAGGTCTACATTTACATCCGCGACGAATATCCGGCCTCGCGCGCAATTCTCGAACGCGAGATCGCAAAGCTGCCGCCGGGCGGCCCGACCCTGCATCTGCGGCGCGGCGCCGGCGCTTACATTTGCGGCGAGGAATCCTCGCTGCTGGAAAGCATCGAGGGCAAGCGCGGCCTGCCGCGGCACAAGCCGCCATACCCGTTCCAGGTCGGGCTGTTCGGGCTGCCGACGCTAATCAACAACATCGAGACGCTGTGGTGGGTGCGCGACATCGTGGAGAAGGGCGCGGACTGGTGGAAGAGCCATGGCCGCAACGACCGTCACGGCCTGCGCAGTTATTCGGTGTCGGGGCGGGTGAAGAACCCCGGCATGAAGCTCGCGCCGGCGGGCGTCACGGTGCGCGACCTGATCGACGAGTTCTGCGGCGGCATGGCGGATGGACACACTTTCCACGCCTATCTGCCGGGCGGCGCGTCCGGCGGCATCCTGCCGGCGTCGATGGGCGATATCCCGCTCGACTTCGGCACGCTGGAGAAATACGGCTGCTTCATCGGCTCGGCCGCGGTCATCGTCCTGTCCGATCAGGACAGCGTGAAGGGTGCGGCGCTGAATTTGATGCGTTTCTTCGAGGACGAGAGCTGCGGCCAGTGCACGCCATGCCGGGTCGGCACCCAGAAGGCGGCGCTGTTGATGCAGAAGCCGGTCTGGAACCGGGAACTGCTGGAGGAATTGAGCCAGGCGATGCGGGACGCCTCGATCTGCGGCCTCGGCCAGGCGGCCTCGAATCCGCTGACCACTGTGATTAAATATTTTCCGGATGAGTTCCAGCCGAAAGAGGCCGCGGAATGACAAAAATACAGTTCGAACTCGATGGCCAGCAGGTCGAGGCCGTCAACGGCGAGACCATCTGGCAAGTGGCAAAACGCGGCGGCCACGAGATCCCGCATCTCTGTTATTCGCCGGAACCGGACTACCGGCCCGACGGCAATTGCCGCGCCTGCATGGTCGAGATCGAGGGCGAGCGCGTGCTGGCGGCCTCCTGCAAGCGCACCCCGAGCGTCGGCATGAAGGTGAAGTCGGCGAGCCCG
>Ga0182014_10004538_pt1 | contig 15853 bp, 16 predicted proteins | sample 612S2DmetaG_FD_120489 | JGI IMG/M metagenome (GOLD analysis project Ga0182014, IMG submission 120489) | Permafrost microbial communities from Stordalen Mire, Sweden - 612S2D metaG | ecosystem: Environmental > Terrestrial > Soil > Wetlands > Permafrost | place: Sweden: Stordalen | collected... | reverse complement strand
CTGGGCGCCGAGGCCCACAAGATCATCTCCAAGGCCCTGCGCGACAGCATCCAGCACGCCCTGGACCACCGCGAACAGGCTCTCGAATACGCCATGCAGTTTGCCCGCGACCTGGACTCGCGGCTGGCCAACCGCTTTGTCAGCATGTACGTCAACGAACGCACCCTTGACTACGGCGCCGACGGCCGCGAGGCCATCCGCAAGCTGCTCGACCTGGGCCACGAGCGCGGCATTATTCCCATAAAGCCCCAGGTAGACTTCGTCGATTGAAACCGGCCCGGCTGCTGGCTGGCCTCGCAAAAACCCCGAGCGGCAAAACTTTAATGAGAGCCGCCGGGGCAGAGTGCCAGTCAGCCCAGGCGCAGTACTTTGGGCACTCACATTTGCGCCTGAAAGTCATTGAAGATAGACAAGAATCTTGGTTTGCTCTCTAAACAATTTCTAACCTTCGCCGATGCATCCATCATGGAGGCCTTCCAGGATGCTCGCCAACTCTACGCCCGTTTTTCTGCTCGCATCGGCTGATCCCACTCTGCTGGCCGCCTTTGAGCCCGTTCTTTCCACCGGCGGAGCGCGCGTGGAAATCTATCTCTCCGCCGAGGCCGCTCTGCCGGCGCTCACCGCGCCCCATGTGCCCACGCTGGCCCTGCTCGACGTCACCCTGCCGGGCATGGAGATGGGCCAATTGCTCGCGGCCGCGCGCGCCGAAGCCTGCGGCAGGCACTTCCCGATTCTTCTGATCTCGGATACCGTGAGCCGGGAGTGGACCGACCGGCTGGCGGAAAACGTCATCGACGACCTGGTGCCGCGCGCGACCGAGCCCGCCTTCCTGCGCCTCCGGCTCGATGCCGCGCTGAGCCACCACAGCAAATCGCGCGAACTGGAACTGCTGCGCGAGAATGCCGCACTCAATTCCCAGACCGACCTGCTGACCGGCGTCTACAACCGCCAAACCATTCTCTCCATGCTGTTTCGCGAAACCGACCGCGTACAGCGCATGAAGAGTTCGCTGTGCATGATCCTGTTCGACATCGACGACTTCGGCCACTGGAATGCCCGGCTGGGTTCGGCGGCCTGCGACGAACTGCTTTGCCAGGTGGTGGCCCGCACCACGCGCCTGCTGCGCAGCTACGACCTGCTGGGCCGTGCCGGCAAGGACGAGTTTCTGCTGGCTCTGCCCGGCTGCAGCAGCGTCAACGCCGTGATGATGGCCGAGCGCCTGCGCGCCGACGTCTTCTCAACGCCCTTTCGCGTGGGCCGCGACGCCATCCGCCTTTCGGCCTGCTTCGGCATTGCCTCCAGCCTGGGCCGCTCTCCGGTCGTCGTTCTGCGCGATGCTGAGCAGGCGCTCCAGTTGGCCAAGACTACCGGTCCTGAGACCATCCAGTGCGTCGGCGACTGCCCGCAGCCCAGCGCCGCGCCGGTCCCCTTCCTCTCGCCCACCTCCGGTGACGAACTGCTCGCCTGGTAGGCGCCAACGAGAGCCCACAGCTGGCTTGAGGCCTGTATTCCTGGGTGATTTGAGGCGAATGCCTTCTGGAAGCTGTTGCTCAGACCGCCGGCCGGACCGGTTTTTTCTGCCGAGGGTCGAGTTCGGCTTCGGCGGCGTGGAGGTCGGACTGGCGGTCCATCCACTCGTCGAGGCGCGAGCGCTTGAAGCGCCAGCGGTTGCCCAGCTTGAAGGCGGGCACGAAACCCTCGGAGGCGTACTTGTAGAGTGTGTCGGGCGAGATGGCGAGGTACTCCGAGGCCTGACGAATGTCCATGACCTCGCGCACCTCGGGAACCAGCAGATTGGAGCGGGCAGCGGCGTTGCGCACGAAAACCTCCCGAGGCGGAAAAGGAAATAGCCTTAGAGAAAACTCCGGCAATTCCGCCGGTAGTCTTGTATATAACGCGGATTTGTCAGCCTTTCAAGGGGTTTTCTAGCAGTTTCTGGAAATTCCTGGCTTTCAGGACTCCGATGGGGTGGCCTGAAGGTGAAGAAGCTGGCAATGGACGCAGCGGGTTGCGTTTTGGCTGCCGCCAGCCGCAAGGGATTGCGTTGTTACGACGGATGGTGCGCTTTCATGCTACTTCTGGCCGTCCGGACGAGGCAGCGGGGGCTGCTGCCCGTTCTCGGAGCCGGTCGAGCCGGAGGTCGAGCCAGCCGGAAGGCGCTGGTTTTCGAGGCCCTCCAGCCGCGCCTTGATCGCGGTGAACTCCAGGGTGGCCGTCGTGTACTCCGCCTGCGGGGGCAGGATGCGGGCAATCTCCTGCTGGGTGCGCAGGATGCGGCTGGGAGTCTGGGGGTGGCCGGCGAAGAGCTTGGCCACCGCGCCAGGATTCCGCTTTTCCAGGGCCTGCACCCTCTCAAAGAAGCTGATGTAAGCCCGCGGGTCGTAGCCGGCCCGGTAGATGTATTGCACGCCCAGGTAGTCGGCCTGCTCCTCGAATTCGCGGGAAAACTGCATGAAGGCGGCGGGCACGACGATTCCCGAGGCCGCCGAGAGGCCGCAACCGGCCCAGCCGCCCACCATAATCAGCGGGATGGCGCCCAACTGGGTGTAGCCCAGGCGGGTCATCTCGCGCGCCGCGTGGTGGGCGCAGACGTGCGCGATCTCATGGGCCATCACCCCGGCCAGTTCCGCCTCGTTACCGGCCTTCAGAATCAGGCCGGAGCTGACGAAGAGGAAGCCGCCGGGCAGCGCGAAGGCGTTGATCTGCTCCGAATCGATCACCTTGATGGTGAACGGTTGCTGGCAATCAGAGTTCATCACAATCTTCTGGCCGATGCGGTTCATGTACCCGGTCACCAGCGGATCGGAGATCAAAGGAACGCTCTTTTCGATCTCCAGGGCATAGAGCTTGCCCATCCTGCTCTCGGTTCCGGCCGAGTACCAGTTGCCCAGGCCAGGGCCGCCGATCCGGCGGTGGCCCACGGCGCTCACATCGTCGATCGAGCCCGGCTTCACGTTCGTCTTCCGGCTGCCCGGCTCGATTGCCTTCTCTGGATTGACGGTGTCGGCCGGAGTATCGCCGCCGACGGGGGTGGTTCCGGGCGCCGGCTGGGCCGTTGGCGTGCTCGGCGGGGCGGTGCTCGGCGGAGTGGGCTGCGCCCATGAGCGCGCGGTCAAGGCAAGAGCCAGCGTGAGCACAGCCAGCACTGCTGCATGGGAAGCTCGCCGAACTGTCCGCATGGCCTCACCTCCGGCACCACTCCATTCTCGCAGCTTACAGCCCTGCCGTGAACCGTTCTGTTTCCATACAGCAAATCTATAGCGAATATGTTAAGCTGGCTTAAGCTAGACGGTTTGGAGGGGAAGTCATGCTGAAAGTCGGAGCCTTCGAGGCAAAAAATCGATTTGGTTCCCTGCTCGACCGCGTCGAGGCCGGCGAGGAGATTCTCATTACCCGCCACGGAAGGCCCGTCGCGCGGCTGACCCGGCCATTCACTGAATTTGACCGCGAGCAGGCGCGAGCGGCAGCCGTGCGAATCCGGCAACGGGCGATGGAAACGAAGACAGGTCCATTCAACTGGGAGGAATGGAAGAGCTACCGGGATGAAGGAAGGCGGTGAGCCTGGTCATCGACGCTTCCGCCACGCTCGCCTGGATTTACCCGGACGAGATCACGGCGCTCATTGAAGCCGTCTTCGACCGGGTCATCGAAGAAGATGCGTGGGTTCCTACCCTTTGGCGCATCGAGGTTGCCAATTGCCTTGCGGGAAGCGTTCGCCGCAATCGCCTCAGCCTCGCAAAGCGGGATGATGCACTGTCCAATCTGGCTCGTCTGCCCATCTTCGACGATGCCGAAACAGGGGTGCGCGTCTGGGACAAAACCCTGCTCCTGGCAGACCGTCACAAGTTGACTGTCTACGACGCCACCTATCTGGAACTGGCCCTGCGCCTTTCGCTGCCGCTGGCCACCCTCGACGACGACCTGCGCGAGGCCGCGCAACGGGAAGGCGTTGCGCTGCTGGGGAAGTAGCTGAGTTTGGCGAGCGGGAAGAGCACGCCACAGGCCTGTAAAGAGTCCTTGATTGCGGAGCAGACGTACTACCGCTGGCGCAAGGAGTATGGCGGACTACAGGTGGATCAGGCGCGGCGGCTGAAGGAACTTGAGCAGGAGAACGCAAAGCTGAAGCGGTTGGTGGCAGATCTGAGCCTGGACAAACTGGTGCTGAAAGACATCGCCTCGGGAAACTCCTGAGCCCTGAGCGACGGCGTAGTGCGGTGGACCATGCCAGTGAACACGGCATGAGTGAACGGCGAGCGTGTTGACTGGTCAATCAGCCACGCAGCACGCAGCGCTACCAACCGACACAGCGCGAAGACGAAGATCAACTAACCCAGGCCATCATTTCGCTGGCCAGCCAATATGGACGCTATGGATACCCCACCCCAGCGACGAAGACCTGTCGCCGGGGACCCCGGACCGGCGCATCACCGCGCTGTTGAAGCGGGCTGGCTGGCAAGTGGGCAAGGATCGGGTGGAGAGGATCTCCAGTCCAGGAAGCTCGGAGCGTTATTGCGCACGTTCCCGGTATTCTCCGGCCATTCTTGCGGGAGTGAGTCAGCCTATGTTCACTCAGCGCTTTAGCTTCGAGTACTGTTCCTCCGTCAGGCTCAGGAAAACTCCGCCCCTGCCAATCTCGATTGCCTGGTCCAGTGCCTGCCGGCTCTCCAGGTTTGACAACCCCCGCCCAGCTCAACCAACTCGACGACCTTGCCCGGTGAAGCGAAGCACAGCTTCTTGGGCAAGGGGGTCTTGAGATCGAGCTCCAGGAACTGGCAGTGCCAGCCATTGCGGCATTGGAACGACATGTACACTCGGTGCCGCGAATCCTGGCTGGTCATGGATTCAGTATAGGCGAATAAGAGGCGAAGAGTATCCGCAATCCGAGGTGCCGCGGCGTATCCAATTGGCCATGAAACCAGCCAAGCCCAGGGTCAAGGCTTACAAGACGACACGATTCGGTGTGGGAATGCAGCCCGGCACTGTCGAGTGGGAGTTGAACCCGCGTAGGCTCAGGGCGGAGCGACACGATGAGAACCGTCAGCAGGCCGCAGAAGAATGAGTTCAAGCGATATCCGTTCCTCTTTCCAAGCAGGACAAGGCGGTCTCCAGAAGGCCTCACGGCCTTTCTGTGTTCCAATGGGGTTGAATAAGGGGTGACGAAGGAACAAGCTGAAACCCGCATTTTCACTGGGTGAAACCCCTCTTTTGCCCCCGCTGTAAGAATTCCTGTGAGTCCACTTGGGTCTATTTCGGCACTTTATACTTCCAGTAAGTTATTGATAACACACGCGATATACACTTTCCCAAGCTGAATGTCGCCGGTTCGATCCCGGTCTCCCGCTCCAAAATCATCAACAGTCCCGACCTTTTGTCCTAAATCGTCTGTAATCCTGCTCTCCCGCTCCAAAAGCCTCAAAAGTTCATGTAAAACCGTCTTGAAGCGGCGTCCGGCTTGCCCTCTAACCCCACGCATCCACGGTGACAAACCGGTGGCTCGCCTGGTAGCGCGCAATCAGTTGGCCGGCCGCGGCGACAGATGGGGCGCGGTTGGCCAAGCTGTCCAGGTGGCTGCCGTCGTGGAGCACAATGTTGGCCGCCCGCCGCCGCCGCTCCAAGCGGTCGATCGAGTGCATCAGCCGCGCCGCAATCCGGTCGGCGGAAGGCTCGCGCCAGTCAGAGGTCATCGCATTCCACAGCACCGGCACCATCCCCAGCCGCCTTGCCGCCCGCAGCACCGCGGGCCGGCGCGCGCCAAAGGGCGGACGAAAGTAGCGCACCGGCGCGCCGGTAATCTGCTCCAAAGTCTGGCTGGTGCGGGCCAGTTCCTCCTCAATGCGGCTGGAGGCGGCCAACGCCAGGTTCAAATGGCTCCAGGAATGGCTCCCGATCAGGTGACCGGCATCGGCGATGCTCCGCACCAGCGCCGGCTTGGCCTGGGCGCGGCTACCCATCATAAAAAAGGTCGCCCGCAGGCCGTGGCTGGCCAATAGCTCCAACAGGCGCGGCGTCCAGGCCGGATTGGGCCCGTCGTCGAAGGTGAGCGCCAATTCGCCGGGCCGCGCGGGGGCAATCAGCGTGGGACCGAAGAGCTGCGAGCCGGGCCACATGGCCGCGTAGGCGCAGCCGCCAGCGGCCAGACCCACTCCGGCCGCCGCGCCTAGCCCGGCAGAGATTCCTGTTGCCAGAGGTGAAAGCATCCTGCCCTTTAGTGTGCCGCGCCGAGGGGGGCAAGGGCAAGCAAAAGCCAACACTCGCTGCCGCCGCCCAAGACCTCGCGATGAAAAGCAAGAACTCGCAATTGGCACTCCGGCCGGCCATTCCCTGCCCCAACAGCCCGCTTTCCGGCTAACCTAGGCCGTGCTTTTGCGTCCAACCAAAGCGCCAACTCCCTACGGAACCTTGCCCGGCCCCATCTGGCCCCGTAGAATAAAGCATTGCAGGAGTTTCCAAGGCAAATGACGCTCAACCTTCGCAGGATTCTTTTTGTCGCACTGGGCTGCGGCCTCGTTTTTACGCTCGTCCCCGTCCTCGAAGCCCAGCAGACGGACAATCCGCCTGCTCAGCCAGCGCCGGCCAACGGCCAGGATCAGACCGCGGGCCAGGCTGTAGACCCGCTCAAGCGCCAGCGCTCCGACAAAGAGAAGTGGGCGGCCCAGAGAGCTGTCCGGCAGGAACTGAAAGGGGCCTATAAGACCTGGCTGGAACAGGACGTGGCCTACATCATCACCGATGAGGAACGCAAGGCCTTCAAGACCCTCGGCAACGACGAGGAGCGCGACGCCTTCATCGAGAATTTCTGGCTGCGGCGCAATCCCAATCCGGATTCGCCGGAAAACGAGTTCCGCGAAGAGCACTACCGGCGCATCGCCTACGCCAACGAGCACTTTGCCGCCGGAAAGCCCGGCTGGAAGACCGACCGCGGCCACATCTACATCGCCTACGGCCCACCCGACACCATTGATGCCCACCCCTCCGGCGGCAGCTACCAGCGCCCCATGGAAGAAGGCGGCGGCGAGACCTCCACCTTCCCCTTCGAGGTCTGGAACTACCGATTTATCGAGGGCATTGGCGAAAACATCACCCTCGAATTTGTCGATAGCTGCCAGTGCGGTGACTACCACTTCACCACCGACAAAACCGAGAAGGACGCCCTGCTGCACACCCCCGGCGCCGGCCTGACGCAGTCCGAGCAAATGGGTCAGTCCACCAAGGCCGACCGCTTCCAGGGTGGCACCGGGCAGTCCAAGGAGTTTGACAACCTCGAACTGGCCTCCAAAATCTTTGCGCCGCCGCCCATCAAATTCAAGGACCTGGACTCTTTCATCTCCGAGCACAAACTGCTGACCGGCCCAATCTTCCCCTTTGATGTCCGCACCGACTTCATCCGCGTGACCGAAAACACCGACCTGGTTCCCGTCACCCTGCAGATCAAGAACCGCGACGTAACCTTCGTGACCAAGGACGGCGTCTCCAAGGGCGTGGTGAATATTCTGGGCAAGGTCACCACCATTACCGGCAAAACCGCGCAGACCTTTGAAGACACAGTCGAGATCGAGCAGCCAGCCGAACTGCTGGAGAAGTCGCTCGACCGCGAGTCGGTCTACTGGAAGGCTCTGCCGCTGCTGCCGGGGCTTTATCGCCTCGATATAGCCATCAAGGACGTGAACAATCCTGACCACATGGGGATTTACGGACGCGCCCTGAACGTGCCCTCCTTCCGCGATGAAAAGCTGGGCGTCTCGTCGCTGATCCTGGCCGACCGGATGAGTCCGGTCGATTCGCACTCCATCGGCAGCGGCAACTTTGTCATCGGCAACACCTACATCCGGCCACGCGTCAGCGCCAACCCGGCCACGGCGGTCAAATTCAAGCGCGACCAGCAGCTCAACATCTGGATGCAGGTTTACAACCTGGGCATTGACGAGGCCACCAAGAGCAACCACGCAATGGTGACCTACCAGATTGTCAAAACTGTCGCCGCCACGGCTAGCGTACCCGCCTCCGACACGGTGGTTTTTGAGAAACTATTGGATTCAAAGGAGTTGGGAGCCCACAGCGACCAGGTGACGGTGGAGAAAACCCTGCCTATCGCGGGGCTCGAACCGGGAAAGTACAAGGTGACGATCAAAATAAATGACGCAATCTCGAATCAGGAGATTGCGCAATCAGCGCCTTTTGTCGTGGAATAGTATGTATTCAGCGCAACAGGCCTACCAGACGCAAGATTCGGGGGCCCGCGCCGGTTCGATTTGGAAGCAGATTGCCAGGGACGCCGCCAACTCATCGACGACAGTGATGACGCGCAGGCTCCATCTCGTTGTTTTAGCTTTGCTGATTGCCTTTAGCAGCGCTCCGCTCCATGGGGCCGCGCCTGGGTCGATCTCCGGCGTGGTGCGCGACTCGACCGGCGTTCCGCAGATCGGCGCCCAGGTCCAGTTGCTGCGTTCCGATCTGACAGTCATCGCCAGCGTCTACACCGACGCACGCGGCCGCTATCTGATCTCCTCGATTCTGCCCGGCCGCTATGCGGTCAAGGCTACGGGAGCCTGGTTCCTGCCCGCGCTGCGCGAAAACCTCCGCATCCGCTCCGCCACCGTCGTCAACCTTACGCTGAACACACTCTACGAGGTGATGCAGTGGCTGCCAGCCGAGCCGCGCGCCAGCAGCGCCCCCAACGACGATTGGGCCTGGACGCTGCGTTCGGCCGCCAACCGCCCCCTGCTGCGCTGGCTCGAGGATGGCCCGCTGGCGGTAGCCTCCGACAGCTCCGGCAAGCACCGCCGGCTGAAGGCTCGCCTGATGGCCAGTGGTCAGCAGGGCGCCTTCGGCGAGAGCGGCGAGCGCATCTCCGCCGAGGTTGAGGACACGCCCTCCGAGAGCCGCGAACTGCTGGCCCACGTCGATTTTGCTCCCGGCACCGATGCCCGCCTGGAGTTCATGCTCGGCTTCCGCCAGGATCTGGGCATGGCCGGCTCCGTGCAGTCGGTGGCCGCCGTGGCCCTCCACCCGGAGCTGAATGTGGCCGGCGCGGAAGGGCTGGACCAGGTCGCCGTCCGCACCTGGGAGACCATCCATTTGGGAGACGAGGTCGAGGTCGAGGCAGGCTCCGAAGAGGCGCTGACCCGGCTCGATACGCCCTCCCCGGAGACCCAGACCACCATCCTGCCCTTTGCCTCGGTGGGCTGGCACGGTGGCAACTCCGCCATAGGTTACCGCTTCAGCACCTTCCAACCCAGCGCTTCAGGCTCGGAGAAGACCGCGGCCCAGAGCTGGCTGCCCGCGCTCTCTGCCCGCAATGGCGCTCTGCTCATCGAACACGGGAGCCATCAGGAACTCGGCTGGGAGCGGCGCACGGACCGCTCCAGCGTCGCCGTGCTGGTCTACGGCGACAAGCTCGACAACCCGGCCGTCGAGGCCATGAGCCACCTGCCGGCCGGCGATTCCGCGGCCGCCATTGTGCTTTTGGACAGCAACAGCGGCCTGCTTCACGCGGCCGGCCCTGATTTTTCCACCGTGGGTGCCGTGGCCTCCTTTGAGCACAGCCTGCCCGGCGGCAATCACCTCCGCCTCGGCTACGCCGATGGCGACACGGTTGTTCTATCCAGCCTTCCGGCTGGCTCGCCGCCGGCCGCCGCCACCCTGCGCCAGGTACTTGCCGGCCTGCATCCGCGCCGCACCCAGACCTACACCATCTCGCTCTCCGGTACGCTCGACGGCACCGGAACACGTTGGCAGGCCAGCTACCGTTGGCAGCCGGCCGACACCGTCACCCCGGTTGCTCCCTTCGCGCTGGACGCCGCCGCGCCCTACCTCAACCTGCATCTCCGCCAGCCGATTCATCTGCGCCCCGGCAGCCCCCTCAGCTTCGAGTTGCTGCTCGATCTGCGCAATCTGCTGGCCGAGGGCTACCGTCCGTACCTGTTGAGCGACGGCTCGCTCGTGATCTTCGCCCAGGATCAGCGCGGCTTCAGCGCCGGGCTGGCATTCAACTTTTAAAGCACCATCCTCTCTACTTTTCCGCGTTTTGAGGCAGGCCGTCTTCTGTGCTATATTTTTCAAGTGGCGGCAAGGGCGTTGTATGCTGTATCCCTATGCAAGCACCTCGGCCGCACGGTTTTTCTGAGGACATGGACGCGTAGCTCAACTGGCAGAGCATTCGGCTCTTAACCGACAGGTTGTAGGTTCGATTCCTACCGCGTCCACCAATATAATCAATTAGTTAGGGCGATTCACTCCAGAGACATTCTCCGATACCGGGGAAAATACCGGGGGACTCCGCTTCAATTCTGCTTCCATTGATGCTCTCCACCGCTCCGCTCAGATCGTCAAGAGAGAAGTGCCCGTACCGCTTGGCCATGAGTACCATCGTGGACGAACTCCAGCCCGCAATCTTGGCAACTTTGGCAATCGGGATTCCCGCATTCAGCATCCGTGAAACTGCCGTGTGTCGCAGGTCATGGAACCGGCAAGCAAGCGGCGCGATCTTCTCTTTTGAGTCCGTCTCTGCCGTCTCTCCTTTCAGAATCTTGGCTGCCCTCAGTCTTGCCGCCTCCCACGCTTCTTTGATACTCCCGATGGGCTTGGAAGGGTCAATGTCGTAAGCCTTCGCACAGAACTTGTCACCAGCCGCGCCGTACCGCTCTGCCGGGAAGACGTAATTCTCCGGCTTGCGCTCTGGGAAGTGTGTTGCCCAAAAGCTGAGAGCGGCGATTGCCCTCTGACTCAGGGGAATAATGCGGCCCGTTCCGGCAGCCGTCTTGTCTTTGCCCCATTTCAGGCAGCGATTCTCAAAGTCCACACAGCCCCATTGCAGCGTCCGAATCGTGCCGTACCGCGCTCCGGTCTCAATCGCCAGCGTGACGAACGGCACCAGAGAGCGGGAACGGGACTTCCCGCAAGCCTCTAGCAGCGCCGATTCCTCTTCCGGGGTGATTGCCCGTCCAATGTCATCCCGCGTTGCCAGCATCTTCACATCGGGCTGCAACCGCGCCCATTGGCCGAATCTTTTCAGAATTGCCCGTAAGGTTCCGATCTCCAAGTTGACCGTCTTTGGGGAAGCGTCTGCGTCAACCCGCTTTTGCTGGTATCGGGAAATGTCCCGCGCTTCCATGTCGCACACCAACTTGCGGCCCAACTCCGGGAGCAGATGGGCAAGGTTGGCTTTTTCAATAATCACGGAACGCGGCGCAAGCGTGGCCTTTTTCATCTCCAGCCATTCCTCTGCCGCAACAGAGAGTAAGCGGGGCTGTTGCTGTTTCCTTATGCCAGCCGCGCCCTCTTCCAATTCGCGCCGCCGCTTGTCTTCGATCTTCCCTACAAGCGTCTTGGAAGAGGTTCCCGTGCTCTCCCGAATTCGTTGCCCGTGGAAGATAAAATCCATTGTCCAAACCTGGCTCCCCTTGTAGCGAAACAGTGACATACCTATTTCCCCCCTTTCCGCTTTTTGCTTTCTGTTGGAGCCTTCGATTCCGGCTCGGCTTTCAATTTCTGTTTGTCCCTGAGGCGTTTCATTGCCGCTGCAACTCGGCATTTTGAGCTGCAATAGAACTGCTTTGCGCGCCTTCGCGGATAGTTTTCACCGCACCTTTGACAGATTGCCCATCCCCCCGCAGTGCCACTGCTCCACATTGCCAGTGCGTATAATGCCGTTAAGATGTCTGGGCAGTAGAGACCCGGAATAAATTTCTTCGCTGCTTGATGCCACCAAACGACAAACCGCGTTTTGTTCAAACCCACGGTGAATGCTTTGGAAAGAGCAAAGGCTGCTGGCCTGACTTCAAAGCCGATTTCCCCCTTGAATTCGAGTTTTCGCGCCACATTCTTTCCGCTAGGTTCTAAGCCCGGATGAAGGCGCGGGGCGCCCTTGCGGCCTGACGCTTCTGCAACCTCGGAAGTAGATAAGGGCTTCCCAGGGTCGATCTCGAATGAGAAGCTGGCCCGCACATCACCGGAAGCTGATCTGAACGTCCGTTTTCCATCACCGTCTTTTTCCGCTTCGATAAACCAGCCTTTAGGACTCAATGGGTCGAGCAGAGCGGGCAAATACTCCAGTGCCTTCGTGTCTAAGGTGACCTCTGGCGACCAGTCCCCAGCATTCAGCCGATCTTTCAGGGCGAGCATTTCCCGGAGCCGGTCCCATTCCGCCCGGTCAATGGCCCCGTGTTCCTTCTCAATTTCCTTGCGCTTTCTTGGGCTATCCAAGCCGTCTATGAAAGACGGCAACAAGCGCCGAACACTGGTTACAGGTTTGTCGCTCCAGACAATCGAGGGTACGAATCCCTCTGCTTTCTCAGGGCCGGAGTCGAGCAATACCGGAATCTGTCTCTCCGGCATCGCAAGGTGCGTTATCGCTTCGTGATTGTGATTGCTTCTCATTGATTGCATTCACTCTCAATTCCGTTTATAGCTTAGAAAGCAGCAGGAAGCAAGCAAAAAATCACCAAAGCACTCAGGAGGAAAAATGGCGGGTTCAAACACAGCAAGGCTCAGGAGTCTACCGGAGGCGGCAGAGCGCCTTGGATTGTCAGTCAAGTGCCTGCGCGGTTGGGTATGGCGGCGCACCATCCCCTACGTCAAGGTGGGCCGCGCCGTCAGAATCTCAGACGAAACCATTCAAAAGATCATCGACCGGGGCACGATGCCAGCCATTGAGGACCGCGCCTGATGGCGCGCCGGGATCGAGCAGTTGCAACCGCGGAGCGGTCCGCTCTTCATCTGGTTCCGGAGAATGAACCCGCCGTCAAATGGGCAGAATACCCGCGCATCGAGCCGGGAGATTACCCTGCATACTGCAAGCGGGCAAAGTGGTACTGGGAACCCGGCTTCAAACGGTGGACTTGCATCCTTCTATTCGATGTTTTGAAAGAGGACCAAAATACTTCGCTTAGAATCATTCCGATGTGGTTCAACGGCGGTGCCGGGAAAAGTCCCAAGGCGGGCAGGCGCACACTCTACCTACCGGCATGGGTAAAGGCCAATGGAGGCCCGCCTGCTCGCAAGGATCGTCTTTCCCCATCGGTCTTCGTCCGGCGCATGGCACGGGTGAGAGTCGGAGATACAAAGGGACCGCTTCCTTACTCGGTTGTGCGGCAGATTCTCGAATGGTCCACGGGTACACCAGTCAATCCGTCACACAGTCAAGGAAGGCATCAATGAATCGCCGCGCAATCAGCAGCTTGGGAAATTCGTTTGTCAATGGAGGCGTCTGCATGAAAACTGCGGGTAAAGGATAGGGCCGTAGATTCGGCCCTTTGCCGGGGTCGAGGTGTAGCACTCACACCCAATCGCACACCAAGGGCGGGCAGCGTAGGAGCGCCGCCCGCAAAGGCATGAAATACCAGATTGAGCAAGCGGCCCGCTGTGAACGGGCCGCGTAAGGAATGTCGAAATGTCTAACTCCATCTTATCAGAGAAAGAGCTTCCCGACGGCTCGCAGCTCAATGGTTCGCGTCGATGGGAAGCTGTCAAAGCTGCGCTGTTGGCGAATTTCTACAAGCCGGACATAGGGGCGGCGCAGGCTCTGTTTGCGTCTGTAGACGGCCCATCCATCCCGGACCAGAAAGCCGTCGAAGCCGGTCCCCAGAATGGCCGTTGCCTGCTCGTACCCGCGCCCCGGTTGAATGCTATACACCGTAAGCTGGTCACTGCTGAAGGCCCACATCCACCACAGCTTTCCTCCCACCTTCCAGCCCGTTTCGTCCGGTGTCACGCTGGGCGCGCCGCGAATCTGTTTGACTAACTGCTGGTAAGTAGGTTCCGCTTTCCCGGCCACGCGCGCCAAGGCTTGCGCCAGTCCGCCGCGGCTCACCGGCAACCCGAAGACGGTCTGGAGAAGCGCCGCCGTTTTGCCATACGACAGGCCCAAACCTTTGTTCATTTCCGTGGCCAGCGCCACCACTCGCGGCCCCAATTGCGACGCCGCGCTGCCCACCGCATCCGAACTCTGGCGCGGATGCGGGCCCTGGACCTGCCGTCCGCAATGCTTGCACCGGCCCATGTGGATATGAAACTCGATCCGTTCCACCTGGGGCGGGGGGATCTCGGTCTGATACTGCTTCTCGATCCTGGTTTCTTCCAGTTCGCCGCCGCAGTGCGGGCAACAGTCCGGCATTTCGGCTTCTAGCGTTTGATCGATCGGAGAAGGAATCGGACGGCGACTGCGGCAGCCGTACTTGGCCCCGGCTTTCCGCCCCGGCTTGGCAGGATGAGCTTTTGGCGGGCGCCGCGAGAACGGCGCCGCTTGACGCTTCGCGGCGCGTTGCGCCTCTTCCAGGGCACGTAACAACTCTTGAACCCGACGTTCCAACCGCTCGTTGGCGGCTTCCAACTCCCAACTCTTCGACTCAACCGAGCATTTTCCTCAGCCTGCGATTCCATGCGTTCAGATTAACGCCGGTCTGAATTGCAACAAGTGCCTTTCTTGAGGCGGAATCAAGACGCTAAACAAATACTGATCACTATTGAGTTGCTGTGTATTGCTATCAACATAAACGACGACAGTATTTGGATTCGTCAGCAGGGAGGTCTGGCCCGGCTGTGCGGCGAAATCCGGGAACAGATCATATGCCGCAAGCATGATGGTATAGGTCGTAAAGCTACTGCTGCTGGTGATGGTGCTGACCGTTCCGTTGATGGTCTGCGGCAACAGCCTTATCGTGGCCATCGGTGTGTATGTAGGACCTCCAAGGAAGTAGACTTGTGGGTAGTAAAGAAGACATTCTGGCCCGGGACCATGTTCGATGCATTGAAGCTGGCGGCGAATGGCAAGCTCTGCAGGTTTGTGAGCTGGCCGGAAATCTGAAAGACAGTATTACTAAAGTTGAATACGTTAGGCTCGCCCCCTGCGCCGCCTAACCCCACCCCGCCACCGAATATTGGGCCCTGATTTTCGACGTTGAGGGCGGTCAGCGCCGTTACCAAGGGAGTCACTTGCACCAGCGGCCCGCTCATTGTGCTCAGAGCGGTCGTGTCGGCATCATAGACCGCAAGCCATCTGACGCGGTGCCTGTTCGGAAGCATGCTGCGGCGGATAGAGGCTTTGCCGCTGCCAACCGGATAAGCGCGGCGGTCAGGCGAAGCCAATCTGGACGACGGAGAGGAGTTGACGGGGTGGTGTCCGAGAAATCGCTTCAAAATGGGGCAAATTATGGTTTTTCGGTCCTGGCAAAGGCCCTGCCGGGGACGACCAGGGCTTTGGCCCTGGAACAAATGCAAAAAAGATCGCGAGCGGAGGCAACTGATGGTATATTGGTCAGCAACCGAGAGGCAAAATGGAAATTCCGGCTCACTCAACCATGAACGATAGGAATGAAATCCGGCCCAACAAAGACGCCTGGGGTCGCGATTTGCGGTGGTCGTGTTCGCGAGTCTTGCTTGTACTGATGGTTATGGGGTTGGCATTTCGCATTGCAATAACGATTCTTGGAGGATTGGCCACGCCGCCCAGGCCCGGCTCGGATTCAAGTGAATACGACTCGTATGCCTGGAATCTCGCCCAAGGACGGGGGTACAGCGGAATCAGCCCCGACGTGAAAAAGCCCGATGGGCAATTGCTGGAGCATCCGACAGCTTATCGCTCTCCTGGAACATCGGTTTTATGGGCGGGTCTGTATTGGTCCTTTGGTCATCGATACGGCGTTGTGCGGCTTCTCCAGTGTGTTCTGGACACGCTGACGATCCTGCTTATCTACGGCATCGGGCGTAAGTGCTTTGGCGACACGGTCGCGCTATTGGCTGCTGCAATCTACGCTGTGTGGCCGGCAGCACTGCTGTACTCGAGTCAATTGGGATCTGAAACACAGTTCACTTTTCTATTCAGCTGCTTTATCTTGATCTCGCTGCAATTTGCGGAACG
>Ga0182014_10004537_pt1 | contig 15857 bp, 14 predicted proteins | sample 612S2DmetaG_FD_120489 | JGI IMG/M metagenome (GOLD analysis project Ga0182014, IMG submission 120489) | Permafrost microbial communities from Stordalen Mire, Sweden - 612S2D metaG | ecosystem: Environmental > Terrestrial > Soil > Wetlands > Permafrost | place: Sweden: Stordalen | collected... | reverse complement strand
CTGCAGGACGTGCAGGAACTCACCAACTTCTTCGAGCGCAAGGTATCTTCCTACCAGGTCGCGGTGCAGGGAGAAGTCGCCTTCGACCAAGCATTCTGAACCAGCGCGCTGCCTGCAGCGACCGTCGCATTGCCTAGAGCGACCGTCGCTTGGCCACGTCGTCCGGCGTCACGCTGCCCTGCTTGCCGCCGAAATGCCCGACGACGTAGTTGGCCAACGCCGCCACCTCCGTATTCGAATACGCGCCGGCAAACGCCGGCATGTAGACGTCGGTTTCGCCGATGCGCATCTTCACGCCCTGCAGGATGGCCTGAGTCACGTTCGCGCCGCTCACGTCGTTGACGTTTCGCGTGCCCAGGAGCGAAGCGTATGGCGTCTCCTGGCCGGTGCCATTCCATTGATGGCAGCTCGCACAGGCTCCCTCGAACAACGTGGACCCTTCCGACTGCGTCGTCGCATCCCCGCCCGGCGCCGCGGCGGAGGACGCCAAAGCAGGTGCAGCCTTGGGATCGATGTCGATGGGATGCTTGCCTTCGTGCGCCGGCATGCTGCGCAAGTACCCGACCAACGCCGTCGCGTCGGCCGGATTCAAGAATTGCAGGCTGTGTGCGACCGCCTCTCCCATGGGCCCCGATGCGGAGGCATGCCCGTCCGCATGCCCCGTCATCAAGTACTGCACCGTCTCACCTTCGGTCCAGCCGCCGATGCCGTACTTCGAGTCCGGGGTGATGTTGTAGGCCTTCCAGCCCTGCAATTCCTGGCCGGCGAATTCCTCTCCATGCTCCAAGCCGAACCCCAAATTGCGCGGCGTATGGCACTCCGCGCAATGACCGAGCGCGGTCGCCAGATAGGCGCCGCTGTTCCACTCCGCCGGCTTGGAGGGGTCCGCCACGAACCTCTGGCTCTTGAAGAATGCCGCGTTCCAAAACCCCATGGCCCAACGCTGATTGAAGGGAAAGCCTAGATCATTGGCGCGATTCTTCCGGGCGATGGCCGGCAGGCTGAGCAGGTACGCCTTGATGGCCAGCACGTCGCTGCGGCTCAGTTTGGTGTACGAGGTATAGGGAAAGGCCGGGTACAGATGCGCGCCATCGTTGCGCACGCCCTCGCGAACCGCACGCACGAACTCATCATCACTCCACTTGCCGATGCCGTCGACCGGATCGGGCGTGATGTTGCTCGAGTAAATGGTGCCGATCGGCAACTTGAAGCCCACACCGCCGGCGAACGGTCTGTGCGAGTCCGGGACCGTGTGGCAGGCCACGCAATCGGCCGCCTTGGTCAGATACTCTCCGCGCGCCAGCACCTCGGCCGTGGGCGGCGCACCCGCGATCAAGGCAGCGGTCCCCGCCGAGTCGTCCGTTCTGTTCAACATCACATAGGCCACGGCGCCGATCACGATGACCGCGCCGATCGCCGCCAGCAGGCGTTTCATGCCTCGCCCTCCGCAGCCCCTGCTGCCGCGGCATTGTTGGAGACGACCACGTCGAGCGCGGCGGCGTTCTGTACCAGCTGGGTGCGATCCACGGGCAGGACCCGCAGGCGCACACCGGTCGCGGCGAAGATGGCGTTGCCCAGTGCCGGCGCTGCGATGGCGGTGCCCACCTCGCCCAGGCCTCCCGGCGGCTGATCACTCTCGATCCGGTGCAGTTCGACCAGCGGCGTCTCGTTGATGCGAAGCGAGCGGTAATCGTGGAAGTTGCTCTGTTCGATCGCGCCCTGCTTGATCGTGATGCCATTGAAGAGCGCGGCGCTCAAGCCGAACAGCAGTCCGCCCTGCACCTGGGCCTCGACGGAACTCGGATTGATCGCCACGCCGCAATCGAGGGCCACCACCGCGCGGCGCAGCTTCACCTCGCCCTGCGGCGTCGCCTCGACTTCGACGATCACGCACACGCGGCTGCCGAACGGCTCGCCCAACGCGATCCCTCGTCCCACACGGGCCGGCAGCGGCTGCGTGCTCCAGCCAATTTTCTCGGCCGCCAGATCGAGCAGCGCCAGCGAACGAGGATTCTTCTGCAGCAGCGCGCGCCGGTATTCCAGCGGATCCTTGCCCGCGGCGTGCGCGAGTTCGTCCATGAAACTTTCCACGACGAAGAGATTGTGTGTCGGGCCCACGCCGCGCCACCACCCGACGATCAAGCCCTCCGGCATGTCATGGCGCACCCATTCGACTTTGGAGTTCGGAATGTCGTACGGCACTTCGGCCGCACATTCCACCGTATCGCTGTCCAGGCCGTTCTTCGCCATCGCCATTGGCGCCCACCGTCCGAGCACGGTCCCGCCGGTGATGAGATCGCCGTACCACACCGGCCGTCCATCGGTATCGAGCAACGCCGAAATCCGATCGTGGTACATGGGCCGCACGATGTCGTGCCGGATGTCCTCTTCCCGCGTCCAGATGATCTTGATCGGATAGGTCACCTTCCTGGCGAAGTGCAGCGCCTGTTCGACCGAATCCGTTTCCAGGCGCCGGCCGAAGCCGCCGCCCAGGTATTGGTTGTGCAGTTCGATCTTGTCCGCCGACAATCCGGTGATCGTCACGGCGGCCGCCACGCATCGCGTGGGCACCTGTGTGCCGACCCAGATGTCGCATCGGTTGGGCTGTACCCACACCGTGGTGTTGAGCGGCTCCATCGTGGCGTGCGCCAGCATCGGCAACTGGTACACAGCCTGCACCAGCTTGCCGTCCGCCGGCTTCTTTCCCGCTTCGCGACCGAGGATCGGCGTGCCGTTATGAGACGCATCGATGAGGGCCTCGCGAAGCTTGGACGTCGTGAGCGCCGCATTGTCGCCAAGATCCCATTCGATATCGAGCGCGTCCAAGCCCTGCTTCGCAGCCCAAAAGTGCTCGCCCACCACGGCAACGGCGCTGTCGAGCACGAGCACGTCGATCACGCCCGGTATGGCGCGCGTCCGCTTGTCGTTGATGCCGACCACCTTGCCGCCGAAGGTCGGACAGGCCTTGACCGTGGCGATCTTCATGCCCGGCACCTTCACGTCGATCCCGAACTGGGTCGCGCCGGTCACTTTGTCCGCCGAGTCGACACGCCGCAGCGGCTTGCCGATCAGCGTGAAATCCTTGGCCTCCTTGAGCGTCACCTGGGCAGGAACGGGCAGCGCTCCCGCGGCTTTCGCCAGCGCTCCATAGCCGAGGGAACGCTTCGTCGCCGGGTGGCTGACCACGCCGCGAACGACGCTGCACGTCGAGGGGTCGACATGCCAGCGCTCGGCAGCCGCCGTCACCAACATGACGCGCGCCACGGCGCCCGCTTCGCGCAGCACGCTCCAGTGACCGCGCGTGCTCGTCGAGCCGCCGGTGATCTGACCGCCCAACAGCGGCATGGAATACAGCTCTTCGTTGGGCGGCGCATGCTCCACCTTGATCTGATCGATGCCCACGTCGAGTTCTTCAGCCAACATCATGCACGCGCCGGTGTAGATGCCCTGACCCATCTCGACGTTCGGCATCACCAGCCGCACGCGGCCGTCCGCGTCGATACGAATGAACGCGTTGGGCGCAAACGGCGGATTGCCGTCGGCCGCTGCCGCGGCCGCATCGCCCGGCTGCCGACGCGCACTGATCGCGGCACTGGCCGTACCGCTGGTCGCCGACCACAGGAACGCGATGGTCAGACCACCGAGCTTCAGCGCCTTGCGCCGCCCGAGATCGGTCTCATCGACCATTGGCCGCAGGCGACGCGCCTTCACGCCGCACCAGCTGCGATCGTTTGCAGCACTTCGGCCTTGCCTGTCGCCGCCTGCTTGATCGCCGCCCGAATGCGGACGTAGGTAGCGCAGCGACAGAGGTTCCCCGCCATGGCGGCATCGATGTCGGCGTCGGTGGGATTCGGCGTTCTCGCGATCAGTGCCGCGGCCGACATGATCTGTCCGGACTGGCAATAGCCGCATTGCACCACGTCGACGTCCAGCCAGGCCTCCTGGATCTTCTGGCCGCTCGGGGTCTTACCGACCGCCTCGATGGTGGTGATCGCCTTGGTGCCCACGGAGCCCACGGGCAACACGCAGGAACGAACCGCCTGGCCGTCCAAATGCACCGTGCACGCGCCGCACTGGGCGATCCCGCAGCCGAATTTGGTGCCGGTCAGACCGACGATGTCACGCAACACCCATAACAGCGGCATGTCTGCCGGAACGTCTACCGAGCGGGATTCCCCATTGACCTGCAATACGAACATGATCGGCCTCCGAAGTGGATGCGATCAGTCTACTGCCAATTTGCCGGTCGAGGGATGCCTGCTGTGGCGCCTATGCCCGCCCAGCAATCCGTCATACCCGCGTCGATACAACACTCGCGATCACCGCGGAAAGTGATCACGCTTTGCGGTCACCGCTGCGCATCGATCGCGGTCCGACGCGCCGACTATAGGTCGATGATCTCGATATCGTCTGCATGCAGGGCTGTCCCGAGAAACGTGCCGCTGACGCGCGCGAACCGGGCCGCTCCGTCCGTGGCGAGCCAGCGGACCGCGCCCCGGCCCGGCGCCGGATTCTCCAGCTGCGCGAGTACCGCGGCCGCGGTGGTTTCAGCCGAATCGACGATGCGCACCGAATCCGGGATCACCGCGCGGATCGCGCCGGCCAGGACGGGAAAATGCGTGCATCCCAACACCAGGGTGTCGGGTGTTTGGCCGGGAACCCCGTCGGACGAAAATATCGGCTCGAGATAGCGGCGCGCAACCGACTCGGCAATCGCGCCATCGACCCAGCCTTCCTCCGCCATCGCGACGAACAAGGAGCACGGCCGGGCGATGACGCGCGCGGCGGGATCCAGCCGGCGGATCGCCGCCGTATACGCGCCTCCACCGATCGTGCCTTCCGTACCGATGACGGCGATGTGCCGCGAGCGCGATGCCGCCACGGCCGCCATGGCGCCCGGTTCGATCACGCCGATGATGGGAATCGCCGGGTAGCGCGAGCGCAGTGCGCCGAGGGCGGACGCGGAGACCGTGTTGCACGCCACGACGAGGCAGCGGATGTCCCGCGCGACCAGTGCGTCCGCGCATTGCAGCGAATAGCGGACGACAGTATCGGCGCTCTTGGTTCCATACGGCAGTCGCGCCGTATCACCGAGATAAATGAAGTCCTCGCCGGGCAGCGCCGAGCGCAGTGCGCGCAGCACCGTCAAGCCCCCGACTCCCGAATCGAACACGCCGATGGGCGCCCTGCGGATCGGCGCCATGGGGCGCCTAGAATTCCGGACGCATGTGTGGAAACAGCAGCACGTCGCGTATCGAGGGCGAATTGGTGAACAGCATCACCATCCGGTCGACGCCCAGCCCCAGGCCCGCCGTCGGCGGCATGCCGTATTCGAGCGCCCTGACGTAGTCCGCGTCGTAGTACATCGCCTCCTCGTCACCCGCGTCCTTGCGCGCCACTTGATCCTTGAAGCGCTGCGCCTGGTCCTCGGCATCGTTCAACTCGGAAAAACCGTTGGCCAATTCGCGCCCGCCGATGAAGAACTCCCAACGATCGGTGATGAAGGGGTCGTGATCGTTGCGCCGCGACAGCGGGGACACCTCCGCCGGATAGGCATAGGCAAACGTCGGCTGCAGCAACGTGTGCTCGCCGGTCTTCTCGAAGATCTCGATCTGCAGCTTGCCCGGACCGTCGCCCGGCTTGTGCGCGATCTTCAATCGATCGCAGACCTCCCGCAGATATCGAGAATCCCGTATCAGCTGCGCATCGAACCCCGGATTGTTGGCGAGGATGATCTCCTCGATGGTCAGGCGCGCGAATGGTTTCGACAGATCGAAAGCGGCGCCCTGATACACCAACGTGCGTGACCCCAATAACGTGTCCGCCAGACCCTGGAACAGCGTCTCGATCATCTCCATCAAGTCGTGATAGTCGGCATATGCCTGGTACAACTCGAGCATCGTGAACTCGGGGTTGTGCTTGGTCGAGACGCCCTCGTTGCGAAAATTGCGATTGATCTCGTACACACGCTCGAAGCCGCCCACGGTCAGCCGCTTCAGGTACAGCTCCGGCGCGATGCGCAGGAACATGTCGATGTCGAGCGCATTGTGATGGGTCTTGAACGGCCTCGCCGCGGCGCCCCCCGGAATGGGATGCAACATCGGCGTTTCGACTTCGAGGAATCCACGTGAGTCGAGGAATGCGCGCAGGTAGCGCACGATGCGCGTGCGCGTCTCGAAGACGCGCCGCGATTCCTCGTTCATGATCAGATCGACGTAGCGCCGACGATAGCGCATCTCGGTGTCCGCGATGCCGTGCCACTTGTCGGGCAACGGTCGGAGCGATTTGGTCAGCAGGACGATGCGTTCCACACGGACCGATAATTCGCCGGTCTTCGTCTTGAACAAGGCGCCCTCCGCGCCCACGATGTCGCCCACGTCCCAGGTCTTGAAGTCGTCATAGACCTCACCCAGCGTCTCGCGCTGCAGGAACACCTGAATCGACCCGCTCGAATCCTCGAACTTGGCGAAACTCGCCTTCCCCATCACCCGTTTGGCCCGCATGCGCCCCGCGACGCTCACCTTGATCGCCTCGGCGTCCAGGGCCTCCGGCGTCTTCCCGCCATACGCCGTCAGAAGATCTGCGGCCAGCGCATTGCGGCGAAAATCATTCGGAAATGCGGTGCCGCGTTCGCGCATCTTGGCGAGCTTGGCACGTCGTTCCCCGATCAGGTGGTTTTCGTCGGTGTCGCTCATAGGTCAAAGGCCCTGCTTCAAACTGGCTTGCATGAATTGATCGAGGGCACCGTCGAGGACCGACGTGGTGTTGCCCACCTCCACCCCCGTGCGCAAATCCTTGATGCGCGATTGGTCCAGCACGTAGCTGCGGATCTGGTTGCCCCAGCTCACATCCGATTTGGAATCCTCGAGCACCTTCGCGGCGGCGTTGCGCTTGTTGAACTCGAGCTCGTACAGCTTTGCCTTCAACTGCTTCATGGCCGTGGAACGATTCTTGTGCTGGCTGCGCTCGCTTTGACAAGCGGCCGCGATGCCGGTCGGAATGTGCGTGATGCGCACCGCGGATTCGGTCTTGTTCACGTGCTGCCCCCCGGCGCCGCTCGAGCGATAGACATCGGTGCGCAGATCCGCGGGGTTGATCTCGATGTCGATGTCATCGTCCACCTCGGGCGACACGAACACGGAGGCGAACGAGGTGTGGCGGCGGTTGCCGGAATCGAATGGCGACTTGCGCACCAGACGATGCACGCCGGTTTCGGTGCGCAGCCAGCCGTAGGCGTAGTCGCCCGTCATGCTGATGGTCACGCCCTTGATGCCCGCCACTTCGCCGTCGCTCTGATCCACGATTTCCGTGTGGATCCCATGACCGTCGGCCCATTTCAGGTACATGCGCATCAACATGGATGCCCAGTCCTGCGCCTCGGTCCCGCCGGCACCGGCCTGGATGTCGAGGAACGCATTGTGCGAATCCATCTTGCCGGGAAACATGCGTTGGAACTCGAGACGCTCCACTTCCGCGCCGAGCCCGGTGACGTCCGCCTCGATTTCGTCCGCAGCACCCTGGTCGGCCTCTTCGGCGACGAGCTCGAGCAATTCGTCGGCATCGCTCAAGCCGCGCTTGAGCTTGTCCAGACTTCCGACGACCTGTTCCAACTTGGCCCGTTCGCGGCCAAGCTCTTGCGCCCGGTCCGCATTGTCCCAGATGCCGGGCTGCTCGAGCTCGCGGGTTACTTCCTGGAGACGTTCGTGTTTGTTATCGTAATCAAAGATACCTCCTCAAGGAGTCGGTGCGCTCCTCGAGATCTTTGATGAATCGTTTGAGTTGATTTATTTCCATAGCCGGTCATTTTAGCACAGACCTACGCCAACTTGAGATGCTGGCAGTTCAGCTGCACGCTTTCCGCGCCGCGGTATTCGTTGACCTCGAGCCGATAGGCGATTTGCAGATGCTTTCCGGGCCGCACAGACGCGTCCTCGGTCGCGCCGCCGACGTAGCCGAAGGCGATCGCGTCCAGCGCGCGCGAACGCCCACCCGGCGCCGCGCCCCACACAGTACCGTCGCTGCCCGGCAGCGGCTCCAGCTGCAATTTCAGGTGTTTGCTGCCGACCACGCGCAGATCCAGGATCTTGAAGGGGCCGTCGAAAATCGGCTCCGGAAAACCCTGACCCCAGGGTCCGCCACCGCGCAGCACGCGCGCGGTGGCGACGCACAGATCCGCCGCTTGCAGCTCACCGTCCGAATGCACCACCCCCGTCAGCGTTTCCGCGCCGGCACGTGTCGCGACTTCGGCGGCGAATGCCGCGCGAAAACGCCCGAGATCCACCTCGGCGAGCGTCATTCCCGCGGCCATCGCATGGCCGCCGAATTTACCGATCAGACCCGGATGACGCGTGGCGATGCTGTCGAGCGCATCACGGATGTTCACGCCGGAAATCGAACGGGCCGAGCCACGAAGCGATCCATCTTCGGCGCGCGCAAAGGCGATCACGGGGCGATGCAGGCGGTCTTTGATGCGTCCCGCCACCAGGCCGACGACTCCCTGATGCCACGTCTCGTCGAACAAACAGATGCCGAGTGCTTCGTCGCCGCCGACGCCGAGGCGCATGTCGGCCGCAATGTCGATGGCCTCCCCCTGCATGCGCTGTTCGATCTCGCGGCGTTCTTCGTTGAGCCGGGTCAGCTGGGCCGCCAGGCCGGCCGCCTCGAGCGGGTCGTCCGACAGCAGACAGGCGATGCCGATGCTCATGTCCGTGAGCCGGCCCGCCGCGTTCAGCCGTGGCGCCACCGCAAACCCGAGGTCTGCCGCCGTGATCTGCTCCAACCGCCGTCCCGCCGCCTCCAGCAAGGCGCGGATGCCGGGCACGCACCGTCCCGCACGGATGCGCCGCAAACCCTGCGAGACCAGGATTCGATTGTTGCGATCCAGTGGCACCACATCCGCGACGGTGCCCAATGCCACCAGATCGAGCAGGTCGGCCGGTCGACAATCTCCGCGGCCGAGCGCTCGGGTCAACGCCGCCACCAGATAAAAGGCGACGCCGACACCCGCCAGCGCCGGGCTCGCAAATGTCGAACCCGCCAGGTTCGGATTGACGATGGCGTCGGCACGCGGCAGCACCGCGCCCGGCAGGTGATGATCCGTGATGAGCACCGGGATTCCCAGTGCGTGCGCCGCCTCGACGCCCTCGACGCTGGACACGCCGTTGTCCACCGTGATGATCAACGATGGCTGACGTGCGGCCGCGAGCTCGACGATTCCCGGAGTCAGGCCATAACCAAACCGAAATCGGTTGGGGACCAGAAAGTCGACGTGGGCGAACTTGAGCGAGCGCAGCGCGCGCACGACCAGCGCGCTGCTGGTGGCTCCATCCGCGTCGAAATCACCCACGACCAGAACACGTCTGCGTTGGTGCGCCGTCAGCAAGCTTACGGCCGCATCCAGTCCCTCGAGAGAGCCCACCGGCAGCAATTTGTCGAGCGACAGGTCCAGATCCTCGGCGCGCGACACGCCGCGGCCTGCATACACGCGGCGCAATACGGGGTGCAGCTCCGACGCGAAATCCAGTCCCGCTCCCGCCGGCCGGCGCCTGATTTCGCTAAATGCCATGCGCCGTTTTCCCTTCGACCTCGAGCTCGAACGATTCCCACCACGGCCGGGCGCGGCGCCAAAAGCGCAGACCGAACCGACGCGTCACGCTGAAACGACGCTGGCCGGCCGACAGGTCCAGACGCTCGATGCGCCCGTCCTGCAGCGCCACCACCGCAGGAGCCAACCATCGATCCTGCGCTTGCGCCCATGCCGCCGAGCCGGGCTGCTCCTCGATGACCGCCACGCCGGCCTGTCGCGCGCCCGGCGCTGACAGCGCGCCCAACGCCGAAAACAAGGGATCGCGCCCGGACGTCCATCCCTGGACCTGCGGAGTCGAGGTGAGCACGCCGCCCCCTCCCCACAGCCAGAGCGCCGTCACCGGCAACCGGCCGGCGGCGGTTCTGATTCGGTTGGCGGCATGATCGAACAACCACATCTCGATCTCGCTCATCAAGCGGCGTAGGCGGGGGGCGTCACGGCCCGTCGGCTGAAACGCGAAGACTTCGCCGCCCACCATGTCGGCGGGATCGCAGGTCGCGACGTCGAAATGCGCATCGAACACGCAGAGCATTCCCGCTGCCGGGTTTGCGACCAGTCGCGCACCGGCACCGCCGAACACTCGATTGAAATCCTCCGCGAGCGCAAGAGCCTCCGCGGCATCCAGATGCAACACGCCATCCTCCGTCAAGGACACGCTCGTCATGCCGGCGACGAAATGCACCGGCGTCGCGACACAGACCCAGGCGTCGACCGGCGGCTCCGCCCGCCCGGGCGCCCCGCCGGACGCCGCCACCGCGGCTCGCAAGGCGACGGCGCCGATCGCGGGCACGGACACGCCGTCAGCCGCGAGGGCGCGAAATGCGTCCGCGCGCCAGTTATCGACGCGGGCGGTTGTCGTCGCACGCGCGATCAGCCGCTCCAACTCGGGCGCTCGCTGGAGCACGCCCGCCCCATGGGATGTCAAACGAATATAAACGGTAGACAAAAGGCGTCCCAGTGCGAATTTGGGTATCTTAAGCGCTATGCGCTTCACCCAGGACCAAACTTCGAGCGTCAATGTCATCCGTGGCTATGCCGAGGGCGAAATACGGATCAATGCCGACGTCTATCACCGCGCCCTCATCGTGGCCGCGGACGCGGTCCGCGAGGAGCCAGCGCTGCTGGATATCGCGGATCTGGCCGGCGAACATGTCTCGCGCATTCTCGAACTCAAGCCCGAATTGGTGCTGCTCGGCACCGGCCGGCGGCAGATCTTTCCGCATGCGGCGTTCGGGGCGCGCTTTTTGCAGGCCGGCATCGGTTTCGAGGTCATGGACACCGGGGCCGCGTGCCGTACCTTCAACGTATTGGTTGGCGAGCAACGCCAGGTCGTAGCGCTGCTCTTCGTTTGAAGCCCGCGCCCGTCAGCGCTCATCGGGGCGGCGTCAGAAACCCCAGCGGGTCGACCGGCTTGCCGTTGGCGCGGATTTCAAAGTACAGCACCGAAACCTGGTGCGGCCCGGTTCCCATATGCGCGATGGTCTGGCCGACACTCACGTCCTGCCCCTCCTTGACCAACACCTCGCGATTGTGTGCATAGGAAGACAACAGGGTTTCACCATGCTTGATGATGATGAGGTTGCCATAGCCACGAATGCCGTTGCCGGTGTAAACGACCCGGCCCGTCTCGGCAGCCCGGATGTCCTGGCCCAACCGGCCGAATATCAATATTCCGCCACCGGGAACCGGTCGCGGTGGCCCGGTTCGATCGGTGGGCCAAACCCACGTCGATCCCGACGTCGTCGAACCACCAGCCGATGCTGCCGGTGGCGGGCGTGACGATGGTGATGGCTGCGACGGCGGCGGCGCTCGTTTAGGCGGAACGGCCGCAGCCGCGCGCGCGGCTGCGTCGGCCGGCGGCGATGGGTTGGCGGCTGGCGGCGTACCGGCCCGCGCCCGCGGCGCCGGCGACGCCACCGCGCCACGCCCCGGATGCAGCTGCAGCACCTGGCCGACCGCCAGACGATAGTCGCTGCCGATGTTGTTCCATTTCGCGAGTTCGCGGTAATCGAGGTCGTGCCGCCAGGCGATGCTGTACAGCGTGTCCTGCGGCCGGACCACATAGGTCTCCGGTCCCGGTGATGGCGCGGGTGCCCGGCCACGCGGACCGCTCGCCGCGCACCCGCTCATAAATAGGGAGCAGAGACACGCGACAGCGATCGCTCGCGTGGCGCGCACGTCCTTAGCGCTGCAGTCCTGAGAGCAAGGGAACGAAGCTCACGGCGCCAAGCACTTCCTGCCGGATCTTGGTCTCGCCACGCGTATAGCGGATCAATTCCTGCCGTCCCTCGGGCCCCACGGGTGCAATCAATCGGCCACCGACGCTGAGCTGCTCGAACAGCGCCGGCGGCACCGCCACCGGGGCCGCGGTCAGCAGAATGGCATCGTAGGGCGCACGCGCCGGCCAGCCGACGCTGCCGTCCTCGTGACGGCAATGCACGTTGCGAATCCGCAGCTCACGCAGCGTCCGGCGAGCCTTGCCGAGCAGACTCGAGATGCGCTCGATGGTGTAGATCTCCTCGACCAACGGCGCGAGGATCGCCGTTTGGTAGCCACAGCCCGTACCGATCTCCAACACCTTCGGGGTAGGACCCGCCGCCAACAGCGCCTCGGTCATGCGGGCGACGATATAGGGCTGCGAAATCGTCTGGCCGAAGCCGATGGGCAGCGCCGTGTCCTCGTAGGCACGACTGGCCAGCGCTTCGTCCATGAACAGATGCCGTGGCACGTTGCGTATCCGGTCGAGCACGCGCTGATCCTTGATGCCCTGGTCTTGCAGACGCTGCACCAAACGCTCGCGCGTGCGAGCCGATGTCATGCCGATACCGCTGAGGCGCGGACCTTCCATGAAGCTACTCAAGGTTCAGCCAACGTTCGAGTTCGGGAAGCGCGGCGTGGCGCGTCAGATCGATCTGCAAGGGAGTGATCGACGCGTAGCCCTCGGCGATCGCGTGAAAGTCGGTGCCGGGGCCCGCATCCTGACCGACGCCGGCGGAGCCCACCCAATAAACATGTCGGCCGCGCGGATCTTTCGCTTGGACGACCGGCTCGGCCCGATGGCGGTTTCCCAAGCGAGTGACCTTGACCCCGCGCAGCTCACCCTCCGGCAAATCGGGCACATTGACGTTCAAGATGACGTTGCCCTGGAGCGGCGAGCGTGCCAACCGCGCGACCAGGCGCGCGGCCAGTTGGGCGGCGCTCGCGAAGTTACGCGGGCTGCCAGGCTCGACGCACAGCGACACCGCAATCGCCGGCAATCCCAAAAAGCGACCCTCGATGGCGGCGGCAACGGTGCCGGAATACAGGGTGTCGTCGCCGAGATTCGCACCGTCGTTCACTCCGGATACGACGATGTCATGCTCGAAATCGAACAACCCCGAAACGGCCAGATGCACGCAATCCGTGGGCGTGCCGTTGACATAGTAAGAGTCGACGTCGTACAGCGCCGCCCGCACCGGAACGTCCAAGGTCAGCGAATTGCTGGCCCCGCTTCGATTGCGGTCGGGAGCCACGATGGTGACGGCGCCCAAGGGTTTGATGGCGAGGCCAAGTGCCTCCAACCCTTCTGCCCGGTAGCCGTCGTCGTTAGAAAGAAGTATTTTCACAAGTGTCTACAGCCTGCCTAAGGGGTGGCGGGTCGCGCCTTGCGGACTATACTGTAACCCTGGAAACCCTGCGCGATCGAGTGATTAACCTATGGCAAAACAACGCTCTACGAACCACCCGGGCGGCGCGCCGACCAGCGAGGATGCGCTTGCTTTTCGGGCCGCGGTACGTGACGTGAAGCCATTGGAGCAAGCCCCGTCGCCCAATGGCCTTGCGAAGGTCGGGCCGCGCGCTCGGCGCCGCAAGCCGTCTGCGATGGCGGATGACATCGATGTCGCCATGCCGCTGGTCGATCCGATGCCCGTCGTGGAGGGTAGCGGTGAACGGCCCGCCGTGTCGGGCGCCGATGTGCTCGCCTTTCACCGCGCCGGGGTGCGGCCCCAGGTCGTACGGCAACTGCGCCGCGGTTTGTTCCCCATCGAAGATGAACTGGACCTGCATGGCTTGACTCAAAGCGTGGCACGCGACTACCTCGCGCAATTCCTCACGCAGAATCGCGACGCCGGTCGACGCTGCGTCCGCATCATTCACGGGAAAGGATACCGCTCCGGCGCGCGGGGTCCCATCCTGAAAATCGCGGTCGACCTATGGCTGCGACGGCACATGAACGTGATCGCGTTCACGTCGGCGCGTCCGATCGACGGCGGCACCGGCGCCGTCTACGTGCTATTGCGCGCCTAGGCGCACGCGGGGGGGGAAGGCTCAGGCGCGATCGAGAAACGCGCTGATGATGGGGTTGAGCCACTCCGCCCGGCCCGAGAAGGTGGCGTGATCCGTCCCCGGTAGCACGCAAAGTTCCGCATCCGGCAAGGCATGGAATATCTTGAGCGTGTGCTCGAGCGTGATCGCATCGCGGTCCCCGGAGATCACCAGCACCGGTTGGGCAACCTTGGCGAGCAAGCTCAGGCTCAACTCCGCTTCGGTCGGCGATGTCAGCCAGAGGTGCGAGAGCTTTTCATCGATCGTCTTGGGTTTCGAAATTTGCGTGGCCCGCAGCTGCTCCAGATCCTGCGGGTTCAAGCCTTCGGGGGCGACATTCACCCCGCTGATGACCAGACGGCGCACGAGTTCCGGATGGCGGATCGCGAGCATCAAAGCCAGGATTCCGCCGTCACTGAATCCCACGATGTCCACATGCCGCAGCTTGAGTCGCTCGAGCAACGCCGCCGTGTCTTCCATCATGCCGGTATAGCTCAACGGCCCGCGCACATCGGGCGTGCGTCCCTGACCCACCTGATCGGGCGCCACGATGTGATGGTGCTCCGAGAACACGTCGAGCTGCCGGGCAAAGGAACGCTCGCCGGACTCCCCGCCACCATGCAACAGCACGAGCGTCGGGCCACTGCCGCGCACCGCATAGTAAATCTTGTGGCCGTGAATCGAGGCCTTCGCCCATTCGGTCGCCTGCGGCGCCGCGCGGCCCGTCCGCGGAATGCACATCAACCACAGCGCCAACGCTGCGACCGCCGCACCACGCGCCCCCCTCTTCCGTTGCCGTACATGCATCGACACCTCCGCAGGTTCAGCCGTCCTCGTCCGATTCGAGTTCGGGCGTCGATCCAAGTTCGCAGATCTCGCGCAAAACCGCGGTGGCAAACTGACCCCGTCCCAGCATGAAGCTGAGCGTCACCGTCGCGCCATCGGCTTCGACGAGGAGATCGCGGACGGCGCTGCGCAGCGAGCGCCGTTCCTGCTCCAACCCTTGCGCCGCCAGCAGATCGGCAACGTCCTTGAACTCCTCGGCGACGGCCCGCTCGTGCTCGAGGGCACGGCCATGCGTCTGCAACTCCCCGCGGCCCCACATCGGCCCCGACGGGTGAATGTCGAAAGCCAGCAGGCGCCGCTGCAATTCTTCGTCGACCGCGGTCACCTGGAAATGGCTTCCGCTGCCATCCAGGCTGGCCAGGTCGCCGGGCGCCAGCTGCGACCAGTCGCCGGCCTCGACACGACGTGACAGGAGCGCATTGAAGATCATCGAGCGCGCCGCGGACAGCGCGAAGCCGCGCTCGGCCCGGCCGCCCGGAACATGGCCCGTCTGCAGCCATGCGGCGACGCGATCGAGATTGTAGCCATCACGCCCAAACCGCTGCGGACCGAAATAGTTTGGCACGCCATGCGTCCGCAGCGTCGCCAGTTTCAGCTCCAGCTGTTCGCGCGACCACGCCACCTTGCGCAGCCGGATCACGAAGCGATTGCCCGTCAGCGCACCGCGCTTCAACTTGCGGGTGTTGCCCTGGACGTCCAGCACGCGAAACTCGGTCGTGTGCACGCTGCGCCAGAAGTCGGCGGTGGTGGCGAGTACGGGCACGCTGAACCATTGGACGGTGATCGCCTGTCGATCCTTGAGCCCCGCATAGCCCACGTCATGCGCCGGCACTGCGGCGATTCGCGCAATCTCGGCGGCGACCCAGCGCGTGTTCGCCGCCCGCTTCTCGACCCGCAGCAGCCAGTGAGGGCCGCTTCCCGAAGGGACGAACGACAGCTGTTCCTCGACACGAAAATCCTCGGGTTGAGCCTTCAGTTCGGCCGGCGGCAGCGGCGCGCCGTGGGCTCGCGCCGGATTCAGCGCGGCTCGAGTCCAGAAATCGGCACGCCTGCCGTGCGATCCGCTCACGACGCCACGGCGTCGAGCAACACCGCGGCACTCGCCGCCAGACCTTCGCCT
>Ga0182014_10004536_pt1 | contig 15860 bp, 14 predicted proteins | sample 612S2DmetaG_FD_120489 | JGI IMG/M metagenome (GOLD analysis project Ga0182014, IMG submission 120489) | Permafrost microbial communities from Stordalen Mire, Sweden - 612S2D metaG | ecosystem: Environmental > Terrestrial > Soil > Wetlands > Permafrost | place: Sweden: Stordalen | collected... | reverse complement strand
GTCCTGAAGTCGTACAGTAGTCCGCCGAATTCCTCGCGGCGCATTGACACCTGAGGACTTACCTGCAGCGCCTGGCTCCGGTCGAGCTCCCACACGATCGGCGAGATGCGCCTAGTAGACACCACACATGCCGTCTATCCAGATGACCTCTACGAGCTCGTCCTCCTCGACAAGGACGTCACTCTCGACTACCACGTCCTCCCGAGCCTCCACCTGCGCGGCCTCTTTGACAATATCCCAGTCAAGCATCACACCGACTCACTTTCCGAACCCGATAGTGCACCGACCCGCTACTTCTTGCTCTCTCCGCCGTCGACGACGAACTCCTGTCCCGTGACGAACCGTGCCTCGTCCGACAACAGCCATACGACGGCCGCCGAGGAGTCGCGCATCTCGATGTTGCGTGCCAGTAACTGTTGGTCGCGAAACTGTGCGAGCAAGGTCTCTTTGGGCGTGCCCGACAAGTACACCATCGCATCCGTCATCCCCGTGTTGATGGCTCCCGGATGAAGGCTGTTGCAACGAATGTACTCAGGCGCCAACTCTTTGGCCAAGGCGATCGCAAGTCCCCTCACGCCGTACTTCGCCGCGCTGTAGTGGCTCAGCCATCCGTAGGACTTCAAGCCCGCGATGGAGCTGACAAGAACGAACGACCCGCCCTCTCCCCGAGCCCGCACGTAGGGCACAGTTGCCTTGCAGGTGTAAAACACCCCGCTCAGATTGATGTCGATCATCGTCCGCCAATTCTCGACTGCCAAGTCCCAGATCGGGTAGAAGGCGTCGGAGATGCCAGCATTCGCAACGACGCAATCGATGCCGCCGAGGGTCTCTACGGCAGAAGCCGCAGCCTCTTGCAGACCTGCGAAATCGCGCACATCCACCTCGAACGAAACGGCGCGGCGACCACGAGCCTCAACGAGGACCTTCGTCTCCTCGAGCTCCTCCGAGGTCGCCGTTATGTATGCCGGTGCCTCCACTTTGCCGGCCCGGCCAAGATCCACAAGCACGAGATCGGCACCCTCGTCAGCACATCTCAGAGCGTGATTTCGACCCTGGCCCCTTCCCGCTCCGGTTATGAACACGACTTTTCCTTCCAAGAGGCCCACAGCTACTTCCTTTCTCATCACGCTCAATCCACGCGCCGACGATCCATTATCCGCGGGTCACGAGCCAGCCGCCGCGCACATGGTAGCTAGCTCGTGACCACGCACTTGCTTCTTTTGGTTCCTTACTTCACCAAGGGTACCAAGTACTCATAGGCCTCCCGGGCGAACCAATCAGGCTCCACGTCACGGCGGTCGAAGCCGATCTCCATCGTCACGTAGCCGCCGTAGTTGATCTCCTTCAGAGCATTGATAAGGGACGGGAAATCACCTCTCCCGTGGCCCGGGGGCATCCGATTCTCCTCGGAAAGGTGTATGTGCGTCAGGTTCTCGCCCATCCTGTAGGCGTAATCAGACATCACCTCACGACGGTAGAGGACGTGGAACGTGTCGAACATCAGCTTCACGTTCGGCAGGTTTACATCTTCCATCATCTCCACGGCGTGGTCAGCTGTATCGACGAGGTTGCTGTCAAACGAGGTCGGCTCGATGGCCAAATTGATGCCGTATTGGGCGCAATGCTCCCCGATGTCATGGAGGGCGTCACGGCTCCACTGCCACGCCTGCTTCCGCGTTGTGCCGAACACGACCCAACCCGGAATGTACAGGAGTGTCTTCCCGCCCCATTCAGCGCACATGTCACCAATCATCTTGTACTGCTTTATCGCATACTGCCGTTCCTCCGGCACCGGCGAAGCAACGTTGTTGCCGGAGGGAGCGGGCAGCATGCTGGACAGCGCGATTCCTTCACCTTCAAGGACTTTGGAGATCTCCTTGCGCCTCTCTGGCGTCGTGGTCTCCGGAAACGCATGAGGGCTCCACGCGCCGATCTCCACGCCGTCGTATCCGATCTTCGCCAGCCTCTTAATAGTTTCCTCGAGTGGGTATGCAGGCAACCATGACGGATAGCTCGAATAGCCCCACGTATTGAACGACAGTTTCACCCTTTTTACCTTCTTTCTTACGATCGGCCGAACTGCTTAGCCGAAGTTCGTCCCGAGATACGCCTTGACGTTCGCCTTGGTCACGAGCGGGTAGTTCAGCATGATCGAGTTGGGCATGGACTCACCTGTGCACGCCTTTGCAGCCGCTACGAGATCTGCAGGCTCGACGATCGGGTACACGACGTCGGCCATAAAGCCATTCTGGCCGAGGATCGCAAGGGCCTCGTTCTGCCCGTCGATGCTGGCAATCTTCACCGAACCACCGCGGTGGTCAGCTTCAACCGCCTTTACCGCCCCCAGCGTCATGACGTCGGCCTCGGAGATGATCCAGCTGATCGCGCCGGCGGGGTAGCGCGAGAGGATGTCCCGAATCACCGAGTACCCCGTGCTCGTGTCGTAGTTCCCGTTGACATTCGCGACCACGTGGATCTTCGGGTAATTCTTCAATACGTTCATGATGCCCGTTGTGCGGTCGATAGTGGGTGAAGCGCCTGGCGTGCCGCTCAGGATCACGACATTTCCGCTCCGGTGTATCTGGTTGACCACGTAGGTCGCCTCACGCTCGCCAAGGGGCACGTCGGGTGCTTTGATGGTGGTCAGCACAGGCGCGTCAACCTTGCGGTCGATCTCAATGATCTTCACGCCCTTTGAGATAGCGTACTTGGCCGCCGGAGCAAGGGCATCCTCAACCACTGCGTCCAGGATGACGACTTTGAATCCTTCACTGACCACCGTCCTGAGCTCGTTGCTCTCGGTGGTGGCATCGCCGTTCCCGTTCAGGACGGTCAGCTTCATGTTGGGGAAGTACTCCTTGCCGTCGGCTGCCGTCTTTGTGAACTGGGTAGCGCCGTACGGGAACGAGGTGGCGTCGTCCAAGAAGGCCACCTTGCAGTTAACGGAGCTTGGAGCCACTTTGAGCTGAAGTGCAGCCTGGCAAGCCGTACCGCAGAACGGCCCGAGGGGGATCGTGCTTGCGGTGGCGCCAGCGGATGCTACGCCAGCAGTCAGTGGACTGACAACTGCGAGCGTCCCGATTATCGTGAAGAGCGCGAACGTCATCGCTGCGATGCTTCGCAGACGCGGCCTTCCAACTCTTCCAGCGAATAGTTTCACTGTGTTCTCCTTCTTTGCAATTGTTGCCTAATGGACTTTGGGGATCTCAATGCGGGCGCATGCCTACCCCGCGTGCCTGTCAGACGTTCTGTGATTCTTCGCTAACAGGTTTGCTAACGACCGAGCGGAGCTTCTGTAGGACCCACTCTCGGCTCTCGCGGGAGGCGACGAGTACCGCAACGATGATGACTATTCCCTGAGTCGTTTCCGCCGAGTACGGATTCATCCCAAGGAGCACTAGAACGTTGCCAATGATTGCTAGGACGAACGCGCCAATTGCACCTCCTATCACTGCTCCTCTGCCGCCAGCTAGACTCACGCCACCGATGACCACCGCGGCGATCGCCTGCAGGTTTGTCAGGCTGCCTGCCGTTGGTTCGCCCGCCGAGAGCTGCGAGGCCGTCATCACCGCAGCCAGGCCGGCGCACATTCCGGCAATGACGTAAACGGCAATCACAACCCGCTTCACGCGTATGCCGGACAGGCGCGCGGTCTCGGTGCTTCCTCCCACCGCGTAGACCCTGCGGCCGAACGGAACATACTTCGTGACGAACCAGGCGAGTGCGACCACGCCAGCGAAGGCGACGAATTCGCCTGGAAACGAGCCGATCCCCCCATTGCCGAGGAAGTTGACCACAGCATCCGATCGGGAGAAGTCAATCTCCGAGCCGTTTGCAATCGTGAGAGCCACGCCGGCGCCAGTCGCGAGTGTGGCGAGTGTCATCACGAAAGGCTGGAGACGGAAAACGGCCACGCCGATGCCGTTGATCAGGCCGAAGGCGCCGCCCATAGCCACGGCGAGAACGGCCGCCAGCCAGGGTGTTAGGCCGTGCACGATCATGAGCGCGAACAAGACATTTGTGAGCGCTAGGTTCGACCCGACCGACAGGTCGATGCCGGCTGTTAGCACGACAAAGACCATGCCGATACTTACGACTCCGATGATGGAGACCTGCTGCAGGACGTTGAGGATGTTGCTCGTCGTGAGGAAGTTGGGCACGAGAAATCCGAGCAAGACCACACCGACGACGAGCACCCCTGCTCCGAACCCATTGCGCTTTGCGGCTCGGGCTAGTACCTCGGCTGCAGTCGAACGCCTTGGGGGTCCCTCGGTTCGTGGCGCCCTGTCCTCGGGAGCAGGCACGATCTGTTGAGGCGGGGCTGGTTCTTCGATGACTGTCGGCTTAGGATCCATTGACTCCGACCTTGATCTCGTCTGATGAGTTTCCGCTCTGGCTGCTAGCGCCGAGCGCGTAGCGAAGGATCTCTTCCTCGTCGAACTCGGGGCCGTGGACCTCCCTTGTGACGGCGCCTCGGTGAAGCACGACGATGCGCTCCACCATGTCGTAGAGCTCTCCGAGTTCTGAGGAGCTCACAACTACTGTCATTCCACTTTGCGCAAGTTCCTGCAACAACAATGCGATCTGGGGCTTGGTCCCGATGTCGACGCCTCGCGTCGGCTCGTCCAGGATGAGAACGTCCACCCTCGATGCCAGCCATTTGGCGAGAACCACTTTCTGTTGGTTTCCGCCCGACAGCAGAGAGACTTGAGAGGCGGCTCCCAGCTCCGGGAGACGGATGCTCAGAGCCGACACGTTGCGCTCGGCCAATTTCCGCTCCCACGAGGGCCTGATCAGATGTATGTGCTCTTTGGCGAGGGTAGGCAGGATCATGTTGTCTCGCACGCTCAGCTGCAAGAAAAGTCCTTGCGACTTGCGCTCGGACGGGACGTAACCGATGCCGCGCGCCAGTGCGTGGAAAGGTGAGCGGAGGCGCACCGGCCGACCGGCGATGAGGACAGTGCCCCTCTTGGGAGCGGTGGCCCCAGCGAGCACCCGGCAGAGCTCAGTCGTCCCCGATCCGCGCAGGCCTGTAATCCCGACTATCTCACCCTTGTCGGCGTGAAAGTCCACAAATCGCAGGATGTCCGTCGAGACCTGACTCAACCCGATGCGGACCTCTCGTGAGATTGTCGGACCCGGGTGGGCTCGCCTCGCCGAACCTTCAAGCCACTGAGCGTTCTCTGCGGCCATCAGGGATATCAACTCGTCGTGGGTGAGATCGGAGGTCCTGCCACCACCGACGTAAGTGCCATCTCTCATCACCACGACCCTTTGCGTGATGGCTGCGATCTCTTCGAGCCGGTGCGATACGAAGATGATCGTGGTGCCTCGTCGCGCGAGGGCCCGGACAATCGTGAAGATCCGCTCGACGTCGACCAGGTCGAGCGCGGCGGTCGGTTCGTCGAGGATGAGGAGCTTCGGATCGCGGCGTACTGCTCTCGCGATCTCGAGCAGGTACTTGTCAGCCAGGGGGAGCCGGCCGGCTGCCTGGTTGATGGGAAGATCGATTTCCAGAGATGCGAAAAGCCTTTGCGTCTCGCGCCTCGCCTTTCGCCAGGCAATCGTCAAGCCATTGGTCGGATAGTCCCCGAGGTAGAGGTTCTCGACAACCGAGAGCTCGGGAAGAATGCTCAGCTCCTGGTAAACCGCTGCGATACCCTGGCTGGCAGCAGCAATCGGGTTACCAGGCTTGAGAGGTCGGCCGAGCATAAGGACTTGGCCCGTGTCGGGACGGATGGCTCCGGCGATCATTCCCAAGAGGGTGGACTTGCCGGCGCCGTTCGCGCCGACGAGCCCTACGATCTCGCCTTCGCCGAAGCTGACCGAAACCCGGCGTACCGCGTATATTCCACCGAAACGCTTGGTGAGATCCTGAGTCTCAAGAGTGGTTCGAGGGACGGGTACCAGCGGCTCCGCAGTCATTGGGCGACACCTCTGAGCAAGCCATGTGCCGGCTCAGTCGTCGTCTTCTCGACGCCGGTGGTCCGGAACCGGCTGCGATAGCCGCCTGCGGTGACGCCGATCTCGCGGAGAAAGGCACGCCGCATCGTCTCGAGGGAGTTGAACCCCACTCTCCTCGCGATGAGCGCTAAGTCGTCGTCACCATGCTCGAGCATGTCTCTCGCGAGCTCGACGCGGATGCTTTCCACATATCGACCTGCACTTATTCCAATCTCTTCTTGGAAGAGCCGACAGAGGTGACGAACACTGAAGCCCGTCATGCGGGCCATCGCTTCCAGCGAGTAGTCGGCGGCCGGGTTGCTGGTGACGTCGTCCACGAGGCGGCGCAGTGGCTCGTGATGGCTGTTGCCAGATCGAATTCGTACGCTGAACTGCGACTGCCCGCCTGGCCGTTGCATGAACACGACCAGCTCCCTTGCCACGCTTCTGGCCAGCTCCGGTCCGAAATCCTCTTCCACTAGGCTGAGGGCGAGGTCGATCCCGGTCGATACTCCAGCGGAGGTAGTGACCCTGCCGTCATGCACGAAGATGGCGTCCCGGTCGACCTCGACCAGCGGGTAACGCTCCGACAGCTGGTCGAGGTGTCGCCAATGGGTGGTGGCGCGTCGTCCATCCAGCAGGCCTGCCGCGGCTAGCACGAAGGCTCCAGTACACACCGACGTGACACGGCGGGCCAATCCCGCTACACGTGCGACTTGGGTGACCAGTGCTTTGTTGTCTATCTCGTTCTCCCAGTCCGGGCCACCAGCGACGACGAGCGTGTCGAAGGGACGGACGAGCTCGCGGAGGGCGACAGTCGCGGCGATCTTGGTGCTGGTGCGCGTGACAATCTCTCCGCCTTCTGGACTTGTGACGATCAGGTCGTAATTGGCTCCGACGACGTTTGCCTGAGTAAAGACCTCCAGCGGCCCGGTGACGTCGAGTAATCCGACGCCGTCGTAAGCCACCACGGCAACACATCGACTCCTGTTTGTGAGCAATGGACCTCCTTGTATCGGATCGTCCTCTGCTCCGTCCTTTGGCGCAAGGACACGTTTACCTCGGATCTTGCCATGCCCTAGGGCCGTTCGTCACAACCTCTCCTCGACCAAACGCCAGCATTAGCGCCCTCGTACGTTGGGCAGCGTCAAGGCGTCGCTTCGGCGGCTCCGCAGGCCTTGACTCTGCTTTGGCGACGGCGCGCGGTCACATCAGGTCGAGAGAACCGCAACAGCTCCAAAAAATCGTGCTCGACTTCGAGGAGTCCCGCAACGTGTCGGGAGTAGACAGGCTGGAGAGACGCTCGTGCACCGGACGTAGCCACTGGAGGACAGTGAGCACGCGGCGCTCGTCGCGCTTCGTCTTCGGATGAGGCACCTGGCGACTGGGCACGGCGAACTCTTGGCGCAGGACAAGCAGCTCGATGTCCTTCGAGTGAGACGACCTACAGGTGAGGAGCAGGAACCGGAGAACCTGGCGTAGGGAGAGCGTGATGAGGCGGACGGTCACCGGCCCACTCTCGCTGCCGCTGGACTGGTGTGGTCGGTCCCAGTCAAGCGGCCGACCGTGATATGGAAGCCTCACCCTTCACGCCGAGGGTTGCGGCATGATGGAGTCATAAGGGAGCTGGCGACCGACGAGCTGGAAGCAGGGCTAGACGACGTCCGCCAGGCGCCGCGTGACCAGGGCCGCGTGGAGCTGCTGGTACGACGGCCCGCCGTCGACGTGCGGGAAACGCGGGACGAGCTGCTCCTCGACCTCGTCGAGGGGGTCGTGGGCGACACTTGGCGCGTCCGGGGCGACAGTCGCACAGCGGACGGCTCCGCCAACCCGGAGGTGCAAGTCACCGTCATGAACGCGCGGGTGGCGAGGCTCATGTCGGATGGGAACGACGACCGTTGGAAGCTGGCGGGCGATCAGATCTACGCCGACTTCGACCTGAGCCAGGAGAACCTGCCCGCGGGAAGCCGTTTGCAGATCGGCTCTGCCGTCCTCGAGATTTCAGCCCACCCGCACACGGGATGTGCCAAGTTCGAGTCGCGATTCGGGGCCGATGCCATGCGCTTTGTGAACTCACCGACCGGGCGGGCGCTTCGCCTCCGCGGTGTGAACTGCAAGGTCGTGATCGCCGGCATCGTCCGGGTGGGTGACACCATCACGAAGGAACCGATCGTCACGAATGAACCGATGTCGGAGTGATTGACGCGGGTGTCACCGGCACTTCCCCGCCGTTCGGGCGGCTGTCGTTGCGCCCTGAGTCTCGAACCGTCCGGCCTTCCCCTCCGGCCCGATCCGGTGCCTTCCCGCCTCCCGGGCGTGCCTGTTTTCTGCGATTTGGCTTGGTGGTGTCTCCTCTTTCTCTCAGATCGGGCGTCCACGCCTTCGCGCTGCCTTGTTGTTGCTGCGCACCACCCCCTTGACGTCATGTACATCGTCTTCGACCGCCATTCGGTAGCAGACCAACGCCTATCCGCTGCAAGCCCCAAGACGTGCTCACCGACGGGTCGGTTCGGGGCTATTCCGCTCGGCGTCTGGCCTGCTCTTCACCGTGGCATCGATCCACACAACAGGAGGTGCAGAAATGCGCAGCATCAAATCAACAACCAGCACGACGAGCCAGGCGGCATTGCCCGCAGAGCAGAAGTCACGGGGAGACTCGGTGAACCAGGTGATCCTTATCGGACGTCTCGTTGCCACTCCCGAACTTCGGGAGACTGGGTCCGGCAAGCACGTCACAACCGTCCGGGTTGCGACCAACGGCAAAACGACCACGGAATTCCACTTGGTGGTCCTCTGGGGTCAGCTAGCTGACTTCGCCATCGAGTACCTCGGCAAGGGCCGTCAGGTCTACGTCGAGGGTCGGCTCCAGAGCCGCCAGTGGCAGGCCACCGATGGCAGCACTCGACGGACTGTCGAGATTGTCGCCAGCAGGCTTCAGGCACTCTCCAAGAGTGCCGAGGCTGCACCGGCAGCGTGACCCCTCCGGGCTCCCGGTTCCCGAGGAGGTAACCAGCCCTCCTCGGGGACGGGCAGTCCATCCGCAACGAAATCTTCTCGGGTTCGGTGCTTCCAAGGATTGCACGGAGCCGCACAGCCGCAAGGCGGTCCGATCCGCCGCTGCGCTCCGGTACTCCCGAAGGACTGCGTCCTCTTCCCTTGCCCCTGTGCTTCCCCCCGTGCCCTTTCGCGCCCATGAACCGAGAAGGGAAAGGAGTTGCAGTCATGGTCTACACAATCACCGACATTGCAGAGCTGGTCCGCTACCACCTCGTGCTTTCCGAGCCCGACGACCAACGGGCCGATGACAACATCGCTCAGCTCGTGAGCGAGCTGCAGAGCATGTCAACCCGTCCGCTGTGGCGGGAGGCGTCATGGGTCTTCTGCGATCAGTGCGGGTGCTCGGTCGATACCGACCTCATCCACCCTGACGGACACCACTACGCCGACGATGGCGACTTCTACTGTGTTGACTGCTGGGAGCTGACATAGTGCTCCAGCCATCTCCTTCTCACTGCGCTCTTATTCGTCGTCCTCAGCGTCGATAGGTTCGAGGAACGGCGTAAACGTCACATAGGTCGTCTTCGTCCAGCCGAGAATCTTGCCAGTCGTTGTCGCCGGGAGTTGCTTGATGCAGTCCTTGACCTCCTTCAAGTCAATTCGCACAATTGACCCATTGGGTTGGGGCAAGTACTTGCCGTCAACCTCCAACCACGATACGGAGCCTGTTGGACGACCGTCCTTATCGAAGAGAGGGTACTCAACATGGACGCCTACACACTCGTATGAGCGAGGGGGCCTGGGGAGGTAGAACGCATGCGAACTCGACTCACGGACATCTGCTACGGACATGGTGCTTTCGTCGCCCCAGGTTTGCCTCGCCTCTGGAATGGGTTCGCGATCAGACGGGGCAATCTCGACGTCTTTCGTTATGAGAATCGGCAAGGGATCATGCTCGGAGATTCCACGAATGCAAACCTTGTCGCCTGCGAACAACAGAGCGATCTCCGGCGTCATCAACTGCTTTGCATGACTATCCGCAAAGACAACCCCTGATGGCCGGGCTTTATCCATCAATCGTGCTGCCAAGTTGAGGCACCGTCCCGTGTAGTCGAGGACACCGCCATCGGATATGAGGCGGGTAGCCGACCCCCGTGCGATACCGACACCCAGCTTCTTCGGTACCGGGAAGTTGACCATGTAATCGTCTGCAGTGATCTGACCAAACGCACCTACCAGTGTCACAGCACGGGAGAGGATCGAGCTAACAATGTCCGGAACTTCCTGGGCGTTCGAGGGCAGCTCGTGGATCAGGAGGAGCCCATCACCCGTCGGCTTGAAGAATGCGGTGTCGTCAAAGTGCGCTGACAGAATGGTATTGAAGACAGATCGAAGGTACAGGGCAGAGTCGAACGACTCGCCTTGAGCAGAGAAGGTTGAGAAGCCCCTTATATCAAGAAAGGTTGCGACGACCTGGCAGGACTCGGCACGGGCTGAGCCCAGCAGCTCTCGCAGACGCTCATGGAGTTGCTGCTCACTCATGAGGCGACTCCAGCAGCCAGGAGTTCTGCTTGCTGCATGACAAGTTGGACAGCTGCTTCCTGCTTGTCCGGCGGGTAGTGGTACTTCGTGAGCAGACGTCGGATGTGCCGACGGAGCGATGCCCTCACCTGTTCCTTCTTGTCCCAGTCAACCGTGGCGTTAGCTCGCACAACATCGACCAACTCCTGAGCAATGCGCTTGAGGACGTCGTCGCCAAGCTCCATCACTGCTGAATCGTTCTGACAGACCGCATCGTAGAAAGCGAGTTCGTCGTCTCGAAGGCCGAGCGTCGCACCACGACCGTTTTCGGTCTTCATTTCCTTCGCTAACGCCACCAGCTCGGCAATGACTTCGGCAGCAGTGAGTGAGCGGTTGTTGTACGACTTCATTGCCCGTTCCAGCATCTCGGAGAATTTCCTCTCGGCAACGACGTTGCGCCTCGACATCGAACGGACCTCGGAAGCCAGGAGTCGTCGCAACAGCTCGATCTGCACGTTCGGATGTGGGTTTGTCGTGAGTCGCTTGGCGAACTCATCGTCGATGATGCTGAGGTCAGGACGGCCTATGCCTGAGGCTGCGTAGATATCGATGACGCCGGACGCTGTCACTGCGTCCGAGACCACCTGCCGAATGGCGGTCTCCAACTCGACGTCATCAGTGGTGCCGGGTCTGTCCTCTGCCCGAGCACGTCGCAGCTCTACGGCGACTGCCTGGAAGAAGGCGAGATCATCCCGGTACTGCATCGCTTCAGGAGACGAGACGACGAGAGCGAAGCTCTGCGATGCGACTCGAACGTGTTGGAGGAACCGATCCGGCAGCTCCATGTCCTCTCCGCCAAGCAGGTGCTCCAGAGCGGCCATGATCGCCTCGATCCTGGCCCGGTCGCTGCCGGAGTCCAATGCTTCTCGCCATGGACATCCGTAGAGCAGCTCGCAGCAGACCTCGTGGTTCTCTTGGAGTAAGGCGAGCGCCTCATCAATCGGTGCACCGACCTCCTGTCGGGCTCGGTCACGGTCGGTGTAGTCGGCGAGTGCTGCCCGCAGGCTTTCGGCAATGCCGATGTAGTCAACGACCAGACCACCAGGCTTGTCGAGAAACGTACGGTTCACTCGGGCGATGGCTTGCATCAGCCCTGCCCCTCGCATGGGCTTGTCCACGTACATCGTGTGGAGCGATGGCGAGTCAAATCCCGTGAGCCACATGTCTCGAACGATGACGAGTTCCAGTGGATCGTCGGGGTCCTTGGCCCGTTCCTTGAGTGCTCTCTGGCGATCCTTGTTGCGAACGTGCCGATTCATCTCTGGACCATCGGATGCGGACCCGGTGATGACAACCTTGATCTTGCCCCCGGCATCGTCGTCGGAATGCCAATCTGGGCGGAGCTTCGTGATCTCGTCGTAGAGGCTGACGCATATTCGACGACTCATGCAGACGATGAGGCCCTTGCCCACCTCTGCGGAGTGTCGCTTGTCCCAGTGATCCACAATGTCCTGGGCAACTTGGGCAATGCGCTTCTCTGCTCCAACGATCGCTTCAACACGAGCCCATCGGGTCTTGAGCCGTTCCCGAGTATCCACTTCAGTCAGTTCTGTGACTTCGTCGAACTCCTGGTCAAGTCTCGTGCGGACTTCGTCCGGCAACTCGACCCGAGCCAGGCGAGCTTCGTAGAACACTTTGACCGTTGCCTGATCCTCGACAGCTTGTGTGAGGTCGTACACGTCCACGTACTCGCCGAAGATGGCTCGTGTGTCCTTGTCGGCAGTCTCGATCGGGGTTCCAGTGAAGCCCATGAAAGCAGCATGGGGAAGCGCATCTCGAAGATTGCGGGCAAGCCCATCAATGAGGTCGTACTGGGTTCGGTGCGCTTCGTCAGCGACCACAACAATGTTCCGTCGATCCGAAAGCACGGGGAAACTGCGGTTGGCGTCCCGGTCTTCCTTCGTCAGCCCGAACTTCTGCATCGTCGAGAAGACGATGCCTCCCGATGCCTTCGAGCGGAGCAGCTCACGAAGGTGCTCTCTGGACTCGGCTTGCACGGGTGTTTCCGGGAGCGTCCGATCCGGAGCAAAGACCTCATCGAACAGCTGATCGTCGAGGTCGTTGCGATCCGTCAGCATGACGACGGTCGGGTTTGCCATCCCAGGATTGCGCATTACCTTGCCGACGTAGAAGAGCATTTCCAGGCTCTTGCCACTGCCTTGCGTGTGCCAGACGACGCCTGCCCGACCATCTCCCCGCTCCATCGCTGCAAGCGTCGTGTCCACGGCCTTGTTGACTGCGTGGAATTGGTGGTACTTGGCAAGACGCTTAATGACACCGCTTCGCTCGTCAGAGAAGCTCATGAAGTTCCGAACGAGGTCCAGGAAGCGAGCTGGTTCAAACACCCCTCGCACGAGGACCTCCATCTCGGGAGTACCAAGTGCAGCCAGCCTCTTGCCGTCGATCGTCTTCCAGGGGGCGTAGTGCTCGAACCGCCCAGTGAGCGGTCCCATCCGAGCCTGCGTGCCAGTCGAGATGACGCAAACAGCGTTGTAGGCGAGGAGTGCTGGAATCTCGGCTGCGTACGTGCGGAGCTGGTCGTAGGCACCTCGAAGCGTTGCCCGCTCTTCTCCGGGAACCTTCAGCTCGACGACTCCGAGAGGAAGCCCGTTGACAAATAGCACGATGTCGGGTCGCCGAGTGCTCTGATCTCCCTCGACCGTGTACTGGTTGACCGCAAGGAATTCGTTCTGGTCCGAGTGCTCAAAATCCACCAGCCAAGCGATGTCGTGTCGGGACTCGCCGCTGTTGTTCCGCCGTTCGATGGGTACACCCGTTGTGAGGAGCTTGTAGATGCGCCAGTTCTCGGCAAGTACATCTGCACTCTCCGGGCGGCGGACCGTAGCGACGACCTCATCGATGATCGAGGGTGCGAGCGAAGGGTTGAGGCGGGAAACAGAAGAACGGAGTCGGTGATTCAGCAAGACGTCTCGATAGCTACCACGCTCCGCACGAGGTTCGTCCGGGGCGATGTCCGGTCCGTAGAGCACGTCCCAGCCAAGGTCGGCGAAGTAGTCGAGACACACCTCCTCGACGCCGGACTCCGCGATGAAGGACCTCATACCGCTTCCTCCACGAGGGACTCGACGTCACGAACGCGAAGCTCGCCGCTCAGGAGTTTGGGAAGCAGGGTGTCTCGAAGAGTCATCAGGGTGTCGGACTCGTTCCGCAACACAAAAGCTGACTTCACCATTGTGTTGACGGCCAGACGCTGGGCAGGCGTGGTTGACATCGGATCACCAACCTTCGTCGAAAGGACATCGGCTGCCTGAACTCGCTGGTGACTACCAGTGGTTCCAGTGACGCTTTCGGCGAGGGCGGAACTGAAACTCGTGCTGTTGCAACAGGCCCAAAGCTCTTCAGCGGTCGTGGTTGCCAGTGGTGTCATCACCACAAATTCTGTGGAGGCAACACCAAGCACTCCGGGCTCCGGAACGGCATACCAGACCCGCGGTATGTGGGGATTTAGTCGTGACACGAGAACTGACGCGTCATCAATTCGTTGTTTGGCACTCTTGATCTCTGCTCCAGCCTGACGAACCGGGAGTCGGCGCTCATCGAACGCAGGCAGGCTGAAGTGATCGACCATCGTCATTCCGGACGAAGCAGGGTCGAGAGTTGTCCGCCGGACAACAGCGAGGTCGTGAAGAGGAATGCGTCTCGGTGCTTGATCAAGTAGTCGTGTCGCGAGTTGCTCCTCAAGCTCGACGGTCCGCTGGTTTGCTTCGATCTTCTCATCGAGGGTTCCCAGGACTGAGGCGATTGCCCGCTGTTCGGTTAGAGGGGGGAGCGATACTTCGACCTCTCCAATGCGCTGAGGCGATGTATGGAGAATCTTCGTGCCGGTAGCCATCATCGCCAACTGTCGGTTCACGATCGGCGAAAGGAATAGGTAGTAGGCGTACCTTGGGTCAAGATGGCCATCGTCTGTCGTTATCAGGCCGATCCGCTGATTGTGGAGATATGTCCGACCATCGTCCGGAACTCGTGCTGGCAATCCAAGGATTTCACCTCCGGCAGTCTGGCAAGTCATCACTACCAGCAGGTCTCCCGGCGACAGTTCAAACTCCTTCGGATAGCCTCCTCGATACTCTCGGTTTTGCGTTGTGGCGAATCTAAAGCCTCCGCGATAGTCGAAGTTTCCGATACTGACGACGATCGGAAGCCCTGATAGGTCCGAACTGAACGCCGGTCCAGCAAAGGCGTAGCCGTGTTTGACCTTCAGCACAGAGCCAAGCCGCGCAGATCGCCAGTCAATCACCGATCCGCTCCAGTGCTGCCCGCACACTTTCCTGCAGACCATCGCTCTCGTCGAAGGCTATAAGCAGTTCGGCTTTTAGGCGTACAAGCTTCTGCTGGATTGGCTCACCGTCGTCTTCTAGCTCCTCCGTCCCGACGTATCGACCAGGAGTGAGGACGTAGCGATTCTCTGCGACTTGCTCGATCGTTGCTGAGCCACAGAAACCTGGGACGTCCTCATACGCTCCGGCTTCGGGCTCGCCGCGCCAGGCACGATAGGTGCTGGCAATCTTAGAGATGACCTCATCGGTCAGCTCTCGGTGGGTGCGGTCCACCATGACCCCAAGCGCACGAGCATCGATGAAAAGCATCTCTCTGCGACGATCTCGCCAGTTCCCTCGGATGTGACCGTTCTGCTTGCTGCGGTTCAAGAACCACAGGCATGCAGGGATTGGGGTTGAGTAGAAGAGCTGGCCGGGCAGCGCCACGATGCACTCGACAAGGTCAGCGTCCACCATCCTTTGGCGGATGTCTCCTTCTCCAGACTGCTGGGAGGACAACGAGCCGTTCGCGAGAACGACGCCCGCGACTCCGTGCGGAGCGAGCTTCGAGGCCATGTGCTGAAGCCAGCCAAAATTGGCATTGCCTACCGGCGGCGCTCCGAACCGCCAGCGAGGGTCATCCCGCAGCTGATCGCCGCCCCAGTCAGAGATGTTGAACGGAGGATTCGCAAGGATGAAGTCCGCCTTGAGGTCGGGATGGAGGTCCTCATGGAACGTATCTCCCCACCGAGGACCGAGGTCAGCTTCGATTCCCCGAATGGCGAGGTTCATTTTTGCCAATCGCCACGTTGTGTCGTTCAGTTCCTCTCCGTAAACAGCGATGTCGTTGCGCCCGCCACCGCGGGACTCCACGAAGTTCTCCGATTGGACGAACATCCCTCCTGAGCCACAGCAGGGGTCGTAGACCCTGCCCTTGTACGGCTCAATCATCTCAACGAGGAGCTTGACCACGCTTCGGGGTGTGTAGAACTCGCCTCCACCCTTCCCTTCCTGAGAGGCGAACTTGCCGAGGAAGTATTCGTACACTCGACCGAGGAT
>Ga0182014_10004535_pt1 | contig 15861 bp, 11 predicted proteins | sample 612S2DmetaG_FD_120489 | JGI IMG/M metagenome (GOLD analysis project Ga0182014, IMG submission 120489) | Permafrost microbial communities from Stordalen Mire, Sweden - 612S2D metaG | ecosystem: Environmental > Terrestrial > Soil > Wetlands > Permafrost | place: Sweden: Stordalen | collected... | reverse complement strand
GGTGGTGGTGATTCTGGCGGGCACGAACGACATCGCCGGGAACACCGGGCCGATGACCCTGGAGCAGACGGAGGACAACCTGGCCTCGATGGCGGATCTGGCGACGGCCAACCACATTCGCGTGGTGCTGTGCTCGGTGCTGCCCGCATACGACTTTCCCTGGAGCCCAGGGATGAAGCCGGCGGGCAAGGTGGTGGCGCTGAACGCGTGGATCAAGGCCTACGCGGCGGAAAAGGGCTATGTGTATGTGGATTACCACACGGCGATGAAGGACGAGCGCGACGGGCTGCCGGCTGCCTTGAGCAAGGATGGGGTGCATCCACTGCCGGTCGGGTACGCGGTGATGGCGCCGCTGGTGGAGGCGGGGATCGCGAAGGCGCTGGCGCAGAAAGGTCCGTAATTGCTAAACCGCCCAAATCCCCCTACAATGGAATGATTGCAGGAAAGGTTTGTCCGAAGAGATGCCCAAGGAAAAGATTCATCCCAATTATGCCGCGGTGCGCGTGATGTGCGCCTGCGGGAACAACTTTCAAACCCGTTCGACCCACAAGGGCGACATTCACGTGGAGATTTGCTCGGCTTGCCACCCGTTCTTCACCGGCAAGCAGCGCCTGGTCGACACTGCGGGCCGCGTTGAGCGCTTCCGCCGCAAATATGCCAAGTCCGACGGGGCACAGGCGGCTGCGGCGGCGGCTAAATAGTCGGCGTCCGGCAATCAGCCAGCAGGATTGGGCCTCCGCTGCGGCGGAGGCCTTTTGGCGTCTCTTGTGGGAGAATGCCTTTATGATCGCCGTCGAAATCCAGCACTATTTGAGCCGAGCAAGAGACTTCCGGAAGGGAGTGGAATGCCTTGGAAGAGAGGATTTGTACATTCTCAACGATGAATCCGTCAAATTCAGGTACTCACCTGCCCAGCTTGGCATAAATTGCGCGATTTCGTATAGTGACGCCTTGAGAAGTGGCATGGGACGCGAAAAGTTATCGTCAGGCGATCACAGTACAGCGGCAAGTGATTTGGAGTCTCTCCTTAAGTCTCGAAACGTGGAGAGTCGAAAAGGGATTGGCCATCTTAAAAAACTTCTCAGGATGAAGAACAGGATTGCATACGACCCTGTAATGGTGAGAGAAAACGAGGTTGACGATGCTGTGAAACAAGCCGAGCGTTTCGCAGACTGGGCAGAGGAGGCGGGCAGGAAATTGAAGATTGAGGGGTGGTGAGATGAATGAACTTCAGGAACTTCAGATCGAGCACTATCGCGGTCGGGCGAAGAATGCGGTGCAGGATTATCTTGTTCACAAGCTCCTTTATCCGAAGGTTTATTTAGACGCCGATTTGGACGGTTGGAAATTGGACGTTCTCGCCGTCGATCGGGTTGGCGTGGGAGATGTTCACGGAGTAAGACTTGTACTCTGGGAACCCGGCCACACCGATGACCATGGCTATTCAGCTTACCTCGAAAAGGCTGTCTCCGAGGCCGTTAGGGACTTCGTTGGGTTTCCTGGGCATTTTCGGTATCTTGCAGTCATTTGTACCGTACCGGAAAAGCAGCAGTGGATTCCGAGCAAGGGAATCAAGGATCAGTCTCTCGCAGCCGACGGAGTCGGGCGGGCGGGGGTACTGTATCTGGACATAACCGAAGAGGAACCATCAGTGAAGGTACTACTCAAGGCCGAACGCTTCCGCTCCTCGAAAGAGATCGTCGAACTTTCCGACCGCTTCGTTGCCGAGCACACGGCCAACTGGGAGTTCCGCGAGGAGCTTTGAACGGCTGACAATTCATAACTAACAGCCGAACCCATCGTCGGTAAACTGTTAGCTGCCGGTTGTTTGCTGGCAGCTCAAAGGGTTCTTATGGCGGGCAAGGGCTTCACCGTGAAGAAGGACTGGGACAACCCCAGGGAGCACCAAATGCCTGCGCAGACGCGGGTAGCGGTCGAAGTGCGCCTGGGATCGGTGGTGGTGACTCCTGCCACCGTGCTGGCTCCCATGTTCGGGGTCACGGATACGGTTTTTCGGCGGTTTATTCGCCACGCCAGTTTGTTCACCGCGGGGGGTGAGGGCGCGGAATCCCACCCTAGCCGCAAAGACACAGACGCGGCGAGGGTGGGGCACCCAGAGGTCGAGGGGGGCGGCGAGGTCGGTGCAGACGGAATCGACGCTGCCGTGACCAATGCGCAGTCGGGCTGCGGGCTGCTGATGACCGAGTTCACTTCGGCCGACGGGCTGGCGCGGATGCGGGAGACCAAGCGGCGGCGCTATCTGACCTTCTACGACGACGAGCACCCGATCGGGGCGCAACTGTTCGGGTCGAACCCCGAGACGCTGGCTGAAGCAGCGCGGATTGTGGAAGATACGGGATTCGACACGGTGGACCTGAACCTGGGCTGCCCCGCCAAGCGGGTGGTGGGGTCGAACGGCGGCTCGGGCCTGCTGCGCGATTTGCCGCGGATCGGCGATATCTTTCGCGCCGTGCGCAATGCGGTGACGATTCCCTTCACCGTCAAGTTCCGCGTGGGCTGGAACGAGAAGCGGATTGTGTGCGTGGAGCTGGCACGGATGGCGGAGGCCGAGGGGCTGAACGCCGTGGCGGTGCACGCCCGGACACGCGAGCAGGGCTACAGCGGCCAGGCGCAATGGGAGTGGATCGCCCAGGTGAAGCAGGCGGTGGGGATTCCGGTGATCGGGAACGGCGACATTCGCACCCCGGAGGACGCGGCGGCCATGGTGGCGCTGACGGGCTGCGACGCAGTGATGATCGGGCGGGCGGCGCCAGCCAACCCGTGGATTTTCAGGCAGATCGCGCAGTACACCGCGACCGGCAGCTATGAACGGCCCACGGTGGAAGACCGCTACCGGATGATCCGGGCTTACTTTAAGATGCTGCTGGCCGAGGCAGAGGCCTGCAAGGATCTGCCCCGAGACGCCCGCATGGGCGAGACCGCCGGCAAGATGAAGCAGTTTGCCACCTGGTTCACCCATGGCATACCGGGCGGCGCGAAGCTGCGGGCGGCCATCTACCGGGCGCGCACCGGGCCCGAGGTGCTGGCCCAGGTGGAGCTGTTCTTTGCAGTGCCCGTAGCGGACGATTCGGGTTCCGGGCAGAATTCCGGCCTGAATTCCGGTGCGGAGCCCGAAGACCAGGCGAGCGCCTTTCCTGAAGCTGCGCTGGTTTGCGACTGAGACGAATCCGGGACGATTCGGAGAAGCGATCCGGCAGGTTTTTGGCCGGCGAATCGGGTATATGGACCGGGTATTCAGTGAATTCATCCTAGCTTGAAGGGTTCGCATTGCAGAACGTTGCGCCGAAGCTGAGAGGCATCTTGAAAACCTTGGTGTGCGGCTTTGCCGTGCTGGGCTTTGCCGGGCCCGCTTGCCTGGCTCAGCGCAACAGCTCCCCTGGAATTCCCGAGTGTGTGCCATTGGGCCTGATTGCGCTGCTTTTTGGGGTGCTGGTTCTAGCTCGCTGGCGAATCCGTCGCTTGGCGGACCACGCACGGCACGGGGAGCTGGCGGTCCGGCAACGGATCGGGGACCTGGAACGCGAAAAGGCCGAACTGCTGCGCGCCCAGGAGCAAATGTGCCATCATGCCGAGCACGACGGTCTGACCGGCCCGTGGATTCACCGCATCATCCTCCAACTGCTGCGCCAGGAGGTGGACCACTCGTGCCGCGAAGGTGCGCCGGTGAGCGTGATTATGGTCGATCTGGACCAGTTCAAGAATGTCAACGACGCCTTCGGTCATCCGGCCGGCGACCTGGTCCTGAGGGAGGTTGGCGCGATCTTTCAGTACTCGGTGCGCTCGTATGACTGGGTGGGGCGTTACGGCGGCGAGGAGTTTCTGCTGATTCTGCCCGGATCGAGCTTCGTGAACGCCCGCAGACGCGCGGAGCAGTTCCGGATGGCGGTGCAGACGGCGCGCATCCTGCACAGGGAGACGGCGGTCCAGGTGACAGCCAGCTTTGGCGTGGCCTCCGGCTTCGCGAGCTGCTATGAGGAAATGCTCCATGCCGCCGACGTCGCCCTCTACCGCGCCAAAGAAAATGGGCGCAACTGCGTGATGGTTATAGAGATCGAACCGCCGGGGAACGGGGTCGGGAAAGCATAGGGCCGGTGGTTTTTATGAACCAGTGGGATTCAAGCCGGCGCCTTTTCGGTCGTAGAAGATTCGCCGAGCCAAGCGGTTCGCTTGATCGCGCTCTTGCGCTTTATCTCTGTCTGTGAAACCCACTGAGCGCTGGGATCGTCGGCTTCCTGCACAGCAATCTCCACCTGCCAGCGGAACCATGCGTCATTGGCAACAGCTTGGTGTGCGCCGCGTTTTGTTTCGTCTTCCACTTATCCCATATTGTATCCCGCTCACTGTGCTTCGACCGCATTCAACTCCAAGAGGAGCAGTTGCTATTGTGCTGGGGTTCCAAACAACCTTTGCCAAGGACCCTCAGCAGCATCCCCGCGCTCGATGCAATCAGGCAAATCTACTCCTCCAGGGAAAGTCAGTTCAGCGACATTTGAGGAACTTCCGTCGAATCTATCCGAACAGACGAAGGTATCAGGGCCGCGAGGGGACCTCCGACCATTTACACATCGAGGCGAGCCTGAATTGAATCGACAAAAAAGCGGCGTGAGATCTGCGTTTTCCTCAAGAAGCGATGCTGTGCCGACCCTTAGTACTACAGGGTTGTCGCACCAAGAAGCACTCTCAAAATGTCGCTTCCCATAATCGTTTGGACCAGCAGCGGTCCCAGGCCAAAAAAACACGAGTGAATTCAGACGCTCGACCAAGTCCTCTAACTCCCATCCCTCATGGAATAAGATGTTCCCTTCCTGAAGCGGGCCTTGACCTTGGAGCCAAAGGTCTACTCCATTCACGCGTACTCGGACACGCCGAGGACGGCGCTGCCTCGACAACTCCGGTCGGCCAGCTCTAACGATTAACGTAGCGGTACTTTCCAGGCGACGTACCGCGCGAATCGTCGGAAGGTTCTCCACCGACGTTAGGTGGTAGGAGAAGGGCCGAAGAGAAAGGAACGTTTTAATATCAAAAGGCACTGTAGTCCAGTTGGCGCAAAATTGGATACTACAACATAATGCCCTGGCGATCGAGTTTTAGGGAAGCTCTGAACAAGTCATTCAAGTGAAGCCGACAACGCCTCAGGGGCTAAAGCCCTGCTGATTTTGCGGCATTTGCGGCACGGCTAAAGCCGTGCCCTTTCAAAGCGCCAACTCATTCAGAGGTTCCTTGGCGGAGAATGGCAAATGCGACCGCGGGTCCTTCGACTTCACTCAGGATGACAGATCTATGGCGATCCGATCAGGATGACGGTTTTATGGTGGTTCAATCGGTTTGGAACGAGATTATAGGATTCTACCGCTCCGTGACAGGCAGGCGGACGGTGGCGCGGGCGCCTTCGCCGTCGTCGCGGTTTAGGAGGCGGATTTCTCCGCCGTGGGCGCGGGCGATCTGCTGGGCCAGCGGCAGGCCCACGCCGCTGCCCGCGGGCTTGGTCGTATAGAAGGGGACAAACAGGTTTTCAATGTTCCCGATGCCCAGGCCGCGGTCCTCGATGGTTACCAGCAGGTCTGAGTCTGTAAGTCGCCAGCTTGCGCGCACCGGCTGGGCGCCATTGGCGAGTGAAGCGTCCACGGCGTTGGCCAGCAGGTTGATGAACATCTGCTCCAACTGATCGGGATCGGCGTCGAGCACGACCGGCGGTCCCGGTTCGAGCTGAACCGGGAGGCGCTGCTCCAGAAGGACGACCCGCTCCAGCAGCGGCCCAATCCGCACCGGCTTGAGCTGGGGCGGAGGCAACTGGGCCAGCAGCCGGTAAGACTGAACGAAGCGATGCAGGGAGTCGGCGCGGCTCTCCACAACGCCGAGGCCGCGGCGAAAGTCGTGCAACGTAGCGTCGTCTCCTTCCATGCGATCCACCCGTGCAAGCAGGCTGCCGGCGATGGACTTGATGGGCGCAAGCGAGTTGGAAAGTTCGTGCCCCAGCACGCGGATCAGCCGCTTCCAGGCGATCTGTTCCTCTTCCTGAAGCGGGAGGCTCACGTCTGCCAGCAACAGCATCGTGTGCGGCACGCCGTCCTGGCGAAAGGCCGCCTTGCGAATGAGCCAGCGCGTGGGTTTGGAACCGAAAGAGTGGATGGACTGGTCCGGCGCGGCAAGCAGGTCTTCAAGGCCCAACTCGCTCGCGGTGCGGCCAAAGCAGCGGGCATGAGGCAGGCCCAGCAGCTTGACGCCGGCGTTGTTGACCAGTTGGAGCAGATCGTTGCGGTCAAAGGCAAACAGGGGCGCGTGCATCACCTCAAGGATGCGGGCCAGCAGGGCGGTGGCCTCCAGAGAGCGCACGCGCTGCTTCTGCAACAAATCGGCGAGAGCGTTGACCTCTGCTGCCAGTTCGCCAAGCGCGTCCTGCGAACCGGCCCCGCGCGCGCGAAAGGAGTAATCGCCCTCGCGCAACGACGAGACGACGTTGGAGAGCGTCTGCAGCGGACGAATCATGCCTTCAATGAACGCGGCGGCCACCAGCACGAGGTAAAGCAGCAGGCAGCCGGCGAGCAGAAGAGCCGGCGCGAAGCCGATTGGACGCTGGTAGAGAAGGACGACGGCGAAGATCGGCGCGGGCAGCGAGAGCAGCAAACAATACAGCCACGCCCGGCGGATGGCCGAGCGCCGGCGCCGGCGCATACCCTTCTCATAGCCCATATTTTTCGATGCGGCGATAGAGCGCGGCGCGGCTCAGTCCGAGAGACTCGGCGGCCTGCGAGATATTCCCATCGCAGCGGCGCATCACCTTGCGGATGAGCAGGGCCTCGACCTCGTCGATGCTCATGTTTTCAAAAGATTGTGTCGCCGGCCGCGCGGCCGCGATGGCGAGGTTGGCCGGCTCGACTTCATCGCCGCGGCACAGCAGCACGGCGCGCTCCACGGTGTGCTCCAGTTCGCGCACGTTGCCCGGCCAGGGATACTGCATCATCTGCTGCATGGCTGTGGGAGAGAAACCGTTGACCTGTTTGCGATAGCGGGTGCGGTTGCGGCCCAGAAAGTGCTGGGCCAGGAGCGGAATATCCTCGCGCCGGTCGCGCAGCGCGGGCAGGTGAATCTCGACCGTGTTGATGCGGAAGAGCAGGTCCTCGCGGAAGTTGCCGGCTTTGGCCTCCTCGTGCAGCAGGGCGTTGGTGGCGGAGAGAATGCGCACATCGACGCGCCGGGTTTGCGAAGAGCCCACGCGCTCCAGTTCGCCGGTCTCCAGCACGCGGAGCAATTTGGCCTGCTGGCGGAGGGGAACGTTGGCAATCTCGTCCAGAAAGAGCGTGCCGCCGTTGGCCAACTCGAAGCGGCCTATGCGGTCGGTGCGCGCATCGGTGAAGGCGCCCTTCACATGGCCGAATATCTCGCTCTCGAAAATCCCCTCGGGCAACCCGCCGGCGTTGACGGCCACCAGCGGCATGCGGGCGCGGGGCGAGGCGGCGTGGAGCAGCTTTGCTACGATTTCCTTGCCGGTGCCGTGCTCGCCGGTGATGAGCACGTTGGCGCCGGAAGGCCCGACCTGCGCAATCAGCTCGAGCACCGGCTGCATGGAGGGCGCGCCGGCTACAAACTCCGGCATGCCTTCGGCGCGGAGCAAGCGGTTCTCGAGTTCCAGTTGGCGCGAGCGGCGCAGCGCCTGATGCAGCTCGGCGTGAACGCGCACCAGCGAGAGCAGGCGCTCGTTCTCCCACGGCTTCTGCACAAAGTCGCGCGCGCCGCGCTTGATGGACTCGACGGCCAGGTCGATGTTGCCCCAGGCGGTCATCACAATCACCGGCAGGCGCGCGTCGTACTCCTGGATGCGGGCCAGCAGATCGAGGCCCTCCTGGCCGGAGGTGGTGTCGCGCGTGTAGTTGAGGTCGATCAGCAGCACGTCGTAGTCGCTTTGGCCCAGCGCCTCGAGCAGCAACTGGGGCGAGCGCACACAGTCCACATCGATCCCCTGTGGGGCGAGCAGCAACTCGACGGCCTCGAGAATGTGAGGCTGATCGTCGGCAACCAGAACACGAATTCGCTCTTGCTTACTGGAGATGGTCCGCCTCCACTGCGCCCGATTTGGCATTGGCTATCGAGATGCCGTACTCCTCAAGAACCGTGCCGGTGGCGCGCCGCACCTCGATACGCGCCTTCTCGTACGCGGTCTCGGCGGTCACCAGCGCCGACTCGGCCACGGCCAGATCGTGCTCGGCGCTCAGCGTCTGCTGGTTCGATCCTGCTCCCAGCTTCTGCTCCTTTTGCATGATATCCAATGTTTTCTGCGCAAGGTCGCGGGCGTGGCGCGCCGCATCCACCCGGCTGGCGCCTTGCTCAAGAGCATAGCGCGCGCTGCGCACCTCGATGCGAATGCGTTTCTTCAACTCTTCAGCGTACACCTGCGACTGACGGTACTCGAGCTCGGTGCGATACTGGTCGGCCTTGGCAATGCGGTTGCGCAACGGGATGCTCAACTGGAAGCCCACCTGGTACTCGGGCGATGAGTCGTTCAACGCATCTTCAAGTGTGCCGCCCGCCCCGCTTGGCGCACTGATTGAGCCCCCGCCGGCGAGATACGCAGGGTTCGGAGTGCCGCCATAGCCTGTGCCGGAATAGAAGCCGTAAAGACCGAGCGCAGGCAGCAGCGCGTTCCGGGCGGTTTTGCGGCTCAGTTCGCGGTTTTCGAGGTCGAGGCTCGACTCCTGCAGCTCGGTGCGATTCTTGAGCGCCGCCGCGATCGTGTCCTGCACCGGCTCGGTATCGGGTTGGATCTGGCCGCCGATATGGTCCACGGGCACCACCGGCATCTCCTCCAAAATCGGATCGTCGAGCGAGCGGGTGATGGCGTTCTTCATATAGAGTTCCTGCAGCTCCAGGTTGGTGCGGGCCACGGTCAGGTCCTGCTCGCGAGTGGCTAACTCGCTCTCCGCCTTAAGTACATCCATCTCCGGAATCGCCTGCAGTTCAAGCTGCTTGCGGCTGGTATTAAGCGTCTCAGTGGCGAAGGCCACGGAACGCTCTTCCACTTGCTCGTTATCATAGGCGCTCACCAGGTCCCAATAGATATCTGATATCTGCGTTACGGTGGCGATAACCTGCGCGCGGAAGGCAATGTCGGAGATTTTCTGGTTGGTCTTGGCAATGCGCAGGAAGCGCAGGTTCGGCCCCGGTCCAAAGCCGGCCAGCAACTGCTGCTGAAACAGGATGCGCATGCTGGCGTAGAGTTCCGGATTCAAAGTGTTGTACGGGCTGTTGGAGGTCAGCCGGAGGTTATTCCAGTCCACCTCAAGATAAGTGCCGGTGGGGAAGGACTGATAGTAACTCATGTCTGCCAGAGTGGAATTCACGTGGTAGACGGGCACGCCGTAAAGCTGACGGTTGGGTTGCAACTGCGAGGTGTGATCGTTATAAACCTGCGCATTGATATACGGATCGAAACTCGACACCGCGGTACCTGTTCCCAGCGTGGACGACACGATGCCTGAAGCGCCAGAGCCGGCGCCGCCGGCGCCGCTCGTTGTGCCGCCCGCGCCTGAGCCAGCGCCAGCGCCGCCTGCGCCGCCGCCGGGTGTGCCCGACACAACGCCGGTGTTGACGCCACGCACCGAGCCGCCCGCCTGTGTGCGCTGGATGTCCATTTGCGCGATGGGCAGGTTATAGCGCGCAATCACCATGTCCAGGTTGTTCTCAAGCGCCAGATCGATGGCGTCGTGCAGAGACAGGTAGATCTTGCCGTCGCGCACCAGGGAGCCGAGTCTCGCGGAGTTCGCCATGCTGGGCGGTGGAACGATCTTGCCGCGATAAGCGTCAAAGGGGTTGCGGGAGGGCCGCAGCAGTTGGTCGAAAGGAATGCTGCTTTGAGGAACCTGCGCGGCGGACGGCGCAGGCGTCTGCACGGATGCCGCCGCAGGTGAAGTGGCCGCCGGAGTGGCCGTGGGTTCGACGGCGAGGGCCAGGTTCACCTGCAACAAGAGAATCGCGGCTACGGCCTGCATGCATTTGGCCGGATGTGTCTTTGAAAGGTTCACTTGGCGCCAACCTCCGTTGCCTTTGCCTCAAGGTTTTCATCGCGCGTGAGCCATCCGTCGCGCAGTTCCAGGATGCGCTTGCCGTAGCGCGCGTTTGCCTCGGAGTGAGTTACCTGCACAATCGTTGTGCCCACGCGATTCAGTTCGCAGAAGAGCTCCATGATCTCGCGCGCCTGCGTGGAGTGCAGGTTGCCGGTGGGCTCGTCTGCCAGGAGCAGCGCAGGAGCGTGGACCACGGCGCGCGCTATGCCCACCAGTTGCTGCTGCCCGCCGGAGAGCTGCGAGGGAAACAGATCCTTCTTGGCAACAATCTGGAAGCGGTCGAGAATGTCGGCCACCATCCCTTGTCTCTCCTTCGCGGGCAGATTCTTGTAGGAGAGTGGAAGGTCGATGTTCTCGGCCACGGTGAGATCGTCCAGCAGGTGATAACTCTGGAAGACCATGCCGATGCGCTGGCGGGCGAGGTCGGCGCGCTGCTTTCGGTTGAGCTTGTGGGCCGGCGTTTCGTCGAACCAGTACTCGCCGAGCCAGCCGTCGTCGAGCAGGGCAAGCACGTTGAGCAGCGACGACTTCCCTGCCCCCGACGGCCCCATCACGGTGATAAACTCGCCCTCCTTGATGGTCAGGCCGATGCGGCGCAACACCCAGGTTTCGGTGTAGCCGGTCTTGTAACTGCGTTCTACGTTCTTCAGTTCGATCATGGAGTTACTCCGATCTGCGAGCAAGTTCTTCGGTTGCGAATCATTCGGTGCGCAATGCCTGCGTCGGTTCGACGGTTGCTGCGCGGCGCGCGGGAACGGCCGCGGCCAATGCGACCATCACTGCCGTCAAGAGTACCGCGACCGTGAGCGTGATTGGGTCGAAGGTGGTGACGCCATAAAGCTGGCTGCGGAAGAGGCGGGCCAGGGCAACGACGGACGGCAGCGCAATCACAGTGGCAATGGCCGCGATGACGGCCATCTCGCGCACCACGAGGACGATCACGCCGTAGCGTTGCGAGCCCAGGGCCAGACGTATACCGATCTCGCGCGTGCGCTGCTCGGTGGAGTAGGCCAGCACGCCGTAGAGGCCAACGGCTGCCATCAACATGGCCAGGACGGAGAAGCCGATGGAGAGAAAGGCGAGCGCGCGTACGTCGGCGGCGCGGCGGTCTGCTTCTGCTTCCATGGTGCGCAGGCCATCGACGACCAGCGCGGGGTCGAGCTGATGGATGGCCTGACGGATTGCCGCTTCGACCGTCTCCGGTGCCTTTGCGGTTCGCAGGTAAATCTCCGCACCTCCCGGATGCGGCTGCTGTAGAAAGGGTCTGTAAACCGCTGGCCCAATATCAGTGCGCAGATTCTGGTGTTTCACGTCGCCCACGACGCCGACGATTGTGGTGTCGGGCTTAGCGTCGTCGCCTCGCGGCTCCGCCAGCGCACGGCCCAGTGCGTTTTGCGCCGAGCCGTAGAAGCGTTTTGCAAGGGCCAAGTTGACGATGGCCACCTTGGGTTTCCCCTGCGCATCCGAGGAAGCGAACTCCCGGCCTGACAGAAGCGGCTGCCGCAGCGTGGCAAAGTAGCCGGGCGTGATCCACGGAGTTTCGAAGTTCATTTTTTCGTCTTCGGCCGGTTTGTAACCCTGGATCGTGAAGTTTGAGCTGTTCGAATTTCCTTCAAGTTCAGGGTCGGTGGTGCCTGCGGCAAAGGCTACGCCAGGAATGCGGCGCAACGCATCGAGCGCGTTGGTTACAATCTGCGCGGCGCGATCTTCGCCGTAGCCTGAGATGGTGGGATCGAGCGAGAAGTGGAGGAGATTCGTGATTTCGAAGCCGACTGGCTGATGGCGGAGATTGTCGAGCGTGCGCACAAACAGGCCCGCGCCGCCGAGCAAGATGACGCTGAGTGCAATCTGCGCGCCCACGGCCAGCTTGCGGAAGCGCTGCGAACCCTTGGATGCGGTGCCCGCATTCTGGCGCAACGCGTTGGCCAGATCGGGACGCAGGAAATGAGGTACCGGAGCAATGCTGAACAGCAGGGTCACCACCAGAGAAATGCCCAACGTGAACAGGAGGACGCGCGCATCCACGGACGCCGAATAGGGTTCGCCGCCGGGATCGGAGCTGGTCATCAGGCGAACAAGTGTCGTGGCAACCAGCGGAGCAAGCGCAAGGCCCGCGGCGGCGCCGGCGATGCCGAGCAGTCCGCCTTCGACGAACAACTGCGAGACGATGCGGCTGCGCTTTGCGCCGAGAGCATAGCGCATTGACATTTCACGCGCACGGCCCGCGGCGCGCAGCAGAAGCAGAGTGGCCACGTTGATGGCGCACATGGCTACCAGCAGGCCGGCCATGCTCATGAGAATGATGAGCGGGGTCTTCAACTCCATGCGGTCAGGCGAAAAGCCCGTTGAATCGTCCTTGACCTGGAGGCGCGAATTGTCGAGGAAGTTCTTCTTGAAGCGCTCGGACTTCGCCTTGTAAAGAGTCAATTCATACGCCCGCAGCGAGTGCCACAGCGGCCCGAGGCTCGCCTCGGCCTGGGAGATGGTCGCGCCCGGCTTCAACCGCGCCACCAGCGTGAGCCAGATTGACTGATGGCTGTTCAGATCGTCGCGTGGCGCCATCCACGGCATGGCGATCTCGACCATACTCATAGGCACGAACACTCCCGGCTTGTATCCACCGATGGCTGAAGTGAAGTTCTCCGGCGCCACGCCGAGGACGGTGAATGCGTGGCCGTTGATGAGCACCGTTTGGCCGATTACTTCGCGCGATGCAGCGAAGCGCGTCTTCCAGTAGTCGTAGCTGAGGACTACCACAGGGTTCGCATTCTTCGCCGTATCGTCCTGCTGGGTCAGCAGCCGGCCCACCGCGGGCTTGAGTCCCAGCAACTGAAAGTAATTGCCGGTCACGATCTCGGCGTCTTCATTCTCTGCCTGGTTGCGCCAGGAAACTCCAACGCCGGTTTTGTCGGCAGCGAGCATTCCCGTAAAGACATGGTTCCGGTCGCGCAGATCCTTGTACATCGGATAGGAAAAGTAATTTGTGGTATCGCCACCAAAGCTGCTCATCGAACCGGAGAAGCCGCCGGTCCACTCGAAGCGCACCAACTCTTTGGGCCGCTCGACGGGCAACATGCGCAGCAGCACCTGGTCGAAGAGAGTGAAGACAGCCGCGTTGGCTCCGATGCCAAGAGCCAGCGTAACGATCACGGTGAGCGTGAAGGCCGGCGACTTGCGCAACTGGCTCAGCGCGTAGCGAATGTCCTGAAGCAGCGTGTTCATCTCGTCTCTCCTCAGAGAATTCGGATGGCAAGTCATTCGGTGCGCAGCGCCTGCATGGGTTCAATGGACGCGGCGCGGCGGGCGGGGACGAAACCCGCAACCGCAGCGCAGAGGCCAAGCACCGCTGTGGCGCAGGCCAGGGCCAGCGCATCGTAGCTGTTCACTTCGTAAAGTAAGCTCTTCATCAGATAGCCGGCATACAGTGCGGCAGGAATGCCCAGTGCGAGGCCAATGAGTATCTGCCAGAGCGCACCGCGCAGCACCATGGCCACCACGCTCGATCGAGTTGCGCCCAGCGCCATGCGGATGCCGATCTCGCTGGTGCGGCGAGCCACGAAGTATGACATCACACCGTAGAGTCCCACGGAGGCCAGGATGAGCGAAAGGATGCCGAAGAGGCTGGTGAGCCGCGCAATAAGGCGGTCCTGGATGAAGTTGGCGGCTACCTGGTTGCCGAAGGAGCGAAGGTCCATGACAGTGAGATTGGGATCGATCCCGGCAAGAGTCCGGCGAATAAGCGCGTCGGCATTCTGCTGCGGCTGGTTGAAGTTGAGGATCATGGAGTTGATGAACATGGATTGCGTCTCGCCGGAGTTCAGCTCTGGCTCCTTGTAGCCGGTGAACGGCTGCGAGAGCGGGCGGAGATAGACCGGGCGCGTGGGGTCACGCGGGTTGTTCATCTTGAAGTCGGCGAAGACGCCCACGATTTCCCAGCTCCCCGAGTACTGCGGATAGTCGATGCCGAAGTGCTGGCCCACCGGGTCCTGGTTGGGAAAGAACTTCTTTACGAATGCCTCATTGACCACGGCAACCTGCGGGGAAGCAGCCGTGTCCCGCTCAGTGAATCCGCGACCGCGGACCATGGGCACTCCAATGGAATCGAGAAAGTGGGTACTCACGCGATCCCATGTTGAGCCGCACTTGTCATTGGGTCCCGGAGCGGGATGGCCCTGCTGGATGACGCACTCGCCCCAGTTGTCGCCTTCGAGCGGGCTGTAGAGGGCCATGCCGACGTTGGCCACCCCGGGAAGCGCGGAGAAACGATCTTCGATCTGGCGATAGAGCGCGGGAACACGGTCAATGGTGTAGCCTGCGCCCTGCGGATCGAAGTGGAGTACGTAACGGTTGGCGGTGGCGATGCCGAATTCCTGATCCTCCAAATTGACAAGCGATTTTGTCATCAGGATGGCCCCGGCCAGCAATACGAGCGAGAAGGCCGCTTGCAGGACGACGAGAGCTTTTTGCGGCAGCGCGGAGCGGTCCCGCGTAGACCGATTTGCGCCGCGCAGGACCTCAGCAGGCTGCGCATGGGACGACAGCCAGGCCGGTCCCGTACCGAATAGGATGCCGGTCAGCAGCGAGAGCAGAAAGGCAAAACCGAGAATGGGTAAAGAGGGACTGGCATCGATGGGCATGTTTCTGGCATCGGGAAATGCGAGAGCGAGAATGGTGCGCGATCCGGCATAGGCAACTGCCAATCCCGCGAGACCGCCGATGCAACTCAAGAGCGCACTCTCGGTAAGTATCTGACGGATGACTCGGCGGCGGCCCGCGCCGAGAGCCATGCGCACGGCCACCTCGGCACGCCGCGTGGTCGCGCGGGCCAGCATGAGGTTGGCGATGTTGGCGCAGGCGATGAGCAGCACAACCGAGGAGAGAATCATCAACATCTTCAAGCCCTTGCCTGTCTCCTGCTGCAGGCTCTGGATACCGCCGCCACCGGGGGTGAGGACGACATGCATTTTGGGAATGATGGCCGCACCGCCGTTGGCGGTAAGCACTGGGCGCGTGTAGAGCCATTGGCGCAGCAAAGCGGTGATCTTGGTCTGGAGAGCGCCTATGTTGGTTCCGGGGCGGACTCTGCCCAGCGGATAGAGCCAATGAGACTCCTGATGATGGAGGATGGAGCTCCCTCCTCGGACATAGGGCTCGGTCTGGATAGGTATCCAGAAATCGGGGGGAGAATCGCGGACCCGGTCGCCAAAGAAGCCGGAAGGCGCGATGCCAATGACCGTGAAGGGCCGAGCCTGGATGAAGATCGTCGAGCCGATGATCGACGGATCGGCGGCGTACTCGCCCTGCCACGCCTTGTAGCTGAGCACCGTCGCGGGCGCTGCGGTGGGCGTGTCGTCGCTGTCGGCGAACATGCGCCCTGTATACGCGCCGATGCCGAGCATGGAGAAGTAGTTGCCGGAGACGAATTCGCCCCGCAACGATTTCGCCAGCGCATTGCCGCGGCGTACGCTCCAGGGCCATTGCCCGGCTTGCACCGCGGCCAGTTGCTCGAACTCCGGCGTGGAGTTCCTGAGGTACTGGTAGAGGTCGGTGGAAAAAATGGAGAAGTCGCCATTGTCGCCGGCATCGCCCGGAAAGCCGCCCTCGACGCAGCAATCGTCGGTATCGCCTATGCGGTAGAGCCGCGATGGATCGGCGACCGGCAGCGAGCGCAGCAGAATGCCGTGGACCAGCGTGAAGATGGCCGTGTTGGCACCGATGCCGAGCGCCACCGTGATAACTGCGGTCAGCGCGAATCCCGGCGACTTGCGCAACTGGCGCAATG
>Ga0182014_10004534_pt1 | contig 15861 bp, 10 predicted proteins | sample 612S2DmetaG_FD_120489 | JGI IMG/M metagenome (GOLD analysis project Ga0182014, IMG submission 120489) | Permafrost microbial communities from Stordalen Mire, Sweden - 612S2D metaG | ecosystem: Environmental > Terrestrial > Soil > Wetlands > Permafrost | place: Sweden: Stordalen | collected... | reverse complement strand
TCCGCGGCACTGATTATAATGCGCCGCCGAGTTGTTCACCACCTCGCTACGCTGCGCCTGGTGGGGGCTCCGCTTCGCTCGGCGCTGAACAACGTCGGAAACCATATCAGCTTCGGCTGCTGTTCTCCACGAAACGGACAATTTCGACTTCAAGGACGGCGCTCCAAGGCACGCCCCGCAAGGGCGTGTCTGAAAGCGTTTCTTGAAGGGCATGTCCGTGCCTGTGGAGGAGCGTGAGTAAGTCACGCCCCTTCTGTCTTTAGGCACAAGCATCCCTCCAAGAAAGCCATCCGCAGACAGAGCCTGATTCGCACGCGAGCGAGGGCTCTAGTCTGTGGAAAAACCAAAAGACGCTGCTTCCGCACCGGCGCGCACTGAACTCATCTGGGACGGGAAGTACAAGGATGGGAAACGGGTCGCCCCGTTGCGGGTGGCATTGCCGTTTCAAACGGTCGAGACGGTCAACGAATCGGTCCAAGAGCGGCAGCGGAATCTGTTATTAGAAGCGCCGGGAGCGTATGGGGCCAAGGAATGGCGCAACCGTCTGATTTGGGGCGACAAAAAGTACGTCCTGCCATCGCTATTGCCGGAGTTCGCGGGTAAAGTCAACCTCATCTACATTGACCCGCCGTTCAACACCGACGCGGATTTCAGCTTCACTGCCAACATCCCCGACAATCCCGACACACCCGAAGACAACTCGCAAGCGTTCACCAAAGAGCCAAGCATCATTGAACACAAAGCCTACCGGGACACTTGGGGGCGCGGCCTTGATTCATATTTACAGTGGTTCTATGAAACCGCAGCGCTGCTCCATGAACTGTTGCACGAAAACGGAAGCCTCTACGTCCACCTCGATTCACATATCTGCCATTACGTGAAGGTAGTGTTGGATGAGATTTTTGGAAAAGAATGCTTTCAAAACGAAATAATCTGGAAGCGAACAAGTGCCCGCAGTGATTCAGACCGGATTAACACGATTCACGATACGATCTATTTTTATACGAAGACATCGGAGTTCATCTGGAATCAGCAGTTTCAGCCTTATGATGAAGAATACATAAGGCAGTTTTACACTCATGTTGACCCTGATGGCAGACGGTGGAAGAGAGGAGACATCACAAGTCCGAATCCGCGTCCAAACATGATGTATGAGTTCAAAGGGTATCCATCACCAAAAAAGGGATGGAGATACACAAAGCAGAGATTGGAGGAATTGGATAGACAGGGGAAAATTCATTACCCCAAAGACCCCGACGGCGTGCCGCGACTCAAACAGTATCTCGATGAAATGCCGGGAGTTCCTTTGCAGAGTGTTTGGACAGATACCCGTCCGCTTCATAATCTGTCGCCAGAGCGGGTTGGCTATGTGACGCAGAAGCCGGAAGCTTTGCTCGAAACGATTGTCAAAGCCTCGACGAACGAAAACGACTTAATGCTGGATTGTTTTTGCGGCAGCGGCACGACGGCTGCGGTTGCAGAGAAAACCGGACGGCGTTGGATTACCGGCGACCTAGGGCGATTTGCGATTCACACGACGCGAAAGCGATTGCTGTCGATTCCCGGTGTGCGCCCGTTTGTGGTGCAGAACCTCGGCAAGTACGAGCGGCAGTTGTGGGCGGGTGCGGAGTTTGGCGATAGCACCGGCAAGCAGGTGGCGACACGGCAGCGCGCTTACGTTGGATTCATCCTGAAGCTATACAATGCCAAGAAGATTCACGGTTACACATGGCTGCACGGACTCCACGGCGGACGCATGGTGCATGTCGGCGCGGTGGACGGGCCGGTAACTGCGGGCGACGTGACGCAGATGGCCGTGGAGTTCAAGAAGGCCATCGGCAAGGGCACAGATTCTCCAAAGGTGAACGGGATTGACGTACTCGGCTGGGATTTTGCGTTTGAGTTGAACGAAGTGTCGAAGCAACAGGCAGCAGCGGCCAATATACAGTTGCGGTTTATCAAGATTCCTCGTGACGTGATGGACAAACGGGCCGTCGAGCAAGGCGACGTGAAGTTTTTCGAGTTGGCGGCACTGGCGGTGGAAACCGAAGTCAAGAAGCTGGAAGTGAAGTTGCGGTTGAAAGATTTTGTGATTCCACCCGACGACGTGCCGGAAGACGTGCGAAAGGCTGTGAGGCACTGGTCGCAGTGGATTGACTACTGGGCAGTGGACTGGGATTTCAAGGGCGACACGTTCCACAACGAGTGGCAGACGTATCGCACCCGCAACATGCCGAAGCTGGAACTAGAAAAGACGCACACCTACGTGGAGAAGGGCGAATACAGCGTAGTGGTGAAGGTGATTGATATTTTGGGCAACGACACGACGAAGACCGTGAAAGTGAAGGTCAAGTAGCCATGCCTCGGAAAGCGAAGCCCGGCAAGGCACAACTGGCATTGTTGGAAGCGAAGGTCAGCACCGCGCCGTGTGTGCCCGCCATCCGTGAAAAGATGAAGGCTTGGGCGGCGGGCGCGAAATACGTGGGAATCACGGACACGACGCGCCTGCTGCTGAATTACTGGTTCCACACCGACCACCGGTTACCTAATGGGCGCAAGTTCAAGTACGAATACTTCCAACAGGAAGCCATGGAGACGCTGGTGTACCTGTACGAAGTCGCCAAGGCGCGCTCGCACAAGGCGCTGGTGGAAGGCTTCGCTACACACTCCGACTTGCGCCTGTTACAGAATGACTTGTTTGCCCGATATTGCGTGAAGATGGCGACGGGCAGCGGCAAGACGAAAGTCATGTCGTTGGCGGTAGCCTGGCAGTTTTTCAATGCAGTCAACGAAGGCCGGGAAGATTTTGCCAAGACGTTCCTAGTGATTGCGCCGAACGTGATCGTGTTTGAGCGATTGCGAACGGATTTCGGGGAAGGTCGCATCTTCCGGCAAGACCCGGTGATTCCACCAGAGTTGGAGATCTTCGGGCGTGACATCCAATGTTATATGCGCGGCGAGAGCGAGCGCGCGGGTTCAATCGGCGCGTTGTACCTAACAAACGTCCAGCAGTTCTACGAACGCCGAGACAATCGGGATGATGAACCCGATGAAATGACGGCAGTCCTTGGCCCGAAGCCGCCGACGGGCAATCAGGTGATCGAGGACTTCGACAAACGAATCGCGCAGCGCGGTGGGCCGGTCATGGTGCTCAATGATGAAGCCCACCATACGCACGACGAAGACAGCGAGTGGAATAAGACAATCCGCGCCCTGCATGCCGGCGTCTCGAACGGCTTGGTCGCTCAACTAGATTTCACCGCCACGCCTCGGCACACCAAAGGTCAATTGTTTTCGTGGACTGTGTACGATTACCCGTTGAAGCAGGCAATCATTGACAACATGGTGAAGCGACCGTTGAAGGGCATCGCGACCGGCATCACGGAGCAGCCGTCGAAGATTGCTAGCACACGATACCAGGCGTATCTCACGGCGGGCGTCGAGCGGTGGAAAGAATACCGACAACAGTTGAAGACTTACGGCAAGAAGCCGGTGCTGTTCGTGATGATGAATGAGACGGCGGACGCCGACGACGTGGCAGATTGGTTGCAGAAGAAATATCCGACGGAATTCGGTGGGGACAAGCTGGTGACAATTCACACCAAAAAATCTGGCGAGGTGTCCGACGCCGATTTGGACACGGCGCGAAAACTGTCCCGCGAGGTGGACGATGAAAAGAGTCCGGTTAACTGCATCGTGAGTGTATTAATGCTGCGGGAGGGCTGGGACGTACAAGGGGTCACGGTGATTGTGGGACTCCGCCCGTACACCGCAAAGGCCAACATCCTGCCGGAGCAAACGGTGGGGCGCGGGTTGCGTTTGATGTTTCGCGGCACGGGTTCCGGTTACGTCGAGCACGTTGACGTGATCGGCAACAAGAAGTTCATCGAGTTCGTCGAGGATTTGGAACACGAAGAGGGGATGGAGTTCGGCACGTTCGAGGTTGGCAAAGACAAGGTTGTCATCGTCAGCATCACGCCCGATCCAAAGAAGTCGGATAAGGACATTTCGCTACCTGTGCTGAGTCCGATTCTGACCCGTAAAAAATCATTAGCGGAAGAAATCGCGGCGCTGGAAGTAATGAACTTCAAATGTCCGGTCCTTCCCCGCAAGCAAAGCGATAAGGCCGCCCAGCAATTCCACTACGAAGGCTACGACATCATCAGCCAGGAAAAGATGCTAGAGCGCGACTATACGATTCCCGAACCGCAGACGGCGGAAGAAGTCATTGGCTACTATGCTCGACGCATCGCGCAAGACGTGAAGCTGCCATCGCAGTTTGCGGCGCTCGTGCCGAAGGTGCGGGAGTTTTTGGAGAAGAAAGCCTTTGGCGAAACGGTGAATCTACAGGAGGCGGGCATGGTGAAGGCGATCAGCAGCAACGTCGCCGTGTATATGACCGTGAAGCTGTTTGACGACGCCTTGAAGAAGTTAGTCGTCGAAGAATTGCTGCCGCAGCTTCTGAACGCCGGCCGCGCTTTGTCAGCGACACCGCCGTTCCCATGGTCACGTCCGACGTTAGCAGCACGGAAGTGCATCTTTAATCTTGTGCCATGCGACAATGAATTTGAACGGGAGTTCGCCCGTTTTCTACAGAACGCTGGCGACGTGGAACGATTCGCGAAGCTCCCCCAGCAATTCGGCTTCGTCATCGAGTACACGGACAATATGAGCAACTTGCGGTACTATGAGCCGGATTTCGTTGCTGTCGCCGCAGACGGGGTGCATTATCTGATAGAGACGAAGGGCTTGGAGGACGTGAACGTGGTCAACAAAGATCGCGCCGCGCGGTTGTGGTGCGAGAACACCAGCACCCTCACCGGCAAACCTTGGGCCTACATGAAGGTGCGCCAGACCGAATACAATGTTCTGCAACCAACGGTGCTCGCCGATTTGTTTGTCTTGCACCCACAGAAGAACCTATTGGATTAGCAGCCATCAACGGTTGACGTTCACCCTTTAGAGTGTTACAAAACATCGGCACTTATGAATAAGTGCCGAGGATTTGAAACATGTCCAAACGCTCTAAAACTGAGCAAGTGCTGGCCCTCGCGCGGAAAAGAGGAATGCTCCGAGCGAGGGATCTCAAAGCTCTCGGCATACCAGGCACGTATCTCCACCGTCTGGTTCAACATAGACGGCTGGAGCGACTGGCTCGCGGGCTATATCGGCTGCCCGGGCACGAGATCACAGCCCAGCATGGGCTGGCTCAAGTCTGTGCAAAGATTCCACACGGCGTAGTGTGTCTGCTGAGCGCGCTGCAATTCCACGAACTGACCACGCAGTGGCCACCGGAGGTGTGGATTGCAGTTGATCGCAAAGGGGCCAAGCCAACCGTCAATGGGCTGCCGGTGCGAGTGGTGCGGTTCTCAGGTGCGGCGCTACGCGCAGGTGTTGAGGAGCGTCAAATCGAGGGCGTTACCGTGCATGTGACGAACCCGGCCAAGACCGTGGCGGACTGTTTCAAGTACCGAAACAAGCTGGGGCAGGACGTGGCACTGGAGGCGCTACGCGATTGCTGGCGCAAGAGGAAGGCGACGGCAGACGAGCTTTGGCAGTATGCCAAAGTGTGCCGTGTGGCCAAAGTGATGCGTCCCTACATGGAGTCACTCGCATGACGCGGCAAGGGCCGCCGCGAAATCTGAGCGCGTCGGTGATGCAGCGGTTGTTAAACCGCGCGAGGGAGAACGGTGAAGACCCGCAGTATATTCTAACTCGGTATGGATTGGAACGGTTGCTGTACCGCCTTAGCCGATCGCCACACGCGAAGAACTTCACTGTAAAAGGCGCAATGATGTTCTTGGTCTGGCGAGGCGTGCCGTACCGTTTGACGAAGGATTTGGATCTACTGGCGGTCCAGGGTGGTAGCGAACAGGAGTTGAAGGAGATTTTCCAAGGCATTTGCCAAGTTGCAGTGGAAGACGACGGCTTGGTGTTCACCGAGCGGAGTGTGCGGGTCGCACCGATCCGCGAAGAAGATGCTTATGGAGGTATGCGGGTCACGTTGGAATCGCGATTGGGCAAAGCACGCATTCCATTGCAGGTGGACATCGGGTTTGGGGACGTAGTGACACCGAAGGCGCTCAATGTTGACTTCCCTGTGTTGCTGGATTTCCCCGCGCCGCATGTGGCTGTCTATCCCCGCGAGACCGCCATCGCGGAGAAGTTCGAGACAATGGTGCGTTTGGGGATCGTCAATAGCCGAATGCGGGACTATTACGACATCTGGGTAATGTCGCGGGAATTTGAGTTCGATGGCGAGGTGTTACAAGCGGCAATTCGTGCGACCTTCAAGCGTCGCAAGACCGCGTTACCAACCGAGGCCCCCTTTGGTCTTACCGCCGAGTTCGCAACCGATGACACCAAGCAGGCCCAATGGCGCGCATTTAGCACAAAGAATAAATTGAAAGTTGAGGATGCGAACTTGGAGAGTTTGGTCGAAACTGTGCGGAGCTTCGTCATGCCACCAGCAACGGCAGTCCGGCAAACAGATGCGTTCGCCGAAACTTGGCCAAAAGGCGGGCCATGGCAAGAGAAGTCCGACAGAGAAGCAAAGTCGAACTGAGAGGGTGTTACCCTGCCGTCCGTCAAGGTCGGCATCGAGATCCACTAGTTGCCTGACCGCTGAATGCTGACGGCTCATAGCTGCTCGACTTACTTCTCTCTTTTTCTTTGCGGAATTGACACGTCGCCATTTCCTCGTAAAACATTGTCGTGCATGCGCGGTGTGCCCCTTCTTTTTCTCTCTTGCGAAGGGGCGCAACGTCTCCAATCCGTGAAAGATCGCAGGCCTGATGTGGTTGGGGGAAAGGGGGTGGTTTCGGTTCAGTGCATCTTAAAGGCCACAGGTAGTGGCGCCGCCTCAAGCTCGCTGGAATCGCGGCGACTGCGGCGTTTCATAAAGACCGCTCCCGCCTTTGCGCGAATACCGCCTCAAGCTCGCTGGAATCGCGGCGACTGCGGCCCGCCGACGCTAGGCAGGCAAGGGCCGACGCCAACCGCCTCAAGCTCGCTGGAATCGCGGCGACTGCGGCGTCGGTATTTGCGCCTCAACGGCCCTCTGGCGTACCGCCTCAAGCTCGCTGGAATCGCGGCGACTGCGGCTGCCCGTTACTGGAGGTGGCCTTGAGCAGCAGGCGCCGCCTCAAGCTCGCTGGAATCGCGGCGACTGCGGCAATTCAGTTGAAGAAAGTTCTTTACAAACCTAACACCGCCTCAAGCTCGCTGGAATCGCGGCGACTGCGGCTGCATGATGTTGCCGCAAGCCGCTTCGCGAGCGATCCGCCTCAAGCTCGCTGGAATCGCGGCGACTGCGGCTGTTCCCATCCGCACTAATCCTGGCCGCGTTGCAACCGCCTCAAGCTCGCTGGAATCGCGGCGACTGCGGCATACCGCAGGGCATCGAGGTCGTGGGCGCTCAGGTCCCGCCTCAAGCTCGCTGGAATCGCGGCGACTGCGGCAAATCTCATCCTCAACATCGCACCAGAGCCATGCCTCCGCCTCAAGCTCGCTGGAATCGCGGCGACTGCGGCTCCGGCGGATGACGAGTGCGACGATCACGACGGGGAGCCGCCTCAAGCTCGCTGGAATCGCGGCGACTGCGGCTGGCCCCACCGTTCGATAGGCCGGCCAGTGGATTCCTGCATTGGAATCGAGTGCCAGCCTTATATTGTCCTTCACTTATTATAACCATGAGAGCTGTCTCGCGCATCTTCCAGCGGTTCAGCCGTTTGCATACAGCGAGCGCCGCCGAAGCTCTGGTCGAGCATTGCCGCGCTCGCGCGCCTCGTGTCGTTAAACCTCAGTCACTCGCGATTTCAGAGAACATGCTTGCTCAATGGCGGAGAACAAGTGGTCGGTGGCCTTAGCCACCAGCATGGAAACACATTTCGAACCCGCAGTCAATCAGATGATCGTGACGCGCGAGCGAACCGTGTATGGCTGACCCATCGCTTCAATGATCAACGTCGCGTCGGCACTCTCCAAGCCAAGGGACACGAACAGCACTTGATCCTGGTCGTAGTTCATCTCGGGCGCGAGCGCGGCTTTAAGTTGCGCCATTCGCGTGTCATTAAGCGGACACTCAAAAACGGAGTATTGAAGCCTCGTACCGAATCCCTCCAGCACTTTCGCCACGCGCCGCAACCGTTTCGGATCACAAATATCGTAACTGACCAAGTAGCGGATGCGGCTCATCGGGTGGTGAATCCATGGTAACCAACCGCTTCGCCACGCACGAATCGCCAGAGTTGACGAGCCTGGACTTCCAACATCCGGCGATAGGCCATCTTGTAGGCGAACTCCGGGTGACTGACCTCGGTGTCGAGCCGCCGAAACCATGCCTCCCAAAACACCTTCCGTCCCCGGTCATTGAGAAACGTGCCGCTGGCACTGCGGATGAAATCCTCCGGTCCTAACTCACCGCGATTAACCAAACTGATCGCCACGCTGTCCGCAACCAACGGGCGAAACTCCTCCATCAAGTCCAGCGCCAACGCTGGACGGCCGTAACGTGGTTGGTGCATGAAGCCGAGAAACGGGTCGAGTCCCACCGCGTGGCTCACGCCAGTCAATTCCTTCGCTAACATTGAATAGCCCAGTGACAGTAGCGCATTGACCGGATCACGCGGCGGACGGCGGTTGCGTCCGCGCCAGTCGAACTTCCAGTCCTCGCGTCGCTTCAACATCGAATCGAACTGCTCGAAGTAGAGGGCGGCGGCGCTGCCTTCGACGCCCAGCAACTCCGTCAAGTCACGCACCGACTCGGTTGCATCGCGGAAATGAGTCATTAGGTCAAGCACGCGCTCCGGTACCTCGCCGTTGCGCATTAGCATGACGCGTTGATTGTGAATCTTGGCGCGGATCACCTCGCGGGCGAGTTGCAACCGGACGCCCGGCAATTCAAACAGCCGGTATTGTCCGCGCCGCGCGTCCACGCCGCTGGCCGGCAGGCCGCGCAACAACCCGATGAACCGCCCCGCTGGGGAGAAGTACGCCACGTCAATACCGAGATCCAAGCACGTCTCGGCAGCTTGCGCTGTCAGTTGCACTGCGCCGTACAGATAAATCGCCCGCACCTGTTGCCCCGGCATTTTCCGCTGCACTTCGCCCTTCACGCTGACTGTGATCTCCTCCCCGCGTTGTCCGACCTGGGCGCCCGCCGTCTGCACCACCAATACCTCGCCATCATCGCGGTCCGGTCGCGGGGGCTGCAATGTCGGCGGCTCTTTGCCGGTCGTCTCGGCGGCGAATTCAATTGCTTCCAGAATCCGGTCGCGCAACGCGTCTTCGCTCGGCGCGGCAAAGCCAAAGTGCAATTGGGGGTCCGGCTTGGTTTCATGACGCGCATGCGCCCACCAATGCGATTCGTTCGGCAAACAAATCGGATAGGCCGAGCAATACAAGCAGCGCGGATCGTTCTTCAGCGGTGGTGGACACTTGCCTGAAGCCGCCACGGCGCGCGCTTCAGTGATCGCTTGCCGGACTTTTGAGAAAAGTTCCTCGGTCAACTCCACCGGCACCCGTCGCTTGTCAGCGGCATAGTAGATCGCCCCGCGCACAGCATTGACGCCCTGTTCGCGCAACAACAACGCGTGGGCCGCAACTTGTATCGCATCCGGCTCCTTCGCCACGCGTTCACCCTCTGAATCACGACGGGCCGAACCCTTTTTGTAGTCAATGACTTCTGCACCGTCTGGGCCGCCTTCCACGATGTCCACAACGCCGATGAGGCCGAGCGTTTCGCTTTCCAGCCGTAACGACCGCAGTTTTGCGCCTTCTGGCAAGCCAAGCTCCTTTGCGTCTTCAAACCGCGACGGCGCATCCACATTGCGATGCACGTGCGAGCCGGCAACCGTGTCAGCATTTTCCTGAAAGATATTCTCGACCCACTGGAAATAAAACAGTCGCGGACAGTAGGTGAAGTTGTGCAACCGCCGCACCGGCATCGGCGGTTGTGCTTCAAGTCCAGCTTGGGTTTGTACTGGCGCGTCGCTCATAACGGTTCCCTAGATGTTCCACTCCTTCGGTGGCTCAATGCCTAAATTGCGGAGGCGCGTCGCGTTGATTCGCTTGATGCGTTCCCAGCAATCACGCTTAACCCGTGGCCAGAAGTCTTTGCTTTGTGCTGCTCCTACGCCGACTGTGTCACCGGCAACCAGTTTTCGGCCATCGGCAGCAAGTGGCAATTGATAGCGGTGTTGGTCGGCAATTGGCACTGACAGGTTGTTACCGACTCGCACCGCGGCATAGAGATATGGAAACTTTCCGCTCTCTAATTCCTCATCGCCACCGATGTCATCCTCTGCGCTTGCGGCCTTCTTTTCTGCCGGCGGTTCAATTGTTTGAACTGTGCGGTCTTCAGCCTTACTTGCCGCCTCGCTCAGGCTGCCGCGCCGATTCTTGATTTCCAATTTACCATCCGCTTTTGCTTCCGTGCGTAGCACAGGGAAAACATCCAAACGGTCAGGGTGCGCGACTGGACGCAGCCCAATATTCACCGCAGCACCAATGTCCGCGTTTTCCTGCAATCCTTCTTTGGTTGGACTATGGGAAATGACCGGGAGGAAGGCTGGCCCGCCGTCCATCGGCAGGATGAGTGTCGCTTTTAGATTATCCGAAAGATTCAATGCCTTTGCAGCCAGCACGATCATGTTGGCGCGTTCTGTTAGCTGCCGCTTACCGTCCTTGTCTGCTTTTCCAAACGTCTCCTCTTTCCATTTCTTCCACGGATAGTCGTTATCAAATCCCTTCGCGACTTGTGCGCAGCGGATGCCCGGCACGCCGGTGCGCGAACAGAAGCGCGAAGAAAAACGGGCGTCCACGGTGATGATTTGAATACCGAACACCTGTGCCATATCCTGCAACTTCCCGATAATGGCGCGATGACTCCATTCCATCAGTTGGCTGTTCTCATAGCGTGACCGGTCTTGGCTCGTTCGGTATCGGCTCAAATCTTCCAAGACGATTGCGGCTACACGTGCCTTCTTCTGTTTGTAACGCCCATGCAGGTCGCGTTCTGACTTCAATACCCACTTCGATTTCCCGTCAATCATCACTTCAGTGGGATTCATCAGCTCCAAGCCCAAAGCTTCGGCTAAAATCATGTGCGCCGTCTGATTCACGCGCTGGTCGCGCAGTTCGTTGATCTTGTCGAGAAACGCTGGCGCGGGTTCGTGAACCCTGTCGCCGGGGCGGACGGGTGACGGCTCTAATCCGTGGTTTTCTTCGGTGAATCGGCGCTCAAGTTTGGCGAGACTCTGGCAGCATTGCCGGAAGTCCTGCATCAAGCGAATGCGCTTCATGTTCAAGCCACGCATCCCATGGATGAATCGTTTCGGCTCGCTGCTTTCGTCATCTCGCTCAAGTAACGACTGCACAAGCTTTCCGTCTTTGGCGATGGTGCAGTTGTTCCATTTCCATTTCTTATTTTGCAGAGGCCAGACGAAGCGTGCCACTTCCGCGATCAGGCTGTTCTCGCCTGCAAAAGCTCTCATGGTGTGGACCAATTCGGTGTCCGCAGCCTTGGCGAGCGCCTGCCAATTCCATTTACCAACTCCGTCCGACGCCAGTTCCTTCTTCAAAGCAGCCCCCGCCGCCTTCTGCACCGCTTTTTGCCCTTTGGACTTCTCCTTCTCTTCCTTCGTGCGTCCGCCCTTGATTTTTGAGAAGAGCGGGTACGTTTTCCCGTCATGCTCGTAGGTCAGAGCTGCCCAAACATCGTCAGGAGCGAGCGTCAGCCGCAATTCACGCATGAAATCGTCTTCGCCCTCATCACTATCCTCCGGCATGTCCTCTTTAGGAATATACGCGAGCGATGCGAGGACGTTGGATCGTTGCTCACAGCGGAACGTTTTTAGGTCGTCACCGTCCAAGGCTATGTAATCGTGCCCAACCTTCTTTATCTTTCCATTGATTTGCCAGTGAAGTTTGAACAGAAACCGAACTCGCCCGAGCCGCCGACGCAGCCGGTAGGCGAGATGGCCACCCAAGTCTGGAAAAAACTTCAATTCATCAGGTTCGCTGGGAATGGGTAGCCACGCGGTAGGTGCAAACAACTGGCCGGCGAGTTTTGCAAACTCCTGCCTTTCAGTCTCCGAAGTAATACGTCCCCGGCTGCCGCACTTCTCTAGTTCTGGTTCGCTGCCGAAGCCTTTGTGCTTGTCCTTTCGCCAGATTTTCGCGTCCTCACCCTGCAAACGAAAAGTGCCGAAGTCGTAAGCGTCAAAAACGATCTCGTGCGCATGGCCTGCGGGTGAAATTGTCCGCTGGCCTGGGCGATCAGCATCGCGTCCAACTTTTACGCGCCCTCGACACCATGCCCCCGCGTAACGAACGCCCAAGTCCACGGACAGAATGTCGAATGGCTTAAAGTCGACGGAACACCAGATTTTCTTAACGCTAAAATTGGCGTCGGGCTCTTTGGTTACATCACTGGCATCAGGCACGGCCTGCACGTGCTTTTTCTTCGGTGGCTTTTCAGTGGTCGCATCTATCGGCCAGCGCAAATATAGACCAACCCATTTTCTGTTTTTGCGGACAGATTTCTCGCCTGGGATTTGTACAGTTTCGTCCACGAGCTTCTTCTGCATTCCCCGTTCGAGCTTGAACGAGAACATGAAATGCCAGCAGCCGCGTTTGTCGGCAGGCAAAAGAGAAGCTGACGAATCCAATGGCTTCCCTTTGTCCTTTTCCTTCCGAGGGAACTTTGGAAATTCACCAACAATCAATGGCGTTGCAAATTCCGCTTCAACAGAACTGCCGTCGGCGTTAGCAATGCGATCTCGCTTGAAACGGCGGTAGCTAAGTGTGAGCGGGTAGAGCGCATTCCCATCTCCATCGGTGAATGCCGGCACGTCAGCGGGTTGGACTTCAGCAGATTGCCGCTTTTTTGGCGGCTTCGCGTTCGTCTGAATCAGTATTATCGGTTTTCCTTCACTCCCTTGGTCAAACAAGTAGATCGGCGGCGTTGGCGTGATATCAATATCAAAATCCAGAGGACGAAAGCTGGTTTCGCTGTGCCGGTTCTCCGTACCCGGCCATGTGAACGCAATGGGCTTGGGTTGGGTTGTGTCCTCATCCCAAACCTTTTTCAATTCTTCCTTTGCTTCGCTGTAAAGCACCCACCACCGCACGAAATTCTTTGGATGGTGTGGCTGTTTGTTCTCCCATTCTGGCAGCCAGAGTGGCTGATATTTCTCATCGCAAAGAGCCTTAAACAGTGCTCCGCTGCCGAACCCGCCACTGCTTTCTTCTCGCGCCTTCTCAATTGCGGCCAGTAATTCGTCCTCATCAATCGGCTCGCCTTTCTTCGCGATTCGCAAAAAATCCTTTCGGAGGTCTGCCCAGCCGCCGATGGTTGCTCGGCGCATTCCGTAGCCAATTGCCCCGCCAAGTCCGGCTAACAAATGCTCCATCAACGGGGCACGTGGATCGTCTTTAATTTCAGCTTGGAGTGTGTCGAGCTTATGTTTTCGCTCGGTATTCAATTCTGCTCGCTCATCTGTACGGAGCTTGTACTTGAACACTTCCTCGGCAGCGCGTTTGAAGGCGGATTTGTCGAACTCGAACCAGGCAGCGCGGTCAGTGTGCTTTATACCGAGGCAATTTGTGAAATACGGAAACAAAGGTTCTTTGCCGGTTTTCTGATACGGCATTTTACTAATGCCTTTTCCGTCATCATCTCGGAGTTCAGTCTCAGGCGTTTCTTTGGCCACATATTCCAGTAAGTCGTTGGTGACTGCTCCACCGCATTTGGCATCTTCTCTCAGCCATAGGTATCGGAACAAAGGCTGTTCCATGTTGTTGTCGCGTGCTCCAAAGCGTAAGCGCAAGAAACGCTTGTCATCGAAAGTTGCCGATTCTATCTCCGTGATAGCTGCCTGAATTTCTTCCGGTTTCAATGAGCAGTATTTCTTGATCTTCGATGCAGAAAACGCCTTCACGAATAAGGCTTTCAATGCCGCGCGATCACTCTGGAGCTTTTCATCCAAATTCTCGCGGGAAAGCCTGGCAAGCTCCTCTCCGGTCTTCGGTTTCTTTGCCTTTGCGTTCTTAGCGTTTGCTTTGGCCGTTTCTCGCAACTGCCACCCAGCATCCGCTTTGCTCTTATCGCACAGGGACTCCTGTGCAAGAGCTTCGATTGTTTTCCACATGCGCCCCGGTTCCTTACCTGCCACTCCGCTCAACTCGCGGTGCAACTTGTCGAAAACTCCTTGGCCCGGAATCGTTGTGTCGCCGTTTTCGTTGCACAGAATTGCAATCCAGTTGCCAGCGAATGTTTTCAGGTTTTCAAGTGCTGCTGACGCATCTTCATCGCTATCAGCTTTGGCCGCCTGCTGAAAAAGAATCCGGTATGTCGTGAGTAATGAAGCTGGAGTTGTTTTTTCTGATTCGTCTGCCAGCCATTCGTAGGTTTGTGAAAGAAGCCCCTGAATGTTGCCCGCCTCGTGGAAGGGAGCATCCGGGTATCGAGAAGCGAGCCGGGCTATAACCACATTCGTCTTGGGATCAATCTGCAAATACTGCCACATCCGATTGATCGGCTCACCGTCCTTGTCACGTTCGTTCTTAACCAACCCGACAAGGCAAAGGATGTAGTAGCACACTGCATCTTGAAACAACTCGTGCGTCACCCTCAATGCCCGGCAAGTATTCTCGTGATGCGCTTTGAAATCTTTTCTCGTCTTACCGGCACCGCGCGTCTTGTGGTTGCCTGCGGTCTCTTCAACGAGAACTTCGTAGCTGCGGTAGATCGAAGCCATATGGGTTACTTCCCTTTCGAAATCTCAATATGCGGCGGAGGCAAGGGGGTGATAGTTGACGGCGTTCCGGAAGAATTTGTGGCGTTGCCAGGAGGCTTTCTGCCACTCCCGTTTCGGCAGCGGCTCCGGTTGGCCGTCATTGAGCGGTTCGACCTTGATGACGCGGCCTTGGTAGATGCGATTCATAACCTCGCTCTGTGGTTGAGTCTGTAAGTATTAACTTGATTCACTCAGTGCTACCAGCACAGAATTCGCGAGGTAATTCAAAGCGGACTGACCACTTGCCACAGCGTGGCCAAGTACAAGCTAACTCTCCGAAGCAGGCGTTACGCTGTCAGCGTAACGCAACGAGCGTAATCCACAAATTCCCGCGTTTCAAAGCTTGTACACAGCCAAAGTTTACACAAAACACACGGACGGTGATAACGCCGGATCGGTTTCCCATCAGGAAGGGCCAATCCAAGACTCGGACTTTGCTGCTGCGGCTTGCCCCCGCCGCCCAACGCCGCCGCCCGCAAAGCTCCGAGACTCTGCTTGGCTGTAGCTGTTCGATTTGCTGGCGATGTCACCGCTTGGACATCACGCGCGGTCACATCGCTGCCGAAAACCTGACCGCCCGTTTCCACCTGGCATTCGCGTCCCGCATCGGTTGACCGTCACGACCGCAACCACCCGCGCGGGCAGCCAAGACTTCGTGTTTTTCGCTTTGACACAATGGCGATGCTCCGCTGCAAAACCCGAAGACATTGGCTTGCCGTTGACGATGCGATACCGACCCGATGTCCCCCGACAGCGGATGTCGGGGCACATCGCTTTTCCCAATCCCAATGTGGAGCGCATTCGCGCTGGGTTCCAGTAGACTTGCGTGAATCCCGCCTCCATTGTACGGCTCGCTGTGCGCTGTCAAGGTAGTGCAAACGACAGCCTCCACCTGGACAGTGCTCGCTCCGCCACTTATGTGGAGCTCCACATAAGTGGCGAAATGTTGAGTCTTCAAAAATGTGAAGCTGATGCGAAAGACCCTGTAGTCACGCGGCAAACACGCGAGCGGACTCAACATTTATGCAACGCCTGGCAAGTCTTCCGGCGGGATTCCGCG
>Ga0182014_10004533_pt1 | contig 15862 bp, 14 predicted proteins | sample 612S2DmetaG_FD_120489 | JGI IMG/M metagenome (GOLD analysis project Ga0182014, IMG submission 120489) | Permafrost microbial communities from Stordalen Mire, Sweden - 612S2D metaG | ecosystem: Environmental > Terrestrial > Soil > Wetlands > Permafrost | place: Sweden: Stordalen | collected... | reverse complement strand
CTGCCGGCCGCATGTCTGACTCTCGTGTTTCACGTGAAACAATCTCACTTCCCAACGCACAGCCGCTTGAAGATTTCGCCGAGCACGTCTTCGACGTCGATCCGGCCGGCGATCCGTTCCAGCGCCCGGGCGGCGAGCCGCAGGTCCTCGGCGACCAGCTCCAGTTCGCCCTGATCCGGGTCGAGCGCCCGCTCGAGCGCCGCCAGCGCGTCGGCATAGGCGACCCGGTGCCGTTCCAACGTGATCAGCGCCGGCGCCGGCCCGCTCATTTCCTCTGCCGCGACCTCGGCGATCGCGTCAAGCAATTGTTCGATTCCCGCGCCGGTGACGGCCGAGACCTTGACCGCTCCCGCCTCCGCCCAGCCGCCGAGATCGGCTTTGGTCGCCACCGTGATCGCCGCGCCCGAGCCGCCGAAAGGCGGGGCGTCGAAGACCGTCGAATCGGTCAGCCACAGCGTCAGGTCGGCCCGTTCGGCGCGTCGTCGCGCCCGCGCCACCCCCTCGCGCTCAATCGGGTCGTCGGACTCGCGCAGGCCGGCGGTGTCGACCAACGTGACCGGAAAGCCGCGCAAGTCGAGCGACGCCTCGATGAGATCGCGGGTCGTGCCGGGGATCGGCGAAACGATCGATACGTCGCGACGGGCCAGCGCGTTCATCAGCGTCGACTTGCCGACATTGGGCGGCCCAGCAATGACGACGGTGAAACCCTCGCGCAACCGTTCGCCCGCCTCAGCGCCGGAGAGCGCCGCGTTGGTCCGCGCCGCCGCCGCCGCGGCCATCACCCGCGCCTCGTCAAGCGATAGGGCGTCGGCATCCTCGACGTCGGAAAAGTCGATCTGCGCCTCGATCAGCGCCATCGCCTCGGCGATCGCGGCGCGGATCGCTTCAGCGTCGCGGCTCAGCGCGCCGCCGGCAATTCTCAAAGCTTGGAGCCTTTGCGCCTCTGTCTCGGCGTCAACGAGATCGGCCAGACCCTCGACCTCGGAGAGATCGAGCTTGCCGCTTTCGAAGGCGCGCCAGGCGAATTCGCCCGCCTCAGCCGGCCGCAGGCCGGGCAAGCGCGCCAGCGCGGCGATGAAGCCGGCGACCGTCGCGCGCCCGCCGGTCACCTGAAGCTCGGCCATGTCCTCGCCGGTGAAACTGCGCGGCGCGACGAAGCGAACCACCAGCGCCCGATCGAGCGTCTGGCCGCTGGCCGGATCGTTTAACGTCGCCAACGTCGCGACGCGGTCGGGGAAGACCTTGTCGGGCGCCAGCGCCGCCAGCGCCGCCGCGCAACGCGGGCCCGAGATGCGGATGACGGCGATCGCCGCGCGTCCGGCCCCGGAAGCGGGAGCGAAAATCGTATCGCGCGAAGCGGGATGGAAAGGCGCGCCGGCCATGACCGCGAAATCCTCAGCGCGCCGAGGCGGCGCGCTTGCCTTCTATAATGCATGCGGCGAATTGCGTCGTCGCCGATTGCGTTGGTCCGGCAGTCGCCCCAAATGCAGGGAGCGCAATTTGCTGGAGGGGGCCCGATGCTGGTCGACGGAAAATGGAGCGGCGATTGGCAGCCGGTGCAGGCCAAGGACGCGAAGGGCGGCTTTGTCCGCCAGACGTCGTCGTTTCGCAATTGGGTGACGCCGGACGGTCGCCCCGGTCCGACCGGCGAGGGCGGCTTTGCAGCAGAACGCGGCCGCTACCATCTCTACGCCGCGCTGATCTGCCCGTGGGCGTCGCGCACGCTGATTGCGCGTCGCCTGAAGGCGCTCGAAGGCGTTGTCGCGGTGACGATCGTTGAGCCGGTGATGACCGCGCATGGCTGGCGCTTCGGCGACTATCCGGGCTCAGGCCCCGATCTCGTCAACGGCGCGACCTATCTGCATGAGATCTACACGCGCGCCGATCCGCACTATACCGGTCGCGCGACCGTGCCGGTGTTGTGGGATCGCGAGCGTCAGACGATCGTCAACAACGAATCGGCCGACATCCTCCGGATGTTCAACGCCGGCTTCGGTGGGCTCTCCGAATCGTCGCTAGACCTTTATCCATCTGATATCGCTGATGAAATCGACGCGCTCAACGACCAGATGTATGACGGGTTGAACAACGGCGTCTATCGCGCCGGCTTCGCCACAACTCAGGTCGCCTACGAAGAGGCGTTCAAGCAGGTGTTCGCCACGCTCGACGCGCTCGCAGCGCGGCTCGCCGACGGACGCCGCTTCTTGTTCGGCGATCGTTTCACCGAGTCCGACATCCGCGCCTTCGTCACGCTGGTGCGCTTCGACGTCGCCTATCATGGCACGTTCAAATGCAACCGCAAGCGCATCGTCGATCACCCGGCGCTGCAGGCCTATCTGCTGCGCGTGCTCGACTGGAACGGAATTCGCGAGACCGTGTCGATCGACCACATCAAGCGTGGTTACTATTCGATCAAGTCGCTGAACCCCAACGGCATCGTTCCGCTGGGACCGGACATTCCAGGATTGACCGATCGCGTTTAAGCCGAACCGCCGTCACGCCCGGACTTGATCCCTTGGCGCTGGCTTACCGCCGTCCCGTGGCGCGGCGCTGGCGTCCTCACTTATACGGCGTCGTGCAGACGACGTATTGGTCGGTGATGACGTCGCGATCGCCCTGCTTCTCGCGCTGAAAATAGAGATAGCAGATGCTCAGCGCGCCGGTGCGGTAGTCGACGCGGAACACGCCGCCTTCCTGCTCGTGGCGCGTCGCGACGAGCCCGTAGTCGCCCGGCTCCTGCTTGGTCGCGCCGTCGCCGCTGCGGTAGCATACCGTGACGCCAAACGCGCCCGGCTCGATGTCAGTCTTGCCGGGGTTGTGGGCGTATTGGCAGGCGACAACGTCGCCGGTCAGCTTGTCGAGCCGATAGACCAGCGACAGGTTGATCTGCGGCGCGGCAAGAAATTCGAACTGCGGCGCCGCAGCGGCGGAAGCGCTCGCCGCGACGAGGGCGACAAGCAGAAAGAACAAGCGTCGCATCGCCCGACCTCGCGTTGGCAACGAATCACCAGCGCGAGTCTAATGCGCACCGCGACCCGAGGGAATCGCCGCATCGCGCGCTCCTCACGGCGAGGGGGGTCGCGAGAGCGCCCACCAATCGCCCTCGTCGTTCGAGACGCGCCGCTGCCGCGGCGCTCCTCACGATGAGGGGGAAGTGGCGCGGGTCAGGCGGTCAGCACGTCCTTCGACGCGACGGTCGAATCGGCGTTGAGGCGGTAGACCAGCGGCACGCCGGTCGCCAGCTCCATCGTCGGGATCGTCTTCGGCGTCAGGCGGTCGAGCACCATCACCAGCGCGCGCAGGCTGTTGCCGTGGGCGGCGACCAGCACGCGCTTGCCGCCCAGCACCGCCGGCAGGATGTTCTGGCAGTAGTAGGGCAGCGCGCGCGCCACCGTGTCCTTGAGGCTTTCGCCGCCGGGCGGCGGCACGTCATAGCTGCGCCGCCACAGGTGGACCTGCTCCTCGCCCCACTTCTTGCGCGCGTCGTCCTTGTTGAGGCCGCACAGGTCGCCGTAGTCGCGCTCGTTGAGCGCCTGGTCGCGCGTCTCCGGCAGGCCGGTCTGGCCGAGTTCGGCGAGCGTCAGCGCCAGCGTGTGCTGCGCGCGGGTCAGCGCCGAAGTGAAGGCGACGTCGAACTGCAGGCCGCGCGCCTTGAGCCGCCGTCCCGCGTTCTTCGCTTCCTCGACGCCGAGCGGCGTGAGATCGGGGTCCTTCCAGCCGGTGAACAGATTCTTGAGGTTCCACTCGCTTTGGCCGTGGCGCAGTAGCACGAGCAGACGTTCCGATTGCGGCATGAGTTATCTCTCCAAGGCGGGGCGCGCGGGGTTCAAAGCACGATCCGCCGCCCTCGACAATCGTAAAAAGCGGCGGTCTGCATTGCGCCCGCTCAACGGCTGGGCGCCGGCTGGCGATGGGCGACCGGCGCGAGGCCGGGCGGCAGCGCCATTGCTTCACGCCGCGCCAGCCGCCGGACGCCGACCGGGCGATAAAGCTGCTTGGTCGCCTCGACGATCAGCACGCCGGCGAACGGCAGGCCCATCGCCGCGCCAATCCGCTCGATCGCCGGCGCCGAATTGAGGAAGAAGCGGCGGCGGAAAGGCGGCGCGTAGAGCGCCTCGCCCCAAAAAATTGGCGAAAACAGCGCCTCGCGCATCAGGTCGCGCAACTGGGTGCGCGAATAGGGTTGGCCTTGGCCGAACGGGTTGCCGTCGACCCGCGCCCAAACGCCGCGGCGCGACGGCACGACGAACATCGCGCGACCGCCGGGCGCCAGCACCCGCCCGACTTCCTCCAACACGCGGCTTGGATGCTCGGCGGTCTCCAACCCGTGAACGACCAAGGCGCGATCGATCGATGCGTCGGGCAGCGGCAGCATATCGAGTTCGACCAGCGCCGCGGCGGCGCGTCCCTGCGCCGGCCAGCGCGTAACGCCGACTTCGGCTGGCATGAACGCCAGCGTGCGCTGGGCCTGGTCGCGGAATCGCTCGAGCAACGGCCCGGCGAAACCGAGGCCGAGGATCGACAGCCCGCGGCAATCGTCCCAACGGGCGCGCAGCACCCGGCCGACCAGACGTCGCGTGACGTCGCCCAGCGGCGAATCATAGAAAGCGACGAGGTCGTTGACGTCGAGCGGCATGGTTGGTTAGGCATGTTGGTGAGCTCGGCGAATGTGGACCTTTCGACGCCGCGGCGCAAACCAACGAGGCGGCTATGACCACCCATGTGCGTCAGTTCCTGTGCCTGAACGATAATTACGGCGTCCTGGTCCACGATTCCGCCACCGGCGCCACCGCCGCGATCGACGCTCCGGACGGCGACGCCGTGATCGCTGCGGCCGAGGCGGAGGGCTGGACGCTCACCGACGCGCTGGTCACCCATCATCACGCCGACCACGTCCAGGGCCTGCCGGCGCTGCGCGCTCGCTATCCCAAGCTCAGGGTTTCCGCTCCGGCCAAGGAGGCGGCGCGCATCGGCGGCGTCGATCGGCCGCTGTCCGAGGGCGATTATGCGCGCGTCGGCCGGCTCGCCGCCAAGGTGATCGAGACGCCCGGCCACACGGCCGGTCATATCGTCTACTGGTTCGAGGAGGAGGAGATCGCCTTCGTCGGCGACACGTTGTTTGCGCTCGGCTGCGGCCGGGTGTTCGAGACGCCGCCGGCGGTGATGTGGGGATCGCTGCTGAAGCTCGCCGCGTTGCCCGGCTCGACCGAGGTCTACTGCGGCCACGAATACACCGAGGCCAACGCGCGCTTCGCGCTGACCATCGAGCCGAACAACACTGTGCTCAAGGCGCGGGCCGGCGAAATCGCCACCCTGCGCGCTGTCGGCAAGCCGACCCTGCCGACCACCATCGCCGCCGAACTGGCGACCAATCCGTTTCTGCGCGCCGAAGAGCCGACGCTGCAGGCGGCGATCGGCATGGCGGGCGCCGACCCGGCGGCGGCTTTCGCCGAAATCCGCGGCCGCAAGGACCGCTTTTGAACGCCGATCGGCTTTGGTTGCCGAATCGTTAAACGGAAACTTCGCCTTAACCGATCGCCGATAAATTTCGCCAGCGCGGCGGAGATCTGGCGATGGATCGGCGGAACGAAACGGACGGCTCAAACGCGACACCGGACGAAACGGGCGCCGCCGATGTTTTCGCGCTCGACCCGCGCTCGACCCTCGGTCGACTGCGCGCGGTCGTTTATGACTGGGACATCGCCAGCGACCGCTTGACCTGGGGCCCCAACGCCGCCGAGACGCTGGCCGCGTTCCCGGCGAGGGCGTTGGCGACCGGCGAAGGTTTCGCCGAACTGGTGACCGCCGACTCGCCGTCGTCGCGCTATCTGGCGATCCAGGAATCGAGCGCCCAGGACGGCGGCGACGGCGTTCCCTATCGCGCCGTCTATCGCCTCGCGGCGCCCGGCGGCGGCGTCTGCGTCGTCGAGGATCTCGGCCGGTGGAGCGCCGACGCAAACGGCCGTCCGACGCGCGCCCACGGTCTGATGCGCCTCGTCGCGGACGACGAGACGCCGAGCGTCGGCGACATCGCCGGCCTGCCGGAGCGTCATGCGTTCGCCCGCGCGCTCGAAGCGCGCCTGCGCGAGGCGCAGCCGGGCGACGCCGGCTTTTCCGTGGCGATGATCGGCATCGAGAATCTCGGCGAGCTCAACCGTCGTTATGGTTATGTCGCAGCCGACGAGGCGATCGCGACGGTCGGCCGTCGCCTCGCGGCCAATGTTCGCGCCGTCGATCTCGTCGCCCATTTCGCCGGCGGCAAGTTCGCCGCGCTGCTGTCGGCGCACGCCGAAGAACAACTGGCGATCGCCGCCGCGCGGCTCATGCAGCGCGCCGCGGGGGAGCCGATCGTCACATCCGTCGGGCCGTTGCGCGTTTCCTTGCGCGTCGGCGCGGCCCTGGCGCCGCAACACGGACGCAGCGCTTGCCGCCTGTTGCAGCATGCCGAAGACGCGTTCGAAATGGCGGCCGGCGAACCCCGTCGTTTCGCACTCTACGCCCCCGGTCAGGCGGTCAGCGAAGCGCCTCGCCGCGAGGCCGCGGTCGCCGACGAGATCCTCGCCGCGCTCAATCAGCGTCGCGTCCTCGTCGCCTACCAGCCGGTGGTCGCCGCGGCGGACGGCCGCGTCGCGTTCTACGAAGCGCTGCTGCGCGTCCGGCAGGAGGACGGCGAAATCGTCGGCCCCGCCGCGTATCTCCCGGTCGCCGAGAAAATGGGGCTGGTCGACCAGCTCGATCAGCGCGTCCTCGAACTGGCGCTCGATCGCTTGACCGCCGAGCCGGGCTTGCGCGTCTCGGTCAATTTCTCGGTCGCCACCTTACGCTCGCCGGGCTGGCTCGACCGGCTCAAATCCATGCTTGGCGCCCATCCTGGCGCGGCTTCGCGGTTGATCGTCGAGGTCGTCGAGACCCTGGCGCTCGAACCGGTCGACGAGATCGAGCGCCTGCTCGCGGCGATGAAGGCGCTCGGGCTGAAGATCGCCATGGACGACTTCGGCGCGGGACACACGTCGTTTCGCAACCTGCGCCGGCTGGGGATCGACATCGTCAAGATCGACGGCGCGTTCGTCCAGAATGTCGCCTGCTCGCTCGACGACCGCGTCTTCGTCCGCAGCCTCGCCGACCTGGCGCGCCATCTCGGCCTGACGACGGTCGCCGAATGGGTGGAGGACGAAGAAGCGCGCCGGTTGTTGCGCGATTGGGGCGTCGACCTATTGCAAGGCCAACTGCTCGGCCGCCCGGAAATTTACGATCCGACCGCCCCGCCGACGTCGTCGTGCGCCCGCGCCGCTGGTTGAGCGCTCAGCTTCCCGGTTTGTCGGTCAGGCTGTCGAGCCGGCGGCGCATCTCCATCAATTGCGCGCGCAACTCGTCGATCTCGGGCTTGGCCGGCGCGGCTTCGCTCTTGGCCGGCTCAGCCGTCCCGCCGTTTGGCGGCGCCGTCTTCGCGCCAGCGAAGGGCGAGAACATCCCGAGCGCCTGATGGAAGGCGGCGAGGTTCTTGCGCGTCACCTCCTGCAGCGCGCCGAAGGACGCCGGCGCGAATGGTCCGTGGCCGAAGGCGCGGGTCGCCGCCTCGCGGATCGCCTGGGTCTCGCCGCTGAACTGGCCGATCGAATATTCGAGATAGCTCGGCAGGAACGCCTGCACGCTGTCGCCGTAGAAGCGAATGAGCTGGCGTAGGAAGGTGATCGGCAGCAGCGATTGGCCCTCGATTCCCTCCTGCTCGAAGATGATCTGAGTCAGGACCGAGCGGGTGATGTCCTCGTTCGTCTTGGCGTCGTAGACGACGAAATCCTCGCCGGTTTTGACCATCTTGGCGAGATCGGCGAGCGTCACGTAGGCGCTCGACGCGGTGTTGTAGAGGCGCCGGTTTGCGTATTTCTTGATTGTGATCGGCGCTTCGGAATTCGTCATCGTTTACCCGTCTCGACGCTACGCTCGCCCGATGGGCGGGGATCGATAGGATAAGCCCATTTTTGCGCTGCCGGAACAGCTTTTTTGCACCGCAGCGCGCCGTTCGAAAGGCGATCCGGGGGCGTTTTCGCGGTTCGCGACCCGTTGGAGACGCTGGTGTTTCGGCGACGCGGCGTCGCAGTCTCACCTCACCCTCCACCCTCATCCTGAGCCGCCTGCGAAAGCAGGCGAGTCGAAGAGCCTGCCCTGAAGCAACGCGAAGGGACGAGGGCGCGCTGGCCAAGGCGCCTTGGGCGAAAGCCGGCTCTCTCCCCCGGACGAATTGCCAAGAGCCTTGCGGCTTCCGGCGCGGCGATCCCCGTGACATAGAAGACAGCGAGCAGCGCCCCGTGGTTCGGCGACGAAGGCGCTCGACGCGTCCCAGGGAGAACCCGCCATGTCGGCCATCGATATCGTCATTGCCAGCGCCAAGCGGACCGCCGTCGGTTCGTTCAACGGCGCTTTCGCCAACACGCCCGCCCATGAGCTGGGCGCGGTCGCCGTCAAGGCGGCGATCGAGGCGGCTGGGCTCGCGCCGGCAGAGGTCGACGAGGTGATCCTCGGCCAGATCCTTTCCGCCGCGCAGGGGCAGAATCCGGCGCGCCAGGCGGCGATGAAGGCCGGCGTCCCCCAGGAAAAGACCGCCTTCGGCGTCAACCAATTGTGCGGCAGCGGTTTACGCGCGGTGGCGCTCGGCCTGCAGCAGATCGCCAATGGCGACGCTCAGATCATCGTCGCTGGCGGCCAGGAATCGATGTCGCTGGCGCCGCACGCCGCCTACCTGCGCGCCGGCGTCAAGATGGGCGAGATGAAGTTCCTCGACACCATGCTCAAGGACGGCCTGATCGACGCCTTCCATGGCTATCACATGGGAACCACCGCCGAGAACATCGCCGCCAAGTGGCAGATCAGCCGCGAGGACCAGGACCATTTCGCCGTCGCTTCGCAGAACAAGGCGGAGGCGGCGCAGAAGGCCGGCCGCTTCAAGGACGAGATCGTTGCGGTGACCGTGCCGAGCCGCAAGGGCGATGTCGTCGTCGCCGACGACGAATACATCCGCGCCGGCGCGACCTACGACGCCGTCGCCAAACTCAAGCCCGCTTTCGCCAAGGACGGCACGGTGACGGCCGCCAACGCGTCGGGGGTCAACGACGGCGCGGCGGCGCTGGTGGTGATGAGCGCCGCCGAAGCGAAGCGCCGCGCCATCACGCCGCTGGCCCGCATCGCCTCGTGGGCGACCGCCGGCGTCGACCCGGCGATCATGGGCAGCGGGCCGATCCCCGCGTCGCGCAAGGCGCTCGAGCGCGCCGGCTGGTCGGTCGGCGATCTCGACCTGGTCGAGGCCAATGAGGCGTTCGCCGCCCAGGCGATCGCCGTCAACAAGGACCTCGGCTGGGATCCGTCGATCGTCAACGTCAACGGCGGCGCGATCGCCATCGGCCATCCGATCGGCGCTTCCGGCGCGCGCGTGCTGGTGACGCTGCTGCACGAAATGGCGCGCCGCAACGCCAAGAAGGGCCTCGCCACGCTGTGCATCGGCGGCGGCATGGGCATCGCGCTGACGGTTGAGCGCTGAGCGCGCCGAGCTGACAACAGCGCCGGAAACACGGCGGCGCGGGGGAAACGGTCAGGAGAGGGGCAGATGATGAGAGTGGCTGTCGTCACGGGGGGAACGCGCGGCATTGGCGCCGCAATTTCGAAGGCGTTGGCCGAGGCGGGCTATGCGGTCGCGGCGACCTATAGCGGCAACGACGAAGCCGCCGCGCGCTTCCACGCCGAGACCGGCGTCGCCGTCTACAAGTGGGACGTCGGCGATTACGACGCCTGCGTCGCCGGACTCGCCAAGGTCGCCGCCGATCTCGGGCCCGTCGACGTCGTGATCAACAACGCCGGCATTGCGCGCGACGTCATGTTCCACAAAATGACGCCGGAACAATGGACCGCCGTCATCAACATCAATCTCAATTCACTGTTCAACATGTGCCGGCCGGTGATCGAAGGCATGCGCGAGCGCGGTTTCGGCCGGATCGTCAACATCTCCTCGATCAACGGCCAAAAAGGGCAGATGGGGCAGACCAACTATTCTGCCTCCAAGGCGGGCGAAATCGGCTTCACCAAGGCGCTGGCGCTGGAGAACGCCACCAAGGGGATCACCGTCAATACGATCTGCCCCGGCTATATCGCCACCGACATGACGGCGGCGGTGCCGACCGACGTGTTGGAGAAAGTGATCCTGCCGCAGATCCCGATGCGCCGGCTCGGCACGTCCGAGGAGGTCGCGCGCTGCGTGCTGTTCCTCGCTGCGGACGACGCCGGCTTCATCACCGGCTCGACGCTCACCGCCAACGGCGGGCAGTATATGGCGTGAGGCCGCCCGCCAAACGTCACGGCCGGGGACAGGCCCGGCCATGACGCATTTCCGTGGGCTTCAGGTCGCCTCGGAGACCGGCAACCGCCCGAGATCGGCGATCAGCTCGGGCCCGGTCGGCGCCCATCCCAATATCTTGCGAGTCTGCTCGCTGGAGGCCGGCATATCGAGCCCGGCGAACGTGGCGAGCCAGCCGAAAAAGGCCTGCGCCTCGTCGGGGGCGATCGATTTGACTGGTAGGTTCAGGCGTCGACCAATCGCTTCGACAACGTCGCGCATCGACACGCCTTCCTCCGCGACCGCATGATACTTTGCGTTCGGTTCGGCCTTTTCGATCGCCAACCGATAGAGACGGGCGACGTCGACAACGTGCGCCGCCGGCCAGCGATTGAGCCCGGCTCCGATATACGCGCATGCGCCATTTTCGCGATACGTCGCGATCGCCGGCGTGATGAGGCCCTGCGTTACGGGATCGTGAACCTGCGGCAGGCGCACCACCGACACATTGACCCCGGCCGCGGCGACAGCGATGGCCGCCTCCTCCGAGGCGGCGCGGGGATTCTTGTCGGAACCGACGGTCGCATTGTCTTCCTTGGCCGGCTGACCGGGCACGGCGTTGGCGATCCCCGTTCCGGAGGTCACGATCAGCGGCCGGTCGGAGCCGGCGAGACCCTCGCCGAGCGCCTTGATGACGCGCCGATCATCCTCGCAGTTTTGGACGAATCTCGAGAAGTCATGGTTGAAGGCGAGATGAATGACGCCGTCCGACCGGGCGGCGCCGTCCTTCAGGCTGTCCGGGTCCGCGATCGACCCGCGATAGACCTCGGCGCCGGCGGCGGCGAGGGCCGGCGCCTTGTCGTCCGAACGGCAGAGGCCGATCACCTGATGGCCGGCGGCGATCAGGTCCTTGACGACTCGCGAGCCGATGTTTCCGGTCGCGCCAGTGACGAACACGCGCATGAGCAAAGCCTCCAGGTTCGGATGGGGACAAACGTCTGCTCATCGGCTATTCTGGTAAAGTCGTGAGATTATCAGGGTATAATCGCTAACAGGATGGACGAGCGCGTCACCCGCGAGAACCGGCTCGGGACCTATCTGAAGGATCGCCGCGTCAAGCTCGATCCGGCCGCCCTTGGCTTCCCCGCCGAGCGCCGCCGCACGCCCGGCCTGCGCCGCGAGGAAATGGCGCAGCGGGCCAACATCAGCCCGACCTGGTACACCTGGCTCGAACAAGGGCGTGGCGGCGCGCCCTCGCCCGATGTGCTCGATCGCATCGCCCGCGCGCTCATGCTGACCGATGTCGAGCGCGAGCATCTGTTTCTGCTCGGTCTCGGCCGCCCACCCGAGGCGCGCTACCGCAAGAGCGAAGGCGTCACGCCGCGGTTGCAGCGCGTGCTCGACGCTTTGGATCCCTGCCCCGCGCTCATCAGGACCGCGATATGGGACGTCGTCGCCTGGAACCGAGCGTCGTCCGTAATGCTGATCGATTACGGATCGCTGCCGCCGGATCAGCGCAACATCCTGCGCTACATCTTCCTCGACCCGCGCGCCCGCAGCGCGCAATACGACTGGGAAAGCGTGGCGCGGTTTGCGTTGGGCTCGTTCCGAGTGGATGCGGCCCGCGCCGGCGCCACGGCGGAAGTGGATTCGCTGGTCGAAGACCTCTGCCGGCTCAGTCCCGAGTTCAGGGCGATGTGGCGTGAAAACGACGTGCGCAGCATGCACGGCGAGGCGGTCAAACACATCCGCCATCCGGCGCTCGGCCCGCTCGCCTTCGAGTACTCCGCCTTCGCCGTCGACGGCCGGCCAGATCTCGCCATGGTGGTCTACAATCCCGCGACGCCCGAGGACGCCGAACGAATCCAGTCGCTGCTCGCCTAACCGCAGAGTTCGCGGTTCCCGCGCATGACGGCGGTTTCCTCCGCGTCACGCCCGGACTCCGGGCGCCCAGGCGGCGACGATGCGATAGGCCGCGCACACCCCAACCCGGATGCGTGTCGTCTCGGCGATGAGCGCGGCCGCGCCGACGCGGCGGAAAATTGCCGCGCAAGCCGCTGCAAGCAAACGATCATGCTGGAAAATGCGGGATTATCCCCCTGGCACAGGTATAACGATTTGGTGACGGGCTATCCGTCACAGTGCTCTGGCGTCACATAGCGGCGCAACCGACATTGCGGTAACCCTTCGTCGATGGGAGCCCAGGTGGCAAGAAGCGAGATTCCGTTTAACCCGGCCGTCCTCGGCTGGGCGCGCGGCCGCCGCAGGCTGTCGGAGGAGCATGTCGCGCGGAGACTTGGCGTCACCCCAGAACGGATTGTCGCGTGGGAATCCGGCAAGGCGTCGCCCACGGTGGTGCAAGCCAGAAAGCTGGCACACTTTTACGATCGTCCGTTCCTTGAGTTTCTGTCGCCGACACTCCCGGAAATTCAGCCGCCGAGGCTTGCACCTGATTTTCGTTTTCACCGGGAGCCACCGAGCGACGTCGAGCAAGTTGTACTCGAAAGCGTGCATACGTGGGCAGAAGAGCAACGGCTCAACGCTATCGATCTGTACGAGGAAATAGGCGACGCGCCGCCAAGATTTCCTGAGGCACTTCACGCCTCCCTAGACGATTCCCCTGAAGTTGTTGCGGCGCAGATTAGAGGCGCTGTCGGGCCGCCGATTAGGGAACTACAGCTCGAACTTAAATCGGCTGATCGTGACAAGTTTCCGACGATCCTACGGAGAGCGTTTGAGGCGCAAGGACTCCTTGTTCTCAAGCAGAGCGGAATAGGTAGGGCGCGGACGCGCGGCATTTGCCTGTACGATGATGTCCTCCCGGTGATCGTTTTCGGGAACGAGTCGCCGGGGGCTCAGGCGTTCACGCTGGCACATGAATTTGGCCATGTCGTACTAGGAGCGAGTGCGGTCAGCGGCACACCGAGATTCACCTATACGCACGGCGGCTCGGTGGGGAAGCGCATCGAAGGTTGGTGTAACACATTCGCGGCGGCGTTCCTGATGCCGGCAGATGCCGTTCGGGCACATCCAAGCGCTCCGCGGGGCCTCGTCGAAGACATCTCAGACGAGCAGCTGAACGCGCTGGCGAAGAGATTTTGCGTGAGCCGTCACGCGATGCTGGTCAGACTGGTGTCGCTAGGGCTAGTCGACCCGTGGTTTTATTGGCGAATTAAGCGCCCGGCTTTCCTTAGGGAGGAATCTGAGTACGAGGGCTTTGGTAGAGCCCCATACTACGGGTCACGCTTCAGAAACTCTCTTGGCGACCGTTACACCGGTCTAGTCATTGAAGCAGTGGAAACCGGGAGGATCGGGTTTCAGTCAGCCGCAGAGTTTATGGGCACCAAGAACGTGCGTCACTTTCTCGAAATACGCAACAATTTTGCCTAGACACCTCCGGAATTTCCAACCCGCTGGCGAGCATGCCTGAGGATTTGTATGGAGGCCTCTGGACCAAAGTTAGCGGTCTTATTCGTGCCGGGATGTTTTGTTGCAACGCTGAGATAGCGGAGCAATTTGATCATGTAGAAGGTGTCGTCGGCGATTGCCTTCGCGAACACCTTCCCGTCATGGTCTATGAGATCGGGCGCCCACACTGGAATTGGAAGGGGTACGTCAACCATCTGAACCGGATGACGGACGCCTACAGGCCGTTCATTTCGGAGTACAATGGCAACCGAAAGAACACGGTCGACACGGACGATGTCTCGATTGTAGCGCTGGCCAAAACGCTAGGGTTGCCTGTGGTCAGTATGGAGGCCTTTGACCGAGGCGAACCGAGCGCCAAAAGGATGCGTATTCCGAGGCTTTGCGACTGTGAGAAAGTCGTACACCGAACGTTCAACGAATTGCTCAGAATCGAAGGGGTGAAGCTCTGATGTTGACCCTTTCTGACGCCATCCGAACGGATAGGCTCGCCGCCTTCATCGCGCCTTCATCGGCTTTACGGGGACTGGGCTTTACGGGGACTGGGCTTTACGGGGACTGGGCTTTACGGGGCTTTACGGGGACTGGATACGAATTGCCCTATTTCGTTTGCTCGCCCCCCCTCACTGCGCCGACGTCCGCCCGGCACCAAGCGCTCGCCGCGCGCCGGCGCGGCGGAAAATTGTCGCGCAAGGCGCTGAAAACAAACCGTCGCGCCCGAAAATGGCGCCGCCCTTAGTCGGCTCCGGCCGCTTCCACCGCGAGGCGCGCGCCTGCAGGCGCGGGCGGCGACCGCGCCTGGTTGGGCGGCCCGCGGTCTCGAGACAGAGCGAGGAAAGAGACGCGGCCGGCGGCCCCGTCTACAAACACGCGCGCTAACGCTCTGGCGCCCCCTCCTCGAACGCCCGCTCCACATGGGCGACGATGTCGGCGATGATCGCGTTGACGGCGAAATCTTTCGGCGTGTAGACGGCGGCGACGCCCTCGGCGCGCAAGGCATCGGCGTCGGCCGGCGGGATGATGCCGCCGACCACCACCGGCAGGCGCGTCAGGCCCGCCGCCTTCAGCAGCGCCAGCACTTCGCGCGTCATCGCCAGATGCGATCCCGACAGGATCGACAGGCCGATGCAATCGACGCCTTCGTGAGCGCGCGCGACGATGTCCTGCGGCGTCAGGCGGATGCCGTCGTAGACAACGTCGAGTCCGGCGTCGAGCGCCCGCGTGGCGATCTGTTCGGCGCCGTTGGAATGGCCGTCGAGCCCCGGCTTGCCGACCAGCAGTTTCAGCCGATGGCCGAGCTTGATCGACACGCGCTCGACTTCGCCGCGCAGCGGGTCAAGGTCGCCGGCCTGCTGGCGGGCGCGATTGGCGACGCCGGTCGGGGCGCGATACTCGCCGAATTCGGCGCGCAGCGCCGCGCCCCATTCGCCGGTCGTCGCGCCGGCCTTCGCCGCCTCGATCGACGCCGGCATGATGTTCGCCCCGCTCTTCGCCGCCGCGCGCAACGCCGCGAGCGCCCGCTCGACCCGCGCCGCGTCGCGCTCGGCGCGCCACGCCTGCAAGCGGGCGATCTGCTCCGTCTCGGCCTCGGGCGACGAGACATGGATCGCGCCGTCGCCCGCCGTCAGCGGCGAGGGCTCGGCGTTGGTGAAGCAATTGACGCCGACCACTTTGAGATCGCCGCGCTCGATCGCCTCGATCCGCCGCGCGTTGGACTCGACCAGCCGTCGTTTCAACGCGCCCGACTCGATCGCTGCGATCATGCCGCCCATATCGGCAATCCCCGAGAGCTCGGCTTTCGCCTCGGCGATCAGCGCCGCGACCCGCCGCTCGACTTCGACGCTGCCGTCAAAAATGTCGCCGTATTCGAGCAGGTCGGTCTCGTAGGCCATGATCTGCTGTAGCCGCAGCGACCATTGCTGATCGAACGGCCGCGGCAGGCCGAGCGCCTCGTTCCACGCCGGCAGTTGCACCGCCCGGGCGCGCGCGCCTTTCGACAGCACCACCGACAGCATCTCGATCAGGATGCGATAGGCGTTGTTCTCCGGCTGCTGCTCGGTCAGGCCGAGCGAGTTGACCTGCACGCCGTAGCGGAACCGCCGCTTGGCCGGGTCG
>Ga0182014_10004531_pt1 | contig 15866 bp, 13 predicted proteins | sample 612S2DmetaG_FD_120489 | JGI IMG/M metagenome (GOLD analysis project Ga0182014, IMG submission 120489) | Permafrost microbial communities from Stordalen Mire, Sweden - 612S2D metaG | ecosystem: Environmental > Terrestrial > Soil > Wetlands > Permafrost | place: Sweden: Stordalen | collected... | reverse complement strand
CCTTCGTTTCCGGCCCATTCATCAAGGTGAATTGCGCCGCCATTCCCACCGAATTGATCGAGACCGAACTCTTCGGCCATGAGAAAGGGTCCTTCACCGGCGCCACCGCCTCGCGCCGCGGCAAGTTCGAGTTGGCAGATGGCGGGACCATCTTTCTCGACGAAGTGGGCGACCTGCACGCCGCCTCCCAGGCCAAGCTTCTGCGCGTGCTGCAAGAGGGCGAGTTCCACCGCGTGGGCGGCGAGCAGATCATCCGCGTCAGCGTGCGCGTGGTTTCGGCCACCAACCGCGACCTCGGTTCGCTGGTGTCTCAAGACAAATTCCGCGAGGACCTGTTTTACCGCCTGAGCGTGGTGCCTATCCGCGTCCCCGCCCTGCGCGAGCGCCCGCACGATATCCGCCTGCTGGCCGAGTATTTCCTGGAAGACTTCTGCGCGCGCAACAATTTCAAGCCCAAGATGCTCGACGGCACGGTCTTCCAGCCGCTTGAAACCTACGCCTGGCCCGGCAACGCGCGCGAGTTGCGCAACGTGATCGAGCGCATGGCCATCCTCACCTCGAGCGACCGCATCACGCGCGATTCCATCCCCGTGGAAATCCGCGTGCAGCGCGAAAGCGGCCAGAAGAGCACCATCCAGGAAGCCCGCGAATCGGCCGAGCGCGACCACATCCTCCGCGCGCTCGAAGAGAGCAACTGGAACGTCTCCGGCGCCGCCCGCGCCCTCGGCATGGAGCGCACCAACCTGCACAAACGCATTCGCGCCCTCGGCGTAAGCCGCGGCAAATAGCGCCGTGGGGCCGGGCCTTCTGGTGGGGCAGGCGATTCGCCTGCCTTCCCTGCCCTTACACCAGAATCCCCGCGCCCGTCAGGCGGCGTACCGGATGACCTCCAACTCGGCGGACCCGCCCACCCCTGCGAGGAGTTGATCGACCCGTGACATCGTCGCCTGTTCCAATTCGGTATCGCCGCATTGGCGGCACTGAAGCACCGGCAGCGACCTGAGAATCACGATCGAGGAATCGCCGATCTTGAAAGGCAGATCCGTGACCCGCGACTCCAGCAATCCTCCGCAAAGTCGGCACCTCATACGGTCCTCCTGAAACGCAAGCCCTCGTCCCACTCGTTAGGTCACCTGCTGACCACGGGGCACGGGGATTGCCGGATGATGGAGTAGGCCAGCATGTCCAAACGCCCTAGAACGCCGGATTGGGGCTTCCGGCCGATCACCAGCAGATCCGCTTTCAGTTCGCCGCTCAGATGGGTGATGACTTTCGACACGTCCCCCACCTCCACACGCAAGGTCGCCCGGCAGCCGGCCGCCTCCTGTAAGCGCCCCAATGCGCTCTCTGCCTCGTTGCGCGCCTGTTGATTGCCGCTTCCCGAGATGACGTGAACCAGAGTAAGCTCCGCCTGATATTCCTCGGCCAGGCGGCTGGCCCAATCGAGCACGCAGGTGCTCAATGCCTTCAGATCCACGGCGCACAGAATCCTGCGGCACGCTACCATTTCCAGAGAGGGCGCATTCTCCAGATGCACCCCGGTCCAGACCGGGCAATCCGCATCGTGCAAAACCTTGGCGCTGGTCGACCCCAAAATCAGGCGCCGGTAAACTCCCATGCCCTTCGTCGGGATCATGATCAGATCGGCCTGCTGGGTGGTCGCGCACTCGACAATTTTCTGCGCCGCCTCCCCGTGCTCTACCAGCGTCCTGACATGAAGGTATTTCAGGCTCTTGTCGAAGAATTTTTCGATATCCTCCGGCCGGGTTCCATGCATATCCTCGAGCGCGCTGTTGTACGCCGCCTCGGCCACGTGCAGCAGGATCAACTCCGCATCGAAGCGCCCCGCCAGCGCTTCCACGTAAGCGGCAGCCCCCCGGCAACGGCTCGAGAAATCGACGGGGAACAAGATTCGCCGTAGTTGGAACATGATCGTGATCTCCACTCCCTAGTCTAATGCTCGTCAGGCGGCGGGAGCGCATCGTTGGGCCGCGCGAACCACGTATACAGCGCGGGCAGAAGGAAGATGCTCATGATCAGCACCGCCATCAGCCCTCCCACGATCACAATCGCGAATGGGCGCTGCGAATCCGAGCCGATGCCGTGCGAGGTCGCCGCTGGAACAAGCCCCAGCGACGCCACCAGCATCGTCATCAGAATCGGGCGGAACCGCAAGACCGCCCCCTCCCGGACCGCGTCCAGGATACCGAGTCCGCGCGACCGCAACTGGTTGATATACTCCAGCATGATCACGCCCGTCTGCACGGAGACCCCGAACAGCGCTAGGAATCCAACCCCCGAAGACACGCTGAAATTCGTCTTGGTCAGGTAAAGCGCCGCAATCCCGCCGATCGGCGCCATGGCCACGGTAATCAGAATCAGGCTGGCCCATTTCACGGAATTGAACATGCTATACAGGATTAGGAAAATCACCAGCAGCGTCAGCGGAATGATCAGTTCCAGCCGCTTCTGGGAGCGCTTCTGCGATTCGTATTCACCGGCCCACTCCAAACGGTACCCCGGCGGCAGCGCTACGGCCTTGGTGACCTTGGCGATCGCCTCTTCTACCGTGCTGCCTAGGTCGCGCCCGCGCACGCCGTACTTGATGGCTACGTAGCGCTGGTTCCCCTCCCGATAAATCTCGGAGGCCCCATCGCGAATCGCCACGTCGCAGAGTTGGCCGAGCGATACGCGCTCGCCGGAAGGCGCCGGCAGCCGGATATCCTCGATCTGCTCGATTGTGGTGCGGTATTGCGGTTGATACCGGACCACCAGGTCGTAGCGCTCTTCGCCTTTCAGCACCTCGGAGACCGCTTTCCCGCCGGCTGCCGTCTCGATCGCGTCCTGAACGTCCGACACGTTGATTCCGAAACGCGCGGCCTTGTCGCGGTTGACCGTCAGGTTCATGTTCGGCTGGCCAATAACTCTGAAAATGCCGAGATCCTGCACGCCGTGGATCTTGCTCATCACTCCTACAATGGCATCGGCCTTTTCCTCAAGCAGCTTCAAATCGTCCCCGTAAATCTTGACCGCCAGCTCTCCCTTGACGCCGCTGACCGCTTCTTCCATGTTGTCCGCGATCGGCTGCGAGAAGTTCCAGATGACCCCCGGGATCTTCTCCGCCTCCCTCCCCAGGGCCGCGATCAGTTGCTCCTTGTCCTGATGAAAGGCCGGCCGCCATTGCTCCTTGGGCCGCAAGTCGATGAAGTACTCCGTGTTGAAGAACCCCGTATAGTCCGTGCCGTCGTCCGGCCGCCCCACCTGGCTCACCACTTGGGTCACTTCGGGGAACTTAGCGAACGCAACGCGCGCTTCGTTCATGATGAGCGTGCCCTCGGTCGGGCCCGTACTCGTCGCCAGCGTTCCGCGCGCCCAGATCGCGCCTTCGTCCAGGTGCGGCAGAAACTCGGAGCCGATCGTCCGCGCCAGCAGAATCGCGCCGGCCAGAATCAGCACCGATGCGGTTACCGTGGCCCACCGGAACCGAACTGCCACGCCCAACGCCTTGCCATAAGCCCGCGTGAGGAGCAGCATCAGCGGATTGCGCCATTCCTTCGTGCCCCTGGGGAACACGATGCTGGCCAGCACCGGCCCGAGAAACATCGAGAACAGCAGCGATCCCAACAAAGCGAAGGCTACGGTCCAGGCCATTGGCCGGAACAGGCGGCCTTCCACGCGCTGCAGCGTAAAGATCGGCACGTAGGCCGTGATGATAATCAGGATCGAGTAGAATACCGGCCGCTGCACCTCATGCGCGGCCCTCTTGATCTTCTGCGCCACGCTCTCGTTCGGATAGGCGCCGGCGTGCGAAAGCAGCCGGACGATGTTCTCCACCATCACGATCGCGCCTTCCACGATCATTCCGAAATCGAGAGCGCCCAGCGAAAGCAGGTTGGCCGGAATGTGCCGCAAATCCAGGCAAAGGGCGGCGAACAGCAGCGAGAACGGAATGGTGAGCGTGACAATCAGCGCGCCGCGTATGTTCCCGAGGAAAATGAACAGAATCACCGAAACCAGAATGATTCCCTCGGTCAGGTTGTGCAGCACCGTATGCGTGGTCAGATGCACCAGGTCGCTGCGGTCCAGGTGGGGCACAATCGTCACCCCCGGCGGCAGAAAGTGATGGTTGAGAAAATCCACCTTCTCGTGCAGGTTGATCAGCACGTTGTCCGCGTCGGCCCCTTTGCGCAGCAGGACGATGCCGGAAACCACATCCGCATCGTCCACAACCTTGCTGGGGTTGAAGTGGATCGCCTTGCCGAGTTGGCCCAGCCGGATCTTGGGTCCCTGCCGCACATCCCCGATATCGCGCACGCGAACCGGAATCCCGTTCTGCGTCTTCAGCTCGATCGCCGCAATGTCGTCCGTGGTTTGAACCAGTCCAACTGCTCTCACGTTGATGGCTTGTTCCCCACGCTCGATAAAGCTGCCGCCCGCGTTCACGTTGTTATTCGATAGCGCCGCCTCCACCTGTCCGATGCTCAGCCCATAGGAGATTAGCTTGTTCGGATCCACCTGCACCTGGTACTCGCGCGTCGCTCCGCCGAAGGTCGACACATCTACTACGTCCGGGACCGATTTCAACTGTTTCTCGATCACCCAGTCTTCGAGCGATTTCAGCGCCATCACGTCGTAGTCCGGGTTGGTGCTCTTGAGCGTATAAAAGTAGATCTGCCCTACCGGACTGTAGTCCGCGCCCAGCGTCGGCTGCAAGCCATTCGGCAGGGTGACCTGCGCCAGCTTCTCAAGTACTTTCTGCCGGTTCAGATCGTTGTTCGATCCATCGTCGAACGTCAGGTTGATCGTGGAAAGGCCCGCCAGCGACCAGGAACGCAGCGACATTAGCTGCGGCAGCCCGTTCATCTGCACTTCGATGGGAATGGTGACCTGTTGCTCCACCTCCTCGGCCGCCCGCCCTGGCCATTGCGTGATCACCTGCACGTAGTTGTTGGCTACGTCCGGATACGCTTCCACCGGCAACTGCTTGAAGGCGATCGCACCCCACACCAGCAAGAGAATTCCTGCGCACAGCACCAGGAAGCGATTTTGAAGGGCAAACGCAACGGATTTCTGGATCACTGTTCGGTACTCTTCTGCACTTCACGATCGAACATCAAGGCGTCCGCGACAACCTGGTCGCCCGGCCGCAGGCCGCTGAGCACTTGTTCCGTCCGGTCGGCATCCACCGGGCCGGCTTGTACTTCCGTTCTTCGGAACTGCCGGCCGCTCAGCTTGACGAAAACCCAGTCGCGGTCCTGCAGCCGCAGCACCGCGCTCGAAGGAACCACGGTTCGGGTTTCGGTGCCTTGCGATACGAAATGCACCGTCGCAAACATGTTCGGCCGCAAAACCCCGGCGTCGTTGGGCAATTCGATGCGCACCTTCGCCGAGCGCGTGTTCGGATCGAGCAGCTTGGAAATATTCGTGACGCGCCCCTTTAACCGCCGGTCTGGATAGGCGTTCAACTCGATTTCCGCTGGGTCGCCTAAATGTACGCGCGACAGATCGTTCTCGTACACGTCGCACAAAATCCACACGTTGGAGAGATCCGCGATCGTGAACAGGTTCGGCGAGTTGTCCAGGGATTTGATCCCGGCCGCCGAAGTGACGTTCTGCTCGACGATGGTCCCCGCCACAGGCGCGTGAATCTCAATCAGCGGCGAGACATGCAGCGGATCGCCTCCCAAAAGCCGGATGCGCTCCTCGGCGGTCTTCGTATCGACATTCGCCTTGTTATAGATGTCCTCGGCAACCTCCAGGTCTTTTTGGGGCGCCGCTCCATGGGAATAGAGGAGCTGGCTGCGATCCAATTGGGTCTTCGCCAACGCCGCGTCGGCTTCGAACTTCTGATAGTCGGAGAAGGCCTGCGACATGTCCGGGCTGCTCATCGTGAGCAGGAGTTGCCCTTTCTGCACATCGTCGCCCAAGCGCGCCTTAACTTCCACGACGCGGCCCGAGGAAAGAGCGTTCACCGCATAGGACCGGCTGACATCCGCCGCCACTACGCCATTTGCCAGAAGCTGGTCCGATTCGTGGCGCGCGACTGCCGGAGCCAGGGAGAATCGCTCAGGGTTGGCGATCGTCACCACGTTGCGGTCCGGCACGGATTCCACGGTGGTGGCGGGCGCTGCCGGGGCCGCCTTCACCGGCTCGCGCGAGCAGCCCGTTAGCGCCGCTAACAGAATCGCCGCCGCCCCAAACAAGGCGATATTCTCACAGCTTCCTGCCTTCATTTGATGACCTCCATCCCCACCGCCATGTTCAACTGACTGGCTGCGGTCATGTACGCGCCCACCAGGTTCAGGTAGTTGAGCTGAACGCTCCTGTAATCGCTCTGCGCGTTCAGAAAATCCAATAGCGACGCTCCGCCATGCTGATACGCGAAGGAAACCGTTTCGCGGACCCTGGTGGCTTGCTCCAGGTACTTGGCCTTGTACGACCGCAACAGAACCAGATTGCTGTTCAATGTGGCGAACGCGGAATCCACGTCGCTGAATACTTGCGCCTCGGCCACTTCCTCCAACCGCTCGTTGCGATGAATGTCCAATTCCGTGCGCGCCTTTTCGCCCTGATTGCGGTCGAAGATCCGCAACGGAATCGTCACGCTGAAGCCAACGTAGGCCGCAATCGGGGGATTGCGCCCCAAGTCCGCGCCGAACGTCGGATCGGTCGTTCCGTTGGCGACCGCCAGACGGTAGTCCGTCTTGGCTTTGTCCACGGCCTGCAACGCGGCCCTCAGGTCCGGCCGGTTCGCCAGCGCGGTCTGGCGGAGTTCCTCCAGCGTGACCGTCGGCTCGGCGAACTCGAAGGCCCCCGTCACGTCGAATTGCTCGATGGCCGTCCGGTCGTTCAAAAGCGCCAGCAACTGGATCTTCGCGGTTCTCAAGTTCACCAGCGCCGACTGCAAATCCGTTTCGAACTGCACCCGCTGCAGTTCGAGCCGGTCCAGATCCACCTGCGCGATATCGCCCGCCCGATATCGGTCGCCGCTCACCGCCAGCAACCGGTCGTAATAAGCCAGGTTCTCGTTGGCCAGCGTCAGCACCGACTTTTCCTGTAGCGTCTGCACGAACGCGGTCCGCAGGTTGAACAGCAGATTTCTCTCCTGGTCGTCCAATTCCGACGCGGCCACCGCAGTCGCCTTCCGCGCGCTCTCCAGCCGCAATTCCCGCTTGCCTCCCCGCTCGTGAAGATAGCTGGCTGAGAGGTATGGCAAGGCGTACCCTAAAGGACGATAGGGGTTGGTAGTGAAGGGGTCGATCTGGTCGAGCGTCGACGTCATGTCCGGGTTTGGACGCAGATACGCGGTAATCTCTTGGGCTCTCGCCTCGTTGACCCCGACTTGGCCAGCCCGCAGAGTCGGGTTCGTGGCTTCGAACTGGTCTTTGAGCTGCTGCCAGGTCAGCGTCTTCTGGGCGAACGCCCCCTTCGGCGCGGCGAAAGCCATCGCCGCCATGACCCACGCCCAACGCGTCAGGCCCACATGGATCTCCGTACCGTGATTCTCTCCACTCGGAAATACACTTTCCCTCCCAATAACGCATCATTGCGGCCGCCGCGGAGGTTCCGTCCGGGAGGCATCGCACGCATCCGCCGAAGCGGCTATGAATCTGCGTTAAATGGAAGGGGGAGAGCGGCCGGACCGGCATACCACGCTGTATGCGTGGAGCTGCGGCCGAAAAACGGATGTCTGCGCGAGGCAGGACAGGACCACCGCGAAGGCGCAGACCAGCGCTGTCTGGCAGCGGTCCAAAATCTCCAGGAGGCGGGCCAATTGAACGCGCGCCGACTCGGCGGGGTCTTCGGGTACCGGGCTCCCGTAGCCGCCATGACGGCCAAGTTGCGCATTCAGCAGAGAATAGCTCAGCAGGTCGTCGCTATTGGAGATGGCCGGAAACATCGCAAACGCCGCCAGCAGGACGGCCACCAGCCTGCGTGGGCCGGACCAGCGTCCCCGGCGGCCGTGGCGCCGCAGTTCCTGAAACGCCAGCCAGAGCAACGCACAGGCGGCAATCCCCAGCCACACCGCGTTCAGCGCGTTGTTCAACGTGGAAGAAGTCACACTAATCCTAATAGGATACAAGGAAAATGACGGGAATGTTGGCGCCATGGTTACAGGCCCGCCAGGGACAGACGAATCTGTCCCAAGGCGCCGCCCTTGCGCCGCGTGGACAGATCCGTCTGTCCCTGGTCTGTTTAGGTGACCCCTTCCCAATTCCACGCCGCGCAAGCCATCGGACCGGCCCGCGGCGTGGTAGTTTAGTTCCGTGCAGGTCGATTTCGATCCCCAGGATACCAGCGGCCTCAGCGCGGCGTTCCGGAGCAAACCGGCGACATCGGGGGTGCTTGCGGTTTTCGGCGGGGGCCGGCGCGCGGATCGGTTTTTCGCGGCGTGGCTCATGGCCGGCGATTTGGGTCTGCCCCTGGTCCAGGCAGCCGTGCCTGTGCCCGGCTGTGTCTCCTTCGTGGACGGGATCTCCGTTGCGCCGGCGATGCCCCCGGACAGCGTGGTCGTCTTGTCGCTCGACGATCCGGCGCCGGCCGCCGGGCTTCCGGCCGACCTCGTGGTTCGGTTCCCCGCCGCCGGGCCCTCGAACCCGCCCGCCGCGCCGTCCGCCGCGCCCGAAGACCGCATCGACCCGTGCTCGAACTTCGACGTCGTCATCAATGGGATTTCCTACGGATTTAGCGAGGTCGGCGCGCTCGCTTGCGTGGCCCAAAGCCCATGGGGGACCACCTACCCGAACATCGTTCTTCGCCGCGCCATTACCTTGAACAAAGACCTCTATCAGTGGCGCATGAATATCGTCAGCGCCCAGGCGGATGTGCGAACCGTGGCGATCAACCACCTCTCGGCGTCCGCCGGGATCGTTCGCACCTGGTGGGTGGAGGGCGCGTGGCCCGTCCGCTGGACGGCGCCCTCCCTCGATTCCATGGCTGCACGCCCCGCGATGGAGGAGATCGAGATCTGCATCAGCCGAGTCCAATGGATCTAGGAGGAACGTAATGGCTGTAGTTCGCGACAACCCGTATGGCGGGTTCAACTTTCTGGTAAACCTGGGAGCGGGCGACCCCACCAGCGCTTTAGGGGGCTTCTCGGAAGTCTCTGGCCTGAGTATGGCGGTTGACGTGATCGAATACCGCAATGGAAACGACAGGATCAACGCGCCGCGCAAGCTTCCCGGATTGGTCAAGACGGGGGAAGTTCGTCTTTGCCGGGGCGTGATCGGCTCCACGGAGTTATTCTCATGGCTGCAAAGCGTGGCCAATGGGACGCAAGATTTTCGTACGGTTGTCATTCAGCTCCTCGATGAGGCTCGCAACGTGGTGCTGACGTGGACTCTGTCGCAGGCGATGCCCGTGCGCTACAGCGGCGCCGCCCTCTCGGCCGAAAAGAGCGCCGTGGCCATTGAGGAACTGGTGCTCGCGTGCCAGTCGATCACGGTGACATAGCGGACGGAGAGGAGGCGCTCTATGTGGAAGCCCACGCTCTTATGGGTCGCAAGTCTTCTGCCGGTTGGGATCCTCATGGCGCAGCAGGCTCCGCTCCGGGTGATCGCTTTCGGGGCCCACCCGGACGATTGCGACGGCAAATTCGGCGGCACGGCCGCGAAATTCGTCAAGGCCGGGGCCGCGGTGAAATTCGTTTCGGTCACCAACGGAGACGCCGGCCACCAGGAAATGGGCGGCGTCGCGCTGGCCCGGCGCAGGTACATCGAGACCCAGGAATCGGCCGGCCGGCTCGGCATCGCCGAATACGAGGTCATGAATAACCACGATGGCGAGCTGATGCCCACGCTCGAAGTGCGGCGGGAGGTGATCCGCGCGATTCGCCAGTGGAAGGCCGATATCGTTCTCTCGCCGCGGCCCAACGATTATCACCCCGACCACCGCTACACCGGAGTCCTGGTGCAGGACGCCGCCTACATGGTGGTGGTTCCGAACATCGTTCCGGACGTTCCGGCGCTGCGCAAGAACCCGATTTTCCTGTACTACGACGACAACTTCCAGCAGCCGAATCCCTTCCGCCCCGACGTGGCCGTCGCCATCGACGACGTCTGGGCCACCAAGATCGACGATCTGGACGCCCAGGTATCGCAGATGTACGAGTGGCTGCCGTGGGTGGCCGGAAACCTCGACCAAGTCCCCAAGGATCCGGCGGCCCGCAAACAGTGGCTCTCTCAATCGCGCGGGGGACGGATCTCCCCGGCGATCCGGGCCGCGCTGGTGGCGCGCTACGGCGCCAGCCCGGGCGGGAAGATCGAACACGCCGAAGCCTTCCAGTTGTGCGAGTACGGGACGCGGGCCAGCATCGACCAACTGCGGACGATGTTCCCCAAGTAATCAAAGACACAGACGACAGAAAACGATCGTCTGCGCCACTAAGAGTAAGGGGTTAGACGCTGGCGGGAGAGCCGGCGCGCGACATGCCCATCAGCCGGTCGTCGAACTCGAATCCGGCCGAGCGCGGCTTGTGATTGCGTACGCACCAGCGGTACGTCTCCTTCAAACCGACGTCGAAGGGCGTCATCTTCATTTTCAGAACGCGCGGCGCCTTGCCCATGTACTCGGTGATGGGTGGCAGGTCGAGGTATTCGCCGAAGTAATAGGGCTCGGTCATGGCGCTGCCGCCGGCGGCCTGTATGGCGTCGCGCGGCACGCGCACCAGGGTGGGTTCGACGTTCGCGATCCGGGCGAGCCTCTCCACCAGTTCGATGTGCGTCAGGGGTTTGGAATCGCCGATGTTGAAGGCCTCGCCTTCCGCCCGCGGCGCGGTCATGGCGTGCACCATGGCCTCCACCAGGTCGCGAACGTAGACGAACTGCATCAGGCGGTGGCCGTCGCCGGGGATGATGATGGGCCGGCCTGCGCGTAGGCGGTCCCAAAAGAACTGCTCGCGGTAGAGCGGATTGCCGGGACCGTAGACGAACGGCGGCCGGAAGGTGACTACCGGCAGGCGCGTCTTGGCGTGCATCCGAAACAGCATGCGCTCCGTGGTGGCCTTGTGGCGGACGTATGGATCGGGGTGGTAATCGGGCGCGAGCGGGTCGCTTTCCTTATGGTTGAGTCCGTCGCCGTAAGCGGCCACGCTCGACATGAAGATGTACCGGCTCATCCAGTCGCCGAAGAGGCGCACGGTAGCTTCCACCTGGGCCGCGGTGGTGCCGTTTTCCCAGTCGTAGGCGTTGTCGAAAACCACTTCGAACCGCCGCCCCCAAAGGGCTTCGCGCATGGAATCCGCGTCGTTGCGATCCGCCGCGATGTTCTCCACCCGCCGGCCGAAATCGTGCTTCGGCTTGCGATGCAGAACCGCAACGTCGTGCCCTCCCTTGACCAGCTCCTCCACTAGCAGCCGGCCAATAAAGAGGGTGCCCCCAATGACCAGTACCTTCATACACTCCTAATCAAGATAGACGCAAACGGCCTATGGCGTCTCTAAAACGATAGCTCGTCTAATCGTAATATTCCAGACCCAAGTGAGTAATCAGATCTTCGCCCCTCATCCAACGCAACGTGTTCTTGAGCTTCATGAGCTGGATGAAGATGTCGTGCTCGGGGTAGACCTCGGGCGCGTGCATCGGGCCCTTGAAGTAGAAGGACAGCCACTCCTGGATGCCCCGCATCCCAGCGCGCTGCGCAAGATCCATGAATAGAACAAGATCCAGAACCAGCGGGGCGGCCAGGATGGAATCGCGGCAGAGAAAATTGATCTTGATCTGCATGGGGTAGCCGAGCCATCCGAAGATGTCTATGTTATCCCAGCCTTCCTTGGCGTCGCCACGCGGCGGGTAGTACTCGATACGGACCTTGTGATAGTAATTGCTGTACAGATCGGGGTAAAGACTCTTCTGGAGGATGTGTTCGAGCGAAGAGGACTTGGTGACCTCCTTGGAGCGGAACGAACCCGGATCGTCCAAGACCTCGCCGTCGCGATTGCCCAGGATGTTGGTGGAGAACCACCCGTTGAGCCCCAGCATGCGCGATTTCAGCCCCGGCGCGATGAGGGTCTTCATGAACGTCTGGCCGCTCTTGTAATCCTTTCCGCTCACGGGCACGTTGCGGTCGCGCGCCAGTTCGAGCAGCGCCGGCATGTCGGTGGTCATGTGCGGCGCGCCGTTGGCGTGGGGAACGCCCATCTTCAGGGCCGCGTAAGCGTAGATCTGGCTGGGCGAGATCTCAGGGTCGTCCTTTTGGAGCCCGCACTCGAAATCCTTGAGTGTGGCGTGCACGGCAGCCGCCTGGTGGTAGACCTCGGTCGAACCGCACCAGATCATGGTCAGGCGCGACGCGCCGGTCTTCTCCTTGAACTGCCGGATGTCGTCCATGACCATCTCGGCGTAGTCCATCTTGGAGCCGCCCGTCTTCACGTTGGGGCCGTGGAGGCGCGTGACGAAGTTCGGATCGAACACCGCCTTCATCGGCTTGATGGCCGAAAGGCGATCCTTAACTTGGTCGAGGAGCGCGGTATCGAGCACTCCGGCCTTTACCGCCGCCTCATAGGCGTTATCCTCGAAAATGTCCCAGCCGCCGACGACCAGATCCTCCGTGTTCGCCAGCGGTACGAAATCCTTGATCGCGGGGGTGCGACCTTCGGTGCGTTTCCCCAAGCGGACGGTTCCCAACTGGGTCAGGGAGCCGATGGGCTTCCCCAAGCCGCGTTTCATGGCTTCCAGGCCGGCGATAAAAGTGGTGGTTACCGCGCCAATGCCGGGTATCAAAACGCCCAATTTGCCCTCGGCGGGCGCAATTTGGACGGCGTCACGATTGGCCAAATTCGTTCTCCTAGTTCCCGAAATTGATATAATACCAGCTTCCATGCGCGAGCGTGCTACTTCCGCCATAACTACGATTGTCGTGGACGATGAATCGCTGGCGCGCGACGAGCTCGTCTTCCTGTTGCGCGATTTCCCGGAAGTCGAAGTAATTGCAACCGGTTCCAACGGTTTGGAAGCGCTGGAACTGATCCAAAAGCTGACCCCGGACGTGGTTTTTCTGGACGTTCACATGCCTGGTCTGGACGGCATGGGCGTGGTGCGCCGCCTGCGGGAAAAGGGACTGGAACCGCCGCGTTTCATCTTCGTCACAGCCTACGATCAATACGCGGTGGAGGCATTTCGGCTGGATGCCATGGACTACCTGTTGAAGCCGGTCGACAAAGCCAGGCTGGCGGAGAGCATCGAGCGGGCGGAACGGGCGATTCAGGAGAAAAAGGCGCTGGAACCGGAGCCGGGAGCGAAGCCCGGCGCCGCCGCGGGACAGCCGGCGCCGCGGACCAAGCTTCTGATCCGCGCCAACAACCGCAATTTCATCGTGGACGCCAACGATGTGATCTACGCGACCATCGATAACGGCTTGATCACGCTGGTCTCGACCAACCTGGAGGGCCACTCGAACTACCGGACCATCGAGGACCTGCAGGCCAACCTGGACCGCGAGATGTTCTGGCGAGTGCACCGTTCCTACCTGGTGAACATCAACCGGATCAAGGAAGTGGTGCCCTGGTTCAAATCCAGCTACCAGCTCCGCCTGGACGACCGCAAACACACGGAGATCCCCGTCAGCCGGGTGCAGACGCGGCGGTTGAGGGAGTTGTTCAAGCTGTAGGGCGGCGTTGGGCCGGCCGTGCCCGGCCCCCGCCGAGCCTGGAGGAAGCGCTACGGACGCAGCCCGCTGGCTCCCATTCTAAAATGGCGGAGAGAGTGGGATTCGAACCCACGTTAGAGTTTCCCCTAAACACGCTTTCCAAGCGTGCGCCTTCAACCACTCGGCCATCTCTCCGGTTCGGAACAGCTTCGGAAGCCCTTCCAGGATAACATGCGCTCTTCCATCCCGGTTTCCGGCCGGTGGAGCAGCCGATTCGCCTGCCCAAACCCCTACCCTTTGGCTTTCGATCGCGCCAGCTTGAACGCGCTCAAAGCGGACTCGTGGTACACCTTCCTCAACACATCGTCCGGCAAGGCCAACCCGTACATCGGCCAGTGGTAGTTGAAGTTGAAGTAAAAGTCCTGGTCGTAGAAGTGCTCGTCTGCCGATTCCAGAATCCTGTAAGTCAGGCTGAACAGATGCTGGCTGAAAGGGATATCCGTGCCGTAAACCACCCGGTGGCCCCACTTCTTCAGAAAGTCGGCGGTGGTTCGCGGAATGGTGCACGTTTCGTGGAAGCGCGCCGAAATGTCGGCATAGAAATTGGGGTTGCGTTCGAAGATCCCTGCCAGCCGCGTCAGGTCGTAATCCAGGTTCAGCAGGTGACTCGCGATGAAGACCGTCCGGGGATGCTTTTTCGCCGCCGCCTCGTAACTCACAATCAGCTCGTTGTGCTGCATGATCCCCGGTTTATCGTCCAGCCGCCAACTGAAGCCGTTCATCAGGCCGTCGTTAAACCGATCCTGCTTTAGGTAAGACCAGTACGGGTCGGAGACATGCAGGTTGACCGGCATGCCGAGGTCCGCGCACTTCTCCCAGATGGCATCGAGTTGCGGCGCATCGGGGTGGAACCCTTGGACTGGAGCGCGCGGCGCTCCTCCTTGCCCCTGGCGCCCGCCCGGCCCGCCGGGCATCGTGCCCCCGATGCCCATGCCCTTGTCATGCAGCTCTCCGACGCCCACCGCGCCCGCCTTGTGGCTCCGTTCCAGTTCCGCGATGGTGGCGTCCGGGCGCCATCCCGGCTGGCCGGCGCCGCTCATGTTGAGGCCGGTATATACATAGAACCGCTTCGGGTACCTGGAGTAGATTTTGTAACCGTCGTCGAACGCGCCGGCGCGGTAGGTAGGGCCTTCGCCCACTCCCATGAAGGCCACCGAAGCCTCCAAACCAGCCGCGTCCATGATTTTGATTTCCTGGTCCACTTGTTCCGGAGTCCTCGATTGTGCGTGGTGATGGCAATCGATGACCGGAAACCTGGCTTTCACGATCTCCGAGACATGAATCTTATACACCGACTTGGGACGATAATCCTTCAGCATCACCTGATCGGGCGGAAGCGTGTCGATAGCGGCGTTCGGCGGCGCCGGCGCTGGTGTCTGGCCCCTTCCACGGATCGGCGCCAACGCCGCCCCGGGGAGCATCATCACTTGCCTGCGATTCATGCTTGGTTTCTCCCTTCTCACAATACCGCGGGTTCCAAACCGCGGCGGCGCGGTACCCTGTAGTCGTGGGTGCCGCTCTATGAAGCTTCGTGAAATCGCCAGTGCCCTCGGGTGCCGCCTGGAAGGCGACGGGGAGATCGAAATCGCAGGCGTGTCCGGAATGGAGCACGCCGGCCCCGGACATCTCACCTTTCTGGCCAATCCCAAGTACGCCCGCAAAGTCAAAGATACCAAGGCCAGCGCCATTCTCGTCCAGACGCCCATTCCCGGCATGGAAATCGCTTTCCTGGTGACCGAAGATCCTTATCTGGGCTTCGCGCGCGCCTTGGCGCTCTTCTACCAGCCGCCCCGCCCGGCGCCGGGCATCCATCCGCTGGCCTGGGTGGCACCCACCGCCGTGGTCGGCGAAAACGCCTCCATTGGCCCGTTTGCGGCGGTCGGAGAGCGCGTCCGCATCGGCCGCAATGCGGTGCTGCACCCGCACGTCGTCATCTATGAAGGCGCCTCCATCGGCGACGATTTCCTGGCCCACTCCCACGCCGCCGTCCGCGAGTTCTGCCGCATCGGCCACCGCGTGATCCTGCAAAACGGCGTCGTGGTGGGCGGCGACGGCTTCGGTTTCGCCAAGCGCGCCGACGGCACGCACTTCAAAATCGTGCAGTCCGGCGTCACCGTGATCGAAGACGATGTGGAAGTGCAGTCTCTCACCTCCGTCGACCGCGCCACCGTCGGAGAAACCCGCGTCAAACGCGGCGCCAAGATCGATAGCCTCGTTCAAGT
>Ga0182014_10004524_pt1 | contig 15878 bp, 8 predicted proteins | sample 612S2DmetaG_FD_120489 | JGI IMG/M metagenome (GOLD analysis project Ga0182014, IMG submission 120489) | Permafrost microbial communities from Stordalen Mire, Sweden - 612S2D metaG | ecosystem: Environmental > Terrestrial > Soil > Wetlands > Permafrost | place: Sweden: Stordalen | collected... | reverse complement strand
GCCATACGGTTCGCGTGCTCCGCATTCCGCCGCCACAGATCGTCCGTCAGCAGCGCCTCCATCTGCACCGACATGTAGCGCATCTTCGATGCCAACTGCATGCCCTGCTTGCGCACAAACAGAAAATCCTCCGCCAGTTCGGGACGAAAGAACACCACCGCCTCCGCGCCCATCAACCCGTTTTTCGTCCCGCCAAACGAGAGCACGTCGACTCCCAAATCGCGCGTCGCCTGGCGCAAGGATAACGACGGCCGCTGCGCCGCCACGGCGTTCGCAATCCGCGCCCCATCCATGTGCAAGAACATCTTGCGCTCGTGGGCGAACCGCGCCAGCGCCTCGACCTCTGCCGGTTTGTACACAGTCCCCATTTCGGTCGACTGCGTAATCGAAATCACCCGCGGCTGCACGTGATGCTGGTCGCCAATTCCGTGATACGCATGCGCCACCGCTTCCACGGTCAGTTTCCCGTCCGGCGCTCCGAGCGGCACCAGTTTGCAGCCCGTAAACTTTTCCGGCGCGCCGCATTCATCCGTATAAATATGAGACAGTTCGGGACACAGCACCGCATGAAACGGCCTGGTCAGCGCCTGCAAACTCAGCACATTCGCCGCCGTCCCATTGAAAACGAAGAAGACCGCCACATCGGATCCGAAATGCTCGCGGAATTTTCCCACTGCCGATTCCGTGTGCGGATCGTCTCCATACCCCACCACATGCCCTTCGTTAGCGCGCCGGATCGCCTCCAGCACCTCGGGATGCACCACCGCATTGTTGTCGCTCGCAAAACTTCGACTCGGTTTCATAACAAAACAATTTAACAGAACCAGAATTCTTAGAGCCCTTCCGATGAATGCATTAATGTTTTAGTATTGTTGGTTCGATATGTCTCGATCCTTGGCAAGAACGCCGTCTCTGATTCTGTCCGGCACACTTCTATCCGCGCTTCTTTTTACTGCCGCCTGCGGCAAAGGCAAACAAGCCAATGCTGACGCCCCGCAGGCCATGCCGGTCAAAGTTCTAACCGCCAAAGTACAAAGAGTCGACGACACCACCGACTACGTTGCCACCTTGAAATCCCGCGACTCCGCTGTGGTCATGCCGCAGGTCGAAGGCATCATTACGCAGATCTTCGTCCACTCCGGCGAACTTGTTGCCTCCGGGGCTCCCATGATGCAGATCGATCCCGCCAAGCAGCAGGCCACGGTCAAGAGCCAGGATGACGCCCGCGCCGCCCAGGTCGCGCAGGTCAAATGGGCGCAGCAGAATTACGAGCGGGTCAGCGGCCTGGCCAGTGCCGGCGTAGTCAGCAAGCAGGATCTCGACCAGGCGCGCGCAACCATCGACGCCGCCCAGGCGCAACTGCACTCGCTCGAAGCTCAAGTCAGCGAGCAGCAGGTCCAGTTGCACTATTACCAGGTGGTCGCGCCGCGTGCCGGCATCGTCGGCGATGTTCCTGTCCGGGTTGGCGACCGCGTCGTCACCACTACCACGCTTACCACCGTCGATCGTCCCGGCAGCCTCGAAGCGTACATCTATGTTCCCATCGAGAAATCTGCCCAGTTGAAGATGAATCTTCCCGTCCAGATCGTCGACGCTTCAGGAAACTCGCTCGCCACCAGTCGCATCACGTTCATCTCGCCACAGGTGGACACTGCGACGCAGACCGTGCTCGCCAAAGCGACGATTGCAAACTCGAACGACAGCCTGCGCACCGCCCAGTTCATCCGCGCCCGTGTGGTCTGGGGCAGCCAGGAAAAACCCGTTGTTCCGGTCATAGCGGTGTCGCGAATCGGCGGCCTCTACTTCGCTTTCGTGGCTGAGTCCGACCAGAAAGGCGGATACGTGGTCCACCAGAAGCCGCTTCAGATCGGCCAAATCGTCGGCAACGACTATGTCGTCCTCGACGGCGTAAAACCGGGAGACAAGGTAGTCGTCTCCGGCACCCAGTTTCTAATCGATGGCGTACCCGTTATCCCGCAGGAAGGCAGCAGCTAGGATCGGGTGATCTCGCCATCGGGTGATCGGGCCATCGCAAAGCTTTTGACCTTCGATCACCCGATGGCCCGATGATCCGATCACCCGATGCCGTTCTCAACAACGAACGCTTATGGTCGACTTTTTTATTCATCGCCCGGTATTTTCCACCGTTTGCGCCCTGCTCGTCATTCTCGCTGGCGCGGTCTGCATCCCCACCCTGCCCATCGCACAATTTCCGAACCTCGCGCCGCCGCAAGTCGGTGTCACCGCCGTCTATACCGGAGCCAGCGCCCAGACCGTCGAATCCGCCGTAACCACGCCCCTGGAGCAGCAGATCAACGGCTCCGAAGGCATGAAGTACATCACCTCCTCCAGCGACAATACCGGCGTCAGCCAGATCACCGCGACTTTCGACCTCAATCGCGACCCCGACCTGGCTGCCGTTGACATCGAGAACCGCGTCAACACCGCTTCCGGACGGCTCCCCAGCGCGGTCAAGCAAGTCGGAGTCACCGTCGCCAAGACTTCGGAGAATTTCGTCTTCGGCGCCGCCGTCTTCTCGCCCGACGGCCGCTACTCCACGCTCTTCATGAGCAATTATCTCGATGTCTACGTCCGCGACAACCTGAAGCGTATTCCCGGCGTGGCCGACGTCATGATCTTCGGCGAGCGCAAATACTCCATGCGCCTGTGGCTCGACCCTGTGCGCATGGCCAGCCGCGCCCTTACCGCCGACGATGTGGTCAGCGCGCTTCAGGAGCAGAACGTTGAGGTCGCCGCCGGACAAGTCGGTTCTCAGCCCTCGCTTCCCGGCCAGCAGTTCCAGATCAGCGTCCGCGCCGTAGGCCGTCTTTCCGAAACCGCTCAGTTCGATAACATCATCCTGAAGAGCAATGCCGATGGCACTCTCGTCCGCCTGCGGGACGTCGGTCGCGCCGAACTCGGCGCCGAAGACTACAGCTCCGACCTGAACTACAACGGGCGCGAATCGGTTGGCCTCGGCATCACCCAACTCTCCACCGCCAACGCCCTCGACGTGGACCGCCGCTGCATTGCGGAACTCGACCGCCTTGAAAAACGCTTTCCGCCCGGCATGAAATATGAGCTCGCCTTCGATACTACCGACGCGGTCGGCGAATCCATTCGCGACGTAGTCTCGACCCTCGGCCAGGCCATCTTCCTCGTTATCCTTGTCATCTTCATTTTCCTCGAAGACTGGCGCTCCACCATCATCCCGGCGGTCACCATCCCGGTCTCGCTCATCGGAACTTTCGCCTTCGTCAAGCTGCTTGGCTTCTCCATCAACACGCTGACGCTGTTCGGCATCACGCTCGCCACCGGCCTGGTAGTGGACGACGCCATTGTTGTTATCGAAAACATCGAGCGCCATTTGCAGGAAGGCGAGTCCGATCCCGTGAAAGCCTCCTCCGACGCCATGAAGGAAGTCACCGGCGCCGTCATCGCCACTTCACTGGTGCTGGTTGCCGTCTTCGTGCCGGTCGCCTTCTTTCCCGGTACAACCGGCATTCTGTTCCGCCAATTTGCGTTGACCATCGCCTTCTCGATTACGATCTCCGCCTTCAACGCGCTTTCTCTTACGCCCTCGCTCTCGGCGCTCCTGCTCGGCCGCGAGCACGGCGAAAAAAACTGGTTCTTCAAGCGCGTCGACCGCGTGCTGGCCGCGCTTACCAATGGCTACGTTCGCGCCCTCCGCGCTTTCTTGCATTTCGAAGCCGTCGCTCTAATCCTGTTTGTTGCCGGACTCGGTCTCGCTTACGTCGTCTTCCGGCAAGTGCCCCAGGGCTTCGTCCCCACCGAAGATCAGGGATATCTCTTCGTCGTCATCCAGGCTCCCCCGGGAGCGTCGCTCGAATACACCCGCAACATCAACGAGCAGGTGACCGCCATCGCCAAGAGTTTTCCTGAAATCGACCGCACCTTCGCTGTTGCCGGTTTCAGCTTCGGGGGCAGCGCGCCGAACGCCGGCATGGTCTTCCTGAATCTCCGGCCATATGCGCAGCGCAAGGGCCGCGAGCACACTGCCTCCGCAGTCGCCAATCGACTGCGCGGCCCGTTCTTCGGAATTTCCGGCGCCATCGTCGTCCCCTTCGAAGCGCCCGCGGTGCAAGGTCTCGGACAGTTTGGCGGGTTCCAATACGAACTCCTCGATCAAGGCAGTCACACGCTGCAGGATCTCGACAAAGTCACACATGACCTCACGCGCGCAGGCGCCGAGCGCAAAGACCTCGCCTCGCTCTTCACCACTTACACGGCCAGCGATCCGCAGTATGTCATCACCATTGATCGCGAAAAAGCCAAGAGCCTGCACATTCCACTCAGCCAGATCACCGACACACTGGGCGTCTTCATGGGTTCGTCCTACATCAACGATTTCGATTTCAATAACCGTTCGTATCGCGTTTATGTGCAGGCCGATAAACAGTTCCGCTCGCATCCGCAGGACATCGGGCAGTACTACGTGCGCTCCGATTCCGGCGGCATGGTCCCGCTGGCAAATTTAGTCAGCATCGCCCAGACCGCCGCGCCCCAGGTCATCAGTCACTACAATCTTTTCCGCTCGGCAGAAATCGACGGGTCGGCTGCTCCCGGCGTCAGTTCCGGACAGGCGATCGACGCCATGCAGCAACTCTCCGCGAAAATCCTGCCTCAGGGCTACACCTACGAATGGTCGGGAATTTCACTGGAAGAGCTGGCGTCGGGATCGACCACTCTCATCCTCTTCGGTCTCGGAGTGTTGGTCGTCTACCTCACACTCTCGGCGCAGTATGAAAGTTTCGTGCTGCCGTTCATCATTCTGCTCGCCGTGCCCATGGCATTGCTCGGCGCGCTTTCCGCGCAATGGATCCGCGGCCAGCAGAACGACGTCTTCTGCCAGGTGGGACTCGTCATGCTGGTAGGCCTCGCGTCCAAGAACGCCATCCTGATCGTGGAATTCGCCGAGCAGTTGCGCGAACGCGGCATGACCATCCTCGACGCGGCCGTCGAAGCTGCCCGCATTCGCCTGCGCCCGATTCTCATGACGTCCTTCGCTTTCATCCTCGGTGTTGTCCCTCTGGTCACCGCCAGCGGCGCCGGAGAGCACGGACGCCACTCCGTAGGCACCACCGTCTTCGGCGGCATGATCATGAGCACGATCCTGAACTTGTTCTTTATTCCCGTGCTCTATCTCTTGATCGAGGGCTTCCGAGAGCGCCGTCGCAAACCCAAAACAATCTGAGTTGGCCGTGCGGTCACAGCAACTCTGGATTCGCCATAGAATGGACTGGCGGGCGCCGCTTCCCGCAAGAAAAAGCAACCACTCGGCTCTTTCCAGCGTCAGAAGAGTGCGAAGGATTTCATAAGCTCTCATGGTCCTAAGAAATCTTGCGTGAGGTCAAACCAATGAAGAAATCACTGCTGGCGGTTCTTGCTTTCCCACTGATTTTCTCGATGGTGGCTCTTGCCAGTCCCACCACCCAGGACAACCGGCCAACTGGCGTGCTCAGTCAGAAGAGCATCGATCGCATCTATAAGGAAGTCCGTCATGAACTCGTGATGCTTCCGTACTACGGCGTGTTCGACAACCTCTCCTACAAGGTCGACTCTGACGGTACCGTGACCCTGCTCGGCCAGGTCGCGCGTCCCACACTCAAGTCCGACGCCGAAAACGCCGTCAAACGCATTGAAGGTGTCGAGAAAGTCGTCAACCACATCGAGGTGCTGCCCACCTCCATCAACGACGACCAAATCCGCCGTGCTACCTACCGCGCCATCTACGGCAACGAAGTCCTAAGCGAGTATCAGTTGCGTGCCGTGCCGCCCATTCACATCATCGTCAACAACGGAAACGTCACGCTCGAAGGCGTAGTGGCCCGCCAGATGGACAAGCAAATCGCCGGCATGCAGGCGAATGGCGTCCACGGCGTATTCTCAGTAACCAACAACCTGGTAGTCGAAGAACAAGAGAAGAAAGAGGACAAGAAGAAGTAACTTCGCAAGTGTGGGGCGGGCATTCTCAGCGGCTTCGCTCACGGCCATTCCACCCGCCCCTGATTTCTCCGCGCTCCTCGCTTCTCCGTACCCCCTGGGATTGAGCCGTGCGCTTCTGCAATCGGCAATCTGACTTCTGCAATCTACAATCTAAAGTTATCTATGTCCCAAACCAGGCCTCAAACTGGCGATCCCGGCGAAATCGACCGCGCCGCCCGGCTCCTCCGCGCCGGCCGGCTCGTGGCCTTCCCCACCGAGACCGTCTACGGTCTTGGCGCCAACGCCCTCGACGCCGAAGCTGTAGCCCGCATCTACGCCGTCAAAGGCAGACCCGCCACCAGCCCGCTCATCGTCCACGTAGCGTCCATAGAAATGGCGCAGTCACTCATTAAGAACTGGCCAGAAGTCGCTGACCGTCTGGCCCGCCGATTCTGGCCCGGCCCGCTGACCTTGGTACTGGAAAAGCAACCTGCAATTCCTGCCATCGTCACCGCCGACCTTTCCACCGTCGGTCTCCGCATGCCCGCGCATCCGATCGCGCTCGCCCTAATCCGCGCCGCCGGCGTTCCACTCGCCGCACCGAGCGCCAACCGTTTCACTGAACTTTCCCCCACCACTGCCGAGCACGTCCGCGGCAGCTTAGGCAGCGACGTCGATTACATCCTTGATGGCGGCCCCTGCACCGTAGGTATCGAATCCACCGTCCTGTCGTTAGCAGGATGGTTAGCAGGATGGTCAACCGGATCGCAACCCATTCTGCTTCGCCCCGGAGGAATCCCGCGCACAGAAATCGAATCTCTGATCGGCCCAATCGCTATGGTGGACGATCCGGCCAGCGGCTCGCATGCCGCACCGGGCCTGCACCCGCGCCACTACAGCCCGCGGACCACTTTATATCTAGCGACGAATGGAAAATTGCCCGATCAGGGCCAAGGGCAAGGGCAAGGAATTTACCTGCAGCACCAGAATCCGCCCAGCCGCACCAACGTCACCATCCACCAGATGCCGCAATCCGCTGCCGACTACGCTGTCGCGCTCTATGAAGTTCTTCACCAGGCCGACGCCGGAAATTACAGATGGATTGCGGTAGATCTCCCGCCCAGCACGCCCGAGTGGGAAGCCATCCAGGATCGTCTACAACGCGCCGCAACGAAATAATCCTGCGCGCGGCGGCAAAAGCATCTCGAAGAACTTACGGCGTCGCTAGAGCGATGCCTGATACGAAACATGAGATTTCGGCAGCCCGTAAAGCCGTGCCCCAAAGCAACTTATGAGGTCAGTTCTAGTGCCGTGACCGCGTGATGAGTCATACGGTGGAGGGACGGGCGTCTCGCCCGTCCAGCCGGGCGGGGACGCCCGGCTCTCCACCAACAAGCTTCGATCGGCAGCAGTAACAATCACGCGGTCACGGTTCTAGTAACTTGCGAGCCAGCACTTAGGTAACCTCGTCATAGAACCTCTACGCAACTAATCTTTCTTCCGGGGGTTTCTATCCGCATGAACAACAAATTCACCAACTCGCTGTTAATCCTGGCAGTCGGGGGACTTATGCTTGCTGGTTCCGCCTCTGCCCAAACCTCAACCACTACCTCGGGCGCGGGGCCTGGCGTTGTCGATCCCGGTCATCCGCGAGTCAATCAAGTGAACCGCCGGGAAGAAAACCAGCAGCAGCGTATTGGCAACGGCATCAAGAGTGGGAAATTGAACTCGCAACAAGCCTCCAATCTTGAAAAGCGTGAAACCAGCGTGCAGAACCGTGAACAGAAGGATATGGCGGAGCACAACGGCCATCTCACCAAGGCCGAGCAGAAAGGGATCAATCGTCAGCAGAACCGGATCAGCAAGAGCATCTACAAAGACAAGCACCAGTAATCCGGCGAGAGGGCGCAAGAGTGAAACGAGGGAACAGCCGCATGCTTGTTGCGGCTTTTCTTTTGCCGGCGGAAAGAGACGGGGCAAGCCCCGTCCTTACAGAGTTGTTCATCAGCCCGTGAAGTCCACATCTCTATTTTTTCAGGGAACGGATGTACTTGACGACATCGGCGATCTGCTCTCTGGAGAGTTTGCGATCAAAGGACGGCATCATGTTCTTGCCCTTGCCGACGATGGTGGCAAGTTCGTCGTCGGATTGCTTTTGCACGTCGGCTGAACCGAGGGGTCGGACCTTCAGGTTCTTGCCGAGCACGGTGTCGCCCGCTCCGTTGCCACCGTGGCACCATGAACATTTCGCCTTGTAGGTATCGGCGCCGGCGCCGGCCAGGGTGTAAGTGGAGAACAGCAACGCCAGTGCGAGGACGGCGAGCGACGATCGAGCGAATAAGAAGCAGCCCTCAGGGGCTAGCGCGCGCGCGCATTTCAGCGGCCTGGCGGCACAAATAAAGTTTTGCCCTTCCCAAAACCTGGCTGCAATCAAATTTTCTTTGCCGTTCGTAAAACCGTGCCCTTTCAAAGCTTGCCTCGCACAACTCCGGCAATTTCAATTTTACCAGTTCAATTTCAACGCAAACTGGAATTGGCGCGGATCGTAGGAGGCGGTGGCCTGGCCGGCATTGGTGAAGAGCGGGCTGACGGCGGCCACGTTGTACACGTTGGCGATGTTGAACATGTCGGCGATGAAATCCATGTTGAAGCGCTCGCCGAAGGAGATGCGCTTCGAGACTCGCATGTCGTTGAAGACCGTCCATGGAGTTATGCCGGCGTTGCGGCCGAGGTTGCCGTCGAGCGCGAGCAGCGCAACCAGCGGGTTGGGATTCGCGAGCTGGGTTAGAGTAACGTCGGCAAAGCACGGCTCCTGAAAGAATCCCGTGGGCGAGAACTTGGAAGGCACGGTCGCGTATCCGCAATTGTTCGTGGGCGTTCCCGCTGCCACAACGTTGGGGCGGCTGGTGAGCGAGGACAACTGGAGGTTGTCGCCGCCGCTGGTAATGATGTTAAAGGGCCGCCCGGAACTGAATTCGATCTGGGGGGCGAACGTCCAATTGCTGAAGAGCCTGCTCGCAAAGCCGCTGCCGCTGAGCTTGCCTGTCTGGTAAACCCCGGTGAAGACGAAGCGATGGCGTTGGTCGAAGGTAGAAGACGAACGATCGGCTTTCGGGTAGTAGCTGTCCTGCGGGGTGAGCGTGGCCTGCAGGTCGGTGGAATCGTCAATCGCATGCGACCAGGTGTAGGAGGCGAGGAATTCGTACTTGCTGCTGAAGCGCTTGCGCAGGTTAGCGCTCAGGCCGTGATAGTCCGATGTGCCATTGGAGAAATTGGCGTCCATGTCGCTGAAGGGGATGCAGTTGCTGAGAGTGCCTGGGTTGCAGTTGGCATTGAGCTTGGCTACGGTGAGATCGGCAATGGCGTCCGTCACGCAGGACGGGAAAGCTGTAACCATGGAGGCGTTAAGGCCGGAAGGACGGAAGAAGTTCGCCAGCGCGGCCGGGACATAGTAGGGCAGCGCACCGGGAAACGCCCCTGCGAGCGGGCTGGCGCCGCAAGAGGTGATGAATAGCGGGTTGGTCGAGGGCGTGGCGGCCCCTGCCGCGACCGCAGCCATCCAATTCTGTGTCACCAAAGCGCCTTGGACCGGAGCCGCGTTGATGGGGCGGTTGAGATGGCGTCCGCCGTTAAAGTTGTAGGCCAGGCTGAAGGCGTAGCCATCGCCGAGGTCGCGCTCGATGGTCAGGTTCGCTTGCTGCGAGTAGGCGTAAACGAAGTTCTTGCCCAGCGGATAACCGAAGGGCTGGAACGCCAGCGGGAACGGGTATGGAGCATAGGGCGCTGGCGGATTGGTCAGGTAGTTTTGATTGAGGTACAGGGAGTTAGTCTGGGTCGAGTTGAACTGCTGCTGGTTCGGCAGATAATTGAGTTGGCTCACGTTCATGCAATTCAAAAGACTCCCTGTGAAAACACTGGCGGCGTTGAGATTAGCGGGACTGAACGGGGTGGAGCCGGCACTGCAGGGAGCGCCTCCGGGAAACGCCAACTGGACGCTGGTAGAGCCGTCGGAGGCATCGCCGAGGAAATACAAGCCGAGCAAGGGGTGGTCATAGAACATCCCGAATGAAGCGCGGACCACGGTCTTGCCGTTTCCATTTGGATCCCAGGCAACGCCCACGCGAGGCTGGATGTTGTTCTTGTCGGTCTGGATACCTTTCTGCAGTCCCAGGTACTTGTATCCGGCCAGGCCGAGCGCGGTCGGCGGCTTGAACGTCGGCGGGAATTCGACGTCGTAGCGCACACCGTAGTTCACTGTGAGATTGTGGCGCACGCGCCAGGAATCCTGCCAGAATACGCCCAGCGGTTTGTTGGAAAACGAGTCGGTGGGATTGCCGATGCCCTGGACAAAATCCGTCGGGACGCCGAAGCCGTATGCCTGCACGGCGGAGAGGCCCGGAATCGGGAAGTTGGCAGGGAGGGCGTTAGCCAGCGTACTGTAGATCGCGGCGGGGAGGGCCTGGGCGGCCGAGAGCGGGCCGATATCGAACACGCCGCCGTAGTTCACCGTGAACGTGGCCTTGAGCGGGAGATAGTTGAAATCCGCGCCGAACTTGGTGTTGTGCCGTCCGATGCTCCAGGAAAGGTTGTCGCTGAACTGGTAGCGCTTCTCGGTGCGCTGGATGGAAGAGTAGGGCTCACGGCCGAAATAAGCGAAGCCGGGGATATTTACCGCCGGGTAGGAGCCGGCCGGTATCTGGGTGTTGTAGAAATAATTCAGGCCGCGGCGGGCGTACTGGAAGCGGAACTCATTCACCTTGCTGTTGCCGAGGGTCCAAGTGTCCTGCACAACGCCCGTCGCGTCACGGTAGCTCTGTCGAGAAGTGCGCGAATAGGAGTTTTGACCGAAGGGCTGGTCTTGTCCGCTGCCTTCGATGCCGGTGACCGTGCTTGGGCTGGCATTGAAGCGCAGCGTGAGGCGGTTATTGTTGTTTACGTTGTGGTCGATGCGAAGCGAGTAGAGGCTGGTGCCTTCGAAGACCGGGAAGTTCCCTTCCTGTGCCACCTGAAGCAGCGACTGGTACGAGGCAGGCACAACGCAGGACCCCGGAGTCTGGCAGTCTGAGATGAAACCGGGCTGCCCGCCGAGGCCCTCGCCATACAGCGCCATGCCGGAAGAGGCCCCGGCGATGCCAGCGTACTCGGCAACGGCGGCGGCAACGTTCGGATCGGCCTCGGCCGCCAGCACGGTCGGGTTCGTCAGGAAGCCGATCTGGCCCGACGCGCCCGGCGTCAACTGCAATGTTCCAAACGGTAGGCCGACCTGCGAGGTGTCGAACTGCGCCAGTTGGTAGTACGACAGGTTCGTCAACGGGTTGGCGATGCTGGAGAATCCCGTCTCGTGGCGGCGGGTGACTTCATAGGAAAAGTAATAGTATGTTTTGTCTTTCTTGATCGGGCCGCCGAATGCGATGCCCGCTTGCACGCGGGTGTAGGCAGGATTGGACGTGGTGCTGAAGGGATTGACGGCCTGGAAATCGCGGTTGCGCAGGTATCCGTAAACGTCGCCGTGAAAATCGTTCGAGCCGGAGCGGGTGATGATGTTGACCACTCCGCCCGAGGCTCGGCCATATTCGGCGGCGTAGCTGTTGGTGATGATCTGGAACTCCTGCACGGCCTCCTGCGAAACGGTGGAGCGCACGCCGTTGGTGGAATTGTCGGTGGCATCGGCGCCGTCGACATTGACCAGGTTGGAACGGCCGCGCTGGCCGCTCATGTTGAGGCCGGAAGTCGGCGCCGCGCCGATTTGGGGGGCGCTGTCGCGCTGCACCTGCGAATCCGAGAGCGTGAACTGGATGTAGTTGCGCCCGTTGATGGGCAGATTGTCGATGCGGCGCTCGCCGACGGTGTCGGTACTGGAACTGCGCGAAGTTTCAACGATCTCGGCTTGGGCGCTGACTTCGATGATTTCCTTGCCGCCTGAGACGATGAGCGTAACGGGCAACTCGGCCATCTGGCCCACGGTGATGGCGACGCCGGTGGCTTCGGTCCTGGCAAAGCCCGACGCGTCCACGCTGACGGAATAAGTGCCGGGAGCTAACTGACGCACACTGTAGCCGCCCTGGCCGTCGCTGCTGCCGGCGCGTTCCAGGCCCTTGGCAACATTGCGCACGGTGACGGTGGCGTTGGTCACGACGCTGCCCTTCGGATCTTTCACGCTGACGTGGAGGTCGCCGGTGGCGGCGCCCTGGGCGAAACCGGATTGACGAACGAGCAAGAGCAGGACCACGAAACAGAACAGACGTAACAACGCTTTCATAGGGCTCCTGGGATCTTCCGCCTTGCTGAAGGCGGGAATCGAAGTGCGCGTTTTTTCACTAGCTACTTGAATTTTGAGCACGTCGGTAGGTTGAGATACCGAAGATATGTACATCAGAAGAGGGTGTTTAAGCAAGCGATAAGATCGATTACCGGCTGGGCGGAGGGCAAAAGCGGAGAACTGTCTCTCTCCCGCCTTCGTCCCGGCATTGCGTTTGCGCCTGCATTTCTTTAGATTTCTTGCAGCGAGATTACTGGCGTGCCCGACATATTTCTTGTGCCTTCTCTTGTGCCTTCCGAGAATTTCAACGGACATTCCATGACGGGCGAACTGCTGCGGGTGATGGTGTGTCCGCCGGGCAATGCGGGGTGGGACATTTCCGGGAAAGCCGCGGCCTGGCGGGAGCTCGGATTTCAACATGCTCCCGATTTTGCGGCAGCGCAGAGCCAGCACGAAATTCTATGCGGACTGCTCCGCGAGGGCGGAGCCGAGGTCGCGTGTCTACCTACGACGGAATCTCTCACGCTTGATGCGGTCTATGCGCACGACGCGTCGCTGGCTACGGACTATGGTCTCGTGCTGATGAATCCGGGGAAGAAAAGCCGCGTGGCGGAGGCGCAGGCGCACGCCAACTTTTGCCGGGAACTGGGCATTCCAGTGTTTGGCGAGATCGGGCTGCCCGGGACTTCCGAATCCGGCGACATGGTCTGGCTCGATTCGCGGACACTGCTCATCGGGGACGGCTATCGGACTAACAAGGCGGGAATCGAGCAGATGCGGTCGCTGCTGTCCGCCAAGAATGTTGAGGTGCTGTCGGCGCCGCTGCCGTACGGGCCGGGCCCGTCGGCTTGCCTTCATCTGATGTCGCTGATGAGCATGCTCGATGAGCGGACGATCCTCATAGATCTGCCGTGGCTGGCGGTCGAGACCGTTGAATTGCTGAAGGGGCGAGGCTTCCACCTGATTGAAATTGAATACAGCGAACGCGACACGCTTGCCTGCAACGTGCTCGCGCTCGGCCAGAAGCGCCTGATTGCGCTAGCGGAAAACGCGAGGACAAATCAGCGCCTGCGCGACGCCGGCTTTGATGTGCGCACGTTTCCGGCGTCGGAAATCTGCATCAACGGTGCGGGCGGGCCGACCTGCCTGACGCGGCCGCTGTTGCGGAAGTAGCACGAACGACCAACGACTAGCGACCAACGACCGCTTTTGGCTTCGCCTGCACGCCCCCATTCCGCTCGGCTTGGTAGAATCAAAGGGCAATGCTTTTGCCGTTCGTCCGCGAACTTTTCGCGGAGGTGGAACAACTACCTGCCTTCACGCGTGCCGCCTCCCATCTGCGGGAGAGCGCGGGGCGGATGAGTGTCACTGGACTGTCCGCAGCGGCCAAGGCGCTGATCGTTGTTTTATTACGACGCACGGTCGAGCGCCCATTTGTGCTGGTGGTGGCGGACAACCGTGCTGCCGAAGAGTTGCTGCCGGTGCTGCGCGCGTTCTCGGAACTGACCGGCGCGGCCGATCCAGACTCGGTCATCAGCCTTCCGGCGCGCGATGTCCTGCCCTTCCAGAATCTGTCGCCGCATCCGGAGATTCAGGAAGAACGCGCTACGGCGTTGTGGAAGATCGCGACGGGCCGCGCCGCGATCGTAGTTTCACCGGTTACCTCCACCACAATCCTTCTTCGCTCTCCCGAGTACTACGCCGACCTGGCGCGGGTTTTGCGTCGCGGCGAGATATTCGACCTGGAGAAACTGCTCGAGCACCTCAACACGGTTGGCTACAGCGCCACCGATGTGGTGGAAATGCCGGGCCAGTACGCGGCTCGCGGCGGCATTCTCGATGTGTACTCGCCGGAAGCGGACCGCCCGGTGCGCGTCGAGTTTTTCGGGGATGAAATCGAGTCGATGCGCAAGTTCGATCCGGCGAGTCAGCGGTCTTCGAACCCAGTCGATGAAGTGCTGCTGCTGCCACTTACGGAAACGCCGGTCACGGAAGAACTGCTCGGTTCGATCAACGCGCGGCTTTCGGGGAAGCGCATTACGGGTTCGCCCGAGGTTGTGGAGCAGGCGGTGCGCGACTCGGGCGCTGGCGTTTTTCCGGGCTGGGAGTTCTACGCTCCGGTGGCGGGCGCCGACCGCAGCATTTTCGGGCTGCTTCCGGAAGCGCGTGTGATTCTCGACGAGCCCGAAGCGCTGGCCCAGGAACTTGACAAATTTTGGGCGCGTATTGAAGAAGCGCACGAGCGCAGCGGGGTGGGAAACCTGGTTCGCCCCGCCGATCTTTATCTGACGCCGGAGAGCTGGCGGGAAAAGACCGCGGCGCTCCCCGGAGCGGATTTCGAATATCTGGCGATGGCGCGCGAGGCCCACGAGACCGGCGAAGGACGAACGGAAGCCGCGTTTCTTTCACAGCCCGCCACGCGCTTCCACGGCGCTGTTCCGGCGATGATCGAGCAGGTTCAGAAGTTGGTCGGCGGCCGCACGCAGGTAATTCTTGCCGTGCCCAACACCGGAGAAGTCGAGCGCCTCGCCGATATGTTCACCGAGTACAACGCTTCGTATCGCCTAGGAAGCCGCACCCGCAGCGGAGAGAGCTATGCCGACGAAACTTCCTATTTTGCCGGCGACGTTCTCACCACCACGCTGCTGAAGGCTTACCTTCCCGACGGTTTCGTCTTGCCGGAGGCGCATCTCGCGATTTTTGGGGCGCGCGATCTGTTCGACGAATCGGACCTGGTGGCGGCGCGGCCGCAACGGCAGAAATCGAAAGTCTCGGCGTTTCTCTCCGACTTCCGCGATTTGCAGGTCGGCGACTACGTTGTGCACGTGGAGCACGGCATCGGGCAGTATCAGGGTCTGAAGGAAATCAACCAGGGCGATGGCGCGGCGGAATTCATGCTGCTCGAGTACGCTGAAGCTGCCCGGCTCTATGTGCCGCTAACTCGCCTCGATCTGGTTCAGAAATATCGTTCGGCCGAGGGCGCGAAGCCCGCCCTGAATCATCTCGGCAGCGCCGCTTGGGGAAAAACCAAGGCGCGTGTGGGCAAGGCGATGAAGGATATGACCGATGAGTTGCTCAAGCTCTATGCGCAGCGCCAGGCCGCGCAGGGTCATATCTTCCCGGCCGACACCGAGTGGATGAAGGAATTCGAAGACGCCTTCGAATACAACGAGACCGAAGACCAGGCGCAGGCCATCGCCGACGTGAAGCGCGACATGGAATCGCAACTCCCCATGGATCGCCTGCTGTGCGGCGACGTCGGTTACGGCAAGACCGAAGTCGCCATGCGCGCTGCCTTCAAGGCTCTGAGCGACAACAAGCAAGTCGCCGTGCTCGCGCCCACCACCGTGCTTGCCTTTCAGCACTACGAAACCTTCAAGCAACGGTTCGCGCCGTTCCCGCTCACGGTCGAAATGATCAGCCGCTTCCGGACGCCCAAGCAGGTCAAAGAAATTTTGCAACGAGTGGAAGCCGGCAAAGTGGACATCCTGATCGGCACCCACCGCCTGCTCTCCAAGGACGTGAAGTTCGCCGACCTCGGCCTGCTGGTGGTGGATGAGGAACAGCGCTTCGGTGTCCGCCACAAAGAGCGCATCAAGCAGATGCGCACGGAAGTCGACGTGCTTACCATGTCGGCGACGCCGATCCCGCGCACCCTGCATATGTCGCTGGT